>ENA-ORCR01000641-ORCR01000641.1-marine-metagenome-genome-assembly--contig:-NODE-641-length-15963-cov-3.882286_pt1 | contig 15963 bp, 11 predicted proteins | sample MGYA00237782_ERZ508514 | MGnify/ENA primary metagenome ERZ508514 (study PRJEB26185, sample SAMN06268960) | marine metagenome | isolation source: Eden Landing Ponds, San Francisco, CA, USA | place...
GAGTGTCCGAGGACCGGGGGGGCACCGTTGAGGTTGATGTAGGCCCCGACGGCGAACAGGCCGATGAACGAGAAGGAGGCGACCGACCAGCTACTGATGTTGAACGCCAGGCGCAGGCGGATGACCGACCAGTTGCGGTCGCGGTACTCGCGGGAGGCGTCGGCGACGGCGTCGCGCTCGCGGTCCTCCTGTGCGAAGCTTTTCACCGTCGCGATGCCGTCGATGCTGTCCTCCAGGCGCGCGTTGATCCGGCCGACGCTCTCGCGGACCTGCTCGTACACCGTCTCGACGCGGGTCGTGTACCAGTGGCCGAGGATTGCGAGGCCGACCGGCATCACGAGCAGCAGGGCGGCCAGTCGGAGGTGTAGCGTCGCCATGAACGCGAAGGCGACGGCTATCTGGGTGATGAATCGGAGGCCCTGGACGGCGTTGTTGGCAAACCCATTCAGGTTGCTCACGTCGTTGTTGAGGACGCTCATCACGTCGCCGGTCTGGCGCTGGTCGAAGAAACCCAGGTCGCGGCCCACCAGTGCGTCGAAGGTGTCGACGCGGATGTCGTGGAGCGTCCGCAGGCGAGCGGTCCCGGCGATGCGACCGGCGAGCCAGCTAAGCGCACCGTCCAGGGCGAACGCGCCCGCGAGGAGTGCGATGGTGAACGTGACCTGCCCCGCCGTCGTCGTTGGGACCCACGCCGTCGGGACCCCCGGGAGTTCGTAGGGGGTGCTCGACAGCAGGATGGCGTCGAGTGCGACGCCCACGACGAGTGCGGGGACCCGCTGTGGGATCTGGGCGAGGGCCGTCCCCACCACGGCGAGGACGAAGCGTGGGACGTGGGGGCGGGCATACCGGCGGATCAGGTGCCAGAGCGGGTTGCCCACGTGGTCGGGCACCTCGTAGTCGGCCTCAGTCGGATTCGGCTCAGTTGCACTCACAGGTGCTCACCTCGCTGTGGCGTGATCGGCGGTCGTGAATCGACTGGGACGTCACTCTCGGGCGGCGCTGCATCGTGGCGCGAACTGGCCACGCCGCCGGGATAGTGCTGCTGGTGGTGTGAGGACCAGTCACAGGGGTTGTGGGGGAACCGTTCGGCCGACCGCTCACGCGCCGTCCTCCGCGGTGAGCAACTCCTCGACCAGCGTCTCCAGGCCGTCGAGCACTGGGTCGACGCGCTCCTGGTCGGCGAAGATCGCGCGCCGGTTCTGCCCTGAGCGGATGGCCGCGACGTACATCGAGGCGAAGGAGTCGCGGTCGACCGGGCGGAACTGGCCCGCCTCGATGCCCTCGCTCACTGCCTCGGCGACGAACTCCTCCAGGAAGTCGGTGTCGTACTCGATGGCCTCCAGCAGGCGGTCGTCGTAGGGCGCCTGGGCCTCGATTTCCAGCAGCATCCGCGCGAAGTCCACCGCCTCGTCGAAATCCGCTGCGCCCGTTCCGCGGAGCATGTACCGGGCCAGTTCCAGGAGGCGCTCACGGGGGTCGTCGCTGTCGACGCGGGAACGGACCTCGTCGGCCAGGTGGTCGAGGCCGTTCGCGAACATCGCGAACACCAGGTCCTCCTTCGTGTCGTAGTAGTAGTGGACGAGCGACTGGCTCACGTCCGCAGCGTCGGCGACGGCCTGGGTCGTGAACGAATCGAAGCCGTCGGTGACCAGCACCTCGAAGGCCGCCCAGCGGATTTCGTCCTCCGTCGTGTGGTCCTCGGGGCCGGAGTCGTCGTCCAGCGGCGCGTCCTCGTCCGAAGATATATCACTCATAGTGCTGTTTGAGTACTCAATCAAACAAATAACTGATGATTCCGGCTGGTGCCGCCGCGAGTCGCGGCGTGGGCTCGGAGAGCCGGGACGGCGGGAGGGGCGGTGTCTGGGGTCGCGTGCCGGCCGGGGAACAGCGTGGGCCATCGATCGGAGCGTCCGAAGGGTCGGGGAAACGTTCTGTGGGGACAGCGACGTCACAGTCGCGACGGTGTCGTCAGTCCGCTGGCGCCACAGACGGTTCGTCCTCCTCGACGACGCTCTCGGTCCAGGTGCCCCGGAGGAACCACGCGGCGACGATCAGCGCGCTTCCGACGTGCATGATCGCGAGCGCCCACCAGGCGCCGGTCGTGCCCATGTCGAAGGTGGTCACGAGGAGGTAGGCGGGCAGCACCTGGAGGCCCCAGACGGACGTCACCGACATGATCATCGCGGCGCGGGTGTTGCCGGCGCCGTTGAAACAGCCCTTGAGGACCTGGAAGGCGCCCATGAACACGAACGTCGGTGCGACGATGGTCATGAACTCCCGCCCGATGGCGACGATGGGGGCGGAGTCGGCCCCCTGGATGAACACGCCGACGATCGGTTCTGCCCAGACGACGGCGGCCCCGCTCACGAAGACGTACGTCGCGGTCAACATTCCGAGCGCCAGGTAGACGGCCCGCTTGGCACGGTCGGACCGGTCGGCCCCGAGGTTCTGCCCGACGGCCGTCTCGGTCCCCATCCCCAGGCCGACGGCGGGGAGGAAGACGAAGGAGGTGAGGCGGGCGCAGATACCGAAGGCCGCGACTGCGGTCGGGCCCACGATTGCGATGATGGCGGTCATCGCCGAGTACGACAGCGCGCCCGAACTCTGCTCGATGCTCGCCGGGTAGCCGATCTCGACGATCTTCGCGACGGTCTCGCGGTCGAGCCAGAGGTCGCCCAGCGAGAGTGAGAGGCCCAGGTGTCCGGAGAACAGCAACGCGACGCCGGGGACGGTCGCGAGCGCTCGCGAGAGGATGGTCGCCATCGCCGCGCCTTCGACGCCGTGGCCGGTGAAGCCCGTCGCGTCGAGGAGGGCGGCTTCGAGGCCGCGCGCGCCGAGGATGCCGAACAGCGGGTTGTCGGCGAATCCGAAGATGAACACCGGGTCGAGGACGACGTTGACGGCGACGCTGACGGCCATCAGGTACATCGGCGTTCGGGTGTCGCCCCACCCGCGTAGCAGCGACTGGAACACGAAGAAGCCGAACATGAACCAGACCCCGAGGAAGATGACGCGCATGTACTCGAGCGAGTAGGCGAACACCGTCGACCCTGGTTCGGCGCCGATGAGTCTGAGGAACGTCGGGGCGAGCAGGTAGCCGACGCCACCAAGCAGGAGGGAAAAGAGCGTGACGAACGCCAGCGTCTGGCCAGCGACCTCGTTGACGCGGTCGATGTTCCCGGCGCCCTTGTGCTGGGCGACGAGGACGCTCCCGGCGAGCGTGAGGCCGCCACCGAGCGAGATGAGGGCAAAGATCGGCGGCCACGAGAAGGAGAGCGCGGTCACGGCCTCGCCACCGAGGCGGCCGACCCAGAAGGTGTCCACGAGGTTGTAGACGACCTGGAGCAACTGGGTCAGGACGATCGGTGCCGAGAGCCCGACGAGCGGGCGGAGAAGCGACCCTTCCGTCAGGTCGTAGTCGCTGGTGGAGGGCTCGTCGGGAGTCGCGGCATCGGCACCCGCATCGTCACGTCCGGTGCCGGCGTCGCTTTCGCTATCGGCGCCGCTCTCGGTGTGGGCGCCGCTCTCGGGAGGGCGTTCGGCGTCTGGTCGGTCGAGAGACTCGGTCGTCTCGTCGGGGTCGTGGTCGGGCATCAGTCGTCACCTCCGTCGGGAACCTGGCGGGACGGCGGCCGGTTGATTCGTAACGAGGTTGCCATCCGGTTTGAGTTGCCGGGGTACGCTGTGATCCCCTCACATGCCGGCACGGGTGCGACCGTTCCCGCAGGCGGGAACGGTCGGTTTCCCACGACGGACGGCCGCGGGTTCGCCGTCCTCGCAGGCAACGGGTTCGCCGTCCTCGCAGGCAACGGGGTCTCCGAGCTGGCCGGCCACGGTGCGGTCCGTTTCGCTCCGGCCGGTGTACGTGCACTCAGTCGATGCGGGCCGTCGCTCACGCGGCGGTCGGCCCCCGTGGGATAGTCCGCGACCAGCAGGTCGGCGTCGAACGTGACTCGATCATGGCTAATTGAACGTCCAGTCAGTATGTAAGGGTCGCGGTCGCGGAGTCCCTCTCCTTCGCTCACACCGACAGGAACGCCCGAAAACGGGGACAACAGTCAAGAGTCCCTGTCTGATACGTACTGGAGACACACAGGATGGACGACGAGCGCGGTGGGGGACCGAAGACGGAGCGAGTTGGCGAGGGAGCGGAGCGAGTGGGAGAGCGAACGGACCGAAGCGAGGAATCACGCGGGGGTCACGGCGGCGTCGAACCCGAAGAGCCACGGCTGTACGCGCGACTCGCTCGAACGGTCTTGCCCGCCGGGATCCGGCGGAGTTACGGCGCGAAGTTCGCCGTCGCCTTCCTGCTCGTCGTCATGCTCATCTCCGCACTCGGCGTGGCGAGTTACGTCCAGACCCAGGAGATCACGCGCGTCGACGCCGAACGGACGCTCCAGTCGAACGCCGACCTGCGGGCGGACTCGACCAGTGACTGGGTGGCGAGTCTGCGCGCCGAGACCCGTGGCGGTGCGACGACGGACGTCTACCGGGTCGCACAGTTGTCGGAGATACGGGGACATCTGCGCCGGTCGCTCCAGCGGGCCGCCCCCCACGTCGTCGGGTTCCACTACGTCGATCCGGGGACCGGCGAGATCAGAGTGAGCACGGCGGCCGGGTACGAAGACCGGCGAGTCGACGACGTGAGTTCGACCTGGTGGGACGCCATCGGTGAAGTCCAGGGGAGCGACGAGTGGAACGTCTCGGCGGCCGACGCCGCCTACGAACGGGACGGCGAGACGCGACTGGCCTTCGCCGCCAGCGTCGACGGCGGCATTCTCGTCGTGGTCGGGTCGGTACCGACAGACTACGAGCAACGCAACGCCGCTCGGGCAGTCCTCACGTCGGACGTGCTGACGAAGACCGGGCGCAACGTCTTCGACCCGAACGCCAGCGTCTCGACGACGCTCGCAGCCACGCCGGAGTTCGCGGCCGCCACGCGGGGCGAGCGGACCATTCGCGAACACGGCGACGACGTGGTCGCGATCACGCCGGTCGACGCCAACGACTGGATCGTGGTGACGGCGGCACCGAAGACGGAACTCTACCAGGCCAGCGCGACCGTCGGACGGAACGTCGTCGTCCTCGTCGCGGCGTCGCTCGTCACTCTCACCGGGGTCGCACTCGTCCTGGGGTACGGCACTATCTCGTCGCTCCGGCGCCTGCGCCGACGCGCCGAGGCGATGGAGGACGGTGATCTGGACGTGGACCTCCGGACCCACCGCGAAGACGAGATCGGACGCCTGTTCCTCGCGTTCGACAACATGCGCGGGGCCCTCAAAGCCCAGATCCGGCAGGCCCACGAGGCCCGCGAACGGGCCGAGCAGTCGCGACGGGACCTGCAACGACAGAACGACCGCCTCGACCAGTTCGCGAGCACCGTGAGCCACGACCTGCGCAACCCGCTGAACGTCGCGAGCGGGCACCTCCAGTTGATCGACCAGAAACTCGGCGACCTGGGCAGGGAGGCGAGCGATGCGATGGGCAGCCACGTCGAGAAGATCGACCACGCGCACCGACGCATGGAGTCGATCATCCAGGACGTCCTCGCGCTCGCCCGCCAGGGCCAGGACATCGAGGAGACCCAGTCCGTCGACCTGGGTGCGCTCGCCCGCGACGCGTGGGCGACGGTCGACAGCGGACCGGTCGCCTTCGACGTGGTGAACACTCGGACCCTGGAGGCCGACCCCGACCGCCTGCGACAGGCCCTGGAGAACCTCTTCCGGAACGCCGTCGAGCACGGCTCGACGAGCCCTGCCTCGAACACTCGGCAGGACGCCGTGGAGCATGGCTCCACGAGCAGTCGGCCGGAGGCCGACGACGCGGTCGAACACGGAACACCGGACGGCGTCGAAACGGACGGGGATGGTGGGGCCGAGGACGACTCGGCCACCGACGACCCGCCGCTGACGGTCGAAGTCGGCGTCACCGAAGACGGATTCTACGTCGCCGACGACGGCCCGGGGATTCCACCCGAGGCGGTCGCGGACGTCTTCGAGTACGGGCACACGACGGCGGCCGACGGGACCGGGTTCGGCCTGGCCATCGTCGAGACCATCGTGACCGCCCACGGCTGGTCGATCGAAGTCGAAGAGGCGGACGAAGGGGGCGCGACGTTCGTGATTTCGGGCGTTTCCGCGGCGGCGTAATCAGGCGTCGTCGGCATCGGCACGCAGGTCACTCTCACCAGTGGCTAGCAGGTCGTCGATCAGGTAGGATTCGATCCCGGCGAACGCGGCGTCGGTCGGTGCGTCGTCGCCGAGGATCACGTCGTGGGACTGGGCGCCTTCGATCGCAGAGCGAAAGAGCGCCGCGTAGCGTTCGGGGTCGACGGCGCGAAACTGCCCGGCGTCGATGCCTTCCCGGACGATGTCGGCGACGACGCCCCGGATCAATCGATCGTTCTCGACCAACTGGCCCTGGAGGTCCTCGTCGAACGGTGCCTGGGCGCGCATGCCGAGCAGCGCCGCGTGGAAATCCCGCGTCGCTTCCTCGTCGTCGAGGCCACGGACGACGATTTCGGCCATGTGACGCAACCGATCCCGTGGGTCCGCGTCCTCGTCTCCCTCGACTTCGGCGATGAACTCGTCGAGGAGGTAGGCCATGAACGCCACCATGAGGTCCGCCTTCGAGTCGTAGTGGTAGTGGATGAGCGACTTGCTCTTGGCGAACTCGTCGGCGATGGCCTGCACCGTCAGGTCCGCGTAGCCGTGTTTCGCGAGTGCCCGGAACGTCGCCTCCATGATCGCCTCCCGCGTCGACGTGTCCTCGCTCATGGTTGGCTGAACGTCCAGTCAATACATAAATGCCCGTTTCTACCCGTGGGAATTGGGGGATAACAGTCAAGGGAGGCCACCCGAGATGTAGGGGAAGACGACGATGGATGGCCCGACGAGACGGCAGTCTGACACCACGGACGGCGACGAGGGGGCCGAACGGGGTGTCGACGGTGGGTCGGGTACATCGGGAACGGCAGGAGGTGGGCCCGGGTCCCGGGAGCGGACGGCGGCGGTGGTCGAACCGACGACCGTGTTCGGGCGCGTCGGTCGGACGCTCGTCCCGGGGCCCATCCGGCGTAACTACGCACTGAAGTTCGCGGTAGCGATGCTCGTGGTCATCCTGTTGATCACCGTGGTCGGTGGGGGGAGTTACCTCCAGATCCGCGGCATCATCGAGACGGACGCGGAGAACACGCTCCAGTCGACGGCGACGCTCCAGGCCGACTCCGTGAGCGAGTGGATGTCAGGGATGCGAGCCCAGGTCCGCGGGTTCGCAGGGTCCGACGTCTTCGCCTCCGGTGACAGCGCTCGGATCGAAGACGCGCTCGACTCGTCGCTCGGCCAGGCGAGTTCGGACGTGGTCGGGCTACACTACGTCGCGCCGAACGGAACCATCATCGCGAGCACCGCCCCGGCGCTGGCGGGCCGGACGGTCGACGCCGAGCGCCCCCGCTGGCGCGATGCCATCGCGGACTCCGAAGCCGCACGACCGGGCGAGTGGCAGGTCGGCACCTCAGACCGAGCCTACGAGAACAACGGGCGACTGCTGATGGCCTTCGCTAGCCCGGTCCGCGTCGGCAACGGCGTCCTCGTCCTCGTGGGGGACGTGCGGGCTGACTTCGAGCAACTCCACCGCACGCGCTCTATCGTTCGGACGCAACTGCTCAACCCCGACGGCTACGACGTGTTCGCACCGCGACAGAGCAGTCCCAGTCCGCTCACCGACTCACTCGCGTTCAGCCGTGCGCTCGACGGCGAGACGACCGTCCGCGACCACGGGTCGACCGTCTTCGCGCTCTCCCCCGTCCGCGGTGCCGACTGGGTCGTCGTCACCGAGGCGCCCAAGTCAGACCTCTACCAGGCCAGCGAGACGGTCGGACGAAACGTGGTCTTCCTGGTCGCCGCCTCGATCACCACGCTCGCCGTCGTCGGGTTCGTTCTCGGCCGCGGGACGGTCCTCCCGCTCATCCGCCTGCGCAAACGCGCCCAGCAGATGGAACGCGGCGACCTCGACGTGGATCTGGCCACCAGTCGCGAGGACGAGATCGGTCGCCTGTTCCTCGCGTTCGACAACATGCGGGCGGCGCTCAAGGCCCAGATCAGGGACGCCACCGAGGCACGCGAGCGGGCCGAACAGTCCAGGCGGGACCTCAAACGCCAGAACGACCGCCTCGACCAGTTCGCGAGTACGGTCAGTCACGACCTGCGGAACCCGCTCAACGTCGCGAGTGGCCATCTCCAGTTGATCGACCGGAAACTCGATGACCTGGGCGCAGAGGCCAGGGAGGCGCTGGCCAGTCACACGGCGAAGATAGACGACGCCCACCAGCGCATGGAGTCGATCATCCAGGACGTCCTCGCGCTCGCCCGCCAGGGCCAGGACATCGAGGAGACCCAGTCCGTCGACCTGGGTGCGCTCGCCCGCGACGCGTGGGCGACGGTCGACAGTGGACCGGTCGCCTTCGACGTGGTGAACACCCGCACCCTGGAGGCCGACCCCGACCGCCTGCGACAGGCCCTGGAGAACCTCTTCCGGAATGCGGTCGAACACGGAACGCCGGACGGCGTCGAAACTGACGGGGATGGTGGGGTCCAGGACGACCCGGCCGCCGCGAGTGAACCACCGCTGACGGTCGAAGTCGGTGGGACCGCTGACGGGTTCTACGTCGCAGACGACGGCTCTGGTATCCCATCGGACGCGGTCGAGGACGTCTTCGAGTACGGTCACACCACGAACCAGGACGGGACCGGATTCGGACTCGCGATAGTCGAGACCATCGTCGACGCCCACGGTTGGTCGATCGAGGTGGACGAGACGTCTCGTGATGGCGCGAAATTCGTGATAACTGGGGTAGACGAACAGACGTAGGCCTCAGTGAGCGCTGGAGTAACCTCCTCGAAGCCGACATTCTGCGGGCTCAGCGGATGCTTGAAGAGGAGATCGGAGAAAATCTCTCGTGATAACTGGGTCGCTACGGATTTAGGCGGACGTTGCAAACTCACCCCCATGCGCAGACGCGAGTTTCTGGTTGGAGTCGGGGTGGGCTCCGCCGCGGGGGTCGCCGGGTGCAGTGACGTGCTGAGCAGCGGGGGGTCTGGGCCCGCTGGGCCGCCCCGGCTCACAGTCGACGGCCGATGGCTGACGGATCCCGCCGGGCACCGCGTCGTCCTTCGCGGGGTGAACCTCCCGGGCCCGGTCTGGGGGACCGAACAGGCCGAGTCCCGGGGAAAGGGGTACTGGGAGACGCTGGATCTGGCCACTGACGCCGACGCCGGGTGGCACAGTCACGTCCTCCGGATTCCGGCCACGCCCCAGACACTCGCCAACGTCGGCGTCGAGCAGTTCGCGGAAGACTACCTCGACGAGGTGGTCTCGCGCGCGGCCGAACGCGGCGTGTACGTCCTCATCGATTACCACGCCATCGAGCGGTACGATACACAGGGGATCGACGAGCGACTCCGCGCGTTCTGGGATACCATCGCACCGCGGTACGCCGACCAATCTCACGTCCTCTACGAACTGTTCAACGAGCCGACCGAACCGGCGTCGGGCGGCCTCGACACCTGGCGAACCTGGCGCGAGACGGCCCAGCCGTGGGTCGACCTGGTTCGCGACCACGCGCCCGACACCCCTATCGTGGTCGGGTCGCCCCGCTGGTCCTCGATGACTCAGTACGCAACCGACGCCCCCTTCGAGGACGACAACGTCGTTTACTCGGCGCACATCTACCCCTCCTGGGAGCCGGACACGTGGGAGGGCACCTTCGGGACCGCCACGTTGGACGTCCCGGTGTTCGTCACGGAGTGGGGCTACGTGGACAATCCCAACGCCGACTCGCACATGGTCGGGACGACGACGGCGTGGGGGAACCCGTTCGAACAGTGGCTCGACGCTCCCGAGAACGTTAGCTGGTGGGCGCGCGCGTTCGACTCCCGGTGGGTCCCGCCGATGTTCGACACGGACTGGAACGTCCTCGGCGGTGACGCGTACATGGGATCGCTGGTCAAACACTGGCTCGCGGCCGCCAGCGAGGACCACTGGCCCCCGAAGCCTGCTGGCGCACCCTCGCCGACCTCGGTCGAGGCAGGCGTGCCGCCGGACCCGCCGGAAAGCCTGGGCGTCGCCTCCATCGACGACACCTCGGCCAAACTCGCGTGGATGCCCCCGAGCGACCCAGACGGCGACGACATTCTCCAGTACCGACTCGTCGTCGACGACGGCGAGCCAGCAGTCCTCCGCGGGTCGGTCACTGCCCACCTTCTCACGGGCCTCGAATCCGGCCAGTCGTACACTGTGTCGCTCTCGGCCGTCGACGCCCAGGGGCTCGAATCAGCCCCTGCGACCGCCGAGTTCTCGACGTCGCGGCCGACCGATGCAGCGGCCGTCATCCCGCGCACGCAGACCGCGCCCGCAATCGACGGCAGTGTGGACGGCGTCTGGGACCGGGCGCCGAGCCACCGGCTGGAATACACTCCCTGGGGCACCGACGAGTCGGATCTGGGGGCGTCGTGGCGGGCGCTCTGGGACGAGTCCGCGCTGTACGTCCTGGTCGACGTGAGCGACGGCGAACTCCTGGAACACGACGCCGTCGAGGTGTACCTCGACCTCGACCACAGTCAGGACGAGTCCTACGACGGGAGCGACGACCTCCAGGTGGTCTTCGTCCCGGAGGGCAGCCAGGCCTTGCAGGGCGCCAACTCGGCAGGGGTCGCCGCAGTCGACGGCGCCACGACCGAGACCGACGACGGCTGGCACGTCGAACTCGCGGTCCCCTGGGACGCCTACGACGTTCGGCCGCTGACGGGCCGCCGATTCGGGATGGACGTCCACGCGGTCGACGACGTGGCCGGCGGCAGCAATCGCGACGCGAAAGTCGTCTGGCACGACAAGAACGACCAGGCCTGGCAGGACCCGTCGGCCTTCGCCACGGTCGAACTCGGTGGCCTCGACGACCGGACCGGCGAGTGACTGCCGCCGGGGCCGCCGGGACTGCCAGGACCGCTGGGACTGCCAGGGCCGCCGCTCCCGATAGCCTTTAGCCGCCGACCGGTAACTATCGGGCAGATGGCGAACTCGAACGCGAAAGGCGACCGCCGCGAGCGGGAACTCGTCAACGAACTCGACGCGGCCGGCTTTGCGGTCATGCGCGCCCCCGCCAGCGGGAGCGCCACCGAGCGCGAACTCCCGGACGTCCTCGCCGGCGACGGCACCGACTTCTACGCCATCGAGGCCAAGTCCTCGGCCGGCGACCCGATCTATCTCGACGGTGCGGAAATCGAGGCCCTGCTCTTCTTCTCGCGCAACTTCGGCGCCAAACCGCGCATCGGCGTCCGCTTCGACCGCGAAGACTGGTTTTTCTTCCATCCCGGCGACGACGCCGTCCACGTCACCGACGGCGGGAACTACCGCGTGAAAAAGGAGACCGCACTGGCTCACGGCACCGACTTCGACGAACTCGTCGGCCACTCCGAGAAGGTCACGCTGGCCGAAGTCGTCGAGGACGACGGGCCCGACCAGGCGACCCTGGACGTGCTCGCCGCGCTCGAACGCGGCGACATCTCGACCGAGGAAGCGGCCGAGATGCTCTGAATCCTACGGCGACGCTCCCTGTGCCTCGACCGCCTCCCGGACGGTCGTTACCTCGACGTCTCGCTCGTGTGCGGCGTCGACGACCGCAGCGACCCGCTCCGGCGGGACCGTCTCCCAGGCGGTGTGGCCGGCCAGAATCCCGATCCCACCCTGTTCGGCGACCAAGTCGAGGTAGCTCTCGATTTCGACCATCCGCATGTGGTTCGTCTCGAGGTAGTACCGCTGGAGGGCCAGCGGCGAGGTCCCCGGCGGATTCGGCAGCGACCGCACCGCCGCGTCGGCCAGTGCGTCGAACTGCTCGGCGACGACGCGCCAGACACGTGCGTCCCCGGCGTCGTAGGGCAGCGTGAACGTCGTCGGCTCGAACCCGAGGCCGCCGAGTTCCGCCTTCGACCCCTCGATTTCGTCTCGAATCTGGGCCTCGGTCGGCCGGACGACCGTCTCGGCGGCGTCGAAGTCGGTTCCGAGTGCTCCTTCGAACCGCAGGAATGGGACGCCGTCGTCGGCGCCCTTCGCCGCGAGTGTCACCGTCTCCGTCCGGGTCCCGTCGGTCACTTCGAACTCGTCGCCCGGGTAGATGCCGTGCTCTTCGTCCGGGAAGACGTGGTCGCTGTCGAGGACGACGCGCTCGTCACCAGCGCTCGCGTCGGCCGCGAGGGCGTGGGCCTGCATGTAGCGGTGTCTGCGCCCGTGGCCCATCACTTCCCAGCCGTCGTCGACGAGTTCCCGGAGCTGGTCGACGGTCATGTGTCCCTCCTCCCCGAGCCAGCCGGGAACGATAGCCAGCGAGGCCGGCACGTCCCGTTCGTCCAGAACCGGGTAGACGTCGTCGTAGTCCGATGCGTAGCCGTCGTCGAAGGTCAGGGCGAGATGGCCGGTGGGCATGTTCCGGAGGTTTCGCGGACGGCCGATAAGTGTTCGGCGGGCCCGGGGGCGCTGTGCTCGCTGGGGCCAGGTCGCTCCTCGCCGCGGCCGTGGACCGCGGGGTACGCACGGCGGCAAGTCGTGGTCGAATCGGGCGGTTCGGTGAGCGAGCGCTTCGAAGCGCTTTTGCCAGGGCCGGGGAAACCCATGTCCATGGAAATCGACCGGAAGTTGATCGCCGAACTCGCCGTCTCGGCGGTCGCAGTGGTCGTGTTCATCGCCGCGGCCGCGTACGTCAGTACGAACTACGCCGTCCCGGGTGACCCGACCGGGAACGGCTCGGCCTCGCCGGTTCTCCAGCCCGACGGCGGACTGGCGATGGTCGGCGTCATCGGCCTGTTCGTCGTCGTCATGGCTATCGCTGGCCTGTTCATGTACCGCGCCGACTTCGACGAGGAGTAGTCGCCCGGTCGCTTCTCAGGTTGGTCCGTTCGTCGCCAGCCTGGGGCTCGATCAGGCCTCTGACTCGGCGTCCTCGCCGTCCTCGCGCTGTTCGCGCCAGTCGGTCAGGTCGTCCTCGTCCTCCTGGTCGAGGCGATGCTCGTAGTAGTTGAGCGGGTGGGACTCGTCGATTATCTCGGTGCAGATGTCGTCCTTGTCGATGCAGTCGCCGTACGATTGCATCGTCGCACACGACGGCGGCGAGTAGTCCGTCGGACTGGTCGCCCCGCGGATGTGGTCGACCTGGTAGCGCGTCGCTTCCTCGCCGAATCCGGGGTTGACCTGGAAGATGTCGACGATTTCGTCGGTCGTCATCCCGATAGAGGTGAGGAAGGATGCGATGGCAAAGCGGGAGTGGTGCTCGAGGTGCTGGCCCTTCTGGACCTGGTCGAGCAGGTGTTTCATACACGGCGGGAACAGTTCCGGCACCACAGTATCGATCTCTCTCGTCAGATCGAGTTCCGAGAGGCGCTCGCGCAGGTCCTCGGCCTGCTCGGTGAGTTCGGCCTCGATGGCGTCGGGCACGGAGAGCGGCAGCCCCTCCTGCACGCGGTGGCGGACGGCCTGGCGAAGGAGGACGAGCAGTTCCTCGCCGTCGACGACGACGTCGCCGTCGGCCAGCGCCCGGTTGACCAGTCGCCACTGGTCGCCGCGCTGGTCGGCCGCCAGGTCGAGGTACGTCCCCACTTCGATCCGGAACTCGCGGGACTGGCCGTCGCTGACGACGGCGGATCCGTCACCCACGGCGGTGCCGACGGCACGGATATCGCCAGTGAGGTCGAACTCCGAGAGCAGGTCGGGGAGCGAGAGCTGTTGTTTCTCGGCGGATTTGAGCTCCGTCGTGTCGGCGAAGTCGGCGGTGAACCGGTCGGAGGCCGTCGCGGCCTCCGCCTGGGCGTATCTGCGGGTGAGGATGTGTTCGTCGACGAGCGAGACGAGCACGCGCGCGACCGGGTAGGAGAGCAGTTCCGTCCGGTCGACGTCGTGGGGGTCGCCGACGGTGTCGTCTTCCAGCGCCCAGACCACGCGCTCCATGCCGCGCTCGACGACTGCAGGCTCCGACGCGACGACGGCCGCGAGGTCGACGTCTGCCTCGCCGACCGCCTGACGGGAGACCTGTCGCCAGGGGTAGCGCGCGTGGATGGGCTCGATTGGCATCGAGCGCCCGTAGTCCCTACCGTCGAATAAAGCCGACGGTCATCAGGTGTGGCAGACGGCCAGGTCGGACACACCAGTGGCGTTCACGCGTTCGTCGCTGGTGACGAGCGGGCCGCTGCTGTCGCTGTGCAGGAACCCCTCGAGACACTCCAGAAACGCAGCTGTTCAGTCCTCGTGCAGCGCGCGCAGTTCTTCGGCGACGGCCTCGCTGTTTTCGGCCTTGCCCTGGACGGCGCGCTTGTAGCGGCGGTACTCGCTCCGGGTGACGTGAATCTCCTCGGTTTCGCCCTGTCGGGTGACTTCGAGGCGGACGGTCCCCTGGGGATTGTTGCGGAGTTTGAACGAGGCGACGGCGGAGAGAACGAACCACAGGGCGACGCAGCCACCGACGAAGTAGACCATCGCGGTGGGGAAGGCCAGCGAGTCACTGGCCTGGACCCATCGTTGGGGGTAGGCGATCCAGAAGAGCATGACGCCGGCGACGTTCAGCGCGGCGCCGACGAGCGCGCCGAGACGCTGGCGACGACTCGCCGGGAGGACGGCGACGACGCCGAGGAACATCGCCGGGATGCCGAGGCCCGAGAGGACGCCAGCGACGCGGCGTGCCTCGACCGTCGTGGTCGCGTCGAACAGGCTCGCCAGTCCGGTGGTGAGGGTGAGGATTGCCGCAACAACGGCTACCGCGCCGACGACGAGCAGGCTCCCACCGGCGGATACGCGCCGCGGGTCCCGCCCGGTCCACTCCCCACGGTCGTACGCCTCCGAGAGACTGGGCATGCGCGCACCTTCCGCACGTACCTACAAAACTACCCGTCAGACGCGCGCATGACGACGACTCAGACGGCTCACAGACTGGGTCTCATCCGCCGTGCCCGAATCAGTTCGGACGCGCCACGGCACGCTCCAACATGGGTTCAAAAACGGTAAGAGGACGAGGCGCCGATTCGGTGGTATGAGCCAACAGGAACCCGAACGCCGGGAAGCCGACGACGGCGCGCCGGGGGACAAACCCGACGACCTGCCGAGCAGCGAAGTGACGACGGGGACGGACAAGGCCCCGCACCGAGCAATGTTCCGCGCGATGGGCTACGACGATGAGGATCTGTCCTCGCCGATGATCGGCGTCGCCAACCCCGCCGCCGACATCACGCCGTGTAACGTCCACCTCGACGACGTCGCCGACGCGGCGATCGACGGGATCGACGCCGCGGGCGGGATGCCGATCGAGTTCGGGACGATCACCATCTCGGACGCCATCTCGATGGGGACCGAGGGGATGAAGGCGAGTCTCATCTCCCGAGAGGTCATCGCCGACTCGGTCGAGCTCGTCTCCTTCGGCGAGCGCATGGACGCGCTCGTGACGGTGGCCGGCTGCGACAAGAACCTCCCCGGGATGCTGATGGCGTCGATCCGCACCGACCTCCCGAGCGTCTTCCTCTACGGCGGCTCGATCATGCCCGGCGAACACGAGGGGCGCGACGTGACGATCGTCCAGGTGTTCGAGGGCGTCGGCGCCTACGCCGAGGGCGACATGAGCGGCGACGAACTCGACGACTTAGAGCGCCACGCCTGTCCCGGCGCGGGCTCGTGCGGCGGGATGTTCACCGCCAACACGATGGCCTCCATCTCCGAGGCGCTCGGGATGGCACCGCTCGGCTCGGCCTCCGCCCCCGCCGAGGATAAGGAGCGCTACGAGGTGGCCGAGCGGGCGGGCGAACTCGTCTTGGACTGCATCGAGAACGACCGCCGCCCCTCCGACATCCTCTCGCGGGAATCGTTCGAGAACGCGATCGCGCTCCAGACCGCGATGGGCGGGTCGACGAACGCGGTCCTCCACCTGCTCGCGCTGGC
>ENA-ORCR01000642-ORCR01000642.1-marine-metagenome-genome-assembly--contig:-NODE-642-length-15956-cov-2.983374_pt1 | contig 15956 bp, 10 predicted proteins | sample MGYA00237782_ERZ508514 | MGnify/ENA primary metagenome ERZ508514 (study PRJEB26185, sample SAMN06268960) | marine metagenome | isolation source: Eden Landing Ponds, San Francisco, CA, USA | place...
GGCGGCGGGTCGGCGTAGTCGCCGATAGCCTCCGAGAGGTCGATGCCGATGTCGCGGCGCTCGTTGCGTGCGCGCAGTTGCGCCGCCGAGATCCGCGTGTCGGACTTCGTCGCGACGATCTCGATGTTCTGGACGATGCCCGCGCCGCCGGTCGGGAAGCTGTACGTCTGTGGGAACACCCGGTCGATCGTCGCGTACTGCGCGCGGTAGAACTCCGACGCCGGGCCGCTCGCCGCCGAGATGACGTTCGCGAACAGGACGCCGTCCTCGTCGAGCCGGGCGCTCGCCAGTTCCACGAACTCCCGCGTCGTCAGCTCGAAGGGCACCTTGTCCTTCTGGTAGGCGTCGAGGACGACGAGGTCGTACGTGCGGTTGGTCTCCCGCAGGAACTGGCGACCGCCCTGGTTGTAGACGTTCAGCCGCTCGGACTCGGAGACGCCGAAGTACTCCTCTGCGGCCGAGATGACGTCGGGGTCGATCTCGGCGACGTCGACGGTCACGTCGTAGTCGTCGACGAAGCGCTTCGGGCCGGTGAAGCCGCCGCCGCCGATGAACAGCACCCGGTCGATCTCGTCGGAGTCGTCGGCGAACAGGAAGGGGAGGTGGAAGTAGCGGGTGTACTCGAAGACGTGGCGGTCGGGGTCGGAAAGATCCATCGCGCTGTGGGGCTGGCCGCCGAGGTACAGCGTCCTGGTGTCGCCCAGGTCGACCACCTGCAGTTCCTGATACGGCGTCTGGGTCTGGTGGACGACCTCGCCCTGGACGGTGTAGCCGGCGGCGCCCGTGGCGGCCGACGCGACGAGCAACAGCGCGACGAACCCGGTGACCGTGGCGCGCCGGCGACCGACCGGGCGGCTGACGGCCAGCGCCGCCAGTATCGAGAGGCCGCCGAACACGAGCGCGATCGCGTCGATACCGAGCGACGGGATGAGAAAGTACGTGGTCGCGAACGCTCCGACGATGCTGCCGACGGTGCCGAGCATGTAGACGTGGCCGGAGGCCTCGCCGACGCCCTCTTTCGCCGATAGCTCGGCGGCGTAGGGGCTGATATACCCCAGCAAGTACGTCGGCGGGCCGAACAGGATGGTGACCGCCGGGAGCGAGGCGACCCGGCTGGGCAACGGAAACCCCGCGGCCGCGCGCAACAGCAGGTCGCCGGCGAAGACCAGCACGGCGACGTACGCGGCGGTGAGGAGGAACACGCTCGCCATCCGCCCGTTCGTCGCTCGCTCTGCGGCCTGCTTGCCGCCGCGGTGGTAGCCGTAGCTGAGCGCCGCGAGGAAGACGCCGATGATGGTGCCCCAGGTGTAGATGCTGCTCCCGAACTGCGGCGCGATCATCCGGCCGGCGAGGATCTCCAGGCCCATGCTCGCGACGCCGGAGACGAACACCGCTGTCTCCGGCTTGCTCAGTCGAAGCGACTCCAGTCCGCGAGTCGAACCCATTACCGATGGCAAGGGCCGGAGTCGGATAACTGTTCGACAGCGACCCTGGGACGGTCCGGGCGCTCCACCTCCGTCTCAGCGGGCGCGGAACGCTCGAACGACGTCGCGCTTGACCTCGCGCCGTTCGACCTGCTCGAAGCCCAGGTCGCCGAAGACCTCGCTCCAGTCGCGGTAGTACAGCGGGAACTCGTCGCGGACGTAGTTCACGTCGGGGTCCTCGTCGCGTTCGACGCGGTCGGCGTCCTCGGCGTCGTCCTCGATCTCGACGGTGACGAGCACGTCGCCGGTGATCCGGGCGATCTCCTCGAACACCCACTCGGCGTCGGGGTGGACGTGCTGGAGCGTCTCGACGGAGTAGACGGCGTCGAACACGTCGTCGTCGAACTCGCCGACCACGTCCTCGATGGCGTCGGCGTAGAAGGTACCGGCCTCCCAGAGGTCGGGATAGTGGTCGGCCATCACGTCGAATGCGTCGGGGTTGAGTTCGACTCCGGAGAGGTCGGTGAAGCCGTCGTCGGACAGATGCGAGAGGTGGCGACCGGAGCTACAGCCGAGTTCGAGAACCGACGCGTCGCGCGCGAGGCGCTGACGCAGGATATCGCGGACCGACTCGCTCGTCTCGTCGGGACCGTAGTGGGCGTAGTACGCCGGCGAGTACTCGCCGGACCGGTCGGCCCACTGGCGCCGAACGTCGTGAGAATCCACACCGTCACGCCGAGCGCCAGCCGTATAGTCCCGTCGGGCCGGCCGCCCCGGACCCTCGACCGCCGCGCCCCCGGCGGCGCCCCGGTCGCGACCTCCGGACGAACGGGCGAACTGTGGATACCACCGAAGCTCGCCGTCGACTCGACGGGTCGGTCACCGATCCGGTCCCGAACCGACGATGTGGACATTCGTCCGCTGTCGAGTGGATTCGGATCCGATCGTTTTCCGTATTCGAATATTACCGGACAGATACGGAATACTTATGCGTGTGTCGGGCGTCCGTCTATTCGCAATGGCAAACGGTAAGGTCGACTTCTTCAACGACACTGGCGGTTACGGTTTCATCGACACCGAGGACTCTGACGACGACGTTTTCTTCCACATGGAGGATGTCGGCGGTGAGGATCTGACGGAAGGTACCGAGATCGATTTCGAGATCGAAGACGCCCCCAAGGGCCCGCGCGCGACGAACGTCGTCCGCGCCTAACGACGGTTCCCAGGGTCGCCCCACGGCGACCGGACGGATCGCGTTTCTACGGAGACTCGCCCGGCGAGCGACGCCACCGCGGAGCGGTCCGCCGGTTCGCCGCGGAGCGACGTGTTTCTTTACCGGTCGGTTCCAGAGTCGGATATGAGCACTTCGAGCGTCCGCGTGCCCGAGGACCTTCGCGAGCGGGTCCGGTTCTATCTCCTCGATCACCGGACGCCGCTCGGGAAGGCCATCGACATCGGGCTGCTCGGGCTGAATCTGGTGTTCATCGCCGTCTTCGTCACCCAGACCTACCCGATCGACCCGGCGGTACGGGCGCGGCTCTGGGACCTGGAGGTGGCGATCGCGACCGTCTTCGCGGTGGAGTACGCCCTCCGGCTCTACGGCGCCGAGGACCGCCTGTCCGAGGCCGCAAACCCCTACACCATGGCCGACCTGCTGTCGGTGCTCCCGACCGTCTTCGTGATACTGTATCCGGTTCCCGCGGTCGTTCTGAACGTGGGGTTCCTGCGAGTGCTTCGAGTGTTGCGGGTCCTCCGATTCTACCGGTTCACGCGCGACGAGGAGTTCTTCTTCGGAACCGTCTCGGCGGGGACGCTCCGGGCGATCAAGCTCCTGTTGACGGTGCTGGTCGTCTTGTTCGTCTCGGCGGGGCTGTTCTACACCGCCGAACACCGCGCCAATCCGAACGTCGAGCACTTCGGGGACGCCTTCTACTACGTCGTAATCACCCTCTCGACGGTCGGCTTCGGCGATATCATCCCGGTGACGCGTCTGGGGCGGTGGGTGACCGTCACGAGCGTGCTCGCGGCGATCATCCTCATCCCCTGGCAGGCCAGCAAGATCGTCCGCGCCTGGACCAGCGACGACAAGGTGCCCACGACCTGCCCGGACTGCGGACTCACCGGCCACGACCCCGACGCCTCACACTGCAAGGCCTGCGGCCACGTCATCTACCAGGAGTACGAGTCCGACGAGTGACGGTCCGCCCGAGGGATGGGGAAAACGCGGTCCGCGACCCGGTTACACACTGTTACCTGGCTGTAAATTGCAATCCGGTTCGGTCGGTCCAACGGGGTTGCACGTCCGATAGCTGATACTTATCCGGACACAGCACGACGGTTCGAACGAGATGACCGACGATTCGAGCGGTTTCGACGGGAGCGACGGCGAGGAGACAGTCGCGGACGGGGGCGCGGCGGTGGCTGCGGAGCGGTCCCCGCTGACGGAGTTCACGCCGGAGGTAGCCGAGAATCGGGACCCGGACCACGACGTAGCACCGATCTTCGTCAATCGGTGGTCGCCGCGGGCGATGGCCGGCGAACCGGTCGCCGAGGCGGATCTGCTGGCGATGTTCGAGGCCGCGCGGTGGGCGCCCTCCTCGCGCAACAACCAGCACTGGCGGTTCGTCTACGCCGAGCGCGCCAGCGAGGAGTGGGAGGCCTATCTCGACTTCCTCGCGGAGGGGAACCGGACGTGGGCGGTCGACGCCGGCGCGCTGGTCGTCGTCCTCTCGAAGACCACCTTCGACTACAACGGCGACCCCGCGGGGACCCACTCGTTCGACACCGGTGCGGCGTGGCAGAACCTCGCGCTGGAAGCCACGCGTCGAGATATCGCCACCCACCCCATCGGCGGCTTCGACCACGAGGCCGCTCGCGACCATCTGGGCGTGCCCGAGGAGTTCGACGTGGAGGCGATGGTCGCGGTCGGCCACCGCGCCGACCCGGAGACGCTGCCGGAGGATCTGCGGAACCGGGAGGTCCCCAACGGCCGCAAATCGCTCGACGAGATCACGTTCGAAGGGAGTTTCGACGCCGAGGAGTGACACTTCGGCGGCACGGGCAGTCGATGCCGTCGGCGTCGATCAGCCGTCGGTGTCGCGGGCCGCACGCACGTGCTCGCGGGCCTCCTCGGTCGTCATCCCGCGGACGCCACAATCACAGGACAGCAGTTCGGGGTCGGTCAGCTCGTCGACCTGCTCGACGGCCTCGCGCTCCAGGGAGTCGGCGTCGGGGTCGTAGGAGAAAGTGACGCGGTGGGAGACCTGCGTGACGCCCTCGATGCGGTGGGTCTCCTCGGGGTCGGGGTTCGCGATGGCCTCGGCGTGTTCGGCCTGCATCGCGTCTTTCCACTCGTCCAGCGTCGCCTCGGGGTCGCGCTCGTCGCTCATGTCTCGGGAATACCGGGGACGGCGGAAAAGTCCGACGGGGGACCGCGGGGCAGGATCGGATCCGGAGGACGGCGACGCCGGGCCGAAGCCCGACCGGCTACAGCTGCAGCCGCCGGACGGTCGTGCCCGAGGTCTCCACGTCGGCGGCGCCGGCGGCGACGATCACCTGGTTCTGGCCGCGTTCGATCCCGACGGTGGTCTCGAATTCGGTGCCGTCGGGGGAGACGACGGCGCTGTCGACGGGCGTCTTGACGGCGACGCGTTCGCCGGTCGTCTCGCCGGAGACGACCAGCTGGTCCCCTCGGAACTCCGTGTTCACGCGCAGCGCGGGGCTGCGGTCTGGCTCCTGGAGTCGCTGCTCGCGGTAGCGCTCGTGGACGACGGCAGGCGTCTCGACCGGCTCGCCGGCGCTGACGCCGTGGGCGAGCCTGACGTACTGGGCCATCGACCACGCCAGCGGCGTCGCCGACCCGGTGCCCTCGCCGAACTCCCAGTCGTAGTCGGTCGCGTGCTCGCGGTCCCACACCTGCTCTGCGATCATCCGCCCGGAGTTGGCGAACTCCTGCATCGCGCGCAGACAGTCCTCGGGCGCCAGGTCCGGGTCGTCCAGCTGAAGCTCGTACTCGCCGCGCTCGCCGGTCAACAGCGGCCAGAGCCGACCTTTCCCCTTGTGTTCGACCGACCACGGGCCGCCCACGTCGCCGCGCTCACGCTCGCCGTAGCCGTCGCCGTTGTAGCGGTAGAAGCCGGCCGCCGAGCCGGCGTCGACCTTGATGGTGTCGTCGACCTCGGCGACGGAGTTGCGGACCACCTCGTCGTCGGCCGGCTTGATCCCCAGCCGAACCAAGTCGAGGAAGCCGCCGTCGACGATGTCTCGCTCGTCCAGCGTCGGGCCGGCGTTGGCGAGCGTCCGCAGGTGGCCCGCCTCTGGGTCGCCGTCGCGGGTCACGCGGACGTAGTAGGGGGTGGTGTCGTGACGCTCGGTTCCCGTCTCGGTTGCGGTCCAGTCCTCGACGTTGTTGACCCACTGGTCGGCGAGGGCGAACCACGCGAGTGCGTCGGCCTCGTGGCCGGTCTCGACCGCGAGCTTGCCGGCGCAGGCCAGCCCGGCGATCTCGGCGGCGATCGACGACGGCGAGTAGCCCGACTCCTCCTCCCAGCGCTCCTGGGCGCTCTCGGGTCCGCTGCGCGCGACGTAATCGGCCGAGCGACGGACGTGCTCGTAGTCGTAGTCTACCTCGGAGAAGTCCAGCCCTCGCTCGGCGAGGTGGTAGGCCATCACCGCCGGGAAGGAGATGTTGTCCATCTGCTCGCCGCCCCAGCGAGTGATACCGTTGACGTAGGTGTTCTGCGGGATGAATCCGTCCTCGTCCTGCTGGTACTCGTAGATGTACGCCAGCTGGGAGGCGGCCACGTCGAGTTCGCCGACGGTCTCGAAGACGGAGAACACCTGATAGAGGTCCCTCGACCAGACGAAGTTGTAGCCGTACCCTTTCGGCTCGTCGGCCGAGACCGCCTCGCCCCACGGGACGGAGGGCGAGGCGATCGACGCGCCGGTGTAGGTCTTGTCCTCGACGGCGTAGAGGGTCATCAGCGCGCTGCGGTACTGGGCCGCCAGGTCGCGGTCGTCGGCGACCGAGTCGGGCAGCGAGCGGTCGGCCAGGAAGTCGGCCCAGGTGTCGGTGTACTCGGCGCTGACAGTCTCGAACCCGCGGTCGAGGGCGCCGTCGGCCTCGCCCAGGGCGGCGGCGGTGTCGGCCGCGCGGGCGAAGCCCAGCGCCAGCTCGGATTCGACCGCGTCGCCGGTGCCGAGCTGGCCGACGAGGACGACGCTCTGGTTGTCGACGGTGTCCCGTGGCTCGGGGAGGGAGCCCTCGGCGAACAGCGCGCGCAGGTCGTCGCTGCCGGCGGCGCCGACGGTCGCCCACTCGAAGCGCTCGCGCGCGGCCATCGCCATGGCGACGGAGTACCCCTCACCGTCCTCGTCGACGAGGAACGGCTCCTCCGTCTCGCCGGTGTAGGCGGTGGGGTCGCGAGCGACGAGGTGGTGAGCGCCCGATTCGCCCAGCCGCAGCCCGCGGTCGGCCCGTGCGCTGTTGACCAGCGCCGTGTCGGCGACGGCGAACACCTCGTAGTCGCTGCCGTCGTCGTCGGCCGAGAACCGCACGTCCGCGAGCACCGCGTCGTGTTCGGGGTCGGTCGCGTACTCGACGGTCAGCTCCCACTCGTGGCCGCGGCCGTCGCCGGCCTCGGTGAAGACGTGGCGGAAAAGCAACGCGTCGTCGGCGACGGGTTCGACCCGCCGCTCGACCGTGTCGTCGCTGACGCGGGACTCGTTGTGTGTGCGGACCGTGTACTCCTCGTCGGTCCGGTCGTTGACGAGGAAGTCGAGCGTCCGGAGGTTCATCAGGTCGACCTGCGGGAACCGCACCTCCGTCATCGCGCCCTCGGTGAGCGTAAACCAGACCCGCGAGGGGTCGGCGGTGCCGTGGTCGGCCGCGGTGCCGAGCCCGTACTTCTCGCCGGTGGTCCAGCGCATCCGGTCGGTCGGCCCCTCGATGTCGGAGGTGCGGGCCGGAAGCGCCTCCTCGGCGTCCAGCAGCGCGGTGGCCCGCAGCCGCAGCGCGTGGGACCACCCCAGCGGCGCCGCACAGTCCAGGTCGCCGTCGTCGAACGCCTGCTCGGCGAGATAGCCCGCGTCGGTCGCCATCGGCCCGTCCTCGCCGAGCAGCTCGTAGAGGTCGCTCGCGCGGTCGAGGTAGGCGTCGCCCTGCCGGCCGCGCTCGTTCAGGAGGACGCCCACCTCGGCGGCTGCGACGGCGCCCATCGCCGTCGTCGCCGACCACACCTTCTCGCGGTCCTGCTCGGCCGTCCGCCAGTCGTCGCCCTCGTAGCGGACCAGCCCCGCGAGCTCGCTCTCCGGTGGGTTCCGGAAGAGGCCGTCGAGCGTCGTCACCACGTGGGTGGCGACCCGCTCCAGGCGGCCGTCGTCGAGGGTCGCCTCGGGGACGGCGTCGTAGGCCGCGACCGCCTCCGCCAGCGAGAGCGTGGCCGCGTCGAGTCGGTCGTCCGGCTCGCCGTCGGCCAGCCGCATCGGGTAGGCGCCGCGCTCGTCGTCGTACACCTCGTCGAGCCCGTCGAGTACGGTCTCGGCGGCCTCCAGGGCGCGCTCGCACAGCGCCTGGCGGAGCGGTGCCCGCGCGACCGCGGCGAACGCCTGGACGTACGTCGCCGCGGTGTGGGTGAACTGGCCGACCGCGTCCTCCCAGACGTTCTGACAGGGAGCGGGGAGACCGTCGTCGCCGACAGTGCGGACGAGCGCGTCGACCGCCTCGCCGACCGTCTCGCGGACCGCGACGGTCAGGTCGTCGTCGAGCTCGCCGCGGCGCTCGCGCAACAGCGTCGCGAGGAAGGCGGTGACGGTCGCGGTCTGGTCGGCCTGGTACTCGACGGGGTCGTCGACCCGCTCGACGGTGGCGTTCGCCCAGCCGGGGGCGAGCGAGCCGTCGACCGCCCACACGCGGTGGGGCCAGGTCCCGTCGGGGAGCTGTGCCTCGCAGTGAAAGCGGGCGGCCCGCCCGACTAGATCGCCGACCGGGAGGTCGAGACGGTCACCCGCCGCGAGCACGTGGCGCGCGACCTCGGCGTCGTCGCGGAACCAGACGTAGCCGTAGCCGCCGGAGTTGCTGTGAAACGGGTCGAACTCCGGAGCGGCGACGCGCCCGCCGGCCGGCCCCTCGAGCAGGTCGGCGACGCGCAGGTCCGCACGGACGAGGTCCGACCGCGGTGTCGACTCGGGCACGTCGACGGCGGTCCGGTCGCGAGCGGCGGCCCGGAGCTGGTCGGCGCTCGCGTGGCCCTCGGCGCACGCTCGCAGGTCCGCCAGCGCCGTCCCGCGGTCGAGCTCCCCGTGGTCGGAGAGCTGTGTGACCAGCGTCGTCCGGTTGCTCCGGCCCGCCCGCTCCAGCGGCGCCGTCACGACGAAGTCGCCGGTCATCCGCGTCTGGTCGTGGGCGCGCTCGCCCTCGCCGCGCGGGAAGTCGACCGGGTCGTCGTCGAGGATCTCCGCGAAGCGCTCCGGGCGCTGGCCCCGGACCCCGTCGAGACCCGTCGAGGCCGTCAGATAGTCGTGTTCCGTCCGGTGGAACACCTCCAGCACGTCCGCACCCGCGGGGCCGCCGTTCTCGTGGACCAGCGCGCCCACGCCGGCCTCCTCGCCCTCGGGCGCCATCGTGACGAACGCGACGAGCCGAGCGTCCTGCGGGACCGCGCCGCGCAGCTCGACGTGAGTCACGTGGGCTCGCCCGAGCGTCAGGTCGTACTGGTGGACGGTGAACGACCCCGCGTCGTACTCGGTCTCGACCAGCCGCGTGTCGCGGTAGTAGTGCTGGCGGATCGTCTCGAGGTCGGCGAACCAGTCGGTCCCTCGAGGGGTCCGCACCCCGAGCTTCGAGCGGTCGATCCCGTGTAACCCCGAGAGCGCCGCGGAGTAGTCGCGCAGCGACCCGTTCGGGTCCACGTGGACCAGCCGGTCGCCGTGCCCCGAGAACGCCCCCTCGACCGTCTTCGTCTCTTCCGGAAAGCGCTCGTCGCGTGCCCGCTTGTACTCGTCGAGCGCCGTCGTCAGCCGCATACCGTCACCACGGCGCTCCCGTACATAAATCCCGGCTCGGGCGCAGGCGTTGCCACGCGCTCACAGCCCCCACTGATCGCCCGACAGCGTCGGCCCGCTCCGGACCGGTCTGGTCCGCACCGACGGTGGCGGCTCGAACTGCGTGTCGTCGCCACCGGTCGCCCGTCGCCGTCACTGCCGGGGACCCACCCTCGCCGTCACTCGCCGTCCGCCGAGACGACCGCCACGCTGTCGACCCGCAGGCCCGCGTCCGTCCCGACAGACTGGCCGGTCAACAGATCCCGTTCGCCCCCGGCGTCGACCGCGACGACGGCGGGGTCGTCCCCGAAGTTCAGGACGACGACCACGGCGTCCGTTTCTCGGTCCTCGGCGGCCCCGGTCGGCTCGTCGACCCGCCGCCGGAAGGCGACCACGCGGTCGTCCCACCCCTCGTGAACCTCGTACTCGACCCGCTCCAGCGACGCGGCGGTCGATAGTGCGGGATGGTCGCCCCGGAGCGCCGCCAGCCGGCGGACGTGCTCGCGCAGCCCTTCGTCGGCGTGGCCCCACGCGAGGTCGTCGCGCTTGCCCCGCTGGCCGAACTCCTGGCCGGCGTAGACCAGCGGCGCGCCGGGCAGCGTAAAGAGCGCCCCCAGCGCCGCCTCGGCGGCCGGGCGACCGCACTCGACGAGGTAGCGCGTCTCGTCGTGGTTCTCGGCGTAGAGCATGAACCCCGCGTGGTCGGGAAAGCCCGTCCGGGCGCGGTCGGCGACGGCGTCGAGGACGGCCTCGGCCGGTTCGCCGTTGCCCACCCGCCGCAGCGCGGCGTAGGTCGTCGAGTCGAAGTGCACGTCGAACAGCCCGGCCTGGAACTCCGGGATGTAGGGAATCGTCTCGTCGAGCAGGAGAAATTCACTGTCGCGCGCTTTCAGTCGGTCGTGGACCTCCCGCCAGAAGGCGTCGGGGACAGCCCACGCCATGTCGCAGCGGAAGCCGTCGACCAGCGGCGCCCACTCGTCGACGGCGTCGAGCAGGTGCCGGCGCACCGGCAGATGGGAGAAGTCGAAGTTGGCGATCAGCTCCCAGTCGAAGTACGTCTCGGGCTCGGTCGGGCCGCGCCACTCGTACCACTCGCGGTACTCGCTCGCCGGGTCCGAGACGGCGGCCTGGAAGTAGGGGTGGGCTCGCGCCGAGTGGTTACAGACAAGGTCGAAGAGGACGCGCAGGCCGCGCTCGTGGGCCGCGTCGACCAGCCGCTCGTACTCCTCGCGGGTTCCGAGGTCGGCGGCCAGCGAGAAGAAGTCGGTCACGTTGTAGCCGTGGGGCGCGTCGTCGGTCTCCAGCACCGGCGTCAGCCACAGCGTGTCGACGCCCAGCCCCGCGATGTAGTCCAGTCGCTCGCGGATCGCGTCGAAGACGCGCCCCTCCGCGTCGGCGTCCTGACCGGGGAACGTCCGGACGTACACCTCGTAGATGGCCGAATCCTCGGCCCACGCGGGCGGGTCGTACGGTCGGTCGATATCGACGGCGCCCGCGCCGTCGACCGCCGCGTCCCGGCGGACGTCGACCGCGTCGGGGACGCTGTAGCCGCCCCGGCCGACGGCGACGGCGTGAACTCTGGCCCGGCCGGGGAGTTCGGCCAGCGGGATCACCAGTTCGTCGCCGGCGATCCCGACGGCCTCGCGCGAGAGGTCGTCGCGGTCGTCGAGCAGGAACGCCACCTCCAGGTCCGCGACCGTCTCGTCGCCGTCGGGGTGGGGCCGCGGGTCGGCGTCGACGACGACGGCGCCGTCGGAGACGGTCGCCGAGAGGGAGAGTCGGGGGCGGCCGCCGGCGTCGGGGTCGGCAGGCTCGTCGTCGGTGTCGGCGTCGGCGTCGCCGCTCGCCCCGCCTGCGGTGTCGCCGCTGGTGCCGGCGCCCTGGTCGGCGGTCGTCTCGGTCGCGCCCGAGCGGGGGTACGACGGCGCCTCGGCGGCGGGCGCGAGACCGCCGGGGAACGCGCGGACGGTCAGCTCGTGGCGGCCGTCGGGCGCGTCGAGTGCGACGACGAAGCGGCCGGTTGCGTCCGGCTGAAAGTACTCGACTGGGTCGTCACCGAGCGTGGCCGCCGATCCCGCGGGGGCGGCCGCGATCGTCCAGGTGTAGGTCGCCGTCGGGTCGGGGTCTCGCGGCGCGAGTTCGACCTCGTCGCCGACAGCCACGAACCGCGGCGGTCCCGGGTGGTGCATCTACCCCACCTGCGCGCGTCTCCGCCTTTGGGTTTGCGGTGGGCGCGAATTCGGCGGTCGCCCCGTCAGTGACGCCCGGAAGTTTCGTCCGGACGCGAACAGTTAAGTCGCTCTCGGTCCGCCGTCGAGGTATGTCAGGGGCGAACACCGAGGGACCGGTCTCGGTCGACATCGAGGTCGACGACGGGCGAACGACTATCGAAGTGGTCGGCCAGCGCCGTGTGGCGACGGTCGTCCGTTCGGAGTCGGGCGAGCGGATCTATCTCCCGCCCGAACCGACCGAGGACGACGGGGAGTCGACGCCCTATCGCCCGACCGGCGGCGACAACCCCTACGAGGGCGTCGCCGACGACAGCCCGTACGGGTCCAGCCGCCGGACCCCGGCGTCGCTCGGTCGCTCGCGCACCGCCGACGGCTTCCGCATCGTCCACCCCGAGCCCGTCACCGACGTGCGACTGCTGCGCTGATTTCCGAGCGCACCACCGGGTCGGGAGCGTCCGCGACCGACCCCTACTCCTCGAGAATCTCCTCGTAGAAGGCGACGTGCTCGTCGGCGACGGTCTCCCAGGTGCGGGGCTCGTACTCCAGGGGCGTGTCCGCCGCGAGCCCGGCGTCGATGCCGTCGGCGATGGAGTCCGAGTCGGTCTCGACCTCGACGACGCAGTCGTCGGGCAGCACCTCGGCGGCGCCTGACTCGCTGGCGACGACGCGGGTCCCGACCGACAGCGCCTCGACGATCGTGATCCCGAACGGCTCGGCCAGCGACGGCGAGACGAACAGGTCAGCCGACGCGTAGTAGTCACCCAGCTCCGACTCGGGCACGTAGCCGACGAACTCCACCTGGTCCTCGATGTCGAGCAGGGCGACGAACTCTTTCAGTTCCTCCGTGAGGTGGCCGGTCCCACCGAGGACGAGCGTCGCGTCCGGCCGGCGCAGCTTCGAGAGGGCGTAGACGAGATGCGAGATGCCCTTCTGGTCGGTGTGGCGGCCGACGAAAAACAGCATGGGGCCCTCGATGCCGAGCTCCGCCTTCAGGTCGCGGCCGGTGGGCTCGACCGACGAGAAGCCGTTGTGGATGACGCGCGCGTCGCCGCCGTACTCGTGGCCGATGTCGCGGCGCACGATGTCGCTGACGGCGATCAGGTGGTCGGCGCGGTCGACGATCCGCTGTTCGGTCTCGACCTCGCGGTCCGGCGGCTGGCGGTTGCGGTCGGTCGTCAGCGAGTGGAAGGTCGTCACCCATTCGGTCTCGTGGGTGGCCTGGGCGCGCGACCCCGGGCCGTAGCCGAACCAGTCGTGGGTGTGGACGATGTCGGCGTCGGCCGCGTAGTCGACGAACTCCCCGGCGAGGCGGTTGATCCGCGTGCTCACGTCGCCGTCGCCCGTCGGCACGCCGTGGATGTTCTCCCGCCCCTCGGGAGCGTACTCCGCCGGCAACACGAGGTCGACCTCGACCGTGTCCCGGCGGTCGAACTCGTCGACCAGCTCGCCGACTGCCGTATCGAGACCGCCGCTGACGTTCGGCGGGAACCCCCACCCGAGCATGAGAACGCGTGGTATCATCTGGCAGCCTCTTCGCGTCACCCCCACTTTACCGGTTCGGCCGCGACACCACTGTCCATTCGCGGCCCGCCGGACGACCCAGGCGGTCCCGGCCGCCCGCGACGCGCCGTTCGCGGCGCCGGTTACTCCGCCGGCGAGGCGCCGCAGCCGACACAGACGAACCCCGTGTCGGATTTCTTCACGACCGGGCCGTCACAGGAGTTGCAGTTCAGTCGGTCGTTGCTCGTGTGCCGAGGGTATCGACTCATGTCCAATTCCACGAGATCGAAGCTAATAAAATTTTACTCTGGTTCAAATTTGTGCCTCATCGTGTTCTACTATGCCGATTCCCGAGACATATGTTTCACTACGTTCGGCACTATATCGTAGCCCGATCGGAGATCATCCGACCGGGCGTCGGCGTCGCCGGTGGTGAGGGTCGGCGGTCGCACCCGGGCGTTTGAAATCGGCGGGGGGACAATGCGAAGCCATGCAACGAGAGCGCCGAAGCGGCGTGTTTCTGCACCTCACCTCGCTGCCGGGGCCCCACGGAATCGGTGACCTCGGCGACGGGGCCCGGGAGTTCCTCGACTTTCTCGACCGGGCCGACCAGTCGCTGTGGCAGTTCTGCCCGGTCGGGCCGACCACGGCGGCCTACGGTCACTCGCCGTACGGCTCCCCGTCTGCGTTCGCGGGCAACCCGCTGCTGGTCGACCTCACCGACCTGGCCGACCGGGGGTACCTCGACGAATCCGACCTCGACGGGCCCGACGGCGCCGACCCCGAGCGAGTCGACTACGAGGCGGTCGCACCGTTCAAACGCGAGCGGCTGCGGCGCGCCCACGAGGGGTTCCGGGCGTCGGCTGGCGACGACCAGCGGGCGGCCTTCGAGGCGTTTCGCGAGCGCGAATCGCCGTGGCTGGCCGACTACGCGCTGTTCGCGGCGCTGAAAGACGCCCACGGCGATGCGGCGTGGACCGACTGGCCCGCCGACCTGGCCCGTCGTGATCCTGACGCGCTCGCGGCCGCCCGCGAGACCCACGCCGAGGCCGTCGAGTACCACGCGTTCGTCCAGTGGGTCTTCGACGAGCAGTGGCGCGAACTGCGCGCGGCCGCGGCCGACCGGGGGATCGACCTCGTGGGCGACCTGCCGATCTACGTCGCGTTCGATTCGGCCGACGTGTGGACCACGCAGGCAGCGTTCGAACTCGGCGACGACGGCCGACCGACGGCGGTCGCGGGTGTCCCCCCGAACCCCGGCGACGACGGCCAGCGCTGGGGGAACCCCGTCTACGACTGGGACCACCTGCGCGCAAGCGACTACGAGTGGTGGCGCCGCCGACTCTCGCGGCTGCTCGAGCTGGTCGACGTGGCTCGCATCGACCACTTCAAGGCCTTCGACGAGTACTGGGCGATCCCCGCCGACGCCGACGACCCCGCCGCCGGCGAGTGGCGCCCGGGCCCTGGCGCCGACTTCTTCGAGACCGTCCGCGAGGACCTGGGCGGGCTGCCGTTCGTCGTCGAGGACCTGGGCTTTCTCGACGAGAGCATGGTCGCGCTGCGCGACCGCTTCGAGTTCCCCGGGATGCGGGTGCCCCACTACGCCGACTGGTGCGCCGAGAGCGACCGGTACAAGCCGGTGAGCTTCCCGCGCCAGTCGGTGGGCTACACCTCGACCCACGACACCGACACCGCCGTCGGCTGGTACGAGTCGCTGCCCGACGAGCAACGCGAGGGTCTCCACTACGCGCTGGCGACCGACGGCGAGCGGATCGCCTGGGACCTGATCGAGGCCGTCTGGGACTCGGAGGCGGCGCTGGCGCTGACGACCGTCCCGGACCTGCTCGAACTCGGCAGCGAGGCGCGGTTCAACACGCCGGGTACCGCCGAGGGCAACTGGCGCTGGCGGGTCACCGCCGAGCAGTTAGACCCCGACGTGGCCGGCGAACTCGCCGGCGTCACCGCGGCGACGCTGCGGTGAGACTGCGGACGGCCCGTCGGGCCGTCCCTCTCGGGCGCCGTCGGGTCGCTCCCCCACGCTTATCCTGCTGGCTCACCGGGGTCGTCCATGGACGCACTCCCCCCGATCGGGCTCGGGACGCCGACCGACGACGACCAGTGTGCCCGGTCGGTCGAAGCGGCGCTGGAGCACGGGTACCGCTTCGTCGACACCGCGCAGATGTACGGCAACGAGCGCGCGGTCGGGCGCGGGCTCCGTGCCAGCGACGTGGACCGCGACACGGTGGTCGTCGCGAGCAAACTCGCCCCCGAGAACCTCGCGCCGGCCGACGTGGAAGCGACGACCCGGGAGACCCTCGACAGGCTCGGACTCGACCGTCTGGACCTGCTGTACGTCCACTGGCCGCGCGGGACCTACGACCCCGAGCGGACCCTGCCGGCGATGGCGGAGCTGCGCGAGGCGGGGCTCGTCGACGAACTCGGCGTCTCGAACTTCTCGGTCGAGTTGCTCGAGGAGGCGCGGTCGGTACTCGACGCGCCGCCGGTCGCCCACCAGGTCGAGTGTCACCCGCTCTGTCCCCAGCCCGAACTCCGGGCGGACGCCGCCCGCCACGGCCACACGCTCGTCGCCTACTCCCCGCTGGGCCGCGGGGCGCTGCTCGACCATCCCGCGCTGGCCGCCGTCGCCGAGGACCTGGACGTGAGCGTGGCGGCGGTCGTGCTCGGCTGGCTCCAGGAGAAGGGCGTCGTCCCCATCCCGAAGAGCACGTCGCCCGAACACATCGCCGCGAACCGCGCAGCG
>ENA-ORCR01000643-ORCR01000643.1-marine-metagenome-genome-assembly--contig:-NODE-643-length-15952-cov-7.444724_pt1 | contig 15952 bp, 18 predicted proteins | sample MGYA00237782_ERZ508514 | MGnify/ENA primary metagenome ERZ508514 (study PRJEB26185, sample SAMN06268960) | marine metagenome | isolation source: Eden Landing Ponds, San Francisco, CA, USA | place...
ACGGTGAGGTTCTCGTAGACGTGCGGCGACTGGAACTTGACGCTGATCCCCGTGTCGATCCGCTTGTGGGTGTCGAGGCCGGTGAGATCCTCGCCGTCGAAGTAGATGTTCCCCTCGCTCGGGTCGAGCTGTCCGGTGATCAGCTCCAGCAGCGTGCTCTTTCCGGCGCCGTTGGGACCGATGAGACACCGGATCTCCCCCTCGGCGACCGAGAAGTCGACGCTGTCGACCGCGGTCAGCCCGCCGAAGTTCTTGGTGAGTTGCTTGGTCGCGAGTATCGTACTCCGCCCGCCGCCGGTCGCGGCGACCGCCGGCTTCTGTCTGACGTTGATGTCTTCTGGTGCGCTCATTCGGGTGACTCCTCCGTGGTGGTCGTCGATTGTGACCGCTCGGTGCGTCTCGTCCGCAACTCGTCCGCGAGGTCCTCAAGCGTCGGGACGACGCCGGCGGGCAGGTAGAGGATGACCCCCAACAGGAGTCCGCCGACGATCACGAGCGCCCACTCGGAGCCGACCGGTCCGATACCGCTCGACAGCCCGGTTCGCATGCGCTCTATCGCGAGCGTCGCACCGATCGCGCCCAGCAGCGACTCGCGGCCGCCGACGCTCACCCAGACGACCGGCAGCGCGGCGAAGGCAATCCCGAAGACGCTCGGGTCGATGTAGTTGCCCCAACTGGCGTAGAAGACGCCGCCCACCGCGGCCAGCGCGCCGCCGATCGTGAACACGACGAGCTTCACGAAGGGGACGTTGTAGCCGAACGTGGCGGTCCGGGCCTCGTCCTCGCGCACGGCCACCATCGTCATTCCGAAGCTGCTGTTGAGGAGGACGCGGAGCCCGAGGTACGTCGCGAGCAGCGTGAACAGGAGGGCGTAGTAGAACAGGGTGCCTTCCAGCACCAGCCCGGTCTCACCCAGCCCCAGCGTCAGGCTCGGGATGTTCGTCATGCCGTTGAACCCGCCGAGCTGTGCCGTGCCGATGGCCCACTCGCTGCCGGCCGTCTGCGCCATGAACGTGTTCAACACCAGCGCCACGACGAGCGTCATGATCGTCACGTAGGTGTCGCGAACGCCGCCGTAGAACATGAAGTACCCCAGCAGCGCCGCCGCGAGCGTCCCCGCGACGACGGCGCCGACGGTCGCGACGACGACGCCGGTCGCCGACGAGATGTTGATCCCGATCACGCCGAACGCGTAGGCCGCGACGCCGAAGAACGCCACCTGGCCGAAGCTCAACACGCCGGCGTACCCCCAGATGAAACAGAGGCTCAACGCGAGGAACGCGAGCGCGAAGTAGCGCGAACTCTGGATGACGGTGTACGGGTCGGTCGTCTGCGGGTACGCGATCAGCGCTGCGACCGCGACGGCGAATCCGACCCAGAAGACGGTCGAGCCGCCGATCGTGTTCGGCCCTTCGAGCCGGTCTCGGAGACGACCGAGGAGCGACCCGGAACCGGAGTCGAGGCGGTCGCTCATTCCTCGGCCCTCCGGCGTTGCCGCCAGTCATCGACGTAGCCGGTGATCCCGTCCGGAAGCAGGCGCAGCGCGACGATGGCGACGAGCAACAGCAGCATCTGTCCGACGAACGTGCCGAAGAAGAAGCCCCCCGTGGCGTTGAAGACGCTGAGGATCCCGCCCGCCGACAGCGTCCCGACGATCACGGACGGGCCGCCGACCACGACGGCGACGAACGACTCGACGAGGAACGTGCTTCCGCGGTTCGGCGTGATAGAGCCGAGCGCGGGCGCGTAAAGGGCTCCGGTCAACCCCGCAAGCCCGGAGCCGATGGCGAACGTCGACAGGTACATCCGGTCGGTGTCGACCCCCATCGCGCGGGCGGTCTCGGGGTCCTCGATCGTGGCCCGCGCTTTAATTCCGAACTCCGTCCGAGTGAACACCACGTAGAGCCCGACGAGGACGAGCAGCGCGACGGCGGGGAGGAAGACGCTCCGGTAGATCGACGACGAGAACGGCCCGTAGTTGACGTTCCCCATCGGGGTCGAGATGCTGTCGAGGCTGGACCCGAAGGCGATCAACAGGAGCTGGGACACGACGAGCGCCAGTCCCCACGTGGCGACCATGGAATCCAGCAGCCGGTCGTAGAACCGCCGAACGATCGTCCGCTCGACGACGACGCCGAAGAGCGTCGAAGTGACGACGCCGCCGACCATCGCGAGAGGCAGCGGCACCCCCGCGTGGTACGGCAGCGCGGTGCCGTACACCCCGAGTAGGATGAACTCGCCGTGTGCGAGGTTGATGACGCCCATCATTCCGAAGATGATCGCCAGTCCCACCGTCGCGAGGACGATGAAGCCGAAGCTGTTCAGGAACTGGAACAGCAGCGCCAGCAGGCCGTACACCGAGAACGTCAACGGTGTCATCGACGCCTCGATCACGGTGCTGCCCCCCCTCGGCGGGCGATCGGAACGTTCGGCTGGTGGATCTGTGAGTACATCGGTTACTAGACGTCGTACACGTCACCCGGCACGTACTGCGTCGTCTTGTCTTCCTCACGGAGGTCGCAGCCGTCGCCGCCCTCGACCTCCTCGCGGAGGAAACTCGGGCCGATACGCTCGTTGTTCGTGAACGATACCTCGTGGTTCTCGTCGGCGCGCGCGACCCGCATCTCGTGTTCCATGTGGTGAGTCGCCCCGTCGAGGGTGAGATCGCCCGAGGGCGCGCTGACGTCGCGGCCCTCTTCGAGGACGCTGATGACCTCCTGTTGATCGAACGTGCCCGCCTCCTCGACGGCGTCCGCCCACAGGTACACCGAGAAGTAGTTGTTCTGGGCCTCCTGATTGAGGTAGTTCGCCTCCGGCCACCGCTCGTAGAAGGCCTCGACGAAGTTCTCTCCGTCGCGGAGGTCTCCAAGCTCCTCCATGTAGCTCACACCGGCGTAGACGTTCGTGAGCGCCGGCGGGTCGTACCGGATGTGCTCGTGACCCTGCGCCATCGCCGTCGAGGTACCGATCGGGATGTTCTCGAGGTCGTTGGTCGCTCGCTGCGCGTAGAAGTTCTCGTGGTTCGCCCCGACGAGCATCGACATGATGAAGTCGGGGTCCTCGTTTTGAATCCGGTTGATGACCGAGGAGAAGTCGGTCACGTCGAGCGGAATGTACTCCTCGCCGACGATGTTGTACCCGTTCTCCTGTGCGAGCACGTTGACCCAGTCGCCCGACAGCTGGCCGAAGTTGTAGTCGGCGGCGATGATGTAGATGTCCTCGCCGAACTCGTCGGCGAGGTACGGCGTCACGATTCCGAGCTGCTGGCGCGCAGTCGCGCCGACGGGGAAGATCGTGTTGTCACAGACGCCGCCCTCGTACTGGGTCGTGTAGAAGTACAGCTGTTCGTTCTCGTTGATGATCGGACGGATCGCCTCCCGCGTGGCGCTGGAGTAGCCGGCCCAGAGCGCGTCGACCTCGTCCTGGAGGATCAGCCGCTCGGTGAGCTCCTGGTACCGGGAGTTGTCGGACTGCGGGTCCGGATCGACGATCTCGATCTCCTCGCCGAGGAGCCCGCCGTTTTCGTTGATCTCCTCGAGCGCGAGCCGCGTCGCCTGCCACTTCGAGGTCCCGTTGAGCTGGAAGTTCCCCGAGCGGTCTTCGAGGATTCCGACGGTCGGGCCGCCGCCTCCGCCACCTCCGCCGGAACACCCCGCCACCGAGACGCCGAGCGCGGTCGCGCTCGAAGCCAACACAGAACGACGAGTGATCGATTCGTGGGTCATTCGTGTATCCTCACAATTTCGGACGTTTTCTGAATAGATACAACGAGATTATCCCAATTTGGGTTTGATTGTCGTCTCATCTCTGACAATCCACCGAAGATGGAGTGATTACAAAAGACTTCTCCTCACGTCAATATGCATGGGCATATGCTCTCATGTATTTATATTCCCTAATATATGTCGATGTTTCAAACAAACGTTCAGAATTTATCTCACCGATCCGGTCGACACCAACGCGCATGGAGTTATCGTGGTGAAAATAACCGTTCGTCCGAATTAGTCGCTTGTCGTTCGTCCGTAGACTGACGTATGAGTGCTGAAACTTGCCAAACGGCGAGTTATTTCCGTAGAGCACCGGCAAACCGAGGCGTTATCCGAAAATATTGCGGCCAGTTTGTAGTATTTTAAATTAACACCAGTATTCTGGTTTATTACTACTCTAAAAGGAAGCTTTTTACAACTATTGTTCGTTTCTTCTTCCAGAATGGTCGCGTATACTCACCCACGGTGGAGCCCGGGAGACGGTGGTCACACCGATGAGGCAGACGGTGGTCGCACCGATGAGGCAGACGGTGGTCGCACCGATGAGTGACATCGTACCCGGGGAACTGTTGCCGGCGGACGGTCCGATCGAGATCAACGCCGGGCGCGAGACGGCGTCGGTCACCGTCGAGAACACCGGTGACCGCCCCTCGCAGGTCGGCTCGCACTTCCACTTTTTCGAGTGCAACAAGGCGCTCGAGTTCGATCGCGAGGCCGCCTACGGGATGCGGCTGGACATCCCCGCCGGGACGGCGATTCGGTTCGAGCCCGGCTGTGAGGAGGACGTCGACCTCGTCGCGTACGGCGGGAACCGGGTCCTCCACGGGATGGCCGGGCTCGTCGAGGGCGACCTCGACGACGAGGCGGTCCGGGAGGCGGCCTTCGAACGCGCCCGCGAGGAGGGCTACATGGAGGGCGGGGAATGAGTCGAGAGCTCTCCCGGAAGGCGTACACCGACCTCTTCGGCGCCACGGAGGGCGACCGACTGCGGCTCGGCGACACCAACCTCTTGGCCGAGATCGAGACCGACCACGGCACCTACGGCGACGAGGCGGTGTTCGGCGGCGGCAAGACGATGCGCGACGGGATGGGGATGCAGTCCGGCACGACGCAGGCCGACGGCGCCCTCGACTGGGTGTACACCAACGTCGTCGTCATCGATCCCGTCCTCGGCGTCCAGAAGGGCGATATCGGCGTCCGCAACGGCGAGATCGCCGGGGTCGGCAAGGCCGGCAACCCGGACACGATGGACGGCGTCGACGACGATCTGATCATCGGCGCGAGCACCGATACGATACCGGCCGACGGTCTCATCGCGACGCCCGGGGCGCTCGACATCCACGTTCACTTCAACAGCAAGGAACTGTTCGAACACGCCTTAGCCAGCGGGATCACGACGATGTTCGGCGGGGGGTTCGGCGGCGGGGCGACGACCTGCACGCCCGGTCCCGAGAACATCGAACGCTTCCTGCAGGCGGCGGAGGAGTGGCCGATGAACGTCGGCTTCTACGCGAAGGGCAACAGCAGCCAGCCCGAACCAATCCGCGAACAGATCGAAGCCGGCGCGGCCGGGCTCAAACTGCACGAGGACTGGGGGTCGACCCCCGCGGTCATCGACACCGCGCTCGACGTGGCCGACGAGGAGGACGTACAGGTGTGTATCCACTCCGACACGCTCAACGAGTCCGGCTTCGTCGAGGACACCTTCGACGCCATCGACGGGCGGACGATCCACACCTTCCACATCGAGGGCGCGGGCGGCGGCCACGCGCCCGACGTGCTCGAACTGATCGGCCACGAGCACATGCTGCCGTCGTCGACGAACCCCTCGATGCCCTACACCGTCAACACGTTCGACGAGCACCTGGACATGGTGATGGTGTGTCACCACCTCAACCCGGACGTCCCCGAAGACGTCGCCTTCGCCGAGTCCCGCATCCGGTCGGAGACTATCGCCGCCGAGGACGTACTCCACGACATGGGCGCGATCAGCATGATGACCTCCGACTCCCAGGCGATGGGGCGCATGGCCGAGGTGATCTGTCGGACGTGGCAGACCGCCCACAAGATGAAGGCGCAACGCGGCCCGCTCCCGGCCGACGAGGGGACGGACGCGGACAACGCCCGGATCGAACGCTACGTCGCGAAGTACACGATCAACCCCGCGGCGGTCGCCGGCATCGACGAGCACGTCGGCTCGCTGGAGACGGGGAAGATGGCCGACATCGCGCTCTGGGAGCCGGAGTTCTTCGGTATCAAACCGAAGTGCGTCATCAAGGGCGGCTTCCCGGTCCACAGCGAGATGGGCGAGGCCAACGGCTCGCTGATGACCTGCGAGCCGGTGATGCAGCGCTCGCGGGCCGGCGCGGCCGGCAAGGCGAAACACGCCGTAAGCACGACCTTCGTCAGCGAGGCCGCCTACGAGAACGACGTCGGCGACGAACTCGACCTCGACTCGCGGGTGCGACCGGTTCGCGGGACCCGCGACGTCGGGAAGTCCGACATGCTACACAACGACTACGCGCCGGCCGACATCGACATCGACGCCCAGACGTTCGAGGTCGAAGTCGACGGGGAACACGTGACGTGTGAACCCGCCGAGGAACTCCCGCTCGCACAGAGGTACACGCTATGAAACTCTCACCGAAAGACAACGAACGACTCACGATATTCATGGCCGCGGAGCTGGCCAGACGCCGGAAGGACCGCGGGATCGAACTCAACCACCCGGAGACGGTCGCGTACATCTCCGACTGGGTCTGCGAACGGGCCCGCGAGGGGGAGAACGTCGCCGAGATCCGCGCGGAGGCGACGAGTCTCCTGTCCCGCGAGGACGTGATGGAGGGTGTCCCGGAGATGGTCGACATGGTACAGGTCGAACCGACGTTCCCGGACGGCACCAAGCTCGTGACGGTCCACGACCCGATCCGGAGCGACACGCAGGAGCAACTGGAATAATGGGACACAGAGACGTCGCCAAGGTCGGTCTCGGCGGTCCGGTCGGATCGGGGAAGACCGCGCTCGTGCAGCGGCTCGTGCCGCGGCTCGACGACGCCGGCTACGACGTGGGCGTCATCGCCAACGACATCATGACACAGGAGGACGCGGACCGCCTCCGCGAGTCGTTCGCCGACCGGCTGCCGGCGGACTTGGTCGCGGGCGTCGAGACCGGGGCCTGTCCGCACACGGGGATTCGAGAGGACCCCTCGATGAACCTCGCGAAGATCGACGAGTTCACCGAGCGACACCCGGAGCTCGACGTGGTGTTGATCGAGTCGGGCGGCGACAACCTCGCCGCCACGTTCAACCCCGAACTCGCCGACTACTTCATGTTCGTCATCTCGGTCGCGGAGGGCGACGACATCCCGCGGAAGCGCGGTCCCGGGGTCACGCAGGCCGACCTCCTCGTCGTCAACAAGACCGACCTCGCGCCGCACGTCGACGTCGACCTCGGCGTGCTCCGCGAGGATGCGGACGCGGTCCGCGGCGACGACCCGACGGTGTTCACGAACTGCAAGGCGGAAGAGGGGGTCGACGAGGTCGTCGGCTCGATCGAACGGAGCGTCCTGTTCGCGTGAGCGTCGACGACCCAACCGACCCCGCGGTCCCGCCCGCTTTCCGGGAGTACGGCACTCAACCCCTCCCGCAGTCGCCCGCCTTCGGCCACGGGAAGAGCGGCGTCGCCGACCTCGTCTTGGGCCGCGACGGCGAGAACCCCACCCGCCTGCTGTCGGACCTCGTACGGGTGCCGTACCACCTGACCGGCACGCTCGACAGCGACCCCGCGCCCGGGCTGACGACGGTCTGCCTCCAGGAGCCGACCGGGGGCGTCGCGCAGGGCGACCGCCACAGCCTCTCGGTCGAGGCTCTCGAGGGCGCACGCGCACACGTGACCACGCAGAGCGCGACGAAGGTCCACAGCATGAAGGCCAACTACGCCCATCTGGACGCGACGCTGGTCGCCGAGTCGGGCGCCTATCTCGAGTACGTTCCCGGGCCGACCATCGTCAACGAGGACGCCCGCTGTCTGCAGACGACGACCGTCGAGATGGCGCCGGACGCGACCGTCGTCGTCGGCGACGTCTTCGTGCCGGACGGCCTGACGGACCACGAGCCGTTCGGGTTCGAGCACTACCACAGCCGGCTGGAGGCGCGCGTCGACGATGCGCTGGTCTGTGCGGACGCCGTCGACCTCCGCCCCGACGAGCGCGACCCGCGAGACCCGGCGACCGTGGGCGAGTACGCCGTCGTCGGGACGCTGTACGTCTTCGCACCCGCCGAGCCCGACACCGACGCCCTCGCCGACGCGCTGTACGACCGCCTGGCCGACCGCGAGGTCGCCGCCGGCGCGTCGGTCCTCACGGCCGACGCCGGCGTGACCGTCCGCGTCCTCGGCGACCGGAGCGCCGACGTCACCGCCGCCGTCGAGGCCGCGTGGGACGAGACCAGAGAGACGCTGCTCGGCGTCGGCGCGCCGCTGGAGGGCCGCGGCCGATGAAGCGCGTCGACGGCGTCGTCGGCAACGTCGACCGCGACCCGGGTCTCGCCGACGCGGTCGCCGAGCACGAGGACGCCGGCACGCTGGAGACGGTCGTCCTCGACGACACCGAGCGGCGGCGCTCCCGGCTCCGGGTGACGACCGACGCCGGAACCGACCTCGGCGTGCTCGTCGATCGGCCGGAACTCGTCGCCGGCGACGTGCTGATGCTTGACGACGATCGAGCGGTCGTCGTCGCCTTCGAGGAGCGCGAGGCGTTCGTCGTCGAGTTCCCGGCGGCCGAGGCGGCGATCGAGACGGCGATCGAACTCGGCCACCGGATCGGCAACCAACACTGGGACGTCGCCGTCGATGGCGACACCGTCTCCGTCCCCGTCGAGGCCGACCGGGCGATCATCGCGGACGTGCTGGGGCCGTACCTTCCGCCGGACGCGACCACGCGCTACGAGACCGTCGACGCCGAACGGTTCATCGAGGGTGGAGAGGCCGACGGCGAAGAGGCGGATCACGGCGCCGATCACGAGCACACGCACGAGGGCGGGCACGAGCATGCGCCTGAGGACGGCCATGACCACGCGCACGGCGGCGGCCAGGGCCACGAACACGCGCACGGCGGCGGCCAGGGCCACGAACACGCGCACGGCGGCGGCGACCACGAGCACACACACGGCGGCGACGACCACGCGCACGACCACGAGGCGGGTCCGACGTCGGAGGAGAATCGATGACCTCGTCCGCGGCGCTGCTGACGGCGATGCGACTCACGGACTCGATGCTCCCGGTCGGGACCTACACCGCCTCGTACGGCGTCGAGCAGTACCTCAACGAGGGCGAGATCGAGACGGCGGCGGAGTTGGGAGACCTCCTCGCGGGATACCTCCGGGGCGTGATCGGTCCCGCCGAGATCGTCGCGCTCGGCCACGCCCACCGGTCGGCCGCGGCCGGCGACCTCGAGGAGGTACTGGCGGCCGACGAGCGGCTCGGCGCGGCGACGCTGCCCGCGGAGTTCCGCGACAGCTCGACGAAGGCCGGTCGAAAGCTCCTTGACCTGCTCGCCGAGACGGACGGCGAACCGGCCGACGACACCGGCGAGGGGGTGACGACCGACGCCGACCCCCTCTTCGGGGCCGCGGGCGACGGAGTTGTCGCCGAGTTCGCGGCGGCCTGCGAGGACGGCCGCGCCGACGGCCACTATCCGGTCGTCCTCGGCGTCGTCTGTCAGCGCGCGGGCCTCAGCGCTCGGGAGGCGGCGCTGGCGAACGCCTACGGCTCGCTGAGCGGGCTGCTCGCGGCCGCCCAGCGGCTCGGCCGGTTCGGTCACACAGCGATCCAGTCGCAGCTCTCGGCGCTGTTCCCGGTGATCGAAGCGGTCGCGGACCGGTACCACGACGCCGAACTCGACGCGATGTGCTCGTTCGCGCCGCTGGCCGACGTGATGGGGATGTCCCACGAGCGGGCCGACCGGCGGTTGTTCATGAGCTGACCGGTCTCGGGACCGGTTCGCCGGGGCTCTCGGTCGGCCGGCGCGACCGGCCCCCCAGAGGCTACCGGTCCGCTTCGACGACGGTCAGTTTGACGTGGTGGACGCCTTTCAGCGGGCGAATCCGGGACAGCAACGCCTCGATCCGCTCTCCGTCCCCGTCGACGGCGATCGACTCCAGACAGAGGTGGTCGCTGATGTGAACGTGATGGACGGCGATGATCGTCTCCGTGAACTCGTGTTGCAGTTCGGTCATCTCGTCGCTCACGCCGCTGTGGTCGTGTTCGTAGAGGACGACCACCGTTCCGCTGAGACGCCCGGAGAGCCCGGTCTGTCGGTTGAACTCCGTGACGAACGCGCGGAGGGCGTCCCTGGTCGCCTCGGAGCGGCTATCGTACTCGCCGGCGTCGACCACGCCGTCCAGGTCGGCGAGGAGGCTCGGCGGAAGTGTGACGCTCATCCGGTCGACGTCTCGGCTCATACACCCGTGTTTTTCCAGCAGTCGCTTAACCGTTGGTGGCTGCGAGCAGTCTCCTTTAACTATTGGTGACTGCGGCGCCTGATGGGGATCACATGATACAATATTACGATTAAGAGGAGAAGTATTATTAGATCTGCTCGGGTGATGTGGTATAAATGCACATTCCTGACGGCTTTCTCGACCCGTGGGTAGCGGGGCTCTTCTGGGTCGGATCCGGCGTCGCGATCGGGCTCGCGGTCAGACGCGCGCGGGACGCGCTCGGCGACGAACGAACGCCGCTTCTCGGCGTCGTCGCGGCGGGTATCTTTGCCGCACAGATGCTGAATTGGCCGATACCGGGGGGAACCAGTGCGCACTTCGTCGGCGGCGCGTTCGCCGGCATCCTCCTGGGACCCTCGCTCGGCGTCCTCGCGATGACCGCCGTCGTGACGATTCAGGCGCTCGTGTTCGGGGACGGCGGCATCATCGCGCTCGGCGGGAACCTCTTCGCGATGGCCGTCGTCGACGTGCTCGTCGGCTACGCCGCCTTTCGCGCGCTCAGGGGCGTCCACGAGACCGGCGCCGCCTTCGTCGCCGGCTGGGGGGCGATCACCGTCTCGGCGCTCGCGGTCGGCGTCGGCGTCGGACTGTCGTCGGCGTTCGCCTACGAGTTAGGCGTCACCGTGCCGATCATGGTCGCGGGCCACGCGCTGTTGGGTCTCATCGAGGGGGCGATCACGGCCGCGGTGTACGGCTTCCTCGCGAACGCCCGACCGGACCTCGTTCTCGGCCGGTTCGAGAGCGACTCGCCGTCCCCGGAGGTGGGGCTGTGAACGCCCTCGTCTCGGACGCGTGGGGACGGCGGGCGCTTCTCGCCCTCCTCGTTCTCGTCGTCTTGGCCCCCGTGTTCGGCTGGGCCTCGGGCGCCGTCGGCTACGCCGAACCGCTCGAAAACGCCGCCGAGGCGACTGGCGCGACCGACGCGGCCGACCCGATCGCCCCCGGCCTCCTCCCCGACTACGCGGTGCCCGGCCTCGCCGGGCCGCTGGGAACGCTCGCGTCGGCCGCCGTCGGGACGGCGCTCACGCTGGCCGTCGCGCTCGGCGCCGGTCGGCTGTTGGAACGGTGACCGGTCTCGTCGGGCGCTCCGCCGAGTCCATCACGGGTGTGCTTCGAGGCGTCTTCGCCGCGGAGCGGGTTGCCGCGGCCGACGGCTTCCTCCAGCGACGCGACCCGCGGGCGACGCTGTGTGCCGTCGCCGGCCTCGCGCTGGCGGTGATGATCACGCGGACGCTGGCGGTGACGCTCTCCTTTGGACTCGTGACGCTCGTGCTGGCACGACTGTCGAAGGTGCCGCTCCGCCGCCTGTTCGCGCGGTCGGCGGTCGTCCCGCTGGCGTCCGCGTTCGTCGTCCTCCCGCAACTGGTGCTGCTTCCCGGAGAGACGCTCGTAGAGGTGCTCGGCGTCGCCGTCACCGACGCCGGCGTCTCGTACGTCGTCCTGTTCACGCTCCGCGTCGGAACCGGCGTCGCGCTCCTGTCGCTGATCGTGATGACGACGCCGTTTTCGTCGGTGGTCGCCGCGATGCGGGAGCTTCGAGTCCCGGTCGCGCTCGTGTGGGTCATCGCGATCACGTACCGGTACCTGTTCCTGTTCTTCGACGAGCTACAGCGGCTGATCCTGGCGCGAAACAGCCGTACGACGGGGCGATCGGGCGTCCGCGGGGGGTGGCGCGACGCGAGGCGACTCGCGGGGACCTTCCTGTTGCGAGCGATCGACCGCGGCGAGCGGGTCGGGCGCGGGATGCGCGCCCGCGGCGGTGCCAGAGCGCCCTCGCCGTACGGGCGGACGCGTGCCCTCGATCGCTACGACTACGCCCTGGTCGCGTTCGCGGTCGCGACGCTCGCCGGTTCGTGGGTGATCCGATGGGGCCTGTGATCGAATCCCACGGGATCACGCACGAGTATCCGGACGGGACGACGGCGATCCGGGACGTCACGCTCTCGATCGAGGCGGGGGAACGGGTCGCGGTCATCGGCGCGAACGGGTCGGGAAAGAGCACTCTCCAGCTCGCGCTCGGCGGGCTCGTCGACGCGTCGGCGGGCACGGTGACGTACTTCGGCGAAACGACGGACGCCGAGGCCGTCAGGGACCGACTCGGCGTCCTGCTTCAGGATCCGGACGACTACCTGTTCAACACGACCGTCCGCGAAGACCTCGAATACGGACCGAGTCAGCTCGGAATGCCCCGGCGGGCGGCGGACCGGCGGATCGATCGGCTCGCCGATCGACTCGGTCTGCACGGGCTGCTGGATCAGCCGCCGTTTCGGCTTTCGGGGGGCGAAAAGCAGCGAGCGGCGGTCGCGAGCGTCCTGGCGTTCGATCCCGACGTGTTGTTGCTCGACGAGCCGTTCGGCGCCGTCGACGACCGATACCGGGAGCGCATTCTGGAACTGATGACCGATCACGAGGGGACCGTGGTGTTGTTCACGCCGTCTCCGGACGTCGTCCCGGAAGTCGCCGAACGGGTGATCCTCGTCGGACAGAACGGCTCCGTCGTCGCCGACGGCTCCGTCAGAGAGGTTCTCACGGACGTGTCGCTGCTGCGAGAGCACGGGCTCCGACCGCCGAAGACGGTGCAACTGTTCGACGGAATCGTCGAGCGCGAGGCGGTCCCGCTCACCGTGTCGGCCGCGAGGGAGTTCCTCGGCCGCGAGGTCCGGTAGCGGACGCTCCCGACCCCCGATCGACTGTTACCCTCCCAGCGGGTCCCCGGACCGAGCGTCGGCTCCGACGCGCCCTCACGCCAAGTCGCGGTCCTCGTCGGCGTGCGCTCGGACCCACAGCTCGCCGATCCGCGAGAGCGTGGTCCGGTAGGACTTCCCGCGCTCCTCGCGCTCGATGTACCCCTTCCCGCCGGGGCCGAGCCGGTCGACGTTGTAGATCACCTTCGAGCGGAACGAGTCGGTGTACTCCTCGTTGAGGTCGTCGGCGAGCGTCTCGGCCAGCTCGGAGACCGACGCGAACTCGCCGTGCTCGCCGAGGGTGAATAAGACGAGCTCCTCGAACGGCTTGACGTTCTGGAAGGAGGCGACGGGGAGTTCGATCACGTGGCTGTCGCCGATGCGCTTCGCGCCGATGGTGGTGCCGCGCTCGTCGAACTCCGCCAGGAGGTCGGTGGTACTCGCGAGGCGGTCGCTGACGCGCTCGTCGTCGACCGCGTCGTCCGCGACTAGCTCCCGCAGGAGGTCGCGGTTCGCCCGGAGCTCCTCGGCGAGTTCGGTCTCCAAGTACTTCTCCGGGGCGGTGTAGTAGGTGTGGATGCGGTCGCGGTCGTCCTGCCGCTCGACCATGATCGAATGGGCCGCGGTCGCGAACGCGAAGGAGACGGGTCGGGGCATCGAGCAGAGGTTCACCCACACCTCGCGCTCGTCGGAGGGAGTGCCGGAGTCGTCGCCGCCCGGCGTCGAGCCGCCTTCCTCGTCTCCCGTCGAGCCGCCTTCCCCGTCACCCGCCGAACCGACGTCTCCGTCCCGATCGAGCTCCGCGTTTATCAGGTCGTAGGCGCGCTCGAAGGCGGCGTCGTAGTCGTACACGTCGGTCAACTGCTCGCGGACCGTCTCCGCGCCGAGCAGGTTCCGAAAGTCCTGTTCGAGCTTGCGCGCGATGTTCCGCGAGTACTCGACGTTGGCCTCGCTGCCGACCGTCCCCTCCAGGAGGATCACCCGGTCGACGTCGAACTGGTCCCGGATGAGCGGGGCGATCATGCGGTCGTAGTCGAAGCCGACCGGCACGATGTGCGTCTGCATACGTGGGACGTAAGCGCGGCGCTTATAAAAGGACGGAGTCTCGGGAGCGCGACGGGCCGACCGATTTTTCTCCGCGGGGCCCGCGCTCCGAGGTGATGACCGGCGCGGCGCTCGCCGTCGACCCCTCGACGTACGCCCTGTTCGTGCTGGCGGCGGCGACGCTGGTCGTGACGCCGGGGCCCGACACGCTGTTCGTGCTCTCCCGCGGGATAGCGGGCCGACCCGCCGGCCTCCGCGCCGCCCTCGGCGTCACGGTCGGGATCCTGTTTCACACGACGCTCGTCGCGGTCGGCGTCGCGGCGGTCTACCGGACCGTTCCGGGCGCCGAACGGGTCGTCCAGGTCGTCGGCGGGATCTTCCTCCTGTACCTCGGCGTCGACACCCTGCGGTCGGCCGGGGGCGACCGGTCGTCGCCGGCGGGGGGCGGCGTGCGCGAGGGGTTCCTCGTCAACGCGCTCAACCCGCAGGTCGCCCTGTTCTTCCTCGCGTTCCTCCCCGGATTCGCGGCGGGAAGCGCCGGCGGGGACGGCGGCACGTCGATCGCGGTCCTCGGCGCCACCTACGCCGCGCTCACGGCACTCTATCTCGGCGCCGTGGCGGTCCTCGCGGACGGAGCCGCGGACCTCCTGCGGTCCGAGCGGACCGGCCGCTGGCTGGATCGGGTCGCCGGCGGGATCCTGCTCCTGATCGGCGCGTGGGTGCTGGCCGGGTGAGCGGTCCCGGGGCGGCGCCCGACCGTTCCGCGAAGCGTAGTTTGATAATCCGTTCCGTCGGTGTGACACTCGTTACATGTCCGAAATCGCCGCGGAGACGCTCCGCGAGGAGACGGAGGTTCTCGCGTTCGATCTGTGGGATACGCTGCTCGACCGGGAATCGACCCTGGTCCCCGCGCTGCAGGCCCTGCTCGACGACCACGGGAGCGACTACGACCCGGAGATACTGCTCCGGCGGTACCTCGCCATGCACTTCCGGGACTCGATGATCGACTCGCTAATTGCAGGCCCGCACACGCCGTTCAAGGAGATCAGCCGTCGCGCCCTCGCGTACCGGCTCGAACAGATCGGCCTCGACGTCCCGGACAAGGCGGTCCGCGCCGTCATCCGGCAGTGGAAGACCCTCCAGCCGTACCCGGAGGTCGACGCGGCGCTGGACCGACTGAGCGAGGAGTACGAGCTGGTCGGCCTCTCGAACGGCGACCCCGACATGCTCGACGCGGTCCGCCCCAACTTCGAGACCGAACTGGACGGCGTGGTGTCGGTCGCCGACGCGGGCGCGTACAAGCCCCACCCGGCGTCGTACGAGCTGACCTGCGAGGCGTTCGACGTCGCGCCCCACGAGGTCGTCTTCGCGACCGCGCACACGTTCGACCTCGTCGGCGCGAAGGCGGTCGGCATGCGCGGCGCGTTCCTCAACAGGCACGAGAATCCGTATGGCGGGTGGATCCGCGAGCCGGACCTCACCGTCGCCGACACCGAGGCGCTGGCCGACGCGCTCGCGCCCCGCGGAACCGACGGGGAGTAGCGGCGACACGGGAGCGCAAGCGAGTCGTGTCGCCACGGGAGCCCGGGCGATCCGGGGCGTCGCGCCGCCGACCGCTTCCAAAACGGGTAATTCCCCGCGGTGAGAGGGTGCCGTATGGACGCACGCATCCGCGAGCACGCCGAGATCATCGCCGACCACTCGACCGGGATCGGGTCGGGAGACAACGTCGTCATCCAACTGCCGGCCGAGGCCGAGGACCTCGCGGTCGCCCTCCACGAGGTCTGCGGGGACCGCGGCGCGAACCCGGTGTACCTCAACTACTCGAAGCGCGCACAGCGCGCGTTCAAGCGCTCCTCGTCGGAGTTCACCGAGCCGGACCACCGGCTCGCGCTGTACCAAGAGGCCGACGTGTTCGTCATCGCGCGCGGCGGGTCGAACGCGACGGAGGACGCGGAC
>ENA-ORCR01000644-ORCR01000644.1-marine-metagenome-genome-assembly--contig:-NODE-644-length-15929-cov-5.072988_pt1 | contig 15929 bp, 13 predicted proteins | sample MGYA00237782_ERZ508514 | MGnify/ENA primary metagenome ERZ508514 (study PRJEB26185, sample SAMN06268960) | marine metagenome | isolation source: Eden Landing Ponds, San Francisco, CA, USA | place...
GGCAAATTTCGAGTGGTACTGTATGAAATCTTCTCTTGGATGGAATGTGCTTCGTGTGAAGAGGGGTGGCCTCTCACGGCAAGGACCAGGGTTCGAATCCCTGACGGAGCATCCTCGTCCTCCTCCCGTGTTGCAGTTTTCGTCCGTGAATAAGAGTGAAAACTAATCATGTTCACGGGCAATCCGATAAGTTGGACCGAACAAACCGGCCGCCGTCTTGCGATTAGCGATATAGCGGCGGCAAGCGGATTAGTTGGACTGAACCCCACGCCGTCTGGCGATTGGGTGAAACGGGTGGGCAAGCAACAGGGTTCCCCCCAAGGAGGCAGGCAATGAACAAATCCGACGAGGCAACGACCCCTCTTGAGGGGATCACAGTCGTCACTGAACCCGCTGCCGAATGCCTCAACGAGCGCCAACAGACCGACTACCGCAACCAGCGCGAGCAGTGCCTCGAATGGCTCCTCGTGTTCGGGAAAGACCCGAAGAAAGCCGACGGGTACGCCCGAACGACGGTCAGTAACCGCGCCCACCGCATGGACCAGTTCTACCGATGGGTATGGGACTACGAAGACGGGTACACGACGAACGTCACACACGAGCACGCAGACGCGTACCTGCTATGGCTCGCCAAGCAAGAACACAGCAACGCCCACAAAGACAACTGCCGGAAGGCGCTCCAGATGCTCTACAAGTGGCGCAAACACGAACACGGCCTCGACGAATGGGACCCGGAACTGTCGTTCAGTACAGGGCATAAGACCACTGCGCCGCGAGACTATCTGACTCGGGAGGAACGCGGCCTCATCCGCGAGGCAGCGCTCGAATACGGAAGCGTCCCGGCGTACAAGGGTCTCGACGCTGACGAGCGCGACCGATGGAAAGCGTATCTCGCTCAGCGCCTCGAAAAACCGAAATCGGCGGTAACGCCGGATGACTGGGAGGAGGTCAACGGGTGGAAAATCCCGAGCCTCGTTTCGGTGAGTCTCGACGCCGGGCTCCGTCCGATCGAAGTCGAACGCGCTGTAACGAGTTGGGTAGACATCGAAAACGCCGTGTTACGCATCCCGAAAGAACAGTCATCGAAGAATACGGGTCACTGGGTCGTTGGGCTCCAGGAACGAACCGCCGAGACCCTCGATCGGTGGCTCGAACAGCGCAAAACTGATCCGAAGTACGACGATACGAACGCCATCTGGCTGACCCGACGCGGAAGCACGTACGGATCATCAGCTCTCCGTAAAGTGCTTCGTCGCCTCTGCGATCAGGCGGAGATTCCCTACGAGGACCGCCAGATGAGCTGGTACTCCATTCGGCACTCGACAGGCACCTATATGACCCGTGAGGAGGACCTCGCCGCCGCGCAGGCCCAACTCAGACACAAGAGTCCCGAAACGACGATGAAATACGATCAAGCCCCCGTTGAGGATCGGCAAAACGCGTTAGATCGGATGGGGTGAGCGTACGCACCCAGTGAATTCGCTCAAAGCTCTTCGGACAGTATCTTTCTCGTTATGTCGACGCGGTCTTCCTGCGTGTCGTTGATGAACACGTCGATGTGGTGCCTCCCAGAATGTTCTGACGGGTTGCTGGATTCATCACGCGGGTTCGAGGGTGGTCGGTTTGTTTCGTCTTCGTACGGGTTGAAGTCAGGGTCTTCTGCAGTGCGACGTGCGACGTCGTTTACCTGTTCGAGCGTGTGTCGGCGGCTTTCGATGGTGGACTCACCGTAGGTTTGCTTCGTCGTCTCGATGTACTTGTGGCGCAACTGATCGCGCGCCTGTGAGATGTCTTCCGTCTCTTCGATCGACTGCCCGAGGTTGTGCCGGAGGCTATACCACACGATCTTCCGATCCTCGTGGTTGATTCCAGCTTCTTCACAGAGGCGTCGAAGCAGGTAACACAGGTTCTTCGAGTTGTACGGGTTCCCCTCGCGGTTGAGCCACAGGCGATTCGTGCCGTCGTATTTCTCGTAGTGCCGCCGCTCCTGAATCCATTTGCTCAGGAGGTCTCCCGTCGCTTCTGTGAGCGGGAGTTTTGACGTCGGTCGTTCTTTCCCCGCGTCTTCCTTCGTGATCTTGAGAATGTTCTGCTTCGGGTCGTACCAGTCTGTTCGTGCTCGCCCGACTTCGATCGGGATGATCCCGGTTTCGAGTGTCACGGCGATGAGCGACCCGATCTTGGTGCTGGTGTCGGCGCGCTCCCAGTCCTTCCGGGTGACCTCGTCTTTGGGATTGCCGAGTCGTTGCGCGACGAGGCTGTCGATCTTCTCGCGTTCCGCTTCGGACGTCTCGTAGTAGGACGGCAACGTTCCGTACTGGTTGGCGGCTTGCAGCACTTGCCACCGCTCTTCGAAGTTCAGGCGGTCTGCGTTTTCGTGCTCACCGTCCGAGAAGTTGATCCGCGGCTGCCACTTTTCCGCGTCACCCTGTTGGTCGTACCGCCAGGTGAAGTACTTCACGAGGGCGTTCGAGAACTTTCGCTTGCTGGTCTCCAAGTACGGATCGCCGTTCCGCTGGCTGATCTCGTTTCGGTCTAACCATTTCACGATCAGGTCCGCTTGGTCGTGAGTGAGCACTGTCTTATCGGCGGGGTCAATCCGCTCGATGACGAACCTGAAGATCTGATCGATACGCCGGTAGTAGTTGTTCGAGACCGAATCGGACAGCGGTTTCTGTCGGTCCGGGTTCTTTCCCTTCGTGCGCATCCATTCGTGGAACGCAACGAGTTCGCTCTCGACGTGGCTCGATTCGTCACCGAGTGCCGCCGCGAGGTCGTTTGTGATCGGTTTTCTGTTGTTGTCTGGCATCGGAGCAAACAGGTGAATTATCCAGGTTCGTAAGAACCCTCGTGTCTGACTACTTTTGTCCAGCCGACGTTGAACAGTCAAACAAGAATATACGCCCTGTTACGCTCCTGTACCGGACAGTTTGTCCTTACTACGCCGGTGGCCGCTGATAGTCTACTCGTTACGATAGAGTGTTCGGGGGCTACAATGGAATCTTTGCAATGGCTTCACGTCGGCAATTGCGACTCTCGTAGAGGAGTGTCGGAATCACCGAGCCAAGTATCTGAGTCAGAAGCGAACGCTGAATCACAGGGTCTGCTGGAGTACAGCATCGATGCGATTGATGACAGACTCGCAATCATCGTCGCGCCGTGTGGTCTCTCGCAGCGTATCGAATAAGTCAGCAAGGTCAGTCGTCAACTCATCATCGATGTCGGTCACATCAATCACAGGCAGTCTTTTGAGAGCTCCCGGCCCCAATTTTTCCAAACCACCTTGCCGGGTCTGCGTGTAATTGGAAACGACGCGCTCGGCAACGCCACTATTCAAATACGCGAGCAACGCCTTCAGTTCAGTCTCGTTCAGCGTCACGTCGTAGAGTCCATCGAAATTGTGGATGTTTCGGGCCGCTGTCTCATTCAGCAGGAACGTAAATCCGTCTCCGCTCGCGTTTTGAATCAGAACCTGGGGAGAGTCTTGTCTCCTCGGCCGGTACCAGTACGGACGATCTTCGAACGTAGTCGTCTCTGATAGACCGTGCTTGCTAACGCCGTCACGCAGATATGCAAGCACATTCGCTACCCTGCCGGAGTCGTCGTCTGGTAGTCCCGATGAGTCCTCAGCCATCTGCTCGGTAAATACGCGGATTGACTCCGGGATCTCTTGGATCAAGTCAGGATCAAACAACCACACGTCCTCACCGTTCCCTCGTAGTTCCTCCCAGTCTTCGTCACGGAAATCATACCCGTCGACGAGTCTTGGCCGCCGAATCAGCCGGGATAGATGCTCGTTGTCTAATTCGAGGTCGTCAACGTCGGCCTGTGAGAGACAGAAGAAATCGACTGCACCAGTCGTCACGCCACGATGTACTGTGGCGAACTCGTCAAGGCGTCTGAAACTGCTTGTATCGATGTCCGTCGGGGTGAATAATGCCTCCCAGTTCTTGACTGGATCGAGCTGTGTTTGGTGCACGCAGTTGATGAATCCCCAGTCGGTGCGCCCCGACTCACCCTCCTTGACTGCGTCACGAAGTTCATACCCGCTAACTGAGTCATCGACGCGAATGAACCGCGTTTCGCCATCTGATTCATTCTCAGGAGTTACTTCTAAGAATGTGATGAGGGCAGTCGTATGAGCGTCCGGGAAGATTCGCTCACCAGCCGGGTTGAATTGGACGAACGCTTTGATCGAGAACACCTCTAGGAGGAACTGCTTGAGGGATTCTCCGTAACGCGTCGTGAGGAGGCTTTGCGGTGTGATGAAGGCTGCGCGATCCCCCGCAGAGAGGAACTGTCGTGCGTGGTAGATGAAATACGCATGGAGCGGCGAGCGTGCGCTGATTTCGCTCCCAACCGACTGCTCTATTTGCGTGTTTATTCGGTCTTTGTACGCTGCCGGGAGCGAATCGCCACTCGTGTAGGGAGGGTTGCAGATGATTGCGTCGACATCTCGCTGCAGGTCTGCCGGTGAGAGGTCGAGAAAATCAGTCGTACGCGGGTCGTGCGCCTGCCCGTATAGCGTGAGCGCGGTCGTCCCCATGAGGTTCGAGAGGGGACTCTTGTCGATCCCGTCAACGTGGACTGGTTCTGTACTTACATCCCACTGCGGGTGGAATGGGCTTGATAGGACACCAGCTCCCATCCCGGGGTCAAGCACACTGTCATCACCACCGGCTGCCCACGTCTGCATGAGCGTCCCCACGGATGGAGGCGTCCGGAACTGACCGAGTATCTGACGGTCGTCGTTCGACGTCAGGTCTGCATAGAGCCGGCCGATGGCTTCAGCCGGCTCTCCCGACTCCAGCAGCCAGTCCCGAGCATCGACGACCGGTGCGAGATCGGCGTCGTCAGCGAACCAGACGATCTCATCAAGAACGTACTCGCTGAACGCTGGATTCTCAGTTTGCTCTGCTGCTCGTCGAAGTGCCTCTCGCGTGTCGGTGGGCAACGGTGGCAGGTCGGCGTGCTGGTGGTGCCACTCGTAGAGTGTCGTCTTGAGAAGTACGTTCAGTACAGCTTGCCGAGCAATGATCGTCCGAGTATGCGTCGTAGCCAGAGCATCAAGCCCGTGGAGTGCGCACCACTCCGTAACCTGATCCTGGAGGGACTCGGGCAGAGCAGAATCGATAGTCGCGCTAAGAGCGTCGGCTGCCGTCCGGAGCCTCTCTACGAGGGCTTCATGCGTGCTCTCGTCGAGCCGGTTCGGAACAGGTTCCCAGTCACTGTCGCTCGGTCTCTCAGCCCTGGTTGGAGTGATATGCGACAGGACACTGGCACTCTGGGTGGCGGTGACTCGTTCGGTATCTTGAGGGGCGTAGCAATCGCCAGTAGACGGTCGTAATCGACCGACTGATTCTGTTTCGGTAGTAGTGCGAGGCATCGGAGTAATGCAGTTTCAGGAGCTGGTTTTTTATAATGGTAAGCCACTCAGGGAGTTACCGTTCTCCCCACTGCACAGCTACGGCCGCACCGGACACCACGACAGACATGCTTCTTAGCCCCGTCCACGGCGATTCCGAGGGCTACGTCGAATTTCCTAGAGCCATAGTTCTCGTTTAGACGGCGAACAACGAGAACGATCAGCGATACCAAGCGCGCGTGAAACCGCTCTTCGATGTAATGCTTTCTCCAGAACATCAGCACTCAGCCGCTATGAGGGACACATCTTGGTTGATACGTTCTCAGGATCATACCTACAGGCACCCAATCAGAGGCACATCCGATCTGACGCAGCCACAAGCACTGACAGCGGTGTGATGAGCAGCGCGCCTTTCAGAACCTGAAGAATGTTGAACGTCCGTCCCCAGAGTGTGCCGCTCGCACGAGTGCGGTTCTAGAAGTTCCATTGAATTACCGACGCCATCACAGCAGGATTCGGAAAATCCGAGTCAGCAGAGAGTAGTACTTAGTGCGACTCTTGTCGCGGTGTAGTGCCGTGGAATTCCCTCGTTTCCGGCGCGGGAGGATGTCAGTCTCGTTCGTCGCTGTCGAAGTGTCACCAAGTGTCGACAACGTGTATTCTACTACCGCCCCACGGCACGGTTTTTATTCGTTTCAGACCGCTCCGTCTGTATGGACGAACTGACAGCGAATATCTCGTTCGACAGATTCGCAGATATGCCGGAGTTCTACGGCTCGGGTGCTGCGGAATACCGCCTGGCGATGGTGAAAGAACGGGAGGATTTTCTCGAACTGTTCGCAGGCGCTCGTCACGTGGACGCCGTGACGTACGCGGAAACACCCGATCTGATGGTGAAGATGCTGACCAAGTACGACATTGGCTCGCTGGACGTGCTCATCGGGAACGCCGAAGACTACGCTGACCAGGTGAATGAAGTCTCGACAGCGAGATCGCTCGTGCGACTGCGACAGGACGACCGACTCACGATTCGATTGAAGAACCGGAAGACAGTCCACTCGAAGATTTACCGAATCGTGATGCCGGACGACACGGTGAAGCTCGTCCAAGGGTCAGCGAACCTCTCACGGAACTCTTGGGAGTACCACACGAACCAGATCTCCGTCATTACGACCGATGTCGGAACCGAACTGGACGAGGAGTTCGAGCGGTTCATCGACGAGTACCGTGACGGGTACAGCGACCAGACACTCCTCGAAGGGCTTGTCGAAGCACTGGAGGAGGCCGATTCAGCGGAAGAGCGGGAGAACCGTATCGAGTACTGGGTTGGTGCGGGTGACCTTGACGTGAGCGACACTGCCGCCCTGAATCAGGACGCCGTTGAGGACCTGAAAGACGTCGCTGATCAGGTTACCGCCGTCGTTGACGACCCAGAGGAGGCCGACGAGACGGTCGCGTTCGTCGAAGAACCCGAGAACGCCGACCGCAACGTCATCGAACCAGAGGACTCCTCGGACGAGGACGACTCACCCAATGCTCCGGACGAGGACGAGTCTCCGGATGTCGGACTCGTTGAGTCAGATCACGAGACGGGGTTGACGGATGGACTCGACCGGCCGCGGGTTCGTGCGCCCGACGAGAAGATACGGATGGGAACCAGCAAGGTGGACAAGGACACAGCCGACGAGTTCGGAGCCGGGCTCCGTGACCGCGGGGCGACCGTCGAAGACCACAGTATCACCGCGCCGCTGAGCGCGTACAACAACCAGGTCAAGGAGTCGACGGCCATCCCGACGATGTCGGTCCTTCCAGAGGCCGAGCAGGTCGTGATCGGTGAGGACGACGAGATGATTCTCGTCGCCACCGACGAGCCAACCCCTGAAGTCCTGGATCACTGCCTCGAAACTATCGAAGACTACATCGAGACCGTCCAGAACCACGGCCACACGCAATCCGAGACCGCAGTGATGGCGCAGATGTACGAAGCGTTCCTCTACGGGTTCTGGGCCCCGTTCGCCAACCAGTACGCCGAGGCACTGTCGTCACCGTCACGGACGCTGGACAACGTCTTGCAGCACCTCTACATCGAAGGGAAAAGCGACGCGGGGAAAGACAAGCTCACCGAGTACATCCTGCGACTCGTCTCCGACAACACGGTCATCTCCGGTGTGGATGCAGACGACGTCGGCGTCAAGGAGGTCCGCGGCGTCCGCGAATGGGACACGTGCTTCCCGTACGCCATCATCGACGCCGAAAAAGAGAAGATCCAGCGCTGGAGCCCGATCCGAAACTACTGGGGGGACTGGACGCCCACCAGCGTCGATCAGCCGTGCCTTATCTTCACGACCAACGACGCGCTCCCGAAATCCGAGTTCCGGAACCGAATGAAGATCCTGAGCATGGACGTCTCCTTCCCCTCCAACCCGGAAGACCCGGGCTTCCGCGAAGCGCAACAAGACCTGTCAAGCGTACTGGAACGGCAAAACCCGATCTTCAGTTACGTGGCCCGCCGAATGCTCACCGAACAACCGTGGACCGACGGGAACGGCACGATCGAAGACGTCCGCCGTATTGTCCGAGAATTCTATGACGAAGCCGGTCGAGAGCAACCCGAGTACTTCCCCGCTGATGAGCCGGCCGAGAAGACGTACGATACGGGGCGGTTGAAGTGGCAGCGCGACATTCAAGGCGGTCGTGTCACGTTCGAGTCGGAGCCGAATGCTATCACAGCTGACTTCGACCGCGAAGAGTACGAGGTGTACGACTACGAGAAACGCCTCCCCAAACGATTCATGTCTGAGAAATCGTCCACGAGCGTCTACATCGGCGCACCCGAGGAATTCGCCGAGTGGATCGGATACTCCGTCGACGAACTCTTGAACGGCGCGGCAGAAGCTGGGACGGACACCGAACAGTCAGTCTCCACGGAAGATGCATCGGATTCCGACAACGCAGGCGGATTCCTGTCTCGGCTACTCGGGGACTAGTCTCGTTGGTTCTCCATCGAACATCAATGGAGTAGGGATCCTCCCGGCGATGCTCCGATAGTAATGGTGACTACCGCCGATCGAACTAGACGGATATGTAGCCAAGAAATTATATTGCCAGCTCTTCTACGTCTGGTATGGCAAACGACAACGAAGAATCCGAGCCCGAAACGGAATCGGTAGATAATGAGACAGAACGTGAAGGGGAACGGGTGATGAGTCGGGCAGACGGTGCGGAGATCCTCCGTGAAGTCGCTGATGGTGTCGAGAACGGGACGATCGATATCGATGGAGAGAACGGTTTCACGGTAGCAGTTCCAGAGCACTTCGAACTGGAAGTCGAGTACGAGGTTGCCGACGACGAGGCCGAGTTAGAAGTCGAACTCGAATGGTCGATAGAAGACGACGAACCGATATCGGCAGACGAATAACACGGTTGACGATCTCTATTGCAGCCAATCGTGGAACAATCGTATCCATTCATTTTGCAACATGAGTGTTTGATAGACCAGATGACTTCCATATAGGGAGCACCACAACCGGCCAGTACAGGAAAGTGACTTCTCGGCCGGTACTTCCAAGGTTTGTGAAATCAAGACGGGGAACGCTATTTTTGCTACGCGAGGAACCAAACGAGCGCGAGTACAAATATGCACAGACCGATGACGAACTGCAGTACCCAGCGAAATCTCGCCTCTCTTGCCCAAATTGGCGAAATGACTATTTGTCGTATGATACACGTCAAAACTGCTTGCTGAATATAGAGCGTAGATAATGGATGGGTTCCATCGCCCGTTACTCGTTCCAAAATGCCTTGATCCGTTCGTCGAGCCGATTGAGAACGGTGCCGAGTACATCCCGCCACTCGTTTGGATGGCCTTCGTCCTCGCCCGGTGTCGGTGCATCCGGTGGCGGGTGGAAGTGCTCACGGGCATTGTGATCGTTGGGGTGGCGGTCCCAGCGGCATTCCCACGAATTCCCTGTCTGGTATTGCTCGGCATAGTGGATGCTGAAGTCGTCAGTCTCGAACCAACGGATCCGAAGGTACGCTCGCGTGACTCCGGCCGGGAAGTACCCTAGATCGTAGTCGGCAACGACAGCGTTCGGCGCATATGCAGGGCGTGCGTGGACCTCGTCGAACCGAGTGCTTCGGGCGAGATGTGCGGCAATCCGGTCGAGTATCTCGGCATCGAGAGGACCGGTACTGGGTGGGTCAGCCGAGTTATCAGGCATCGATAGGCCTGGTGGTACCGGCAGCTGGGTCATCGCGTCGCGCTGCGTCAAGGAGCGTCGCTCTGCGTTTGAGCGTTTTCCACTCGGAGAGTGCCTCCCACGCGTCTTCAGTTGGCATGTCTCGACTGGCTTCCACGAGGGAGACGTCGTTGGGATCGTCTGCATCGAACTGGGCTCTGTAGTCTTCGATCTGGTCGAGAGTGTCTGAGAGCGCTTCGACGATTTCTTGGTCGGTGTATTCGTTGCGGATATGGTCGATGCGTCGCCACTGGAAGTACGCGTCATTACGCTCGTAGCGAACGGGGCGACCGTCATGCCGGTGGACCATCCCCATCTCGGTGAACCATTCTAGGTAGTCGCGGGCGGTCTCAGTATCACAGTCAGCGAGGTCGGCGATGTCAGAGACCTTCGTTGGGCGTCGGAGTCCAGTGATACTGTCGAGGAGTCGCTCCCGAATGGGGCCGCCTGTGAGTAGTGATTCGGGTGAATCGAGTTCGCTGAGGTCGGGCGGCGATTCGTCACCGGCATACGCGTCCTCGGGGATATCGGTGATATCCATTCGTGAACCCTCTTACTGGAGGTTACCACCTGTATCGACATATATCTATTGTATACTGAATTATTTCTGTTCGAATGGCAGTCGAACCACAGAGCTCCAACCCAAGGTAACGCAACAGCCTATTCCGGAATCCTATAACGAACGAGATCGTTTGACTCGCATTCAGGACACTCGTCTGCGTCCGGAGTCAGATTCGCACCGCATTGGCGACACTCCACGACTACTACCGTCCCGTCACTGGAGAGTAGCCGACCGAGGAGCGCCCGGACACTCATAGGTTTTCCCAGGTTTCCACGGCACCAAGTTAATGATACTGGTGGCTCGCTCCACCAGCATCTTAGTGTGTTTCAGCGTGAAATTCTCACAGAAAACTTACCTTCAAGGACGCTGTAAGAACGAACGGAAGGAACCTGTCACACGCTCCTTCCACCCCTTTCATGAACGGTGACGACACGCAGACAACCGGTCGCTGTCCGGATTGCGACGAGCGTATCCCTCCTGCGTGGCTTCTGGTTGCATAAGACAACGGCGAGACCAGCATCTGGGCCGAGTGTCCGGAATGCGAGAACGTAGTGGCTCCGGAGTAGCAGGAACGCCAGGTAGTTCACTTTGATTGTTTGACCTGTCCAGCGGCTTCGAGACACTCTCCAAATTGGGGCGAGCTGGCCTGCTCGTTCATTACCGGTCACGGCGGTAAAATGTGTACTTCTCGTGATCGATAATCACCGATGGGTCAACACCGGTTCCATCGACGGCGTCGACGAATTTCTTGGGAGAAATTCTCACTACTTCCGCCGGATCCGCACCGGCGTCCTCAAGCATCTCCAGGGCGGCTACATTGTCCGTCACAGTTGGCTGCTCGGCCTCCAACCTCTGTACGCCGGCCACGCTGTCTCCGACATCTATCTCGTTATCTAACGCAGGTTCAATCACCTGTTTACGTGCTTCTTCGGCCACTGTCTCCAGACTGATAAGCGCATTCCGCATCTTGGCAAGCGCCTTGGCGTTGCTCGTGTCTATGCCGCGATCAGCCACTGCCTCGGCATGGCGGGCCGCGTCCTGGAGCTTCCCAGGGTCAGGGCGTACCATTGTATTTCGACCGTTGGGGAAGGGTCCGTGTATAGCTTTCTGCAAGCATGGCCAATCCAGCGTGTCATAGAACCGTTCTCACCCCGATATCGCTTTCCTCGTGAAGAGTGGAACAGAGACCGGCCGGTTGAGTGCTCGACAACAATGTTCTCGTTTAGGCCAACTCAGAATCAAATCGGAAGACAGCCTTCATCATTTTATCGACGGAGAAGTTTCGGAGATATCAGACTAAGAACGGGAAGCCGGCGAGAATGGAACCTGCGAATATCACAGGTAGCTCATTCGAGATCTTCCAATCAACGATATCTGTGTGAACCAAGGAGTACCCAATTAAGATCACCAGTCCAAAGGTCTGCACTACTACAAACTCGGCGTAGCTGTGAATCAAGTCAGGGATCACTAAGCCTCCGAGAACACCGAGCAACGTCATAAACCCGACCCGGGCCAAGACAGCTACCTCCTTCGTATTGAAAGAGCCTGTTCCGAACGCAAAGAACGAATCTCCCTGTGAGAACATCCAGCTCCCAAGAATAGCGATGAACGAACCTTGGCACGCTGAAATCAATAATTCGTCGACTGTGTATCCTGCTAGTACTACGGTACCGTCAAGAGAGTGCAGCAGTCCTGTGATGAAGTATATTCCAGCGTATTCGCTGAATGCGACGCCGAATGCCCCGAGAAGTAAGTAGATCTGCCAGTTATCCTGATTACTTTCATCTATCAGGTTATGCACCTGTCCCAGCATTATACCAGCTGGAATGGACTGGTAGCTGATAAGACTTGATTAGCAAATATGAAAAGTGGTCTGTTGAAATCCTCAACTGCTAAGATGATTTGAAGGGTATTCGCAAAGTGCAGCGGCGAACAAGAACGATATCGATCTTGCGACATCAGACATCAGAGAACGATTAGAGAATCGAGACGACGTTGAAGACGCCCCAGCTTCATACAGTTAGGTGCATCTCAACGAATTCCGGCTTTTCGAACTTCACGAGCGGTGCCTCGCGTGGTGCACTCTCGACAATCTCCGCGATGTCGTAGCAGAAATCCCGTAACACGTCGTGTCGATTCAGCGCTGTCAGCCCGGATTTGATTTACTCCCCATTTCAAGTATGTCCGTGACTGGAATCGACTTGACAGCCACATTCACAGATGGTGTTGAGTCGGCATCGATGAGTGCGAGGTCGTCCCCTCGTTCAATTACGGTCAAAATGGCATCCGTAACTGCCTGCTCATCCGCTCCATCCACTGTTGCAATCACACCATTACCGAACAACACAGCGGTAGCCATTGGTTGGTCTACGTGATAAATCAAACCGAGGAACCGTTCTGGCTCGTACTCATATTCGCTAATCCGAGACCGATTGCGAGCGCATTAAGATTTTTCGCCGACTACTCGATATTTGTCAGTAACTCCATGACCGAGAGAGTGTATCTTGTACGCTAATCAGCCCCAATATTGCGCCAATGGTATCTCCAGATTGGGAAATATATTTTTATTAACTATTTTCACTTTTCCATTGTTCGTATTCATTTGACGAGAGTAACCGTCCGCAAGTGGCACAGTGGTGGAGATCCCGGTTTCCAATCTTCGTCTCGACCGAAAGACGGGTGGAGGAGTCAATCGTTGAGCAATTTTCGCATCGTTCTTTTTTCTGTTCACGCTTGCGGCGTTTTCGTGCCCCCTCCAGATAGACCATCATTTCTTCAATTTCAGAGTCATTATCCTCGGAGTGCTGAAGAAATTCCACATCCTCTACATCGATCTTGACCCGTGCTGGCTGATAATCGATCATAGCATCCACAATTTCCGCCGTCAGAATACACTTGTCGCCAGGTTCGAGCGAATCGTCGATAGACGTTTCGTAGTCGAGCATAACTCCCTCAACAAAATCCAAGAATTCAGCACGCTGATTTGGGAGAATTCGAACTGGAAGTTCACCGACTGCACCTTCAATTGTTATCCAGTTCCAGTCTGACATATGGTATATTCAGTCCTCTATACTTAGACAGAAATAATTGGCGCAGACCTGAACTAATTAATGGTATCCCGTACGGGACTTATGTCAGGACTACTGGAGAGGATGAGGATGCCTGTGCTGGCCGATTTTTGAACTCAATGTGTCTTCTCCTCTGTGCAAAATATGCGCCCTGTATGCAGCACGTCTGCTGAGACCTATCACCGGTTGAGGGTTTCAACAAGGTCTGTTTAGTCTAAGCTCTGAACGCCAGTTGAGTCACCCTCACCGAAATCAGCCGCTTCTGATCCTGTCGGCTCACGTTGGCGTTCCTCGTAGGCTTCGCGCCATTCTTCGATTACTGGGCGACTTCCAGCACCGTGTTCGGTGTGGCGACGGCGGACTTGGATCAGCGCAGGCGTGTTCATCGCGTCTCCAGAAACGACTGCTTGACCGGGTGTCAACCCAGGTAATTCTCTGAGAACGTCTTCGCCCGCAGCTTCAACAGAGTTCTTGATTGCATCCTGGTCGGTCGGATTCTGAATCTGCATCGAAATTTGTGTCCCACACTGCGATAGAACATCCTGGTCAATTTTCGACGGGCGTTGACTGATAATCCCGAGCCCAAATCCGAACTTGCGGCCTTCAGACGTGATGGTTCGCATAATTCCGAGCGACGGCGCATCACCGGAGGCTGGAGCAAACCGATGTCCCTCTTCGAATAAGGCGAAAATTGGATGCTCGATATCCGAATCCCGGTCCCGCACGTCATCAAGTCGCTCTCGGTACATCCGTCGTAAGAGAACAGTAGTGATGAGTTGCTGGTCCCACCGATCCAACGTATCCATCTGGAGTACCGTACACTGCCCCGGGTCTACAATCTCGCCCAGCGGAACGTTATCTTCTGGATGGAAGAGATCATTTCGCTCAATCGATCGGCGGAGCCGCCACTCTAATGCGCCGACACTCGCATCATCATCGCCGTAGATCCGCTCCATTTCGGCGATGAGTTCGTCTATACCCCACGTCCGACTCTCTTGTCTCTGCATCGCGCGCCACGCCGTCGAAAGCCGCTCTTGCATCCGATTACTTGGGTTGTCCAAGATCGCCATCACGTCACCAATTTCAAGTTCAGAGATGCGAATTCGAAGGCGCTCCGGATCGTAATACTCGATATTTGGTTCATACCCATCTGCACCTTGGAACGCTTCTTCACCCTGTATTTCCGCCAGCGTATCGTACTCGCCGTGCGGGTCAAACACGAGGAGTGATGCGCGCGAGCTCGGACGCATCATCTCCTCGATCAGGACCGACGCTGTGTAGGATTTCCCGCTCCCGGTTGATGCGAGAATCGCTAGGTGTGTCGAAGCGAATTCTTCGATTGGAATGTGTAGATTTGTCGCTTCTGCCGGTCGATTCAACAGCCAGCCGATGTGCGCGACTCCGTCAAGTGTTGTGACATCCATGCTGTCAGTTTCACAGCCGAGGTTCGGCAACACGGTTTCGAGTTGCTGGTGTGGTGCGATCGACAGTGGTGTCCCCGGGTCAGGTAACTGTCTAGGATTAGCGAACGTCGTCATGTTCGTGTCGTAGTACCCGATGACCGTTGCTGTCAACCGGTACAACTCAGTGTCATCAGTCGGCACACCGAGCGTTGCCGCAACTGTCTCCGGCCCAACCTCTGGATCCGCAAGGAATCCTTCCGGAAGCCCCCGAATCAGCTCACGGTTCGTCACGCGAGCGAACACCGATCGTGGCTCACCTTCAACCGAGACAGTGTACGTGATGAACTCACCCGTCTTGATCGAATTGTCCGACGGAGTCACGAACACGAATTCGTTCGGATCGTCACCTGGTCCAGCGACGGTTCCGACCACGTCTGATCGATCAGCCATTAGACTATCCCTCGCTGTTCCCGCGCTTGCCACTGTACGTTCTGTTCAACCACGTCTAGTACTCGCTGGTTTGGATCGTCATCCGATAGCATCCCTCGTAACCGGTCAATCAGTGCGACGATTACCTCCGACCCCAGGTCACCAGCAATATCCAAGAGTCGATCCATGTACGCCAACTGAATCTGATCGTCGACGGTATGGAAAGAAATTGTGACCTGATCAGGACAGTGGAAAACGGTATCTTCGAGTTCTAACGTCCACCGCGGTATTTGATGGGTTGGCTCTTGTATTGTCCCATCTTCGGTAATTTCTGCGGTACCGAGAAGGGCCACGCCAGCGAGCGTGGTGCGCTCTTCGATGTATCCCGGCGTGAATTGGGCTTGGTCGTCCTGCGCTAATCGCGGCCCGGTTCGACCCTGGTCAGGATCAACTAACTGCGTGTCATAAATCACGCCAATGACGGCGTGCTCGGTTCCGTCGACGGTTTTCTTGATGAAGACTGGTTGCCCGAACTCGCGCTCGTGCAGTTCTGGTGGCCGATCACAGTCCCGTTCCTTGTACACCTCGACGACGTAATCCAAGTGGCTGTTCGAGGACACGATGCTGCCAATCCGAACGCACGAATCGAGATCCGGACTGTCTCCGTCAGCTAGTGTGTCTGTCATAGCTTCGTCTCCGTACTGTTGTCTGGTCGTCGAGCGGTGCATCCTGCTGGTGCGTGTGGGGTGTGGTGGTGAATCATCGTCGTCGAAGTTCCTTGCTTAGCGCTTTGGCGTCCCATTCCAGCGGTACGTCGTTCGATTCAGCCCAGCGTTGGACGACGCGCTGGAACTGTTGGCGGTC
>ENA-ORCR01000645-ORCR01000645.1-marine-metagenome-genome-assembly--contig:-NODE-645-length-15916-cov-3.532420_pt1 | contig 15916 bp, 11 predicted proteins | sample MGYA00237782_ERZ508514 | MGnify/ENA primary metagenome ERZ508514 (study PRJEB26185, sample SAMN06268960) | marine metagenome | isolation source: Eden Landing Ponds, San Francisco, CA, USA | place...
GGTCCCCGGTCGCCGAGCCGACCCAGGCGAACTCGTAGCCGTCGGTGTCGGCCAGCCGCTCGCAGATTCCCTCGGCGACCTCGGTCCGCGTCGAGGCCGACGAGAGCACGCCCGCGACCGCCCCCAGCGCATCTATCGTGTCCGCCACGCGCTCCGGGAGCGAACCGCCGGACTCGCCGAGGGCGTTCGCCGTCGTGTCGTCCCCGTTCGCGCGCACGTCCCGGCCGCCCGCCCCCGCGCGAGCCGCGGCCCCGGAGTCGGCCGGTCCGGCCCCATCGCCGCGCCGGACGAATGCCGCGATACGGGCCTCGGCCCGGGGGGCGTCGCCGTCGAGCGGCGCCGCGACCCGAACGGCCGGCACCGCGTCGCCGTCGGCCCCAGCCAGGCGCACGGGCGTCGGTCCGGCCGCGTCCAGGGCGGGCGGGGCGTCGTCGTAGAGCCCGGCGACGGGTTCGCCGACGAGGTCGGTCGCCGGCGTGCCGGCCAGCGCGGCCAGGCCCGCGTTGGCGACGGCGACGGTCCCGTCGGCCGCCGTCACGACGACGGGGAGGTCGGCCTCGACGAGCGCCCGACCCAGTCCCTCCGGCGTCCACCCGTCGGCGGGGCCGCCCAGGTCCGCCCGTTCGAGCGAGGCGAGGACGCTCTCGATCCCGACGGGGTCGAGGTGTCGACAGAGCCCCTCCAGCCCGTCCCAGGGGCCGATGGCGAGGACGACCCGCGGGTCCAGCCCTCCCTCGTGGACGAGCCGGCGGGCGTAGTAGCCCCGCAGGTCCGTCGAGGAGACGCTCCGGAATCGGTCCTCGCCGGTCCGCTCGGCCGCCCGCTCGCCGACTTCGGCGACGATCATCTGGATCCGCCGCGGGGTCACGTCGACGACTCGCTCGTCGTCGTCGATCCCACGCTCGTTCGCGTACCGCTCGACGGCCGACCGCACCTCCCCGGGGACGTACGCCTCCCGGAGCGGGTCACCGTCGGCGTCGACGACCGACAGCAGGTCGTGGGTGCCCGCGCGGGTCGCTCGGGTCCGGAACTGCTCGGGGCGAACCCGCGCCAGCTCCGCCGGGCGGAGCCCCACCTCGCCGCACAGCCGGACCACGACCGCCTCGCGATACCCGGTCGCAGCTCGTCGCATCCGCTCGTAGTCGGCGGCCGTCAACGCCTCGGTGGCTCGCTCGGCCCCCTCGGTACGCTGTCCCATACTCGCTGTTTCGCGCTGACGTTCCACTGCGAAATAAATGTTCGCCGAAATTCCCCTGGCTACCTCGGATCGGTTACGATCCCGACTGAGGATTCGGCCAGTTGGCCCGGTACGGTTTCGCGCGTTCGAAAAGAAGCGAAACTGCCGTCGTTCGCGGCGCGGTCACTCGCGGTCGAGCGCCGAGCGGATCTCGCCGACGATCTCGGGGTTGCGCAGGGCGCTGGTGTCGCCGAGTTCGTCGTCGTCGGCGATGTCCTTGAGCAGGCGGCGCATCAGCTTGCCCGAGCGGGTCTTCGGGAGTTCGGGCGTGAACACGAACGTCTCCGGGACGGCGAAGGTACCGATCGAGCGCTCGACGTTGTCGGTGATGCGCTCGCGCAGGTCGCGCTCGGCCTCGTGGCGGTCGTCCGTGCTGACGAACGCGTAGATGGAGTTCTCGCTCCCGTCGCGCACGTCGACGATGGCCGCCTCCGCGACGCCCGGCACGTCGGCGATCGCCCGCTCCAGCTCGGTCGTGCCGAGGCGGTGGTTGCCGATCGTCACGGTGTCGTCGATGCGACCCAGCACCGTGACGTAGCCGTCGTCGTCGATGCGAGCGACGTCCTCGGTGACGTAGCGCCACTCGTCGGCGCGTTCGTCGCCCGAGAGATCGAGTGGCATCCCCGGCCAGGGCTTCGTGACGGCGAGGCGTCCGCCCTCGGCCGACGCGGTCCGCTCGCCGTCCGGCCCGACGACGGCCACGTCGATGCCCGGCAACGCCGGGCCGGTCGAACCGGGTTTCATCCGGTCGACGCCGGGCAGCGTCGACAGCAGGATGGCGCCGGTCTCGGTCTGCCACCAGGTGTCGACGATGGGGCAGTCGCCGCCGCCGACGTGTTCGTGGTACCACCACCAGGCGCTGGGGTTGAGCGGCTCGCCGACCGAGCCCAGCAGGCGCAGGCTCGACAGGTCGTGGGCGTCGGGATGCTCGGTGCCCCACTTCATGAACGCGCGGATGGCCGTCGGCGCCGTGTAGAACACGTCGACCGCGTTGCGCTCGATGAGCTCCCACACGCGGTCTTTCTCCGGGTGGTCGGGCGTGCCCTCGTAGAGCATCGTCGTCGTCCCCAGCGCGAGCGGCCCGTAGACGAGGTACGTGTGGCCGGTGATCCAGCCGATGTCGGCCGAACACCAGTAGGTGTCGGCGGGCTTCAGGTCGAGGACGGCGTGACTCGTCCACGCCGCGTGGGCGAGATATCCGCCCGTGGTGTGGCGGACCTCCGTCGGTTCGCCGGTGGTCCCGGAGGTGTAGATGACGAACAGCGGGTCCGTTGCGGCCCGGGCGACGGGTTCGACCTCCGCGCCGCGGTGGTCCGCCAGGAGGTCGTCGTAAGCGCGGTCGCCGTCGCCCAGCTGGACGCTCTCGTCGTCGAGGCGTTCGACGACGACGGTCTCGGTCACGTCGTGGGACACCGACAGGCGGGCGTTGTCGGCCTTGTTCTTCTGGTGGATCGCCGACCCGCGGCGGTAGTAGCCGTCGCAGGTGACCAGGTACTCCGACGCCGAGCGCTCCATGCGTTCGGCCAGCGCGGCCGCCGAGAAGCCCGCGAACACGACGTTGTGCGGCGCGCCGATGCGGGCGCAGGCCAACATTGCGATCGGCAACTCGGGGATCGCGGGCATGTACAGCGTCACCACGTCCCCCTCGCCGATGCCCAGCGACCGGAGCCCGGCCGCGAACTCGTTGACCTCGTGGTACAGGTCCAGATAGGTGTAGGTTCGCCGCTCGCCGCGCTTGCCGATCCACTTGATCGCCGCCTGGGTCTTGCGGTCCTCGAGGTGGCGGTCGACGCAGTTGACAGCGGCGTTCAGCCGACCGCCGGGGAACCACCGCCGACGGTCGTCCGTCGCCGCGAACGTCGCATCCGGCGACTCGGTCCACTCGAGCATCGCCGCCGCTCGGTCCCAGCAGTCGGGCCACTCGCCCTCGAAGGCCGCCGCCGCCTCGGCGGTGACGTTGGCCTGATCGGCGAACGCCATCGGCGGATCGACCGCCTGGCGCTCGTGCGGGTTCGTCTCGACGACCGAGTCGTCGTCCATCGCGTGTGACTGGCGCGGGCAGCGACATAAATGATCCGCGCCAACCGGCCCAGCCGGCTCCGCTCGTCGCCCTTCTCGCCCGCTCGTCGAGCCCCACCGACAGTTCGACACCGCCCTCCCCCAACTAACCCCCGAAACTGTCCGGTATCGCCCGGAGAGCGGTCGAATCCCGTTATCTACAGCGATAATTTGCCCCGTGAGTTTTTGTAGGGGATCGTTGTTGGGCCTGACAGGATGACACCGCGCACACCGGACTCGATACGCCGTCGGATCCGCGACCGGATCGGCGGTGGTACCGACGGTTCGCCGGCGGACTCGGGCGGCGACGGACCCAGGGCCGAACCGGACGGTGGGTCGGTCGTCGAGTCGAGCGACCGGCGACCGGTCCGGGGGTACGACCCCGAGGTCGACGCGCTCGCGGCGGCGTACGGCGACCCGGACCTGACTGCGGTGGGCGACCGACACGTCCGCGAGCTCTTCGATATCGACGACGACGCCGTCGCCGACCTCGTCGACGACTACCGCGCGGCGGGGATCGACGCGCGAGCGTTCGGCGAGTCCCAGCGCGTCGTCACCGACGCCCTCGTCGACGCCGTCTTCGACAGCCTCCGAACGGACCTCGACGAGTCGGCCCGCGATGCCCTCGCGGAGGCGCGCGCGGACCTTCGCGCCGGGCTCGACCGGAGTAGCGACGTGTTCGCGGCCGGCGCGGCGGCCTACGAGCGCCGCGCCTCGGCGGAGGTCGGCGAACCGGGGACGGCCCGGGAGCCGGCGGACTCGGGCTCCGGCGCGAGCGCCGACGCGCTGTGCTATCACGACGTGCTCCACCACATCGGGACGCCGCTGTTCGTCCTCGACGCCGAGGGGGAGATCCTGACGTGGAACGCCCAGCTCGAACGGCTGACGGGTGTCCCTGAGGACGAGGCCCAGTCGATGGAGATGGCGAGTATGGCGTTCTACCCGGACGGTCGCCGCGGGAAGACGCTGGCCGACAAGGTGCTCGACGAGCCGGAGCGGACCGACGAGGTCTACGACGTGCCGAGGGTCGAGGACGCCTCGTTCACGCTCTATCGGGACACGAGCGTCATGCAGGACCAGCACGGCGAGGAGGTCCACATCTCCTTTTCGGCGGCGCCGATCTACGACGAGGGCGAGCTGGTCGCGGTCGTCGAGATGGTGCAGGACCGCACCGCGGACGTGTTGCGCCACGAACGCACGTCGGACCTGGTAGGCGAGCTGGAGGCGACGATGCGGGCCATTCAGGAGGGTGACCTGGACGCCCGCGCGTCGTTCGACAACGCTGACGGCCACGTCGACGCGTCGCTGTTGAACGTCGTCGACGAGCTCAACGAGATGGCGAGCACGCTCGCGGACCTGATCGAGCGCGTCGACGGCAACGCGGGCGACCTGGCGGCGGCCACCGACGAGTCCGCCGACGCCGCCGACGAGATCGAGTCGGCCGTCACCGAGCAGAACCGCATCCTCGCGGAGGCCGCCGAGGACATCCAGAACGTCAGCGCCACGATGGAGGAGATCGCGGCCACCTCCAACCAGGTGTCGGCCGCCGCCGACCGCGCCCGCGACTCCGCGGAGACGGGCGAACGAGCCGGCGAGCAGGCCAAGGCCATCACGACCGAGCTCACCGACACCAGCGACGACCTCGTCGACAACGTCACCGAGCTGGAGGACCGGATGGACGAGGTCAGCGAGATCATCGAGATCATCGCCGACGTGGCCGAGCAGACGAACATGCTCGCGCTGAACGCCAACATCGAGGCGGCTCGCGCCGGCGAGTCCGGCGAGGGCTTCGCCGTCGTCGCCGACGAGGTGAAGACGCTCGCCTCGGAGACGAGCGAGTACGCCGACGAGATCTCCCGCACCGTCACCGAGGTTCAGTCACAGGCCACCGAGACCGTCGACAGCGTCCGGGCCTCGAACGCCCAGATCCAGCAGGCCGAGAAGGGGATCGCCGAGGCGCTCGACGCGCTGGACGACATTGCCGAGGCCGTCGACGAGACCGCCGACGGCATCGAGGAGGTCGCCGACGCCAACGACAGCCAGGCCGACGCCATCGAGGGCGTCACGACCACCATCGAGGAGGCCCGCGACCACGCCGAGGCCGCCGAGACCGCCGCCCGCCGCATCGTCGAGACGACCGAGTCTCAGACCGACTCGGTCCGCGAACTGGTCGACAGCGTCGAGCGGCTCCACGGCGCCGACGCTCGTCGCGGCTAGCTCCCCGAGAGCGTCCGGAAGATCGCGAGACCGTCCGGAAGATCGCGAGACCGTCGCCGGGGCGGCGGCCGCTCAGTCCGAGCCGAACAGCTCGGCGGCGCGCTCGCCGAGCGGGCCCGAGCTCCGACGACCCGTGACGGCTTCCAGCACCTCTCCGTCGGCGAAGAAGGCGACCGCGGGCGCTGCGTTGACCTCGTTCTCGCGGCAGAAATCCGGACAGGCCTCGCCGTCGACGCCGGCGACGGCGACCCCGTCGGGCAGCGCAGCGAGGATGTCGTCTATCTCTCCCTTCATGGCTTCGCAGGGGTCACAGCGGCGCTTCCAGACGGTCACGACCGCGCGGTCGTGGTCGGCGACGAACGCCGCCCAGCCGTCGTCGTCGAGTTGCTCGAGCGCCTCTGGCACCGGCGACTGCGGGCCGACCTGGACGACGATGCCGGCCATCTCCGTACGCTCGCCGACGCCGTAGCCGTCCAGATGGGCCGACAGCGCGAGATAGGTCGCGAACTCCTCGCGAGTGACACCCAGCTCGTCGACGCGCTCGGCGGCCGCTTCGGCCGAATCGAGGTCGAACGCGTCGGCGACCCCCTCGTGGAACTCCGCGTCGGTCACGTCGAGGTAGGTGTCCAGGTAGACGTGTCGACGGTGTTCGAAGTCGTCGGTCGTGACTATCTCGTCGGTCGCCTCGTCGTGGTCGAGGACGCCCTCGGCGAGCAGGGCGTCGACGTGGGCGTTGAGGGTCGATTCGTCCATCGTCGGTGGGTCGGTCGTCGATTCGTCCATCGTTGATGGGTCGGCCGTCTCGTCGGGTGCTCCTGCCATCGTCAGACCCCCAGGTACCGCTCGCGGGTCTCGTCGTCCTCGCGCAGTTCGTCGGCGGTGCCCTCGAAGACGACGCCCCCCTGGTCGACGACGTAACACCGGTCGGCGATCTTCATCGCCGCGACGGCGTTCTGTTCGACCAGCAGGACCGTCGTCCCGTTCTCGCGGATCTGTTCGATGGCGTCCTCGACGGTCTGGATGATCTGCGGGGCCAACCCCTCGTAGGGCTCGTCGAGCATCAGGAGGTCGGTGCTCTGCTTCAGGGCCCGGGCGATGGCGAGCATCTGCTGTTCGCCGCCCGAGAGCGTCCCGGCGAGCTGGTTCTGCCGTTCGGCCAGCCGCGGGAAGTCCTCCAGGATCTGCTCGATGGTCATCCCCTCGTGTTCGAACTGCAGGTCCCGCCCGATCGTGTTCGAGCGGTTCTGCACCACGTCGGCGAGATGGAGGTTCTCTTCGACGGTGAGGTTGCCGAAGACGCGGCGCTCCTCGGGGACGTGGGAGATCCCCAGCACCGAGATGTCCTCGGTCTCCATGTCCGTGATCGTCCGGCCCTTGTACGTGATCGTCCCCTCGCGGACCTCCGGGGGACGGGCGCCGGCGATGCTGCGCAGCGTCGTCGTCTTGCCGGCGCCGTTGCGGCCCAGCAGCGCGCAGATCTCGCCTTCCTCGACGTGCATGGACACGTCCCGGAGGATGTGGCTCTGCCCGTAGTAGCTCTCGACGCCGTCGAGTTCGAGCAGGCTCACAGCTCGACACCTCCCAGGTACGCCTCCTGGACGCTGGGGTCGCCCTGCACCTCGTCGGGCGTCCCCTCGGCGATGATGCTTCCACGATTCAGCACGGCGATGCGGTCGGAGATGCTGAAGACGATCTCCATGTCGTGTTCGACCAGCAGGATCGTCAGGTCGAGTTCCTCCTGGAGGTCCTTGATCAGCTCGACGGTGGACTGGGTCTCCTCGGGGGACATTCCCGCCGTGGGTTCGTCCATCAGCAACAGCGAGGGTTCGCTCGCCAGCGCGATGCCGATCTCCAGGCGGCGCTTGTCGCCGTAGGGGAGGTCGGCGGCGCGGGTGTCGCGCTGGTCGCGCAGGCCGACCGCCTCCAGGGTGTCCAGGGTGCGCTGTTCGACCTCGGGGTAGCTGTCCCGGTGGACCAGGAAGTTGAACCGGAAGGCGCCGTGTTCGGCCCCGAGCGACGCGATGTTGGCGTTCTCCTCGACGGAGAGCTCGGGGAAGATCGACGCCGTCTGGAAGGACTTGCCGATCCCCCGCTGGACGACCTCGTGTGGTTCCAGATCGGTGATCGACTCGCCCTCGAAGCGGATGTCGCCCTCGGTCTCTTCGAGCATTCGCGTGATGAGGTTGATCAGCGTCGACTTGCCGGCGCCGTTGGGGCCGATGAGCGAGAGCAGTTCCCCCTGCTCGATGGAGAGGTTCACGTCGTCGGTGGCGGTGAGGCCGCCGAACTCCTTGACCAGCCCATCCGTCTCCAGGATGGTGCTCACCGGTCGTCACCTCCCAGTGCCCCGGCGACGCGCTCGCGGATCCACGAGAGGCCGCCCCACAGCCCCTCCGGCAGGAGGACGACCACCGCCACGAACACGAGCCCGAGGATCATGTGCCAGAAGTCGCCGATCCCCGACATCCCGCTGACGATGTTGGCGACGTACATGTAGAGGCCGGCGCCCAGCAGCGGGCCGAAGAGCGACCCGACGCCGCCCAGCACCGTCATGATGACGATCTCGCCGCTGACGGTCCAGCTGAGGGTGTTCTCGATCGGGACGAACGAGCGCTGGATGACGTAGAGGCTCCCGGCGACGCCGGCGAAGGCGCCCGAGACGATGAAGGCCATCAGCTTGTAGCGCCAGACGTTCAGGCCGACGAACTCCGCGCGCTGTTCGTTCTCGCGGATCGCCCGGAGGACGACGCCGTAGGGGGAGTTGAGGACGCGGTTGCCGACCACGACCGCCAGGATTGTGGCGATCCCGACGAAGACGTACATCCACGTCCCGATGAGGGCGTCGGGGACGACGGCAACCTCCGCGCCCAGCGGCAGGAAGCCCAGCAGCGGGTCGACGGCGACGCTGTTGAAGCCGTTCTCGCCGCCAGTGAGCCATCCCAGCGGCGACAGGAAGATGTAGTAGATCATCTGACCGAACGCCAGCGTCAGGATGGCGAAGTAGATGCCGCCCCGGCGCAGGGAGATCCAGCCGATGACCCACGCGAGCAGGACCGCGACGGTCGTGCCCACGAGCAGCATCGCGATGGGGCTGCCGCTGACCTCGGCGCTGAAGATGCCCGCCGCGTAGGCCGCGGTCCCCCAGAAGATCGCGTGGCCGAACGATAGCAGGCCGGTAAAGCCCAGCAGGAGGTCGTAGCCGATCGCGAAGATGCCCCAGATGAGCGCCAGGGTGACCAGGCTCCGGTACCAGATGTACTGGGTCCGGATCCCGATCATCTCGGGGACCTCGACCAGCACGAACGGCGCGAGGAAGACGCCGACGACGGTGAGGACGGCGACGGTAATCTCCCGCTCGCGGACGGCGTTCCAGCGGTCGTACAGCGACGGCGACTCGACCTCGGCGGAGTCGGCGGCCTCGGCGGACTTGACCTCGTCGCTCATGCCGACACCTCCTCGGAGCCGAGCAGGCCCTGGGGCCGCGTGAGCAGGACGATCACCGCGAGCACGTAGATGCCCACCTGCGCCCAGGGCGTGAAGTTGAACTGCAACCCGCCGAGGCCGACGCTCCCGATCGAGATGAGCGTCACCTGTACCATGCCGATGAGCGTCCCGCCCAGCACCGCGCCCCGGATCGAGCCGACGCCGCCGATGACGACGGTGAGGAACGCGGGCACGAGGATGGTCATCCCGATCTCGGGGTTGATGTTCTGCAGCGGGCCGCCGACGACGCCGGCGATGCCGGCCAGCGCCGCCCCGATCCCGAACATCACGAGGTACGGCCGGGTGATCCTGATGCCGAGCAGGCGGACCATCTCGGGGTCGCGGGTCCCGGCCTTGACGACCAGGCCGAAGTCGGTGTACTCGACGATGGCGTAGACGGCGATGACCAGCGCTGCCGTGATCGCGATCACCCAGAGCCGCCAGACGTTGATCGTCACGTCCGACAGCGGGACGCCGATCGGTCCCGTCATCGGGAGCAGGCCGAACGCGGAGGTGGGGACCTCGTAGCCGTAGGTCCGGGGGCCGATCAGCGCGTGGATGACCTCCTGGACGACGATCGCGAGGCCGAAGGTGACGAGGATCTGGTCGGTGTCGGGGCGGTCGTAGAACGGTCGGGCGACGAACCGTTCCATCGCGAGGCCGACGACGAACACGAACAGCGGGACGATGACGAGCGCGGCGAAAAAGCCCCACTCCAGTCCCAGCGTGGGGTAGCCCCACTCGGCGAGTTTGCCGTTGGAGATCGATATCTCCTGTGTGATGAGCAGCCCGGCGTAGGCGCCGACCACGAACAGGGCGCCGTGGGCGAAGTTGACGAACTTGAGCGTCCCGAGGATGATCGACAGCCCGATCGCCAGCAGGACGTAGATGGCGCCCGTCTGGAGCCCGTTGACGAGCAAGACGATCAGATCGCCGACGACGCTCACGAGGGGCTCACCTCCGCTCGCCGTGTCGCGGCCGCGTGGGGGGTGCGGGCGGTCGCCTCGGCGGCCGGGCACCGGTCGATATCTTGGGTGTGATTGTCACTCATTCTGTGTAGATGGTCCGGGAATCATGTACATAACTGTAGGGCCTAGTCGTACGGCGCTCACTCGTCGCCGTACTCGCCGAGTTCGCACTCCGCTGCGGGGCCTTCGTCGCAGCCGTAGCCCACGTCGTCACGCGAGGTGATGTCGACGATCTCGAAGAAGCTGCCGTCGCCCTGTTCCGATTCGGGCAGGCCGCGGACGACCGGGATAGCCCGCTGGGCCTGGTGGTCGCAGGCGCGCATCGTCTCCTCGCCCATGCCGATGTTGTCGTACTCGTAGCCCTCCAGCTGGCGGATGACCTCCGGCGGGTAGAAGGTGCCGGCGCGCTCGACGGCCGCCGCGTACTGCAGCGTCCCCGAGTAGGCCAGCTGGGCCGGTCCCGAGGGGAGCCGTCCGTCGTAGGCCTCGCCGAACGCCTCGGTGAAGGAGTTCGACGGGCCGTTGTCGATCTGGGAGTCCCAGGCGATGGTGCCGTAGATGCCGTCGATAGCGCCGCTGGCGGCCTCGGCCATGGGGCGGTTGTACAGCGGCATGACGATCTCCATGTCCTCGTCGATCCCGGCGTCGATCGCGTCGGTCAGCGAGTTCGCGCCGTCGAGGCCGTAGTGGTCGAGGAACAGGACGTCCGCCCCGGAGCTCTGGGCCTCCGAGAGGTACGACGAGAAGTCGCTGGTGTCCAGCGGCGTCGCCACGCTGTCGACCTGGCTCCAGCCGGCCTCCTCGAAGAACATTTTCATCGACTCCTGGACGGTCTGTCCCCACGAGTAGTCGGCGTACAGCTGGTAGAACTCCAGGTCGTCGCCGTACTCCTCGGTGACCACGGGAGTCAGCGCCTGGCCGGTCATGTAGGCGTTGAACATCTCCCGGAAGCTGTAGCGGACACAGTCCCCACCCGTCGTGTCGTTCGAGTGGGTCAGACAGCAGGTGAACATCACCTTCTCGCGCTGGGCGACCCCCTGCTGGGCGATGGCGACCGCCGACGAGGAGCCGCCCGCGAACATGATCACGTCGTCGCGCTGGACCATCCGCGAGGCGGACTGCTCGGCCGTCGAGGCGTCGGTCGCCGTGTCGCCCTCAACGTAGTCGATCTCGTAGCCGAGTACGCCGTCGCCCGACAGGTCGTCCCACTCGTCGACCCAGCCGCCGCCGTTGTTGAGGTGCTCGACCGCGAGTTCGTAGGCGCGCAGTTCGTCCTCGCCCTCCGAGGAGTACGGCCCCGACTGCGGGACGTTGAACCCGAAGGTCGCGGTGTCGCCGCTGATCGGGTAGTTCCCCAGCGAGGGGTAGTCCGTGCCGTCGCCACCGCCACCACCGCCACCGTCACCGCCGTCGCCGCCGCTCTCGGTACAGCCCGCCAGCCCAGCCAGGCCGACGGCACCCGCAGCACCCGCTCCTTTCAGTAGCCCACGCCGCGACACTGACTTGCCATCGTGTGACATGCTCTATCAGGCGACGACCTTCCTCATAATAGTTATGCATAATTATAAAAAGTGACACCCGTCAGGCCCTCAGGCTGTCGGTCGCGATCCGATCGGTGCCTTCGTAGGAATCGGTCAGGGGCCTCGCTCGCGGCGTCGACCTCCGGTCGCTCCGGCGGTGTCCCGGCGCCCGAGTCAGCGCTCACAGCGCCGGTGGGCGGGACGGCAGATCGACCCGGAAGTCCGGGCCGTCGGGCCGGAAACGGGCGACACGCTTAACAGCCGCCCGCCGGAGGCTCGGATCGGACGCGGTTCCCGCGCCCGCCCTCACCATGCCCGCCATCGAGATCTCGAATCTGACCAAGCGGTTCGCCGGCGTGACCGCCCTCGACGACCTGTCGTTCTCCGTCCCCGAGGGCGAGATATTCGGCTTTCTCGGCCCCAACGGCGCCGGCAAGTCGACGACGATCAACGTCCTCCTGGGGTTCACCCGACCCTCCGCGGGGTCGGCCCGCGTGTTCGGCCACGACGCGGTCTCCGAGAGCAAGGCGATCCGCCGGCGCACCGGGGCCCTGCTGGAGGGGTACGGCGTCTACCAACGGGTCACCGCCCGCGAGCACGTCGAGCGAGCGATCCGGGCCAAGGACGCCGACGACGACCCCGACGCGATCCTCGACCGGGTGGGTATCGCCGACGCGGCCGACCGGAAGGCCGGCGGCTTCTCGAAGGGGATGGCCCAGCGGATGGCCATCGGGATGGCGCTGGTCGGCGAGCCCGACCTGCTCGTGCTCGACGAGCCCTCGACCGGGCTGGACCCCAACGGCACCCGCGAGTTACGCGAGGTGATCCGCGAGGAGAACAGACGGGGCGCGACGGTGTTTTTCTCCTCACACCTCATCGACCAGGTCGAGGCGGTCTGCGACCGCGTCGGTATCCTCGCCGACGGGGAGATGGTCACCGAGGGCAGCGTCGCGGATCTCCGCGCGCAACTGGACGCCGCGACCGTCACCGTCACCGTCGAGCGAGCGGCCCCCGAGTCGCTGCTGGCCGACCTCCGCGGGGTCGACGGCGTCGAATCGGCCGAGGCGACCGACAACCAGGTGATCGTCTCCGCCCGCGGGGGCGACGCGAAACTGCGGGCGCTGAACCGGATCGAGCGTTCGGGGATCGGCTTCGCCGACTTCACCACCGACGACCCCTCGCTGGAGGAGATATTCGAGGTCGCGACGCTCGGCCCGCGCGAGGGCCGGACGGGTCGAGCGGGCGATGACGGCCACGATGGCCGCGACACCGTCGAGCCGTCGACGGAGGGCGATCGATGACCTGGCAGACGGTCCTGCGCGACGACCTGCAGGGCGTCCGCCGGTCGCGGCTCGGTCAGGGGGTCGCCGCGACGACGTTCGCCTTCACCGCTGGCATCGCCATCCTCGTCGCGCTGGCGCAACTCACCTCCACCAGCGGCGAGGCGCCGCCGTTCGACACTATCGTGTTGCTCGTCGGCAGTGTCCTCTCGATGATCCTCCCCTTCATCGCGATGCTCGGCAGCTACGGCGCGATCGTCCAGGAACGGGAGCACGGGTCGGTCCGCTTTCTCCTCGGGTTCCCGAACTCGCGGCTCGACGCCTACGCGGGGAAGTACCTGAGTCGGTCGCTGGTGCTGTCGGCCGCGACGACGGCTGGCCTCCTCGTGGTCGCCGCCGTCGGTTTCGGGATCCTCCGCGAGCCCGACGCCGTCGCCTTCCTCCTGTTCGTCGTCGCGACGCTCGCGTTCGGCCTGGTCTTCGTCGGCGTCGGCCTCGCCCTCTCGGCGGTCCTCGACTCGGAGACGCAGGTCTCGACCGGTATCATCTCGACCTACGTCCTCTTTCGCGGTCTGTGGCCAGTCGCCCAGTGGGCCGGACTCTACCTCACCCGCCCCGACGGCCAGCAGGGGATCCGCCCGTACCCCGAGTGGTACTTCTACTTCGGCCGGCTGGACCCGATAAACGCCTACGTGAAGCTCGTGAACGTGCTGTTCAACGACGACCGGTTCACGCCGCTGCTCACCAACCCCCAGGGAGCCGAGCTCGACTACCTCGCGGTCTCGACGCCCTACTCGGCCGCCGCACTGGTCGTCTGGGTGGTCGTCGTGCCCGTCGTCGGCTACCGACTGTTCCGCGACAGGGATCTGCTCTGAGCGGTCCCGGCGGCCGATCCAGCCGGCGGTCGCTCAGGCGACCCCGATCGACTCCCGGTAGCTGCCGTGGCGAGCCTCGAAGCGCTCCATGATCTCGCCCATCGTCGCGTAGGCCTTGACCGCGTCGACGACGTACGGCATCACGTTCTCGCCGCCGCCGATGGCGTCGTCCAGCGCCGCGAGGGCGTCCTCGACCGCCGCGTCGTCGCGCTCGGCCTTGACTCGGGCCAGCCGCTCGCGCTGTCGTTCCTGGACCTCCTCGTCGACGCGCAGGGTCTCCGGCTCGGTGTCCTCCTCGACGGTGTAGGCGTTGACGCCGACGACGACCTCCTCGCCGCCCTCGACGCGGCCCTGGTATTCGTAGGCGGCGTCGCCGATCTCCCGGTGGAAGTACCCCTCGTCGATGCCCGCCAGGACCCCCTCGCGCATCGACCCGTCGCCCAGCTCGCGGATCTCCTCGATGTAGTCCATCGCCGCGGCCTCGACCTCGTCGGTGAGCGCCTCGACGGCGAAGCTCCCGCCCAGGGGGTCGACGATGTCGGCGGCGCCGGACTCCTCGGCGATGATCTGCTGGGTGCGCAGCGCGACCCGCACCGCGTCCTCGCTAGGCAGCGCCAGCGCCTCGTCGAAGCTGTTGGTGTGGAGGCTCTGGGTGCCACCCAGCACGCCGGCGAGCGCCTGGATCGTCACCCGGACGACGTTGTTCAGCGGCTGCTGGGCGGTCAGCGACTGGCCCGCCGTCTGGGTGTGGAACTTCATCGCCTTGCTCGCGTCGCTCTCGGCGCCGTACCACTCCTCGACCAGCCGCGCCCAGATTCGCCGGCCGGCCCGGAACTTCGCCACCTCCTCGAAGATCGAGTTGTGGGAGTTGAAGAAAAAGGACAGCTGCGGGCAGAACTCGTCGACCGCCAGCCCGCGCTCGCGGCAGGCCTCGACGTAGGCCAGGCCGTTCGCGAGCGTGAACGCCAGCTCCTGGACCGCCGTCGAGCCGGCCTCGCGGATGTGGTAGCCCGAGATAGAGATGGGTTTGAACTTCGGCGTCTCGGAGACGGCGAACTCGACGGTGTCGACGACGATGTCCAGCGAGGGGCGGGGCGGGACGACCCACTCCTTCTGTGCGATGAACTCCTTGAGCATGTCGTTCTGGAGGGTGCCGCGGATCGCCTCGCGGGGGACCCCCTGCTGGTCGGCGACGGCGACGTACATCGCGTAGACCACCGGCGCGCTCGGGTTGATCGTGAAGGAGGTCGAGACCTCGCTGATGTCGATGCCGTCGAAGATGATCTCCATGTCCCGCAGAGTGTCGACGGCGACGCCCTCGCGGCCGACCTCGCCGTCGCTCATCGGGTCGTCGCTGTCCAGGCCCATCAGCGACGGCATGTCGAACGCCGTCGACAGCCCGGTCTGGCCCTCGTCGATGAGATACTGGAAGCGCTCGTTGGTCTCGCTCGGCGTCCCGAAACCGGCGAACTGCCGCATGGTCCAGGTGCGCCCGCGGTACATCGTCGGGTACACCCCGCGGGTGTAGGGCGGCTCGCCCGGAAAGCCCAGGTCCTCGTCGTAGTCGAGATCTGCCACGTCGGCGGGCGTGTAGAGCCGGTCGACCTCGTGGTTCGACACCGTCGCGAACCGGTCGGCGCGCTCCCCGTAGGCGTCGAGGACCGGGTCGAGCCGTTCGGCCTCCCACTCCTCGCGGGACTCCCGGATCGCGGCGAGGTCGTCGTCGTCGAACATGGGCGCAAATATTGCCGGAGCGCGCATAAGGGTTCGGGCGACCGGCCCATTCGGTACGTGTCTCGGATGTCTCGGCTGTTGCTGTTCGATTCGGTGTGGAAAGAACGGGTCGGGAACGACAGTCTCAGACAGTGACTGCTGAAACCCCCCGACCCGCTCGTTAGCTGCCGTGTGCGTCGAAGGGGACAGCGAGCGAGGAAAGTCCAGCAGAGGAACGAGTTCTGAGGACCTCTCTCTCACAGGTTCGAGAAGGCCTCGAACGGCCGTCTCCCGGCCGCTCGTCCGCCCTGGACTCCCGGCTGCGACAGCGCGCGCCACAGCGACAGCACTCGCCGCCGCATTCGTTCGATTCGTCCTCTATATGTAATCCGCGCGCCGAGGACACCCGGCCGGGAAAGAGACGGGGTCAGTAGTGACCCATCAGCCCCTGTCGGCGGGCGCGCAGCCCCAGCCGCTGGAAGGCGGCGTAGCCGACCCCGAAGTAGACGACGGCGGTCCCGACCAGCAGCGCGAGTTCGGCCGGCGGGAGTTCCCAGAGGCGCAG
>ENA-ORCR01000646-ORCR01000646.1-marine-metagenome-genome-assembly--contig:-NODE-646-length-15910-cov-5.617318_pt1 | contig 15910 bp, 20 predicted proteins | sample MGYA00237782_ERZ508514 | MGnify/ENA primary metagenome ERZ508514 (study PRJEB26185, sample SAMN06268960) | marine metagenome | isolation source: Eden Landing Ponds, San Francisco, CA, USA | place...
GCGCGACGGGATTCGAACCCGCGATCGAGAGGTTAGGAACCTCTCGCCCTGTCCGCTAGGCCACGCGCCCAAGGCGAGTGGAGAGTGAAGAAAACGCCGCTACGGGGATCGGGTCGGCGCCGCGGAGTCGATTACGCGCGGGTCTCTTTATCGGTCTCGAGCTCGTCGTCCCCGTTGTCGACCGTCGACTCGGTCTCGATCGGCGACTCGTCATCGTCGTCGCCCTGCATCTGTTGCAGTTCTTCCTCGACCTGTTCGCGCCCCTTCCTGAACTCGCCCATCGCCTGGCCGGTCGACCGAGCGAGCTTCGGAATCTTGTTCGCCCCGAACAACAGGACCAACACGAGCAGGATGATGAGGAGTTCCGGGCCCGCCGGAATACCGCCGATCAGTGGTATCGCACTTGCCATCTCTATACCACCGTTGCTCTCTGGCGACTATAGTCTTTTTGCCTTGATGAACGTTGCACGGGTACTGCGAGAGCCCAGCCGGACCCACCGACTGCGACCGCCTCGCGTTCGATACGATCGGTCTCGGAACCGACCCGAGTCAGCTGCCGTCGGCGAAACGATGATACCGCGTCGCCGCGACCGATCGGTATGACCGACGTCGGCGACGACGCCCCGACCTTCACCGCCTCGCTCGTGACCGACGAGATCGAGCCGTTCGACCTGTCCGATCGCCTCGGCGACGAGCCGGTCGTGCTCGCCTTCTTCCCGGCCGCCTTCTCGAACACCTGCACCGACGAGATGGAGGCGCTCCGCGACGGGTTCGACCGCGACGACTGCGCGCTGTTCGGCGTGAGCACCGACCTCCCGCACGCGCTCGCCGCGTACCGCGCCCAGTACGACCTCCCGTTCGCGCTCGTCGGCGATCCGGACCACCGCGCGATCGAGGCGTACGGCGTGATCGAGGAGTTCGAACACTACGGCGTCGAAACGGTCGCGCAGCGCGCCATCTTCGTGATCGACGCCGACGGCGTCGTGACGTACCGCTGGCTCGCGGACGATCCCGGACAGGAACCGGACTACGACGCGCTCGACGAGGCGGTGGCGGACGCGACCGCCTGAGGTTCAGGCCGGGTCCCGAAGATCCGCCAGCGCCTCCGGGTTCTCCATCGACGAGAGGTCGCCGGGGTCCTCTCCCTTATAAACGGACTCGATCGCGCGCCGGATGATCTTCCCCGACTGCGTCTTCGGGAACGCGTCGACGAACAGCACCTCGCGCGGTCGGAACGGCTTCCCGTGCTCCTCGCCGACCAAGGTCCGTAGCTCCCCGCGGAGGTCGTCGCTCGGCTCGACGCCGGGTTCGAGGACGACGTACGCGACGACCGCGGTGCCGGTGGTGTCGTCGGGGACGCCGACCGCGGCCGCCTGATTGACGGCGTCGTGGTCGATGAGCACGCCCTCGATCTCGGCCGGGCCGACCTTCCGACCGGCGACGTTCAGGGCGTCGTCGGCGCGGCCGTGGAGGAACCAGAACCCGTCCTCGTCCTTCTGCGCGAAGTCGCCGTGGTCCCAGAGGTCGGGCCACGTCGACCAGTACTCCTCGATGTAGCGCTCGTCGCCCGACCAGAGCGATTTGGTCATCGCGGGACAGGAGTCGCTCGCGACGAGGAACCCGCGTTCGCCCGACTCCCGCACCGACTCGCCCGTCTCGTCGACGATGTCGACGTCCATCCCGAGCCCCGGACCGCCGAGCGTACACGGTTTGAGGGGTTGGTTCGGCATCGGCATCAAAAAGCAGCCGCAGATCTCCGTGCCGCCCGAGATGTTGATGATCGGGCAGTCGCCGCCGCCGACCGCGTCGTAGAACCAGCGCCACGACTCGGGGTCCCACGGCTCGCCGGTGGAGCCGAGAATTCGGAGCGAGGAGAGATCGTGGTCCTCGACCCACTCGTCGCCGTGTTTGCGGAGCGCGCGGATCGCGGTCGGCGAGATGCCGAACTGTGTGATTCCGTACCGGTCGATCAGCTCCCAGAAGCGGTCGGGGTCGGGGTGATCGGGGGCGCCCTCGTACATCACGACCGTCCCGCCGAACGCGTGGTTGCCGATCAGCGTCCACGGGCCCATCATCCAGCCGATATCGGAGACCCAGAAGAACCGGTCCGCGGGCTTCTGGTCGAAGCCGAAGTGGATCTCCTTCGCGCACTGCGTGAGGACGCCCGCGTGGGTGTGGACGATCCCCTTCGGTTCGCCGGTAGTGCCGGAGGAGTACAGCAGCATGGACTCCTGGTCGCTCGGGAGTCGCTTCGTCTCGTAGTCGGTCGGCTGCGACGCGATCGCCTCGCCCCACGTCACGTCGCGGTCGGGAGTCCACGGGACGGGGTCGGCTGCGTTGCCGTCGGGCGTAGCGCCCAGCCGGTCGTACACCACCGCGTGCTCGACGTGACCGGCCTCCTCGATCGCCTCGTCGGCCGTCGCTTTCAGGCGGACCTCGCTCCCGCGGCGGTAGAAGCCGTCGCCCGTGAAGAGGACCGACGGTTCCGCGTCGGCGAGCCGGGTCGACACCGCCTCCGTGCCGAACCCGGAGAAGATCGGCACCGCGATCGCGCCGACCGCCAGGCAGCCGTAGAGGATCGGGACGACCTCGGGAACCATCGGCATGTACAACCCCACGGTGTCGCCCGTCTCGATCCCGACCGACTCCAGGTAGTTGGCGACGCGGTTGGTCTGCCGGGCCAACTCGTGGAACGTGACCTCGCGGACGTCGCCGGGTTCGCCCTCCCAGATCAGCGCGACTCGGTTGCGGGTCGGCGAGTCGACCGCGGCGTGGCGGTCGACGACGTTGTGCGCGACGTTGATCTCGCCGCCGGGGTACCAGTCGGAGAACTGCGGGCCGTCGCTGTCGTCACGCACCGCGTCGTACTCGGTATAAAAATCGATGTCGAGGTACTCGGTGATCTCGTCCCAGAACCAGTCGACGCCGGACGCCGGCTCGCCCGGGACCGCCGAGGTGGTCCGAGCGATCAGCTCCTCGTAGTCGTCGATCCCGTACTCGCGCATGAACGCGGCGACGTTCGTCGACTCGGCGAACGCCGCGCTCGGCTCGTGTACGATCTCGTCTGTCCCCTCGTACTCGTCCATCTCGTCCGAGGATTTCGCGGCGACCGTAAGTAGTTTTGCTGGCTCTCGGGCTACCGCGTGTCGACGCACTCGCCGGCGACCGAGACGTTCTCGCCGTCGACGGCGACCGTGCCGTCGTACAGGGCGCAGACGGCGGCGTCCCACGCGAGCCGTCCCTCCCAGTCGGTGCCGGTCACGACGACCTCGTGGCGACCGGTCTCGCCGACGGTTACCTCGAACGCGCGGGCGACGCCGGCGTCGATCCGGTCTGTCTCCTCCGCGTACGTCGTCCCGTCGTCGCTCTCCACGACCACGTCGACGTCGACCGGGCCGTCGCCGTCGTTTTGGACCGTCAGGTCGAGCCGTCCGGGGTCGTTCTCTCCCAGTCCGAGACAGCCGGCGGTGGCTCCCGTCACCACGGTCGCTGTCGTCGCCGTCGCGGCGAGGAGTTCGCGTCGGTTCATGGTGGCGGTTCGTCGTCCGGGGACGTAATCCGTTCTATCGCTCTCGGCTGCGTTCGTACGCGGCGAGTCGGTCGAGACGGTCGTCCGTCGGCGGGTGTGTTCGGAACAGCCAGCGCCGGAACCGGTGGAGTCGCGTGCGAAGCCACCAGTACGACGGCTCTGTGTCGCCCTCCGGGCCGAGCATCACCTTTTCGGGCTTCTCCGGTTCGAGCGAGAGGATCGACAGCGACGAGATTCCGGACGCGGCGCGCAGATCGCGGTTCGGCGTCTCCGAGATCTCTCGATCGAGCCGTTTGAGCGCGCTCGCGAGGGCCGCGGGCGACCCGGTGATCTCCGCCGCGACCCGGTCGGCGGCGCGTTCTCTCACCCTGGACAGGCGAGCGGTGATCCCTTTCCCGACTCCCCAGACGAACGTCGAGACGAGTCCGAGCGGGACGATGACGACGGCGGCCCATCCCGGGTTCTCGATGTCCGCGAGCCGGGTTGCGAGCCCCTTCGCCAGGACGACCGGCAGGGAGACGACCGTCATCACCATCGCGTCTCGGTTTTTGACGTGCGCGAGTTCGTGAGCGATCACGGCCTCCAGTTCCGCGGGATCTTCCAGGGCGTCGAGTGTGCCGCGAGACAGGATGAGGTGGGCGTTTCCCGGTCGGAATCCGACGACGAGCGCCTCGGGCGCCTGTCGTTCCGAGAGCGCGATCGTCGGGACCGGGATATCGAGTCGCGTCGCGACGCGCGTGACAAGCTCGTACAACGCCGGTTCAGCCGCTTTATCTATGCGTTCAGCGTCGGCGACGCGTTCGATCGTGTCTATCTGTCGGTGTTCGAGATAGCCGACGGCCAGGACCAGCAGTGCGGTGCTTCCCGCCGCGAAGTGCGACGCCGGAGCTACGTCGACAAACAGAAAGACCCCGTAGAGCACGGCCCAGACGCCGACGAGAAACACCGCCGTGACGATCCCTAATCCGAGAACTGCGGCGACCATCCCCGCGACGAGTGACAGCGACTTGGAGGGCATACCGGAACGGTTCGACCGACCGACAAAAAAGGTTGAACACCCTCCACGACCGGCGCTCGGTTTCGGCTTCCAATCCTTATAAGACCGCGCGGCCGATACGAGGCGGTAATGGAACTCGGTTCGCGGGACGCGTTCGCCCGGATGGGGACCCTCGGTATCGAAGAGGAGTTCTACATCGTCGATGCCGACGGCCGTCCGACCTCGGGGACCGACGATCTCGTCTACGGCCGCGACCCGCCGGCGGAAGTCCCGGAGGGGTTCGACCACGAGCTATTTAAATGCACCATCGAGGCGCAGACGGAACTGATCGAGGACCCGTCGAACGCGGCAGACGCCCTCTCGACGGTGCGGGAGGCGCTCGTCGACCACGCCGCCGCCGACGACTATCGGATCGCGGCCGCGGGCCTCCACCCGGCCGCGAAGTGGCGCGAACTCGACCACGCCGAGAAGCCGCGGTACCAAGCGCAGTTGGACCGCATCCAGTACCCGCAACACCGCAACACCACGGCGGGGCTCCACGTCCACGTCGGCGTCGACGACGCGGACAAGGCGGTGTGGATCGCCAATCGGCTCCGGTGGCACTGTCCGGTCCTGCTCGCGCTGTCGGCGAACTCCCCGTTCTGGAACGGCTTCGACACCGGGCTCGCCTCGGCCCGTGCGAAGATATTCGAGAACCTCCCGAACACGGGTGTCCCCTCCGCGTTCGACGACTTCGACGCCTTCCAGCGCTACGAGCGCCGGATGGTCGAACAGGGCTCTATCTCCGACCGCGGCGAACTCTGGTTCGACGTGCGCCCCCACACCGGCCACGGCACGGTCGAGGTGCGCGCACCCGACGCCCAGCGCGACCCGGCGGTCACCCTCGCGATGGTCGAGTACGTCCACGCCCTCGTCGTCGACTACGCCGAGCGCTACGCGGACGGCGAGTCCCCGCCCGCCCTCCGCCGGGAGCTACTGGACGAGAACAAGTGGCGAGCGACCCGCCACGGCCACGACGCCTCCTTCATCACCCGAGACGGCGAGGGGACGGTGACGCTGGGCGAGGTCGTCGACGACGAGTGCGACCGCCTCGGAATCTCCGGGATCCGCGACGTGTACGACGCCGAAAGCGGCAGCCAGCGGCAGCGCCGGCTTCGGGAGGACGGCGGCCTCGACGCGCTCTGTGAGGACCTCGTGTTGTCGCCGTAGGCCGGGAGACTCGTCTGTCCGCGTTCCGTCGGAATCGAAACGACGAGAAACGCTTTTGACGCGCGGCCCCCTGATTCGGGTATGACCACTGACGATCACGTCGACGACGACGACGACGCCGCGTTCGACGACGACGCCGAGACCGGAATCTCCGACGAGTCCCCCACGGAGCGAACCCGCGAGGAGCTCCGGAAGACCAAGGAACGGCTCGGCGAGGGCGCGGACAAGGCCGTCAAGGGGTTCGACGACAACGTCGTCGACCTCCTCTCGTGGCTGCTCGACACGGAGACCCGCGCGCGGATCTACGTCTTCCTCCGCGACAACCCGAACAGCACCAGCGACGAGGTCGCCGACGGCACCGGGCTCTACCCGAGCACGGTCCGCGAGGCGCTCGCGGAGCTTCACGACGAGGGGACGGTCGACCGCGACAAGCGAGAGGCCAGCGGCGCCGGCAACAACCCCTACGAGTACGAGGCGATCGCGCCGAGCGAACTGGTGCAGGGCGTCGTCGGCGACGTGCAGCGGGAGCTCAACGCCGTGTTCAACCTCGATCGCCGGCTCGGTGGCGAGTCGCCCGACGGCGATGCGGAGCCGGTCCAGATCTCGGTCGACGGCGACGAGGGGGAGGGCGAGGAGGCGGAGGAGGAGGAACGCGACGCGGACGGCGAAGACGACGCGGACGATGACGGCGACGACGAGCGCGACCGCTAGGCCACGCTCGCCCGCTCCCGCTTCGAGACCTTTTAAGTCCCGTCCGCGCAACGGATCTGCATGAACGTCGCGCTGGGTGGTACGTTCGATCCCGTTCACGACGGCCACCGGAAGCTGTTCGAACGGGCGTTCGAGCTGGGGGACGTGACCGTCGGGCTCACGTCGGACACGCTCGCGCCGGAGACCCGCCACGTCGAGCGGTACGTCCGCCCGTACGACCGTCGGAAGCGCGACCTCGAAGCCGAACTGTCCGAACTCGCGGCCGAGCACGACCGGGAGTTCGAGGTCCGCGAGCTGACGGACCCGACCGGCATCGCGGTCGAACCCGAGTTCGACGCGCTGATCGTCTCCCCGGAGACGAGAGACGGGGGGAAACAGATCAACGAGATCCGCCGCGAGCGCGGCCACGACCCCCTCGAACTCGTCGTGGTTGACCACGTCCCCGCCGAGGACGGCGAGCGCATCTCCTCGACTCGGATCGTCGCCGGCGAAATCGACGAACACGGCGCTCTCACTCCCGATCGGGAGGGGCGGGGCGCGACTCGCCCGGAATGACGGCGGACACCGACGAGGGCCCCGACCGCCTCGCCGCCCTCGCCCGGGTCGCACTCGGCGAGACGGGGTTCGAGCGCGCCGCCGTCTGGAGCGCGGTCGACTTCGCGGTCTCGTACGTCGCCTTCGACGCCGCCGGGATCGCCGCCTCGGCGGCGACCTCGCTGGGAGCGACGGCAGGCTCGGGGAGTCTCGCCGCCCCCGTCGCCGGAGCCCTCGTGGCCCTGACCGCGGTCGGCGTCGTCGCCTTCGCCGCGGTCGGCGGGGGCGCGCTCCCGGCGGTCCTCCTCGCGTACGGCCCCTTCGCTGCGATTCTCCTGCGGACGGTCGGTCCGGCGCCGTACGCGATTCCGTTCGCCGACTCCGTTCCGTTCCTCGTCGGCGTCGTCGAACCGCTCGGTCTCGCCGTCGCGGCCGCGGTCGCTGTCGGCCTCGCCGGCTACGGCGTCGGGCGCGTGATCGCCGGAAGCGGCGGGGGCGGTGAAAACGACGCAGAAGCGACCGCAGACGACTGATCTTCTCGGCTCAGTCGCCGTCGAGCGTCCCGTTGAGCACTTTTGCGGCCACGAGGATCGGGTCCCACACCGGCGAGAAGGGCGGGGCATACGCGAGGTCCAACTGTTCGACCTCCGGGAGAGTCATGTCCGCCTCCAGCGCCGTCGCGAGCGTGTCGATCCGGACCGCGGCGCGGTCGGGACCGACGATGCTCCCGCCGATGAGCCGCCCCGTGTCGCGGTCGGCGACGAGCGTCACGTCGGTCGGCGCCGCGCCCGGGTAGTAGCCGGAGCGAGAGCCGGCGGTCACCGTCTCGCGGACCGGGTCGAATCCGGCCTCGCGGGCCGCCTCGTCCCCGACGAGTCCGACGCGGCCGGCCTCCATGTCGAACGCCTTCACGACCGCGGTGCCCGCGATCTCGCCCACGGGCGAGGGGTCGCCGGCGACCGTCGCGCCGATCGCCCGCCCGGACCGGTTGGCGGTGAGCCCCAGCGGCATCCACGCCTCCTCGCCGGTGACCGCGTGGACCGCGGTCGCGCAGTCGCCCGCGGCGTACACGTCGGGGAGGCTCGTCCGCCCGTACTCGTCCGTGCGGATCGCGTCGCCCGCGCCGCACTCGACGCCGGTCCCGTCGAGGAGTTCGGTGTTCGGGCGGATCCCGACGCCGACGATCGCGAGGTCGACGGGGAGCGTCTCGGACCCCTCCGCGCCGCCGAACGCGATCCCCTCGATCCGGTCGTCGCCGACGACCTCCTCGACGGGGGCGTTCGTGTGGACGGTCACGCCCTTCGCGTCCAGTTCGGTCTCGACGCGCGCGCCGACCGCCTCGCCGAAGTCCGAGAGGAGGTGGTCGGAGCGGTGGAAGAGGTGCACGTCGAGCCCCCGTCCGACGAGCGCCTCGGCCATCTCGATCCCAACGTAGCCGCCGCCGACGATCGCCGCCGTCTCGGGGGCCGGCATCGCGGCGTTGCGGTCGACGCGCTCGCGGTCGACCGCGCTCACGTCGGCGCGGTCGGGGTCGTACGCGTCCGGGTCGGCAACGTACGCGTCGATCGCGGCCGCGGCGTCCATGTCGTGGAGGGTGAACGCGCCGTCCACTCCGCGCACGTCGAAGGGACCGGTCGTCGCGCGCCCGCCCGTGGCGACGAGCAGGTCGTCGTACGGTTGTTCGACGGTGCCGCCCTCGGTCGTCTCGACGGCGACGGTCTTCGCGTCCGGGTCGACGCCGACGACCTCGCGGCCGCGCCGGAGGTCGATCCCCCGCTCGGCGACTTCGCTCGGTGACAGCGAGAGGAGGTTCGACAGGCGCTCGACGCGACCCTCGATGAAGTACGGCATCCCGCAGTAGGCGTACGAGATCCACCGGCCCTTCTCGAAGACGACGACGTCGCGCTCGGGCGCCTCGCGGCGGTACTTGCTGGCCGCGCTCAGCCCGGCCGCGTCCGCACCGACGACGACGAACGGATCGCTCATGGGCAAACGGACGGCAGGCGGTGATAAAAATCCACGCCGGGGGTGCGACGCGTGCGCGTCGGCGGAACGAGTAGCCGGCTACGACTCGCCGTCGTCTCGAAGTCGCGACAGCGTCTCCCGGGCGTTCTCGACGGCGGCCCCCTTCTTCGCCGGGTAGGCCTCGACCTTCGCGCGGACGGTGATCCCGGGGCCGAGGCGGACCTCGCCGCCGAACGCGGCCTGCTTGTCGACGCGGAGGAACAGCGCGCAGTTGTCGTCGACACGCTGATCGAGTTCGTCGATCACGCGGTCGACCTCGTCGAGCTCGGAGAGCCGGTCGAGGACGTGACGCATTCCGTCGGCGTTCTCGACGCGGGCCGAGAGCACGACGATCCGGTCGCCGTGGTGGCCGACGTTCTCGACGCGGTCCAGTTCGGTCTCTTCGGGGAGGAACGTCCGGAGGGCGTCCGCGACCCGCTTCTCGTCCTCGGTGGCGTACGCGAACGCCCGGAGGTCGACGTAGTGGAAGGGGACTTTTGCCATGCGGGTCGGGAAAAGGGTGAGTTACTCCTCGCTCTCGACGGCGTCGAGGGCGTCCTCGGGGACGCCGGTCTCCTGCCCGTCCTCGAAGCTGACCGTGTACGTCGCGTCGCCGAACATCGTCTCCATGACTTGCGTGATCGTGCCCGTCTCGCCGTCGTAGTCGCTGTGTTTGTCGTGGAGAACGACCTCGTCTTCCTTCTCGAAGCTCATGCGCTCACGTTCCGCTGGCACGCTTAAAAGCGCCCGGATTCGCGGCGATCGACGGGAGAGACGCCCGCATCCGATTCCGTCACCACGCCGCCAGAATCACCGCCCCCAGCGACACGGTCAACACGACGGCGACGACGACCGAGACGATCGCGCTGTCGAGCGCGAGCGCGATAGCGATCCCGGCGGCGAGCGCGAGGAACGCGGCGAGGGCTCCGGGAACGCCGCCCCGTTCGATCAGTCGGTCGACGGCGTTCGCCGCGCGCTGCGACGGCGGGAGTTCCGGCGGGCGCTCCGGCGGCTTCGTGAACGCCTCGTCGACCGCGACCTCGTCGGGAACGGTGTCCTCGGGCGGTTCGATCCGGAGGTCCACGTACTGGGTGTTCGAACCGTAGCCGGTGACGATCTTCAGCTTTCCGCGGACCGGTTCCGTCACGTCGTCGACGGAGACGTGGACGTGTCTCGTGGCCTCGTCGTCGACGAAGTGGTTCGTCTCGTCGACCGAGACGACCCGGTCGAGGTCGTCGTCGAAGTGCAGGTGGACGTGGGTGGAACGGCCCTCGTTCTCGAGCGCGACGGCGAACGGACCGGTCGTCTCGAAGCCGCCTGGCGCCCGGATCGAGTGGACCGCGTCCCCGTTCAGTTCGACGGAGAGTGTCGACACGTACGAGTCGACGCACTCACACTAAAAAAAGATGCAGTACAGGAACAGTCGGCGCCGGACGGAACAGTCGGCGCGTCCTACGCCGCCGCCTCCTCGCGCATGTCCGGCGGGAGGAGGTTCGGGATGCCGTCTTCGATCGGGTAGGTCTCACCGCACTCGGTGCACGTCAGCGTCCCCGCGAGGATCTCCTCGTCGTCGCGCTCGTCGACGTCGAGGTCCAGGTCGGCCTTGTCGAGCGGACAGCAGACGACGTCCATCAGGGATTCCTTCATGCCGCTTCGTTCGCGCGGACCGTTAAAAAAGCGTGCGGGTTGACGGGCGTGCGGACCGGAGCGGTTCCGAGCACGGGGACCCACGCTCGATGACAACGACTTTGCCGGTCGGTCACGCCCGGCGTGGTATGGGGATCCCGTCGGAACGGATCGACCGGCTGTTCGCGCTCGCCCGCGAGGCCGTCGTCGACGACGAGTACGACCGCGCGCGGGAGTACGTCGCGCTCGCGCGCCGGATCGCGGAGCGGAATCGCAGCGGCGTCCCCGCCGAGTTCTCCCGGAAGACCTGCGACGACTGCGGCGTCTACCTCCGGCCGGGGAAGACGAGCCGCGTCCGGCTCCGCCCCGGGCGAGTGGTCGTCCGCTGTCGCGAATGCGGGTCGACCGCGCGGTACCCGTTCGACTGACCTCGCCCGCGCTCACCGCGCCCTCGCCCAGCGCGCCCACCACGCCCGCGCTCGACCGCCAAAGCGTCAGCGTTTATGGCTCGCCCCGTCTCCTCGCGACAATGAGCGTTCCCTGCGTCGCGGTCGAGCGCAAGCGCGGCGAGGCCGTCCGCGAGCGACTCGCCGACGCCGACGTCCTCGACGGCGACCACGAGATCGCGGTCGACGGCGACACGATCTACATCCCCGTCGCCGACCCCGAGGCGGTTCCCGGCGACCTCGCGGCGGCGATCGTCGAGCGCGACGCCGCCGAGCGCGACCGCCCGCGGACCCCCGCCGCGATCCTCGGCTACGAGCCCTCGCTGGAGCGGCTCGGCGACATCGTCATCGTCGACGAGGACGACGACGAGCGCGCCCGCGAGATCGCCGAGGCGGTGATGGCCTCTGACGTACCCTGCGAGACCGTGCTCAACCGGGCGTCCCCGATCGAGGGCGAACTGCGCGTCCGGCGCTGGGACGTGCTGGCGGGGAACGGCACCGAGACCGTCCACCGTGAGTACGGCCACGAGTTCCTCCTAGACGTGGCCGAGGTGTACTTCTCCCCGCGGCTCGCCACCGAGCGCCACCGCGTGATCGAACAGGTCGAGTCGGACGAGACCGCGATCGATATGTTCGCCGGCGTCGGTCCCTACGCCGTCCCGATGGCGTCTCGGGGCGCGAGCGTGGTCGCCTGCGATCTCAACGAGCGCGCGGTCGAGTACCTCCGAGAGAACGCCGAGCGCAACGGAGCCGCCGACCGCGTGACCGCGATCGCCGGGGACGTGCGGGCGATCGCCGACGAGTACGCCGACACCGCCGACCGGCTCGTGATGAACCTCCCGCATTCCGCCGACGAGTTCCTCGACACCGCCGTCCGGCTGGCGGGCGACGACTGCGTCCTCCACTACTACGACATCCAACACGAGGACGACCCGTTCGGCCCCGGAACGCGGGCGATCCGCGCCGCCGCCGGCGACGCGTACGACGTGGGCGTCGAGGCCGAGCGCGTCGTCCGGTCCTACGCGCCCCACGAGTACAACGTCTGTCTGGACGTGGCGCTGACGCGCGCCTGAGCGGTCCATGACTCGCCCTCCGCGACGATTTCCACGCGACTGGCGACCCGCACCACGTCGCCGTCGGCATTCAGCGCCAGCACACCGCATCGTCCCGCGGGAAACCTCTCAATCACCTCGAGGATAATTTCGTTGAGGTGATAGTTTTATCATACTGCGACGCGTGATCGTAGGTATGAGTGATACGGTAGATCCCGAAGAGCGCATCGACGAGACGACGAGCTGGCCCGACCTCGCTATCGGGCTTTACGACAGGTTGACCGGCCGGAACGCCGAGATCGTCTACGAGTTCGAAGACATGAACGTCGACGTCCCGAGCGGCACCGGCGACGACGTCGAACATGCCAGCTGGCGGCTCGACGGCACCGTCCGGGTCACGACCCGTGAACGGGACTGACGCGAGGGCACCGCTCTCGGTCGCCACGGACGATCTGACGCTCACCGTCGAGGGCGTCGATCTCGACGTCCGATCGACCGGCGACCGGCTGTTCGTCGAGGTCGCGACGGTCCGGGACGCGGTCCGGGTCGCGCGGAGCCTGCCGGAGGACGCCGACGCTCGCGGCCCGAGCGCGCTGTTACTCGCGACGGACCTCACCGCCGAGATACGCGTCCGCGGCCGGACGATCGTGGTCGTCGGCGCCGACGCCCGCCCGGGGTTCCTCTCCCGCAAGCTCGGCGTCGCGCCGGCGGAGGTGCGGATCGCGGGCGCAGTCGGTGCCGGGGTGAGCGGTCTCTCTGCGGCCGCGAACGCGCCAGGCCGTCTGTTCGCCTAAACGGCTGTTCGCCTAAACGGCTGTTCGCGAGCGAATCAGGCCAGCCGAGGCGTCGACGAGCGTTGCCACTCGCGGGCAACTCTCCCGTCGGCGACCGCCGACTGGATCGGATACGTGGATCGACAGCGTGACCGCCGTCCCGCCCGGGACGAGCGGGTCGGGACGGCACGGCCCGTGACATGACAAGAGTTCACGGCCGTTGGACCGTCGGGGCCAGAGGCGATTTCGCGCTTGGCACGTCGGAGACGTGGATCACACGACGGCCGTGGTGGAACGCTGTGTGTGGTGACCGCCACGTCGGGTCGCTGTGGGGGGTGCGACCGACGGGACTACCGACGCCCGGCACGGGCTTCGACCGGGCACACACCGTCGAGGGAGTCGATCCCCGCCATCGCGGCACACGTTCGGTGCGACCACATCTCAATTAGAGCTTGAACAGGTATTTATCTTTTTTCCTTATACACCTGTAATTGTACCAGAGAAAAAGGCTGAATCAAGTTATGAAAGACAGTATTCCGAAACGAACGACAACAAGAGATCTGGCGGATATGATCCGACGATCTGCAGATCGGTCGCGTCCGGTCGGCCCCCGCGCCGTCGCCGTTTCGGAACCCTTATTTTGCCGTTCGGGAATGATCAAATGCGCGCCGGAGTAGCTCAGCTGGCAGAGCGATTCCTTCGTAAGGAATAGGTCGAGGGTTCAAATCCCTCCTCCGGCTTAAGGTCGGCTTCGTCTCCCTTATGACCGTTATTGGCAGTAAGAGAAGCTAAGGCTTGAGTATTACCCTCAGAGGCTCCAGTTTAAGAGACATTTGATTAGGTCTCATCACCCTGTTTTGCCGGAAACATTTGATTCGGCCACCGATACGCGACCGCTCTGTCCTGCGGTTTTGAAAAAGGAGTACTGAAACAGCGGGAAGGTGCCCGTTCACACGCAGAAATCTTTTCAATAGAATACTACGGCCTGTTGTCGTTCAGTCTTTATTGACCATAGCCGGGATCCGGCGTTGAACAGCAGTATTGAGTGTCTCTTTATAAGGAGCGATATCTCGCCCGCTAAGATATTCCCGCTTGAACTTGTGCCACCGGCTCTCAAGCGTTGTTACACCTTTATCACCAGTCAGTATACTGTGGATATTTCCGGATTGGGCTTTGATAATAGTGTTATCAAAATCGGGAGATCGTGTTACAAAATCGTTTGTCTCGGCTACATCGGTATACGTTACCTTGATGCTGAGAGGAACAAACAAATCGCCATTCGGCACCGTCCATCCACCACGTATCTGTTGTTTCAATTCAAGCAGTTCAGGCAGAGTGAGTTGAGCAGAATCCTGTATATCCATCATCATCTTGACTGGCGACTCTCCCCCCTGTTTGAGAGCGCGGCGCGGGGGTGTTCGCGCGGAGTCACGGCGTTCCATATGTGGTTCGTAGAATCGGGGCAGTACCGCCACACGGTCTTCGTCAGGGCCATAAGGAGAGTACAACCGTTCGCCGGGACTAACTGAGTCAGTCACGTGTGCGTGGTATTCGTAATTCCCGACTTGTACCCGGAGAACTATGTTCCGGGCGACACCCTCGCCACGGTTTGTAATATCGAACGCAAGGTGATCGGATTTCGGATACACACTCAGATCAAGTGAAGGTGCGTAACTCGCACGGGTAGCGCGGGCCTGCTCACGGGTGTTGAGAGTATAGATAACTGTAACGAGAACGAGAAGCACAGTAGCGAGACCAGTTACGCTGGACGGCTCAAGGGAGTCTGTATAGAGAGCAAAGACCATGAGCATGGTGACGGCAAGAATAGAGAACAGGAGCAACGTGCGTGTCCTATAACCAATCATACAATCCATTCGAATGTGGATTCTTGTTAGCATATCGGTTGCTAATATTTATTAGAACGTATTGTGGGTCTGCTGTTCGACTGAGTTGGTTAGAACACCACTTCATCCCGCGTGCGCTGGCCGATGTAACCCACCTCGACAAATTGTGCTGGGCTCATGCGTGTAAGGCCCTTCTGGTATCGTAATCGCCAGACTGCGCACCGATCTCTATAATAGACTGCTTGAGAACAAGTGGCTGGAGAGCGAGGCGACCGCTCAACGGAACTGTGACGTGTGAAAGACGATGTGGGGCGCTAGCGTCAGCTCCGTCGTTCGGTGATCCGCGCCACCACGACGCCGGCGACGACGAGGAGAACGCCGATGAGGCCGTTCAACGCGACGCCGATCGGCTCGCCAGCGGCCCCGTTCACGACGCCGAGGTACAGGAAGAACGCGGCGACCGCGACGTGGAGCGCGAAGACGCCGGTCGGCGCGTTCGCTCCGAGACTGAAGCCGATATCCATGCGATCAGTACGTTGATTTCGGTGAAAAAGGACCGGGTACCGGGTGTTTCGACCCCTGCACCGTTCGTCGGGACGCCCGAGAGCGTCCCCCGAGCGGGCCACCGTCGCCTTCGCGTGCGCCGCAGTAGATCCGATCGTTCGTCCACCTGATCGCGGATCGGGTTTTGTATTCTATAAAGAATAATAGGGGTGAGACTATGTCACTCGGCACCATACACCGTGATATGCGACCAGAAACTGAAGCTGGCGAACGAGAACTGTACGAGTGTTTCAAATGCGGGGCCCGGACGAAGTCGGGCGGTACGTGCGAGTGCGGCGGCGATCTCATACACTTGGGCCGGTCGCGGGACCTGTGACACGAGCCGAATTCGGATAGTCGACCGGTCGTCCCCGTCTCGCGCCAATCGTCGGTGTCACGCGCCCGAGCGTCGATCAGGGTTAACCGCCGCGCGCGTCACTCGTCGTCTCCGGTCTCTTCACCGTCGCTGTCGTCAGCGTCGGCCGCGTCGTACTCGGGCAGCGAGAGCACGTTCTCGCGCCCGAGCCGGAACCCCTCGAGGTCGCCCTCGTCGCGGAGCCCGGTCACGACCTGGCTCGTCTTGGCCGCGGTCCAGTCGAGCTCCTCGGCGACCTGCTTCTGTTTCATCCGGCCGCCGTTGGC
>ENA-ORCR01000648-ORCR01000648.1-marine-metagenome-genome-assembly--contig:-NODE-648-length-15765-cov-7.298572_pt1 | contig 15765 bp, 18 predicted proteins | sample MGYA00237782_ERZ508514 | MGnify/ENA primary metagenome ERZ508514 (study PRJEB26185, sample SAMN06268960) | marine metagenome | isolation source: Eden Landing Ponds, San Francisco, CA, USA | place...
CGCGTCGGAAGTGGCCCGCTGCCGACCGAACTCGGCGGCGTCGTCGGCGACACGCCCGGCTACGACGAGCAGGGCGAAGGCGAGGACGAGGAGCTGGCGAACTACATCCGCGAGGAAGGCGGCGAGTACGGCACGGTTACCGGCCGTCCGCGACGGGTCGGCTGGCTCGACCTGCCGATGTTGCGCCACTCCACGCGCGTGTCCGGGTTTACCGGCATCGCCATCAACCACCTCGACGTGCTCGCCGGCCTCGACGAAGTGAAGGTCGGCCACACGTACACGCTCGACGGCGAGGAGCTGGCGTCGATGCCCGCGACCACCGAGCAGTGGGCGAAATGTGAGGCGAACTTCCGGTCGTTCGACGGCTGGCCCGAAATCGACTGGCAGAACGCTGCCGACAAGGGGTACGACGCACTCCCCGAGAACGCGAAGGCCTACGTCGAATACATCGAAGCCGAACTCGACACGCCGGCCTACGCTATCGGCGTCGGTCCCGGCCGCGGCGAAACCATCGTCCGCGAACAGCCGTTCTAACGGGTTTCTGTTGAGTTCGCCGTTCGAGTCCCATCAACCACTTCCCGGCGACGGGGACACGGCCACTGGGAGAGCGGCAGACTTTTGCGACCGCCGGTCTTGGCTGAACGTATGAAAGAGGACCTGATGGAAATTATTTGCTGCCCTCTGGACAAGCACGACCTCGACCTCGAAGTGACGGAGCGCGACGACGGCGAGATCATGTCGGGCGAACTCGTCTGCACCGAGTGTGGCGAGACGTTCCCCATTGAGGACGGCATTCCGAACCTGCTCCCGCCGGACATGCGCGACGAGGCACCGGCCTGAACCTTTTTTTCCTCGCCCCGCGGAGTCACGCCCGTGCCTGACTCCCTGCCCGTGCACCTCAACCGGACGGACATCCACAGCCTGGAAGTTCCAAAGGAGTTCGACGCGACAGGGAGTTTCGACGTGCAGTTACACAACCACGGCGAGGCGCTGCACGTCCATCTCCATCTCGACGACTCGCTCTCTTCCGTCGCGTCGCTTGACGCCACGAACCATCACGTACGGGCCGAAACCGACCGGTTGGTCAGGGTGACTGTCGACGGTGACGGGCCAGTCCGTGGCAAGCTAAAGGTCGTGACGGGGTACGGGGCGGAAACCCGATACATCGATATTTTCATCCCGGAAGGCGGGACCGAGAACGAACCGGTCATCGTCGACGACGACCTGTCGAAACCACAGCCGAAACCGGCGACGGAGTCTGAACCTGGCCTCCAAGATCTCCCTTTAGGGCCGGTGCTGGCGGCTGGCGGCTTCACGGTCCTGATTGCGGGACTCATCACGCTGGTACTCACCGGGAACGTGCTGTTGACCGTCGGCGCAGTCCTCGCGGTCACAATCCTGGTGGGCCTCCTGTCCGTCGCAGTTCGCTCGTCCTGAATTATCAGGGTTTACTGCTCCGTCTCGACGCCGCCGAGGTTCCCCTCGTCGTCGAACAACTTCGCTCGCAGGAACCGCGTGCGGTACCGGTTGGCTCCCTCGTAGATGTCGGCCTCACGGATGTCCTCAGCCTCGCCGTCGGCGACAGCGTCGATGATGTCCTCGATCTGTTCTTTCTCGCTGGGCGTCAGTTCGAACTCGTAGGTCTGGGTCTCCTCGCCCTCGAGTTTCGTCCACTTGCGTGCGCCAGCGATGACGAGCGAGCAGGGTTCGCGGCAGGGGAACGTCCCCGATCCGCCGTCGACGTCGAGGTCCGTTTCGTCGTCGTACTGCCACTCCCGGCGTTTGAGACACTGGGAGTCGTCACAGCAGGCCTCGGCGACCCAGTTGACGTGTTCGTAGCCGTCGCCGCGGTCCCAGGTCTTGACGACGCCGTAAATCCCGGTCTGCCGGTCGACGGTGTCCCGCCAGTGGCTCACGTCGAGTTCGCCCTCTCGCTCGCGGTGCCAGTTCGCGATGGTCGCCGGGTAGAACGCGTCGACCGTCGTGACGAACTCGCCCGCCGATAGCTCGGGGAACGCCCAGCCGGTCTGGAGCGACGGCGCGGTCTTGAGCGGACGGTAGCCACCGTCGTCGTCGTGCTTCGCGATCTCGCGCGCGTCAAGCGGGTCGTCGTGGGTTTCGAGCGCGCTGGTTCCGACATCCGCGTCGGCGCGGTGCCGGACGCTGTAGGTGCGCGCTCCGTCAGAGAGCGTGACGGTCAGGTGGAGTTCCCCCCAGGTCGCGGACACCCCGTCGGCAAGCGCGTCGTAGCGCTCGGCCACGTCCCGCTGCTCCGCCCCTTCGAGCCAGCGGAGGAACGCCCAGCGGTCCGCCTTCTGAGGCGCGGTGGCGTGCCAGAAGTACCAGTTTCGGACGTGCGGTGACTCTGCCGCCACCGTCCGGAGCGTCTCCTCGTCGATGCCACTGTGGTCCACGTCCGGCGTCTGGAACGTGTACCCGTCTGTCTCGTGGGCCACGTGGAGGTCGTCGAAGGCGATGCCATCGGGGGCGGTTGCCACCAGCGCGTCCACGTACTCGCCGTCCATACCGGAAAACGGGACTCAGTCGGCAAAAGTCGGCTGGTTCCGGCCAGCCAGTGGCGGAATCCCGTTATTGTGGCCCAACGGCAACAGTCGGTGAGCCGTCAGTCGCCGGTCGCGGGCTTTGCGCCGCCGGTCTCCTCGCGCACCTGTTCGATTGCGCTGCTCACGTCGGCCCCCGCGTCAGCGGCCCGTTCGAGCACCACGTCAGCCATCAGCGGCTCCGTTCCGACCGCTCCGGCGTACCAGATATCGTGGCCCTCGACAGTGGTCGGCACGTCGTAGCCCGTCCGGTAGTCGTCGGTCAGGCCCATGTCCTCGGGGATATCCTCCTGGGTGTGGAAGCCGTCGGCGATGAACAGCGGCACGACGACGATGTCGTCGCTCTCGAAGTAGTCCGCGACATCGTCGACCTCGGGGTCCTCGTCCATGAACAGCGACTGTACCTCGTCGAAGCGGTCCCGCTCGCGGATACGGTCGGCGTGGTACTGGATGGCCTTCGCGGAGTTCTCGTTGCGCTCCGTGCCGTGGCCGACGACTGCGAGTCCGAACCCGTCGCCGACATCGGGGTCGCCGGTGACGGACTCGGCCCGTTGGACGATGACGTCGCTCATCGAGTCGTGTGTCCCGACCGGGCCGCAGTAGTGGACCGTCTGGTCCGTGTCCTCGGCGGCCAGCGTCGCGTTGGTCGCGCTCGTCCCGTCGGAGTCCCACAGCTCGGGGTCCCAGTCCTCCAGGCGGAACTCCCGGGGGATGACCTGCTCGGTGAAGTAGCCCTCAGAGATGAATAGCGGAACCAGATACACCTCATCAGCGTCGACGGTCCGCAGTGCCTCCCGGAACGACGGTTCCTCCTTCCAGAACGACTCACGGACCTCGGCGAACGCGCCGGTCGCCCGAATCGTGTCCGCGTGATCGTAGGTGGGCGTACTCGACTCGGCGTTCAGGTGGGAGCCGTGGGCCGCGATAACGAGTGCTTCGTCCATACCCACCGGTTGGTGCGAGCCGTCCTTAGGGCCTTCGTTGGCCTGTCCGGGTAGCCGGCAGGCTGCTCGGTGTCGAACTCGGAAAGTGAGTGATTGCCGGACGATGCCACAGTTACAGCCCGAACAGGAGGACGTAGAACAACAGTCCGGCGGCCGCAAGCAGTGCGGCGTGTCCCAGCGCGCCGGCAGCGACGACGATGCCGCCGATGACTCGTTCCGCTGCTCCTAGGGGCTGTCCGAACGCCTTCCGCTCTCGTTGTGCAATCGCCATTGGTCTTCCCTCGTGTAGAGAGTGGACGCCGAGGGGGACAAACCCCTACCCCTGTTCTCACTCGCTGGGAGTGGGCCCGCAGTTCTGAGGGAGTGGCGCGCCGGTGTGGCGATTATGGCCCGACGCCGCCGGCTCCGCCACCCGCGGTCGCTCGCTCCCGATGGAACGACTTTTGCCCGCGCCGGGCGTGGCCGACGCCAATGTCACTCGCCGCCGCGACCAGGGACGCCGTCCGCGAACGCCCGTTCCTCTACGACGCGCTCCGGGCCGGCGTCGTCAACTACACCGCCGCTGCGCGCACGCTCGGCATCGACGGCGAGGAGGAGGCCATCGCGACTGCGCTCCGTCGGTTCGCCGAGGAACTGGACGACGTCCCGGCCCACGACAGCGACGCCCGCGTCTCGATGCAGAGCGGCCTGGGGCGGGCCGAGTCGCCCGACGCCGTCCTCCAGGTGGGGGACGCCGCCTTCGCCGAGGGCGCTGGCTCGCTGACGGGCATCGTCGCCACCGGGGACCTCTCGCCGCCGGCGCTGGCCGAGGTGCTGGGACGCCTGCGAGCGGCGGACGTCTCCGTCGACGCCGCCGGCGTCACCGAGGACGCGCTCGTCGTGGTCGTGAGTCGCCGCGCGGGACCGGACGCGCTCCGGGTGGTCGAAGCGACTGTACAGGGGTGAGTCGCCTTCCGACGGCTTAAAGCGGGCGGCCCCAGTTTCCTCCGGTAATGACGCTTCGCGTGACGAACACGTTGACCGGTGAGAAAGAGCCCTTCGAGCCGCGCGACCCCGACTCCGTGTTGCTGTACTACTGTGGGCTGACGACCTCCGACCCGCCCCATCTCGGGCACGCGCGAGGGTGGGTCCACGTCGACGTGATGGCCCGCTGGCTCGACTATCTGGGCTACGACGTCCACCACGTCGAGAACTTCACCGACGTCAACGAGAAGATCGTCGCCCGCGTCGGCGAGGACGGCGACAGCGAGGAGAGCGTGGCCCGCCACTACGTCCAGCAGGTCATCGACGACATGCGCTCGCTCAACCTCGGCCGCGCGGAGGTGTATCCCCGCGTCTCCGAGCACGTCCCGGAGATCATCGACCTCGTCGAGCGACTCATCGAGCAGGGCCACGCCTACGAGCAAAACGGCTCCGTCTACTTCGACGTGACAAGCTTCGAGGACTACGGCAAGCTCTCGAACCAGTCCGTCGACGATATCGAGTCCCAGGGCGAGGACACCGAAGGGGAGAAGCGCCACCCGGCCGACTTCGCGCTCTGGAAGGCCGGCGGCGTCGCCCCAGAGGACATCGCCGAACATCAGCACTCCGAGGCCGCACCTGCCGAGGAGGCTTGCCAGACCGCCCAGACCTGGGACTCCCCGTGGGGCGAAGGTCGGCCCGGCTGGCACATCGAGTGCTCGGCGATGTCGATGACTCACCTCGACGAGTCCATCGACATCCACGTCGGCGGACAGGACCTCGTCTTCCCGCACCACGAGAACGAGGTGGCCCAGAGCGAGGCCGCGACCGGTCAGCAGTTCGCGAAGTACTGGCTCCACGTCCGCCTGCTGGAGACCGAGGAGGAGAAGATGTCCTCCTCGCTTGGCAACTACTTCACCGTCGCCGACGCCGTCGAGGAGTTCGGTCCCGACGTGCTCCGAACCTTCCTGCTGTCGACGGCCTACACTTCGCGGGCGACCTACAGCGACGAGACCATCGCGGAGGCCGAGGAGCGCTGGGACCGCCTCTCCCGGGGCTACGAACGGGCGGTCGAGGCCTGCGACGACGTGGATGCCTACGCGAAGGTGACCGATGAGACGCTTCGCGACGCCGTCGACGACGCCCGCTCGGCGTTCGAAGAGGCAATGAACGACGACTTCAACACGCGGGAAGCGATGACCGCGCTGCTCGACCTGACGGCCGCAGTGAACTCCCACCTCGACGCCCACGAGCAGCGTGACTACCAGGGACTCCGCCGTGCCGTCGAAACGTTCGAGGAACTCGGCGGCGGCATCCTCGGGCTGGCGTTCGGCGACGACGACAGCGGTGACGTGTCGCTTGCCGGCGACGTGGTCGATCTGGTTCTGGACATCCGCGAGCAGGAGCGAGACGCGGGCAACTACGAACGCGCCGACGAACTCCGGGACGAACTCGAAGCGCTCGGCGTCGAGGTACAGGACACCGACGACGGGCCGACCTACCGGCTCTGAAAGGAGACGACAGACCGGCTCTGGGACGTTTATCGGCGGTCTTTTGTACCTCAGGTAACAGCTTGAACGGCCAAGTACTTTATATACTGGACACAGTGTAGGAACAACAATGCGAAAGGGGATACTCACACTTCTTGTCGGACTACTCGTCGTCTCGTCGGGCTGTGTCGGCCTGATAACCGGGGAGACAGTCGAGTTCGACTCCGCACCGGCGACAGTCAGCGACAGTGCGCTCGAAGAAACCGGCTACGAACAGTCGATGGCTGACGAACAGACTCTCGAGCGGACGGTCACCGTCGCGGGCCAGGAACGGACGATCCGCGTCACGAACCACATCCGACAGTACGAGCGCGGCATCGACCTCGGGCCGGTCGGTGAGGTCAACGCCGGCCGGTTCATCGTCTTCTCGACGCCCAGCGCCAGCGTCGCGGGGCAGTCGCTGAACCCCGCGGCAAGCTGGTCCAACGAACGCCTTGTCGAGGAAGTCGCCAGCCGGAACGACCAGATCAACGATGTCCAGTTCGAACGCAACCGCTCGGTGGAGGCGCTGGGCGCGTCCCGCGAGGTGGCCGTGTTCTCCGGCACGACGACTATCCAGGGTCAGGAAGTCGATGTCCTGATTCATCTCACGAGCTTTGAGCACGAGGGCGACGTGGTCGTCGCCGTCGCCGTTTACCCGGAACAGATCGACGATCAAGAGAGCCCGCGCATCGATACGCTGCTCGGCGGCCTCTCGCACTCGGGCAACTGACTGCGGGGACACTGTTTTCTTTCGGGCCAGTGATGACGGAGGCATGAATCGGCTGTTCGTCGCAGGTGTGGTGCTCACGCTCGTCGGCATCGCCGGCTACGTCGTCGGGACGAGCGTCGCCTACCCCGGCCGCTCCGCGTCAGTGACGGCGGTTATGGTCGGGCTGACGGTGGCGGCCGTCGGCCACGCCACGCCGACGGAGGACACACCGTGATCTCCGCAGTGGTGTACGCCGACGGACAGGCGATGGAGTACGAGGACCTGACGGCCGCCCGAACCGCTGTCGGGACGACGTGGGTTCACGTCACCGACGCAACACCCGATGAGGTCGAGGCCGTCAGCTCCGCCTTCGACCTCCACTCACTGACTATCGAGGACATCAAGAACGACGTCCGGGCCAACGTCCAGGAGTTCAACGCCTACACCTTCGTGCTCGTCAAATCCGCGTCTCTCACGCCCGGCGATACGACGTTCGACAAGGAGGTGAAAACGACGCCGCTTGGCCTGTTTATCGGCCCCGACTGGGTCGTCACGCTGTCGACGGGAGCCGTCCCGTCCGTCCAGCGCGTGATGGACGCTGTCGGCCGCGGGGACGAGCGACTTCTCCACCGGGGCCCGGATTTCACGGCCTACCGGGTCATCGATGTCATCGTCGACGCGTATTTCGACCTGCTGGACGAGATCGAGACCGATATCGAACAGATCGAGGAGGAAGTGACCACCTCCACCGATATCGAAACGCTCGAACGGATCAACGACGTTCGGCGCGACCTGCTGTCCTTCCGCAAACAGGTCTGGCCGGCGCGGGAAGCGATCGGCGTGCTCGCCCGCGGCGACCCCAAGCAGATCCAGCCACAGACGGAGAAGTACTTCCGGGACGTGTACGACCACCTGGTCCAGATCGTCGACCTGACCGAGACCTACCGCGATCTGGTGGCAGGCGCGCGGGACATCTACCTGAACACGGTGTCACAGTCCACCAACGAAGTGATGAAGGTGCTCACCGTCGTCGCGACCATCTTCATCCCGCTGACGTTCGTCGTCGGCGTGTACGGGATGAACTTCGCCGACAGCCCGTACAACATGCCGGAACTGGGCTGGGCGTTCAGCTACCCCTCGGTGATGATCGGGATGGTGATCGTCGTCGCCGTCTTGCTCGCCCATTTCCGCCAGCGGGGCTACCTATAGCGCCAGCGGGACGAGCAACACACCCATCAGGGTCGCCCGCCGAGCCCCGAACTTCGGTGGAAGGTGGCCGACGGCGGTAGCGGCCCCGAATGCACCGACGCCGACAAGGCCGGCGAAGAGTGCGGAGAGGCAGACCAGGACCGCTATCACCGACAGCGAGAGGTACGTCGGGTCCAGTCGGCCGACGACCTTGAGGTAGCGGTCGCCGACGGTCGGGACGAGTATCGCGCCGGCGACGGCAGCCATGGCGACCGCGGTGAGCAGCGCCGGGAGCACGAGCGGCACCTCGGCCCGGTCGAGCGCAACGAGGACGCCGGTTCGGGGCGTTCCCAACGAGATGAGCGCGAACAGCGCAAACACCGCCGTCGCCGTGTTGACGCCGCTCGTCGTCACGATGAACGCCCGCGGCCCCTGATCGGAGATCAGACCCAGCGCCAGCGTTGCTGCGATAGCGCTGGAGATGCCAGGGATGTAGCCGACAGCGCCACCACAGAGCGTCCCGATGCCGGCGAGAACGCCGACCGTTCGTCGCGGCGTCGTCACCGTCGCGTCGGCCTGTGGCGGGACGCCGTCCCCCTCGATAGCGGCCAGGAGCACCGGCGCGCCGAACAACCCCGAAAACAGCGGGACCAGCACGTCCGACACAGGCAACGCTCCGGTCACCGGCGCGTTGAGCAGGCCGATCCCCAGCAGACCGCTCGCCGCGAGCGAACACGCCGCACCGACCTGCTGGCGGCGGCCCCGCTCCGTGACCACGAGCAGGACGGCGACCCCCGCGAGGAGCACCGGGAGCCGCGGCCGGAGCAGCGGATACGCATGAGCCATTACCAGAGTGAGCGGAACCGCGAGCGGGACGGCAAACACCACGGCCAGCCCGCTTCCCAGCGCTGACAGGCGAAGCGCCTCCCGGCCGCGACCCTCGATGACTAACTGGTGGCTCGGCAGCGCGCTGGCCGCCATCGCCGGGTCCGGGACACCGAGCGCCAGTGCTGGAATCACATCGAGAAAAGTGTGTGTCACTCCGGCCGAAAGCATCGCGACGCCGACGTAGAGCCGCGGCCCGGGCAGACTGCTCGCCGCGGCGGCGAGCAAGAGCGCGAACGTGTTGGCGTGCAACCCCGGGACGAGGCCGCTGAGCGTTCCGAGGCCGATTCCCGCCCCGACCGCAGCGAGTAACGCGAGCGTCTCTGTCGGGTCGACGGCGGGAGTCCCCGGGAGCATACCGGGGCATGGCCCCGTTCCCGTACTTGAACCTCCGCGACGGTCGGCCTGGCTATAGTAACAATTGAAACGATTTACACACCGACCGCACTGCAGTCGTGCGGTCGGGTGTGCATTGATTTTCAATGGCTACTATATTCTTCGACAGCGTGGTGCGGGCCGACCGGACCGGTTCGGGGCAGGTCCCGGCGATAGGCGTGGCGTTGAGACAGCAGTGCCGGCTGTTGGTCGCGACCAGCCCCGTCGAGAGTTCGCTCCCGCAGAGGCGACAGTGAAGAATCGGTTCACTCATACATGTCCTCCCGTCCGTACCCTCCTGAACCTGGCGAGCTTTTTGGTGTGCCGGCCATTCGTACCCACATGAGCAATGAGTCCCGAAAGTCGGCCGGGTTCAAGGACCGAACGCCGGTGACGGCAGCCAGGGAGACGCTGCTGGACGCAGTGTCCCCACACGAGCGGACGGAGGGCGTCCCGCTGCGCGACGCCGACGAGCGCGTCGTCGCGGGCGAAATCACTGCCGAGCGAGCGGTGCCCCACTACCGGCGCGCGGCGATGGACGGCTTCGCCGTCAGGGCCGAGGACACGTTCGGCGCGAGCCAGCGGTCGCCCGCATCGCTCCGGGTCGACGAAACAGTGACCACAGAAACAGCGGCCCGCGTGCACACGGGGAGCGAACTCCCCGAAGGTGCCGACGCCGTCGTGATGGTCGAGGAGACCGAGGTGACTGGCGACAGGGTCACCGTGTTCGATGCGGTCGCCGGCGGGGAGAACGTCGCACCCGTCGGCGAGGACGTGGCGGAAGGGCAGACGCTGTACGAGGACGGCCACAGACTCCGCCCGTCGGACCTGGGGCTGTTGAAATCCGTCGGTAACGATACCGTCGAGGTGTACGAACGGCCCTCCGTCAGCGTGATTCCGACCGGCGAGGAGCTGGTGCAGGACGACCCCGAACCCGGGGAAGTCATCGAGACGAACGGCCAGACCGTCGCTCAGTACGTCGAGCGCTGGGGCGGCGACGCGACCTACCGCGACATCGTCACCGACGACGTGGACGCGCTACGGGCGGCCATCAGCGACGACCTGGACCACGACGTCGTAGTGACGACCGGTGGCTCCTCCGTCGGCGAGCGTGACCTACTGCCGGAGGTGGTTGACGGAATCGGCGAAGTGCTGGTCCACGGCGTCGCGCTGAAACCGGGCCACCCGGTCGCGCTGGGCGTGGTCGAAGAGACACCGATTCTCATGCTCCCGGGGTATCCGGTCGCCTGCATCGTCAACGCCGTCCAGTTCCTCCGACCGGCGCTTCGGCGGGCCGGCCATCTCCCGCCGACCGACCCGCCGACGACCGAGGCCGAACTCACGCGAAAGATCGCCAGCGAGCCGGGAACCAGAACCTACGCCCGGGTGGAACTCCACGACGGGGACGGCGATGGAACGACCGCGACGCCGACACGGGCCAGCGGCTCTGGCGTCCTCTCAAGCGTCGCGCTCGCCGACGGCTGGGTCGTTGTGCCGGAGTCCGTCGAGGGGTACGACGCCGGCGACACCGTGACCGTCGAGGACTGGGAGTGGTCGCAGTGAGCGACCGCCGCGAATTCCGCGACCTGGCCTCGCCCGAGGAGGCCCACGAGGTCGTCGCGGGCCTCGACATCGACCCCGCCCCGGAGACGGTCCCGCTGGCAGATGCACGGGACCGCGTCCTCGCCGAGCGGGTCGACGCCGACATCGACGTGCCGGGGTTCGACCGCGCGAGCATGGACGGCTACGCGGTCCGGGCCAGGGACACCTTCGGCGCTGACGAGGCCGACCCGGTCACGCTGTCGGTCGCCGGGGAGGTCCACGCCGGCGAGAAGCCCGACGTGACCGTCGAGTCGGGCGTTGTCGCCGAAATCTCCACTGGCGCGGTGATGCCGCCCGGCGCGGATGCCGTCGTGATGGTCGAGCGAACGACCGAGACTGACGACGACGGCGTCGAGATACGCACGTCCGTCGCGCCCGGTGACAACGTGATGCTCGCCGGCGCGGACATCGCGGCCGGGGCGCGCGCGCTCGGCCCCGGAACGCGCATCACACCGCGCGAAATTGGACTCCTGTCCGCATTGGGCGTCGACGGGGTCCCGGTGCGCGGCCGGCCGCAGGTCGGCATCCTCTCGACCGGCGACGAACTCGTCCGGCCCGGGGATCCCCTCGATAGCGCCGCCGGCCAGATTTACGACGTGAACAGCTACACGCTCGCCGGCGCGGTCGCGGAGGCCGGCGGGAACCCGGTGATGTACCCCCACGCCGGCGACGACTACGAGGAGATGGAGCGGTTGCTCCACGAGGCGGCCGACGAGTGCGACCTCGTCCTCTCGTCGGGGTCGACCAGCGCCAGCGCGGTCGACGTCATCTACCGCGTGATCGAGGAACGCGGCGAACTCAGGCTCCACGGCGTCGCCGTCAAGCCCGGCAAGCCGATGCTCGTCGGCACTATCGGCGACTCGGCGTACGTCGGCTTGCCCGGGTACCCGGTGTCGGCGCTGACCATCTTCCAGACGTTCGTCGCGCCGGCGGTCCGGGACGCCGCCGGGCGGGACCCGCCACAGACGGCGACGGTCTCCGGCACGATGGCGGTCCAGGAACGCTACGGCGAGGGGCGCAGACGCCTCATGCCGGCCGGCCTGGTCGAGGACGAGACGGGGTCGCTGCTGGTCTATCCCGTCGACAAGGGCAGCGGCGCGACGACGAGCCTCGTCGACGCCGACGGCTTCGTGGACGTGCCGCCGGGGACAGACTACCTTGCGGAGGGGGAGGCAGTCGACGTGACGCTGTTCTCCCCGGCAGTCAGACCGCCGACGCTTCTCGGCATGGGCGAGGACGACCCGCTTCTCTCGCGCTTGCTTGACACCGTTTCCCGCCCACGGTATCTCCCGCTCGGGTCTACTGAAGGGCTCCGCCGCCTCGGAAACGGCGTGCCTGATATTGCCGTCGTCGCGGGTCCGACCAGCAGCGACCACGAAGCGACCGATATCGGGGGGTGGCAGCGCGAGTGGGGACTGGTCGTCAGTCCTGATACCGATGTGTCCGACCTGGGCGACCTCGTCGACGGTGACTACCGCTTCGTCAACCGCGACACCGCATCCGGACTGCGACGGAGTTTCGACGGCGCACTCGACACCTTCGGCGAGAAGCGGGGCGTCGGCCGCGCCGAACTCATCGATGCCATCGACGGCTACGAACTCACGACGAAGGCACACGAAAGCCCCGCCCGGAAGGTTCTGGCGGGCGACGCAGATGCGGGCCTGGGACTCCGGGCTACGGCGACGAAACTCGGACTCGGGTTCGTCTCGCTGGGAACACAACCGGTTCGCGTCCTCGCGAACCCGGACCGACGTGAGAAAGACAGCGTTACCGAGTTCGCTGAGACGATTGACGACATCGACTCGCTAATCGATGGGATGGCCGGGATGGAGCCCCAGTAGGGGACGACTATACCGAGCATAGAATATATAGATTAATCGGGAGCATCTCTAAAGTATAATAGAGATTATAATACAGCGTGAGACCAGATATTGTCATAGAATAGCGTCGGATACCGCCGCTATCGGCGCTATTCGAGTCCTCAGCTATTCCGATAACCCCGCAGAGGCCGTTCTCGCTCATCTGCGGTACTACTCCTATCAGTTCGAACGTAATTAGCTTCTCACTCTGGTTCTATCTAGATATGGTGGCACTCAGATACCATTGTTTGTCCTCTAACGGCACGACCGCTCCAACTTAATATAAAATTCTAGTGTATAATCCTAATCTTATATTTTTCTCTCACTCTCCCGAAACAGTCGCCCATCGCGGCGTCACAGTTCTTCCAGACCCAGTATCTCCCTGGCCTCCGCGGTGGATGCGACGGGCCAGCCCAACTCGTCAGCCAGTCGTACCACGCGCTCGACGAGGCGGGCGTTGCTCTCGGCGAGTCCGCCCCGTTCGTAGTAGACGTTGTCTTCGAGACCGACGCGGACGTGGCCGCCGAACAGCAGTCCCATGGTCGGAAAGGGCAACTGGTGTCGGCCGAACCCGAGCGTGTTGAACAGCGCGCCGTCGGGGAGATTGTCGATTGCGTTCAGGAAGTTCCCCGGCGTCGGCGGTGTCAGCGTTCCCGGGCCGAAGATGAGCGTCGCGTACACCGGATCGGCGAGGTCACGGCGGTCGAGCAGTCCCTCGACTTCGTTCATGTGGCCGTCGTTGAACACCTCCAGTTCCGGCTTGATACCGCGGTCGATCATTTCGGCGTGCAGCGAGTCGACCAGAGCACGCGTGTTCCCGCTGGTCAGGTGGGCGTAGCGGTTCAGCGGCCCCATATCCAGCGAGGCCATCTCCGGCGGCGGGTCCGTTCGGAGCGGCTGGTGGCGTACATCGTCCGGCGCGCCCGTCCCACCCGTTGAATGCTGGATGATGATGTCGTCGGTGTGGCGGCGAACGGCGTCGTCGATCTCCTGAAAGCGCTCCGTTTGGAAGGAGCGCTCACCGTTCGGTTTCCGAGCGTGAAGATGGACGACAGACGCGCCGGCGGCCTCGACCTCTCCCGCCGCTCGGCCGATCTCTTCCGGCGTCTCCGGCAGATTCGGGTTCGCTTCCTTGCCGTGGACGCCGCCAGTCAGCGCCGCGGTGATGATGACCGGGTCCGCATCGAGGTACGCCTCGTAACCCACAGTCACTCGCCCTCCGAGTGGGCCTGAAATATCTCGCAGTGCTGCCCGTGGTCCAGGTCGTATCGGTTGTTGCAGATGTCAGCCCGCATCGGCTGAACGAACGTCTCCGCAGCAGCGCAGTAGGCTCGCTCGTGGTCGAACGAACGTGCCCCATCCGCCTTTCGATACTCCAGATATGGACAGGCCATGCTGACACTACAGAAAGGTTGTTGTTAACGATTCACTTGTGTCTGGCAACGTAGTTACACTGATGTCTCCCGGTATCATCTGTATGAGAAACCTTCACAATCGGGATGCCCGATATGTCGGTAATGACACCCGGTAGAGACAGTCGCCATCATGTGGCCACGGTTGCGGGCGACCACAAAGAGAACGCCGTCGATGGCCCGAAACTGCGAGAACCGAATGAGTCACAGCCATGACCGACACACCGGTCGCCGCCGACCTCGCAGCCCCCTTCCGATTCGAGTACGACCCCGCAACGCTCCGCTACGGGCCCGGTGCCACCCGTGCACTGGACACGGAGTTGGACGGACAGGGCGACGACCGCGCGCTGGTCGTCTGTGGCGCTACCGTCGGTGAAACGCCGGCTGTGATGGACCCCGTTCGAGAGGGGCTCGGTGACCGACTGGCCGGCGTCTTCGCGGAAACGACGCCAGCCAAGCGGCTCGGCACCGCCTACGACGGACTCGAACGCTTCCGCGAGGTCGATGCTGACTGTCTCGTGGCCGTCGGCGGCGGGAGCAGCCTCGACGTGGCGAAAGTCATCAGTATCCTCGCGGCGACTGACCGCGATCCGGCCGCTGTCGGCCAGGCGTTTGTCGACGCCGGAACGATAGCTGTCCCGGAAGCGGAGCTGCCGTCGATTGTGGCCGTCCCGACGACACTGGCCGGCGCTGACCTCTCTATCGTGGCGGGGGTCACAGCCGCGCCAGACACGTGCCCCGTGAACGAGCCTGCCAGTGGCGGTGTCGGCGATCCGAAACTGATGCCCGCAGCCGTCTGTTACGACCCAAAGCTGATTGCGACGACGCCCCGGTCGGTCCTCACGGCTTCGGCGATGAACGGCTTCGACAAAGGTATCGAGACGCTGTACGCAGCCAACGTAACGCCGATAACCGACGCCATGGCGTCGCACGGCCTCGGCCTTCTCACGGAAGGACTGCTCGCATTCGGCAACGGTGACGACGACCCCTGGGTGTATCAGTCGCTCACTCAGGGTATCATGCTCGTCCAGTACGGCATCTCGCGGGCCGACGGGACGACGCTCTCGCTGGTCCACGCCCTCGGTCACGGGCTGACCCGGACCTACGAGGTCCAACAGGGCGCGGCCCACGCGGTCATTGCCCCGCACGCGCTCTCGTATCTCTTCGAGCAGGTCGACGGTCGGCGGTCGCTCTTGGCCGACGCGCTCGGCGTCGGTGATGCTGCCGACCCCGCTGCCGCGGTCGTCGATCGAGTCAGTGAGGTGGTGACGACGCTGGGACTGCCAACGCGACTCCGTGACGTAGCCGGCCCCGACCGCGAGGAGTTTCCCGAAGTTGCCGACGCCGTCCTCGAAGACGCTTTCATGGCGAATGCCCCGTTGGGGCTGGAGCCAACCCGAGCGGATATCGTCGACGTATTAGAGTCGGCTTGGTAGTTCACTGAACGGTGGCTGTGCAGAGGGAAACCGACACAGCGTACCGCGCGAGCGGAGCGAGCGCGGTTTCACTCCGAGCGCGCTCGTAGAGCGCGACTCGGAGGTCGTTTTTAGCGTAGATTTTTGCAAAGGGGGTTCCCGCAGCGCCGCAGGCGCGAGGAAACCCACTGCAGTAAAAAGGTACTACATGTCGGGCCAGGCCTTGGCGGCCCGACCGACGCCGGTGACGTCGTTGATCCAGCGGGCGGCAATCGCTTTCTTCAGCAGTTTCGCGGGCGTGCCGCCAAACGTCTCGATAGGGA
>ENA-ORCR01000649-ORCR01000649.1-marine-metagenome-genome-assembly--contig:-NODE-649-length-15730-cov-3.497732_pt1 | contig 15730 bp, 14 predicted proteins | sample MGYA00237782_ERZ508514 | MGnify/ENA primary metagenome ERZ508514 (study PRJEB26185, sample SAMN06268960) | marine metagenome | isolation source: Eden Landing Ponds, San Francisco, CA, USA | place...
ATGGACGAGGACTGCACGAACTGTCCCGACCTCGTAGAGACGCGCTCGCAGGTCGTCCACGGCTACGGCGACGTGGGCGCCGACTTCGTCGTCATCGGCGACCAGCCCTCGGCCGCGGCCGACGAGACCGGCGTCCCCTTCGCCGGCGACCAGTCGCTCGTGTGGGACATCCTCGACCGGGTCGGCCTCGTGGATGGAGATCCGGGCGCCGCCGAGCCCGAACCGGACGAGGTGTTTCTCACCTACGTCACCCGCTGTCGCCACCCCGACCGCGAGGCGACCGACGAGGAAGTCACCGCCTGCGAAGCCTACCGCTCCAGCGAGCTGCGGATGATAAACCCCGAGATCATCGTCCCCGTGGGTCAGCGCGCCATCGAGGCGCTCGCCTTCCAGTACACGACCAAGAGCGAGGACGAACTGGACGTGACCGAGCTCCACGCGACGACGATGCGCGGCCGCGGCTTCGAACTTCTCCCGATGCTCGACCCGTCCGACCAGACGCCCGAGCAGACCGAAGCGTTCGTCGAGCACTTCGCCGACCTGCTGGGGACCGACTACCGACAGACCAAGGGCCGACAGGGGAGCCTGGAGACCGGCCGCGGCCCCGACGACGGCGAGTAGCCGGCCGCGGGCACGTCGGTAGCGCGTCAGTCGGTCCGCCAGTCCCGCTCGGCCAGGTCTTCGGCGGCCGCGGCAGCCTCCTTCCGCAGATCCGCGACGTGATACACCACGTCGGTGAGCGTGACGATCCCGCGTACCGACAGCCCCTCGGTGACGACCACCTTCTTGACGCCTTCCTCGGCCATCGTTCGCGCGACCCGCTGGACGGTCCGGTCGGCGTCGGTCGTCACGAGCGGCGGATGGGTCAGACCGCGGACGGCGATCGCCCCCAGCGGCTGCTCCCGCTGGTGGGCCGCTTCGAGCGCGTCGGTCTCGGTGACGATCCCGGTCGGCGTCTCGCCGTCGACCACGACGACGCTGCCGACACCCTCGGCGAGGAGCCGCCCGACAGCCTCGTCGAGCGTCGCGTCGACGCCGACGGACACCACCTCCGTCGACATCAGCTCGCGGACGAGCATCGGTTCAGTCGCCGATGTCGACGACGAGCACGGGCGTGTGCACGTCTTCGAGGACGCGGTCGGTGACGCTCCCGAGGTTCTGCACGCGGTCGCGGCCGGTGCGACCGTGGGTACCCATCACGACGAGGTCGATACCCGCCTCGTCGACGTACTCGACGATCTCGCGGTGAGGGATGCCGTCGCGCATCGCGGTCTCGACGATGATACCCTCGTCTTCGAGGTCGACCTCCAGGTCCTCGACGGCGCGCTCGCCCTCGACCTCCAGCGAGCGGACGATCTCGTCTTTCGTCTCCGCCTCGGCCGCACGGTAGCGGCGGCTGTCGACGACGTACAGGACGTGGACAGTCGCGTCGTTGTCCCGCGCGATGCCGATCGCGTGTTCTACCGTTTCGGCCGTTCCCTTGCTCCCGTCCGTCGGCAACAGGATATCGTCGTACATACGCGAGCGTTGGGTGCCGGGGTAAATAGTGGTAGGTGGCGGTTCTCGCGGATGGAAACGCACGCCGACCCCGCCCCACGCCGGCCGGCGAGGCTTCAGCGCCCGGTGAAGTTCGGGTGATCGCCGACGTGTCTCGGGAGGTAGCGCCGTTTGCGCGGCAATCCCTCGATCTCCTCGCGGACGCGCTCCCGAAGCTCGTCGGCCGTCAGCGCCACCTCGGTGTCGTCGGCGCGGACGTTCACCTCGAGACTGCCGCTGTCGAGTTCGCGGTCGCCGACGACTGCGTAGTAGGGCACCCAGTCGGTCTCGGCGCGGGCGATGCGCTTGCCGACCGTCTCCGAGCGGTCGTCCACGTCCGCCCGGACCTCGGCCGCCCCCAGTTCGTCGACCAGCTCGTCGCAGTACTCGACGTGCTCCTCGCCGACGGGGACGAACCGGACCTGCGTCGGCGAGAGCCAGGTTGGTAGCCGCGGCGTCTCCATCGTCGCCGCCCTCTCCAGCAGCGCGGCGATGACGCGCTCGATCCCGCCCGACGGCGAGTAGTGGAGGATCGGCGGGTGGTGGCTCCCCTCGGCGTCCGTGTAGGTGATGTCGAACCGCTCAGCGCTCTCGACGTCGATCTGGACCGTCGGATTCTCGATCGGCCGGCCCAGCCCGTCGATGGCGGCGAAGTCGATCTTCGCCGACCAGTAGTGGTGTCGCTCGGGGACGATCTCCAGAAGTGCGGGCTTGCCCAGTTCCGCGACCACCTCGGCGACCCACGCCTCGTTTTCCTCGTAGAACTCTCGGGTCACCCGCAGTGCGGGCTGGTAGTCCAGCCCGAGGTCGTCGCTCGTCCGCAGCGACAGCTTCGCCTGGGCGAGCAGCTCCGCGCGTGCCCCGGCCACGTCCGCCGTCGCGGTGTGCATGTCCGGCATCGTGAACGACCGCAGTCGCTTGAGCCCGGTGACCTCGCCGCGCTGCTCGCGGCGGAAGGAGTAGGTCGACAGCTCGTAGATCCGCAGCGGGAGGTCGCTCTCGGCGATGTGCATGTCCCGCATGATCGAGAACTGCCCGAAGCAGGCGGCGAAGCGCAACATCATCCGGCGGTCGCCCGACTCGAAGCGGTACTGTCGTTCCCCGAACTTCCCGGCGTGCTCGTCGATAGCGCGGGCGCCCAGGTCGTACATGACCGGCGTCTCGACGGGCATCCCCCCGTAGTCGACGACCAGATCGGTGACGTACTCCATCAGCGCGTCCCGGACCAGCTTCCCCCTGGGGTACCACCGGAGGTTCCCCACGTCCGACAGCTCGTCGTAGCCCGCCAGCGACTTCTCCTGCATGAGTTCGACGTGCGGGGGTTCCTCGCCGGCCGAGGCGGTCACGCCCTCGACCTCGCTCTCGACGAACGCCCGCATGTCCTCGCTCACCTCGGACTTGGCAGCCACGGCGTCCTCGGTCGAGCCGTCGGGCCACATCACCAGCCACTCGCTGGGCTCGCGGTCGACTGCCTCCCCGTCGGCGCCCTCCACCGGACCGCCTTCGTCGCGGTGGGCCGAGACGTGTCGGGAGAGTTCCGAGAGCGGGTGGCCCTTGCAGGCGACCTCGAAGGACTTGTACCAGCCAAAGGGCGCCCGCAGCACCTCGTAGCCCTCGGCGTCGAGTTCCGACTCCAGGTCCCGCATGACGGCCTTGGCGGCGTCTGGGCCCGCCAGGTCCTCGCTGAGGTGGGCGTATGGGTACAGCACCACCCGGTTCGTGTTGAGCTGGCCCGTCACGTCCCGGAGTTCGTCGGTCGCGTTCGCGACGACGCCCGACAGGTCGGTCTCGTCGTCGGACTCGACGCTGATGAACGCGGTCACGCACTCCTCCATGCGTCCCTCCATCGGGACGCCATCCGTCTCGGCGAGGCCCTCGGGCCCGGCCTCCTGACGGGCCTCGAACTCCAGGTGGTCCGAGTGGACGAACAGGAGTCGCATACCGAACGGTCGCGTGCCGCGAGCAAAAGTGTGCTGGCGGGTTCGTTTCGGGGCGCTCGCGTCGTGCGACAACCGGCTCTGTCGCGCCGATCGACGCACGGTCACCTCGTTTAAGCGCGCGGCCGAGAGTCGAGGGACGTGGTCCTCGGGCTCTCGACGGGAGCGCTGGTCGTCTTCGCGCTGATCGCGGTCGCGCTCGGGCTGTTCGTCTCCGAGTGGTTACCGCCCGAGATCACCGCGATCGGCGTCCTCGTCGCGCTGGCCGTCCTCGAACCGTACACCGGTGACGACGCTCGCGATCGCGACGATGTGGCCGCCCTGACGCGCGAGCGCCACGTCACTCGGTCCGCGTCTCGGTGGCTCCGTCGGGGTCTGCCCGCGTCGCCGTGTCCCCGACGGGGTCGGTCCCTGTGGCCGTCCGGACCGGCTCCGTCTTCTCGTCGGTCTCAGCAGCCGTTCGGACCGTCGCCGTCTCACCCTCGGTTCCCGCGGCGGTCCGGAGCCCCTTCGTCGGCCGCTCCCCGGTTTCAGCAGTCTCCGACCGACCCCCCCGTTCGGTGGGCGTCGGCGTCGGCTCCGGCGGGACCAGCGGCTCGCCGTCGAGCGCGGTCACGGGCGGTGGGAGCCGGTAACCGACGTACGCGTCGGGGCCGACGGTCTCCGCGGACCGCGAACCCTCGCGTCGGCGCAGGACACCGACCCGGAGCGGGGGCGGCGGACGGCTCGCCGCGGCGGGGCCGACGAGCGAGGCGGGCGTCCCGCTCGCGGCCGTTCCGGTCCCCGTGTCGTCCCGCCCCAGCGATAGCCCGGTCGCGCTGAACGTCAGCGCCGCCGGAACCGCGTCGGTCGTCAGCGTCGGCTCGAACGACCACTCGGCCCTGTAGGCGGTCACCGTCGAGCCGAGGCCCACCTCCGTCTCCCGGCTCGTGCGCTGGGACTCCGGGGCGTCCCGATAGGTGAGGTCGTCGAACGCGTGCGTCGCGAGGACCGACCCCCCGGCGTCCAGCGCGACCACCTCGACGCCTCGCAGCGCCCCGACTTTCGTGTCTACGCTCTGGACCGAGGCCTCGACGGTCAGCGGGACCGCGACCGGCGCCGACGCGTCGAAGCGCTCGCGGATCGACAGCGACAGCCACGCGTCGCTGAACGGTCCGTTGTACACGCACCCACCGAACGCCAGCGCGACACCCAGCCCGCCGATCCGCAGAATATCTCGACGCCCGAACGTCATCGGCCACCACCGACCCGACTCGACCCGATCCGCCCCGCGCCCGCGGCCCCCGCCGCGCTCGACGCGGCCCTCGAACCAGCGACCATACCCCTCCGTCAGGCGTCCGTCGGAAAAAGGTTCACCCCCGACACGTGGCGGCCGCCGGTGAGTACCACGAGTCGTCCAGAGCGCGGGCGCTACTGCTCGTCTTCCTTGAGCTCTTCCAGCTCCGCCTCGACCGCCGAGTCGTCGACGGACCCCTCGTCGGCGTCCACGTCGGCGGCGTCGACCTCGGTGTCGACGTCCATATCGAGTTCGGCGTCTTCGGTCTCCGTCTCGGCCGACCCGCTCGCGCTGTCGGATCCGTTCGACCCGCCCGACTCGCCCGACCCGCTCGCGCTCTCGGTCTCCTCGGTCGTCTCGGTCGTTCCCTTGCCCATCTCGCCTTTGAGCGTGTCGAGTTCGGCGTCGACGGAGCTGTCGGTGCTGAGCTGTTCGAGCTCGCGGTCGATCTCGTCTTTGTCCGAGAGCACGTCGTCGAACGCGCCGCTCTCCTGCAGTTCGTCCATTGCCTGCGACCGGGCCTCCATGTCCTCGGTACGCTCCTCGGCGCGTTCGATGGCCCGACCCACGTCCTCGAACTCGTCGCCGGCGCCGGTCATCGCTTCGGAGACCTTCGTGCTGGCCTCGGCCGCCTCGTAGCGCGCTTTCATCGTCTCCTTCTTGGTGCGGAACTCCTCTATGCGGCTCTGGAGAGTGTTCTTCTGCTCGACGAGCCGGTCCTGCTGGTTCTGGAGCTCGGCGATCTGGCTCTCCAGGCCCTCGATCTGGCTCATCTTCTGCTTTTTTTTCTCCAGCGCCTTGCGCGCCAGGTCGTCGCGGTCCTGCTGGACCGCCTCGCGTGCCTGCTCGTTGTGCTTCTCGACGTTCTCCTCGAGGCGGCGCTTCTGTATCTCGAGGCGCTTTTTCTGGGTCGTCAGGTCCGCGATGCCCTGCTTCACGTCCTGGAGCTGGTCGCGCAGCTGCTCGTAGGAGTAGTCCAGCGTCTCGGAGGGGTCTTCCGCCCGGTTGAGGACCGCGTTGATCTTCGACCGGACGACGTAGGAGGCGCGCGAGATGATTCCCATACCCCCCGCTTTGTGCCCGAGCCTTTAATTGTTTTTCAGCCACACACCGGCCGGTTCCGGGTCGGTCGCCGGGGTCTCCGTACCCAGATCGGCGCCCGTCGAGACCGAGTGACGGCCGGACCGATCGTTCAGGACGAAATTCCGTGTCGGCCGAGCCGAGCGGTCTCAGACGCGATACTCGCGACCAAAGGGTTATTGTGGGAAACTAGCTGTGATGAATCATGACTGCGGCATCGGGAGGAGAGATCCTGGTCCTCCACGTCGACGACGACCCGGACGTGTCCGATCTGACCGCGACCTTCCTGGAGCGGGCCGACGACCGGATCGTCGTCGAAACTGCCGCCGACGCAACCGAGGGGCTTGACTGCCTCGACGGCCGCGAGTTCGACTGCGTCGTCTCCGACTACGAGATGCCGGGGCTGGACGGGATCGGGTTCCTCGAGCGTGTCAGGGAGGACTACCCCGATCTCCCGTTCGTCCTCTTCACCGGAAAGGGCTCGGAGGCGGTCGCGAGCGACGCCATCTCGGCCGGCGTGACCGATTACCTCCAGAAGGAGACCGGGACGGACCAGTACACCGTGCTGGCGAACCGGATCGCGAACGCGGTCGAACACGCCCGCTCGCGCCGCCGGGTCGAACACAGCGAGCGGCGGCTCCGGAAGATCGTCGACTCGCTGCCTCACCTCGTGTACGTGGTCGACGAGACGGGCACGTACCGACTGGTCAACCGGGCGTTGGCCGAGTTCCACGGCACCACCGTCGACGCGATCGAGGGCGCGACCGTCGAGGAGGTGCTGAGCGAGCAAGCCGCCGCACAGTTCCACCAGGACTTCCGGTCGGTCATCGAGACCGGCGAGCCCAAGCGCCTCTCGGGGGTCGAGGTGGCCGACGCCGAGGGACGGAACCACGTCTTCGAACCACAGATCTATCCCTACGACATCGGCGAGACGGACGACAGCGCGGTCCTCGGAGTAACTCGGGACGTGACCGAGCGCGAGGACCGCGAGCGGAAGCTCGAACGGCTCCAGCGCCGGACCCGTGCGCTGATGCGCACCGAGACGGCCGCGGAGACCGCCCGCGTCGCGTCCGAGGCCGCCGACGACCTCCTCGAAGCCCGACTGAGCGGCGTCTTCTTGGCCGACGAAACCGGCGAGCGACTGGAACCGACTGCCGTCGTCGACGCGGTCCGCGAGGCGTTCGACGGGGCCCCGACCTACCGCCGCGACGAGCCCGACGGTTCGCGGGCGGCGGTGATCTGGGGCGTCTTCGAGTCGGGCGAGCCGGTCCGCGTCGACGACGTCCCGGAGTGGGACCGACTCGACGAGGAGACCGTCGCCCGGAGCCTCGTCGTCCACCCGATGGGCGACCACGGAGTGTTCGTCGTCTCCGCCCGGCGACCCCACGCGTTCTCGGGGACCGACGAGGTGCTCGTCGAGATCCTGGCGACGACGCTCGAAGCCGCGCTCGACCGCACCGAGCAACGGGCGGAGCTGCGACGCCAGCGCGACGCCCTCGAACGGAAAAACGACCGTCTGGAGGAGTTCACGAGCGTCGTGAGCCACGACCTCAGGAATCCCCTGACGGTGTTACACGGAGCGGTCGACGCCGCGGAGGAGACCGGCGACCCCGAGCACTTCGAGCGGTGTCGCCGCGTCATCGACCGGACGGACACGATGATCGAGAACCTGCTCGAGTTGTCCCGACAGGGCGAGGCCATCTCCGAACCCCAACCGGTCGATCTCGCGACGGCCGCGACCGAGGCGTGGGGGAGCGTCGAGACCGGCGACGCACGGCTCGCCGTCGAGACCGACCGCACCGTCCGCGCGGACCCCGACCGGCTCGGGCAGCTCTTCGAGAATCTCTTCCGGAACGCCGCGGAACACAGTTCCACGACCCCTGCTTCGCGAGCCCAGCAGGGCTCCGTCCAACCGTCGGCCGACGACGCTCCCGACGACGCCGACGGCGCCACGAACGACGAGGTGACCGTCCGCGTCGCCGACTGCGAGGGCGGGTTCTCCGTCGCCGACGACGGCCCCGGGATATCGGAGGAGCTGCGCGAGAGCGTGTTCGACTCGGGGGTCTCGACCCGGTCGGGCAACACCGGGTTCGGCCTCGCGATCGTCGACCGGATCGCACGGGCCCACGGGTGGTCCGTCGAGGCGGCGGAGAGCGAGGCCGGCGGCGCCCGGTTCGAGTTCACCGCTGTCGAGACAGGCGAGTGAATTCCGGCCGAAAGCTTCGAGGGCGCGAGTCACCAGTTGCGGACGTGAGCGAGCCAGCCGTGATTCCGGGCCACCGGGACGTGCGCGGGTCGCTGGACGAACCGACCGACGCCGACCCGACCGCCTGCGTGGTCGCCTGCCCGCCCCACCCTCAGATGGGCGGGTCGCGCTCGGACCGCCGGCTGACCGCGGTCGCCGACGCGCTGACCGACCGCGGGGTCGCCTGTCTGCGGTTCGACTACGGCGAGTGGGACGACGGTCGGGGCGAACTCCGGGACACCCGCTCGGCGGTCGAATGGGCCGCTGAGCGATACGGCACGGTCGGCCTGAGCGGCTACAGCTTCGGCGGCTGTCTCGCGCTGGTCGCGGCGGCAGCGCCTGAGAACCGAGAGAGCGTCGATTCGACGAGTCCACTCGCGGCAGTATCGGCGCTGGCGCCGGCAGCCAGGATCGGCGACGGGCCCGACGCCATCGACGCCGTCGCGGCCGTCGACCGGATCGACTGCCCGGGCCAGGTCGTCCACGGGAGTCGGGACGACACCGTCGACTGGGCGCCGGTCGTCGAGCGGGCGCGCGAGCGGGGATTCACCGTGACGGAACTGGCCGCGGACCACCACTTCGTCGGGCAGGCGGAGAAAGCGGCACGGGTCGTCGCAGACTTCTTCGAGGGTCGCGTCTGACCGGGAGCGAGCGTCGGGTCGGCGAACCGCCGAATCGGCGGATGCGAGCGTCACACGTTGACAAACGAACGGATCTCGGGTGGCTCCCGAAACGGTTTTGGGGGCACACCGCGCACGGTCGGTATGCCGACGGAACCGGAAACAGGGTACGACGAAACTCTGGGGAACAAGTTCGTTTTCGTCACCGGGGGCGTCATGTCCGGGCTGGGCAAGGGTATCACCGCCGCCAGCACCGGGCGACTTCTCTCGAACGCCGGCTTCGACGTGACCGCGGTCAAGGTCGACCCGTATCTAAACGTCGACGCGGGCACGATGAACCCCTTCCAGCACGGGGAGGTGTACGTCCTCAAGGACGGCGGCGAGGTCGACCTCGATCTCGGGAACTACGAGCGGTTCCTCGACATCGACATGACCTCGAAGCACAACGTCACCACGGGCAAGGTCTACCAGTCCGTCATCGAGAAGGAGCGCTCCGGTGACTACCTGGGCAAGACCGTCCAGGTCATCCCGCACGTCACCGACGACATCAAGCGGCGCATCCGCGAGGTCGCCGAGGGTAGCGACGTCTGCATCATCGAGGTCGGGGGCACCGTCGGGGACATCGAGGGCATGCCCTACCTCGAAGCGCTCCGGCAGTTCGCCCACGAGGAGGACGAGGAGGACATCCAGTTCATCCACGTCACGCTGGTGCCCTACTCGAAAAACGGCGAGCAGAAGACCAAGCCGACCCAGCACAGCGTCAAAGAACTGCGCTCGATCGGCCTCCAGCCCGACATCCTGGTCGGCCGCGCCGACGACCGGCTCGACCCCGAGACCAAGGAGAAGATCGCGCTGTTTTGCGACGTACCCACGGAAGCGGTCTTCTCGAACCCCGACGTGCCCGACATCTACCAGGTGCCGCTGATGGTCGAGGACGAGGGCCTCGACGAGTACGTCATGGAACGGCTCGACCTGGCCGACGACGCCCTGCCCGAGAGCGAGCGCCACAACGAGTGGCGCGAGCTGGTCACCCAGGAGCAGACCGGCACCGTCAACGTCGCCCTGGTCGGCAAGTACGGTCTGGAAGACGCCTATCTCTCCATCTACGAGTCGCTGAAACACGCCGGCCTCGACCACAACGTCAACGTCGAGACCGAGTGGATCCACGCCGAGGAGCTGGCCGACGGCACGGACGGACAGCTCGACGGCATGGACGCCGTCGTCGTCCCCGGCGGCTTCGGCTCCCGCGGAACGGAAGGCAAGATGGAAGCGGTCCGCTACGCCCGCGAGAACGGCGTCCCGTATCTGGGCCTCTGTCTGGGCTTCCAGCTCGCGGTCGTCGAGTACGCCCGCAACGTCCTCGGTCTGGAAGGCGCTCACTCCGCGGAACTCGACGAGGACACGTCTTACCCGGTCATCGACATCCTCCCCGAACAGGAGGGCGTCGACGACATGGGCGGGACGATGCGGCTGGGCGCACACGTCACCGAGATCGAGGAGGACACGCTCGCGGCGGAGATCTACGGCGACGACAGCTGCACGGAGCGACACCGCCACCGCTACGAGGTCAACCCCGAGTACATCGACGATCTGGAGGCCGCGGGGCTGCGCTTCTCGGGCAAGTCCGGCCGTCGGATGGAGATCCTCGAACTCCCCGACCACCCCTACTTCGTCGGGACGCAGTTCCACCCCGAGTTCCGCTCGCGGCCCGGGCGCGCCAGCCCGCCGTTCGTCGGCCTGCTCGACGCCGCGCTGGAACTGCAGGAGGGATCCGGTGAGGACGATGCGACCGTCGCGGACACCGAGGAGGTGGAGGTCTGATGGTCGACGTCGACTCCTTCATCGACGAGAAGCTAACGGAGATCGCAGAGGAGATCGGCGACGCCAACGCCGTCATCGGCCTCTCGGGCGGCGTCGACTCTTCGACGGCCGCCGCGCTGGCCTACGAGGCCATCGGCGACCAACTCACCGCCGTCTACGTCGACACCGGCCTCATGCGGAAAGGCGAGACCGACCAGATCCGCGAGACCTTCGACTACATGGACTCGCTGCGTATCGTCGAGGCACAGGACCGGTTCGTCGACGCCCTCGAAGGCGAGACCGACCCCGAGGAGAAGCGCCACATCATCGGCGAGCAGTTCATCCGGGAGTTCGAGGAGGTCGCTCGCGAGGTCGACGCCGACTACCTCGTCCAGGGGACCATCTACCCCGACCGCATCGAGAGCGAAGGGACCATCAAGTCCCACCACAACGTCGGCGGGCTCCCCGAGCGCATCGACTTCGACGGCATCGTCGAACCGATGCGCGACCTCTACAAGGACGAGGTCCGCGAGGTCGCGCGCGAGCTCGACCTCGAAGAGATCATCTCCGAGCGGATGCCGTTCCCCGGGCCCGGGCTCGCGGTGCGGATCATCGGCGAGGTCACCGAGGAGAAACTGGAGGTCGCCCGCGAGGCCAACCACGTCGTCGAGGAGGAGCTGGAGGACCACGACCCGTGGCAGGCGCTCGCGGCGGTGCTGGGCAAAGCGACGGGCGTCAAGGGCGACAACCGCGTCCACGGCTGGGTCGTCGCCGTCCGCTCGGTCGAGTCCCGCGACGGCATGACCGCCCGCGCCCAGGACGTGGACTGGGACACCCTCCAGCGCATCCAGTCGCGGATCACCGGCGAGAACGACAACGTCGCCCGCGTGCTGTACGACGTGACCCACAAGCCGCCGGCGACCATCGAGTACGAGTAAGCAGTTCGTCGCGGTCCACCGTTCTCCGGGTCAGTTCGGCCCGAACGCCGCGACGCCCTGCGTCGTCGCGAGGACGAGGTACTCGCCGGCGACAGCGTGCCTGGCGGCGGCGACCGGGTCCCACTCCTCGACGGTCGCGGTCCCGACCACCTCGTCGGCCGCCGGGTCGACCGCCTCGACCCGCGTCGCGTCGGACTCTGCGAGCCCGTAGCAGCGGCCGTCCGCGGCGACGAACCCTCCGAACGTCTCCATCCGTCCGACGGAGCCGTCCTCGGCGTCGACGGCGAAAAAGCCCCACTCGCCGCGCTCGTAGCCGTGGGCGTACACGGTCCCGTCGAGCACCAGGGGCATCCCGTAGAAGGCCGCCTGTTCGGTCCTGATGTCTTCGCCCTCGTAGTCCTCGCCAGTGGCTCCCTCGGGGATCGCCGTCCACAGCTGCGAGCCGTCCTCGATGTCGACTGCGACCATCCCGCCCGTGTCCGCGTTGTCGATGTAGCCGGCGGTCGCGTAGGCGACACCGTCGGCGACGACGGGCGGGTGCAACGGTGCGCCCCGATCCTGGTAGAGGATCGAGTAGAACTCGTTGCTCGCCGTCCAGCGGCGCTCCCCGCTCTCGCGGTCGACCGCGTGGAGTTCGTCGAACGCGGGCGCGTAGACGGTGTCTTCGGTCACCGTGGGCGGGTACTGGCTCCGCCAGTACCGGTCGTCGTCGGTCTCGTAGCGCGACCGCCGGGTGCCGTCCGCGGGGTCGAACGCCGCGTACAGCTGCTCGCCGGCCAGCACCGACCCTCCTTCGGCCGTGACCGGCGACGCGAGCGCGCGGTCGAGCGACTCGGTCCACTCGGTCTCACCCGTCTCCGGTGCGATGGCTGTCAGCGTCGGGCCGTCCGCCAGCGTCTCGACGAACACGCGCTCGCCGTCGGACCCGAGCGTCCGGGCCGGTGCGATGCCGTTCTCGGCGTCGACCTCGCCGACCTCGAAGGTCCGTTCCCACCGGCGCTCGCCGCTCTCCAAGTCGAACGCCGAGACGACGGTCAACTGCGCGTCGCCCGTGTAGTCGTAGGCCGCTGCGACGACGGTCCCATCGAGGACGATCGGATGACTCGCGCTGCCCACGTCGGCGAACTCGCCGTCGGCGTCCTCCCGAAACTGCGCCGTCCAGGCCACCGCGAGGTCTTCGCCCGGCCCGGACGCCGAGGGGTGGACCGCCGTGTTCCCGGGGCCGAACCGAGCGCTCGGCCAGTCCGTCTCGCCCGGTTCGAACCCGCTCGACTGGCCGATACCTGCCGGACAGCCTGCGAGGGCGGCGACACCTGTGGCACCGAGCGCACGGAGGAGCGAACGTCGTCGGAGGGGCGTGTCCATGTCGGGGGATCCGGAGCCACTGGTAAGTGTTTTTTCCACAACGTGTTGCGGATTCCCACCGGTCGCGCAGCCGCGAGAAACGTGAGACACAAACCCCCGGGCATCATCGAGGGGAGTATGAACGCAGTGTTCGCAGGCAGCGACACCGAGGGGCTGGCCGACGAGCTACGCGAACGGGGGGCGACCGTCGGAGTCGTCGACGAGGTCGCGAACCGACCGGCCCTCGAAGAGGCCGGCGTCCACGACGCCGACGTGTACGTCCTCACCGACGCGGGCCAGGCCACATCGATCGTCGTCGCGCGCGACCTTAACCCCGACATCCGAGTCGTCGCCTACACCCCCGACTCGATGCCCGAATTCGTCAGCGGCCAGCAGGTCCTCGCGATGGACCCCGCGCTGTTCGACGCCGACACCGTCGCCGAGGAACTCATCGACGCCGAGGACGGCGACGCCGAGGACTCCTGATCCGCGGGACGGCGTCGGCCAGGCGCACTGTCGGCGCAACATTCTTGTTACCTGGACATACAGTTTAGAAGTATGACCGATCTGTCGACCGACCCCGTGGCGAGCGCGTCGCCGACGGCCGCGGTCCTCTCCGTCTGGCGCGAGGCCGCGGCAGCGGTCGCCGGCGGCGCGCTCGCCGGCGTCCTCCTCCGGTCGCTGTTGGCGATCAACGGCGTAGCGACGCCGAGGGTGGCCGCGTTCGTCGGGGGCGGGGCCGCGACGGTACTCGTTTGCGTCCTGTGTCTGGCCGCGGTCGGCGCGGCCCGCCGGACCGTCCGGTTCGGCCCGGACGGACTCACGGTCGAGGGCGGGGTGGTCCCCGGCCCCTCGGCCGTCGAGTACGGGGAGATCGACCTCGCGGTCCGCCGCGAGACGGGGGTCGACCGGCGGCTGGGGACGGCGAGCTACGAACTGGTCCGGTCGGGCGCGTCGAACCGCTTCCTCGGCCACCTGCGCGACCCGGAGCCAGTCGAGCGCGCGCTCGACGCCCGCGTGCCGACCCCGCGCGAACGGATCGACGCCGTCGACGAGGCGACCGTGCGCGAGGCCCTCCAGCGGAGCCGCGTCTTATGGAGAGGGTGGCCGAGCGACGAACCGCTGCCGCGCTCGGCGGTCGTCCGCGACGCGACGCTCGTCGAGAAACTGGACGGGAGCGGCGACCGCACCCGCCCCGAACGCGCCGGCGACGACGAGCGACCCCGCCGTTCGACGCCCGGCCCCGATCGACCGGCGACGCTCGACGGGATCGTTCGGGACGGAACCGTCAGCACCTCCGAGGAGTACAACGGCGGATCCGTGGGTGGGGGCGGCGAGTAGCGGACCCGACAGCACTCGTGGGACGGAGTCGCGGGCCGCCCCACGAGACTTATATTCGTTCGCCGAATAGTTAGCCCGATGACCGGTCCGATCCCGAGCGAACGGTTCACCGGGGCCGTCCCGGGCGTCCGATCGGAACTGCGCGTCTTCCGTGACCGTCTGGAATACGAGCCTGGCGGGCTCGGCGGCCTCCTCCGCGGGTCGAAGACGGTCGCGTACGACGAGATCGACCTCGTCGTCCGCCGGGACGGACGCCTCGACCGGCTGGTCGGCGCCGGGAGCTACGACCTGGTCCGGTCGGGGAAGGCGACGGTCCGACTCCACCACGTCGCCGACCCCGAGGAGGTCGAGCGGGCCCTGGACCGTCGGATCCCAGGGCCACGCGATCGGGTAGAGGCGGGCGACGAGAACTCCGTACTGACGGCGCTGCAGCGCGAGCGGGTCGCGTGGCGCCGCTGGCCCGACGACGAGTCGCTGCCCCGCTCGGCGGTCGTGACCGATCCAGCGGTCGTCGAGCAGTTGACTGCCGCCGAGGAGATAGAGCGCCCGGAGGTGACCCGGGCCGAGGACGCCCGACCCTCCGGCGTCACCGCGGCCGACTTCGAGAACGGGAAATACCCGGGCGGGGGTGGGGGCGGCGACGCCGATTTCACCGGCGGGTCCGCCCGTCACTCGCCCGGGCACGCGAACAACGACGGCGGGGCGGAAGGCAACGTCGGCAGCGACGAGTCCACCGACGCCTACGTCTGAGCGCGGCCCGGCCGTCGTCGACCGGTCGCGCTACTGTCGGACCCGCGCGGGGTCGCGAGCGTGACCCACCCGTGCGGCCAGGTCCGCGAGCCGGTCGCTCCCGCCGACCTCGAAGGGGACGCCGTGGCCCGGCGCCGCGACCGCGAACGCCGGGGCCTCGGCGGCCAGTCGGCCCACGCTCTCGCGGGCGGCCGCCGCGTCGTCGGTGATGAACCACGGCGTCGTCCCCAGGTCGCCCCCGGACTCGCTGACCAGATCGCCCAGCGCCGCGACCCCTAGCTTCCCGCTGACGTAGGCGACGTGCCCGGGGGTGTGGCCGGGCGTGTCGTAGACGGTGAACGATCCGATATCGTCGCCGTCGGCGAGCGGGACGACCTCGTTGGCCGGCGGCGTGACCAGCGGACCGACCAGCCGCTGGAACGCGCCTTTGGGGATCGAAAACGGCGGCGCCTCCCGACCCGTGACCAGCGGCGCGTCCCCCTGGCCCGCGTAGATCGTGAGATCGAGACCGTCGAGCCGCGCGAGGCCGCCGACGTGGTCCAGGTCGTAGTGCGTGAGCAGGACTCGGTCGAGGTCGTCGAGGACGAATCCCGCCTCGACGACGGCGTCGACGAGGGCGCCGCCGTGCCACGGCATCCCCGCGTCGACGAGCGTCAGCGTCCCGCCGTCGTCGACGAGGTACGCGTTGACGCCGCCGAGGTCGATCCACCAGACCCCCTCCGAGAGTCGCGTGACCATACGGACCGGTACGGGCCTGGGGAGCATAAATCGGCGGTCGGACCCGGGATGGGCAGGCCGGCCACGACCGGCGAACCGAGCGAGACCGCCGGGGGCGTTACCGCTCGATCGTCACGTCGAGCGGC
>ENA-ORCR01000650-ORCR01000650.1-marine-metagenome-genome-assembly--contig:-NODE-650-length-15724-cov-3.895124_pt1 | contig 15724 bp, 15 predicted proteins | sample MGYA00237782_ERZ508514 | MGnify/ENA primary metagenome ERZ508514 (study PRJEB26185, sample SAMN06268960) | marine metagenome | isolation source: Eden Landing Ponds, San Francisco, CA, USA | place...
CCCGCCGTTACACCCCTCGTTCACGGAGCCATACCTGGAGCGCTATCGCGACGCGAGCACGCAGGACCAGGCCACGAGCATCACGGACGAGCTGAAGAGCGACCGGGTGGGGCTGGACCGCATCGTCATGAACGGCGGCACCGACGAGATGCTGGCCGGTACTGGCCCGTACCGGCTGGAATCGATGGACGACGTCGGCTCGGAGAAGATGATACTCCACCGGAACCCGGACCATCCCAACGCCGAGCACACGAACATCGAGAAGGTCGCGATTTACTGGGCAGAGGGCGACCGTCGACAGACGCTGATCACGGAAGGCGTCGTCGACCTCTCGGTCGGTGACGTCTCGCCGGGTGCCGCGCTCAACCGTGAAGTCCTGCCGGACCACATGCAGGAGTTCACCCGCTGGCTGCGCGCTACGGGCGGGGACATGTGGAAGCTCAACTGGAAGAACGAGCATCTCCAGAACCTCTGGGTGCGGCGGGCGCTGATCGAGGCCATCGACTGGAACGCCGTCAGTGCCAACGGCTGGGGGCAGGGCGGCTCGCAGGTGCTCGAACACGACACCTTCCTGCTCGACGCCCAGTCCGAGAACACCTTCTCCGACGAGTTCCTGAGCAGCCTTCACACCTACTCGAAAGACCAGAACACCGAGCGGGCGAACGAGTACATGCAGCGAGCGGGCTACTCGAAACAGGGCGGCCAGTGGGTCGACCCGGAGGGCAACCCCGCCGAAATCGACTTCGTCACCACGTCCGCCATCCAGGACCACGTGCAAGCGGGCCAGACGATTCGCGCGAACCTGGCTAGCTGGGGCTTCGGGGTGAACTTCTCGACGCAAGGCTGGTCGACGTGGTCGAACAACATCGACCCCAACAGCGGCCTGAACTACGACTCGACGGTGTTCTGGCACGGCGATCCGTACGTCTTCCAGTACTACCACGACGTGGGCGCCTGGTGGGACGAACCGCTGGTCGCCGGGAGCCCGTCGGCGCCGAGTCCCTTCGAGGCCAAAGCCGACGACGAGTACGACACGCAGGGCAAACCCATCGTCCAGCAGGTGCCCGACGAGGCCGGCGCCTTCGAGGCCCCGGACGAGGCCGGCAAGTCGCCGGATCTGGACGACGCCACCGAGGTCAACCTGGTCGAGACGGTCAACAAAATCCGCGAACCCGGGAACAGCGAACAGGAGCTTCAGGAGCTCTACCGAACGTGTGCACGGTATTACAACTTTTACGTGCCACACTTCCCGTTCCACCAGTACCTCATGGGCTCGTTCGGAAACGTCCGGGACTTCGACTGGCCGGACTCGAGCGCGCGGGCGTTCGACTACGAGAGCGACTTCGGCATCGAGACGACGCTCGTGATGGGCGGCATCGCACAGGCGAGCTACGACAAATCGTTCGAACCGCCAGAGGAGTGATACCCATGTAATCGAGCCGCCGACGCGGACGACTGTCGAATCGATTCGCTCGCTGGGACGAGTGCGCAGCGGGTTCGACTCCGGGCTGGCACTGCAACGTGCGGGGCTCGCCCGGGCCAGGTGGGTCGCTCGGCACTGTCAGGCTGCCGGGAGCCCCCCAGCAACGCTGCAGCAGTCGTCGTAGCGACACAGAACGCTCCCAAACACCTTGCCACGGACGGTCCCGCCATCCGCGACGCCGACACGGTCGCTCCCACCCAGGCGTCGCGGGTGGCGGGGTGGTCCGAACGAATAGATACACCAATGAGTCACGAACTTGCTAGAGCAACACGATGACGGACTCCGACGGCGGGGACGAAACAGCACTCAGAGAGCAGTTGCGGGTATTCGGCCTCTCCGACAACGAGGTGAACACGTACTTCGCCCTCCTGGAACTGGGGGAAGCGACGGCGAGTACGGTCGCCGAAGACGCTGGCGTCACGCAACGGACCGTGTACAACATCATGGAGCGCCTGGAGGCGCGGGAACTGGTCCGGGTGAACGACCACGTGTCGCCGACGACGATCCGGGCCCTCCCACCCTCGGAGGCGATGGACGAGATTTCCGACCGTATCGACGCGATGACGCCTGCGCTGGAAGACCGCTACTCCGCGACCCAACCGCGCACCTCGGAGATCGAGATGGCCAAATCCCAGCGAAAGGTACTCAAACATCTCAAACGCGACATGGAAGCGGCCGAACAGGAGATGCTCGTCTCGGTACCCGAGCACGTCGTCCCCGAAATCGAGGACGACCTCCGCGCGGCCCTCGACCGCGGGGTGTTCGTCCTCCTGATAGTCGGTGAGGTCGACGACATGGAGGCGGCGGCCGACCGATTCGACGGGCTCGGCAACGCGGTCCGGTGCTGGGACGAGGAGATGGCCTACGCCTACGCCGCGGACGACGAACGGGCGATGATCGGCAGTCCCGACGTCTTCGACGGCGCGTACTTCCAGGAAGGCGTCGTCTGGGTCTCCGAGTGGGGGCTCTCGGGCGCCGTCGTCGCCACGTTCCTCGCGGCCTACTGGCCGTTCCCGGTCGAAGTGAGCCTCGCCGATCCGGCCGACTTGCCGGCAACGTTCGACTGGATCCGCGCCGCGACGTTCACCGCCCGACGCCACCGCATGGCGGGAACAGAGATCCGGGCGGAGGTCGACACGGTGAGCGGCGAGCAGATCAGTGGCCGCGTGGCGGAGGTGCGCCAGTCGCTGATCGAGCCGTCGACGAACGAGTTCACCCTGGAGAACAACCTCATCGTCGAAACCGGAGCGGGGACGGTCAGCGTGGGCGGCCCTGGCGGCTATCTCGAAGATTACCGGCTCGATTCGGTGACGCTTCGGAAATTGTAGGCCGTAATTCGCTTCTGGTCACCGACTGGACGTTTACGGGCGCAAACGCTGGTAAGCGCCGCGTTTACGTGCCATTCATTCGCTCGCGAGTGCCTCGGCGGCGCCCGTCGCCTCGCCCTCCTCGACTGCTTCGCCCAACCAGTCGTCGGCCCACCCTTCGATTGCGTCGAAGACGGGACAGAGTGAGTCGCCTTTCGCGGTCAACGAGTAGAACGTCGCGACCGGTGCGTCCTCCTCCATGCGTCGGTCGACGAGGTCTAGGTCCTGCAGGTCGTCGAGCACGCGCGAGAGGGTGCGCGAACTCGCGCCGGTCGACCGTTTGAGTTCGTTGAACCGCTTTTCGCCGCCCTGGAGGTCGTAGAGGACGATCAGTCGCCACTGGGAGCCGATCTGCTCCAGCGAGTCGACCACCGGGCACGCCTCGGGATTGTGTGCTTTCGTGTCTGCGGTACTGGCCATGTACTACACGACCACGTGTCAGCGACACTTAGGTGGTTCGTTTGTGAACCCGGTATCACGACGGAACCACTCACGTTCGCCGACCCGGGGACCGACTGATCTGGGCCTGCCCTCGCCGAATCCCGCCGCTGGACGAGTGACTGACTGCCAACTTGCCCGACTGCCGAACGCTGTCCACACCCAGTGACACCGATGCCCCCTGGTGACACTAATGTCAGATGACGTATATGTGTGGCAGGGCCGTACGGATTGTCGATGTCAGAGGCAGGTCGTCTTCGAGCGACGTACAGTGTACAGAAATCGATCGTTTCAGGTCCTTCGGAGGTGCCAGCCTGATGGCCATCGAGTCGGCAGCGGGGGAGCTACTGTTCCTCCTCGCTCGGGTGATGTTCGGCGGCGTCCTGGCGTTCATGGGCGTCAACCACTTCACGAACGTGGAGATGATGGCGGGGTACGCCGAGATGAAAGGGCTGCCAGCGCCGCAGTTCTCGGTCGTTGCGTCGGGCGTCGTGCTCGTGCTCGGGGGTCTGGGCCTGATTCTGGGCATCGCGCCAGTTCTCGCGGCCGGTGCGCTGGCGGCGTTCCTGCTGGCCTCGGCCGTTGCGATGCACGACTTCTGGGCGGTCCCCGAGGACCAGACCCAGGACGAGATGACGCAGTTCCTCAAGAACGTCGCCCTCGCTGGCGGGGCACTCACGCTCCTGGCCCTCGGCGGCCAGGCCTGGCCATACGCCGTCGGTCTCACACTCGTCTGAGCACGCGGGCGGACCGAGTCGAACGGCGGACCACTCACCCCGACGTGACGCTCTTCATAATCTCGTCCGCGGTGTCCCAGGAGTTTCTGAGCTGATCTGTCGGCAGATAGATCGCACCGTAGTCGTCGCCGCTCTGTCGGACGAGCTCTTTCTCGCAGAGCACGTCGAGGTGATGTCGGACGGTCTTGTAATCGAGTTCGAGCGCGTCCGCCAGCTGATTCGCGTTGCGGGGTCGCTCGTCGAGCGCCCGCAGGATGCGCGCCCGGTTCGGGCCGCCGTCGGTACCCGCGAGCACGTGCCAGAGTATTCCTTCCATGGGTGTGTCAATCGTCGTCGCGTGGTCGTCGGTCGGTGCCTAGGGAGTGTGAGTGATAAGCCCTCGGCGAGAGACTCCCGTTCCGTTCCGTCGAGGGCAATCGGTCACGCCGGTCGCTTACCTGATAACGTCACCCTCGTGAGCGCGCGACCGGCGCTTCTGCCGCACGCCGAAGGCTGCCACGATGAGCGTGACGAGGAGGTTGAGCGCGCCGAAGAGGGGAATGTTCTCGCTAACGAAGCCGGGCAACCCGATTCCGGACGTCGACGCGTCGTTTCCACTCGGGCCGCCCTCGTCGCGGACCGGGAGGGCATCGCCCTGGACGGTCGCAGTTCCCGAATCGGCGTCGATGGCCGCGCTCTCCGATTCGTCGGGTGCGTCGTCGTCGACCGACGCCAGCCGTTCCAGGACGGCCAGGTCGCGAGCCATCCGTTCCGAGCCGAGCGCTGCCTGTTCGGCGCGGAAGTACTCGACGAACCGGTCGATCCGTTCGTCGTACGGTTCGGTGACGGACAGACTCACCGACCCCTGCTCCCACTGACTGTCGTACTCGCGGTACTCGACGGACTCGTCGGCCGTGACCGCACCGGCTTCGCCGTCCGTGCGCTCGTGGGCCATCCAGTTGCGCATGAGCGACGCGTACTCACTGAGTGCGACGGCTTTCCGAACGCCGGTCGACTCGTAGTAGGGTGCCTCCCTGGACTCGAAGTCCACAGTACGCGTCACCTCGTGGGTGCTCCCGTCGGGTGCCTCGTAGCTCGAGACGACCTCCAGTGCCGGGTTCTCGCCGGTCTTCTCGACTTCGAGGAGGACCACGCCGCCTTCGGTCTTGTTGCCCTCGCGTCGAGAGGGGAACAGCGTCGTCACTTCCATCAACTGGGCGCTCGCGGCGTCGGACTGTGGCGACCCGTAGACGTTCTCGATCCGGTAGCCGTCACCGGCGACGCGCAGCGAGAGGTTGTAGACCAGCGGCGTCACCATGTAGGAAAAGCCCTCGTCCATGCGCTCGTCGAACTGTGCGGGCGAGTTGACGCTGTAGTAGTTCGCGCCCTTGACCGTCGAGATGGTCTCGGTCAGTCGCGAGTTGAAGTCGACGCCGACGCCGACGAACGTGGTGTGGATACCCTCGTTCGCGTACGAGCGCATCCGCGATTCGAGCGAGTTGCCGCTCGTGTCACCGAGGTTCGGCATCGCGTCGGTGACGTAGATGACGCGCGTCTCGCGCTCGCTATTGCCAGCGTGTTCGGCGAGCATCTCGTGGGCCTCGCTCATACCGGCATCGAGGTTCGTGCCGCCGTCGGCGTGCAGCCCACGGACGTCACTCCGGAGGTCACCCCTGTCGATTTCGGAGACACGCTGCAGTCCCTGGACGGTACGGGCGGTGTTGTCGTAGCCGACGACGCCGACGCGGTCATCGTCGTTCAGGTGCCCGAGCATCGACACGACGGCGTCGCCCGCTGCGTCCATCTTGGGCTGGTTCTCCTCGACCTGTTTTTTCTCGCCACCGTCGTAGTAGTAGTCGTCGAACTGGCTCTCCATCGAGCCGGACGTGTCGACGACCACCACGACGTTCAGGGGCTTGCGCTGGAAGTCCGCCTTCGAGAGGCCGGAGTTGAGGCCGACCGTGACGAACCGTTCGGTGTCGTTCGAGAGCGGATCCCTGGTCACCGCCGTGCTGTACGAGGGACAGAACAGCCGTGGGCACTCCTTGTCCTGTCCCGTGTCGAAGTAGTAGTCGTGGAACAGGCCCTCGTAGGTGAGGTCGGTCGGTTGCGGGACGTACCCTTCCTCGACGTTCCGCCGGAAGGTGTTCGCGTCCTGTGCGCCACCGACGCTGACGCCGATACTATCGCCCTGTGCGGCCTCGCCACCGCCGGCACCGCCCCCGCCGTCGCCGATGCCGCCCCCGCCCCCACCATCGCCGCCACCGACACCGGCACTCCCGTCGCCGCCGTCGCCGACGCCGATGTCTCCACTCGTACCCCCGCCGCCGGAACACCCGGCGAGGACGACCAGTGCAACCACTGCTATCGTAACCAGTCTGTATCGCATACCTCCCACTCGTTCAGGTTTACTAATAGGTGGGCCGGAGGATCAAAGAGGCGTTTCAGGCTTCACAAGTCGTCTATCGACAGAATTCGGGGATAGGTTCGACGTTCGTGGAACTTGTTCACAAGGCACAGTGTTCTGTGCAGCAGTGGGTGGGTCCCGAAAGGGCCGGGCACCGGTCGACGAACAGTAGTGTGGTGGGACACTAGGTTTTTACTCGCGAGTCCCCTTGCCCGAATATGAGCAGTGACCGAACGGACGCCGAGAGCAAAGTCTCGGGGAACCAGGCGAACATTCCAGCACGGATCCGACGGGAGTTAGACATCGAGGACGGCGATCACTTGCGGTGGAGTCTCGAAGCGGATGGCAGCGTGTCCGTCGAAGTCGTCCGCCAGCAGACGGGGACGTTTGCGGAGTTCGAGGGGTACGATGGGGACGAGGCGACCGACGTCACGGCAGACCACGACGCCTGGGGCGTCGACGTCGAGTAGATGCCCCGTGCACTGATAGATACGAGTGTCCTCTTCGCTGCGGTGTATCGACGAGATAGCCGCCACGAGGAGGCACTCCCGATACTCCGTGGTATCGACGATGGGACGCTACCGGAGATAGTCCTCCTCGATTACGTACTCGCCGAGACGCTCAACGGGCTCGGAACCCACGCTGGTCACGACGCCGCTGTGGACTTCCTCGACCGCGTCGAAGAAAACGCTCGCTTCCACCTCGCATCGCTCACCGCAGATGACCTCGCAACTGCGAAAGCGCTGTTCAGACGGGACGAACCCCTCTCGTTCGTCGATGCATGCATCGTCGCGTTCGCCCAAACCTACGATCTGGGGTATCTGTACGCGTTCGACGACGACTTCGATGCAATCGACGAACTTTCTCGACTCGCGACGAGGACGAACCCCTTCGATCCGAACTAATCCATCGAAGACTGCCCAGTGTCGGCGGTGTGGGTCACCGATCCACGTCGCCCATAATTGGGTCGAGGCTGCCGATGGTGGCGATCAGGTCGGGGACGAACTCGCCGCGGGCGATTTCGGGGAGGAGCGCGACGTGGGAAAAGGACGGTCCGCGAATCTTGAAGCGGGCGGGTTTGTCGGTGCCGTCGCTGCGGATGTAGATGCCGAGTTCGCCCTTCGCTGATTCGACCGCTCGATAGATTTCGGTGTCGGGGTCCGGGCGGAGCGTGCGGGGGACGTTCGCCTGCACGGTTCGCTCGTCCTCGGGCCACTCTTCCAGCAGGTCGACGCATTGATCGACGATTCGAGCGGACTGTTCGACCTCGCGCAGGCGGACGAGCACGCGCGCGAAGTTGTCACAGCCGTCCTCGGTGACGACGTCCCAGTCGAGTTCGGGGTAGTAGCCGTAGGGGTCGTCCCGGCGCAGGTCGTAGTCGATGCCGGACCCGCGCGCGACGGGACCGGTGGCGCCGTAGGCTCTGGCGGTCTCGGGGTCGAGTTCGCCGGTGTCGACCGTCCGCTTCTGGAAGAGTTCGTTGCTGGTCAAGAGATCGTGGTACTCGGCGAGTTTGGCGGGCAGTCCATCCGTAAACGCCCGTACTTGCTCGAAGAACTCACTTCGGGGGTCGGGGACGTCCCAGGCGACCCCGCCGAGTCGGAAGTAATTGAACATGAGGCGCTGGCCGGTGAGTTCTTCGAGGATGTCCTGGATGATCTCTCGGTCGCGAATGCCGTACATGAACGCGGCGGTGAACTCGCCGATCACGTCCAGGGCGTACGTGGCGACGGCGAGGAAGTGGCCGAGCATCCGTGAGAGTTCCGCGCTCATGGTCCTGATGACCTGGGCGTACTCGGGCACCTCGATGTCCGCCAGATCCTCGGCGACGCGGGCGTAGGCCCACTCGTTGCAGAGGCCGGCGCCGCTCCAGTCCCACCGGTCCGGGTAGGGCATGATCTGGTGGCGGTAGGTGCCCTGCTGGCACATCTGCTCCTCGCAGCGGTGGATGTAGCCGATGTCGGGGGTCACCTCGGCGACGTGCTCGCCGTCGAGGGTAACCCCGAGGTGGAGCACGCCGTGGGTCGCGGGGTGGTGTGGCCCCATGTTGACGAAGAGCGTCTCGCCGTCCTGGTGGTCGTCGGCCAGCGGGTTCTCGTGTTCGCGGAAGGTGACGATCTGTGGCTCGGTGTCGTCGTAGTCGGGGCCCAGGGGGTGGCCCTGCCAGGTCTCTGGGAGGAGAATCCGGCTGAGGTCGGGATGCTCGTCGTATCGGATCCCGACGAGGTCGTAGGCCTCGCGCTCGTGCCAGTCGGCGGTCGGGTAGACGGACGCGCCGCTCTCGCTCCGGGGCGATCCAGCGGGGACCGGCACGACGACCGATAGTTCGCGCGTGGGGTCGTCGTAGCTCCGGAGGTGGTAGATGGATTCGTAGCGGTCGTCGTAGGCCTGCCCAGTGACGCACGCGCAGTGGTCGAAGCCAGCCTCGTCGCGGAGGGCCGAAAGCGTCGCCTGTACGGAGTCAGCGCGGACGACGAGGGCGGGGGCGTTCAGGTGCCGTTCGGTGTCGGTGACGGCGTCGTCGGGGACGACGGCGAGGGCACTCGCGAGCGGGTCGTCGGACGCCGAGTCGGTCGCGGCCTGGGCTGGACGCGCACCCACCTGCCGCTGTCGCTGGTCGGCCATACCCGATGGTCGTTCGGCTGGGGATTCGCGGTTTTGCCTCACGAGTGGGTGGGGTTTAAGACACCGGAGTGAAATCCTCCGCGCGATGCGGTACATCCGCCTCGCCGTGCACCAGGAGCCCGCCGTTCGCCATCCGATGCACCAGTTCGTCGTCGAGCACGAGGGATACAGCGTCTCTCGACTGCTGCAGTACAACGTCGCGCTCGAAGAGGAACCGGCCTTTCTCTTCCACGTCGACGGGGACCCGGACCCCTACGAGCCAGCCCTCGAAGCGACCGAGAGCGTGCGGACCTACGAAATCTCACGGTGTCCCGACGACACGTTCTACCTCTACGTGCGCGAATCGATTCCGGAACACAGCAAGGACTTCGTCAGCGCGTTCACCCAGCCGGGACTCGTGGGACTGATGCCGGTCGAGTATCGCGAGGACGGAACGGTGCGAGTGACGGGCGTCGGGCCGGCTGAGATGCTCCAGACGGCCGTCGACGAGGTCCCCGAGGGCATGGACGTCGAGGTACTCGAGATCGGAGAGTACGACGCCCGACGGCTGGACGCGGGGAGCGACCTGACCGACCGGCAGTTCGAGGCGGTGCTCGCCGCCGTGGACTGTGGCTACTACGAGACGCCGAGCGAGGGGAGCGTCGAAGACGTGGGCGACCGACTCGACTGTGCGCCCGGCACCGCCGCGGAGTTGCTCCGCCGGGCCGAGCGCTCGGTGATGCAAAACGTCGTCTCGACGGGGCCGTTCTGACGGCCGACGCGCTCGGGTGGCCCCTGTCGTCGCTGCCGGCCGACGCGGCGCGGTGAGCGAAATCCCTTTGCGAGTACTGTTCGAACGGCTCCTATGGATCAGGCCGATCGGGAGTGGCGACTGATCACCGAGGAGGCCAGACGCGGGCCGATGAACATGGCGCTCGACGAGATAGCCGCGGCGACGGCCGCCGAAGAGGGGGTTCGCACTGTCCGCGTGTACCGGTGGGAACCGAGCACGCTCTCGCTGGGGTACCACCAGGACCCCGAGACCATCGACTGGGACGTCTGCGAGCGCGAAGGGATCACGGTGACGCGGCGCCCGACCGGCGGCGGTGCGATCTATCACGACGAGTACGGTGACATCTCGTACTCCATCGTCGCACCGGCGGCGGAACTCCCCGGCGACCTCATGGATTCCTACGAAGAACTTTGCGAGCCGATACTCGATGCCTTCCAGGGCATGGGTGTCGACGCCGGCTACGCCCCGGAAGAGCGCCCCGCGATCTATCAGCCAGCCTGTTACCTCCGTGCGCTCCATCCGGCCCACGACGTCGTCGCCGCCGACGGCCGCAAGATTTCGGGCAACGCCCAGTATCGACAGCGAGACGCCGTCATCCAGCACGGCTCGATTACCTTCGAGCGAACCACCGATCGACACCTCTCGTGTTTCTCGGAACCGACGGCGACCCGAGAGGCGTTCGACGAGCGGGTCACTAGCGTGCACGAACAGTCGGGCATCTCCAGGGCCGAGGCCGTCGCCGAACTGGAAGCGACGCTTCGTTCCTGGGCAGGTGCCCACGAGGGTACGTGGTCCACGTCGGAACTCAAGGACGCGACGGAACTGGCCGCCGAGAAGTACGAGGCCGACGCGTGGACGCGCGACGGAACAGATCCGACTGCGTGATCTGACCGTGTGAGGGGACCGATCCGATTGACTGATTCTGGCCGTGCGACGGGACGGTTCCGGCTGACTGATTCTGGCCGTGCGACGGGACGGTTCCGACCGAGGGAATTGCTGGGTATCTCGCCGACAGTCGACACCGAGGGGGACGGATTCACTGATACCCCTCGCGCAATCGCGACCCCACACCTGGCGACCGATCACCGCGGGTGGCCGGCCTGGATCGAGCAGACGCGCGTCAGACGGTCCGGCCACTCGTCGAGGTCGCGGACCCCTGGGTCGGCGCGGTCGCGACTGGGCCGCCGTCCCGCACTTTCCTCGCGGTCTGGGTCGCGACCACCGTCCCGTTCCGGCCGACCGCTAGTTCCTCGAGATGGGGCGGTAGAGTGGCTATTCGTCGTGATTTGTCTCGTCGAGTCGTCCCGGTTGCTGTCGGCTCCGTGCCATCGGACAAGATTCAAGACGGTGCCAGCACATCGTCAACGAACAGAGCAACAGCTACCCGTGGAGAAGACCGTGGAAGTAGGACACCCGAGTCTTCTCCCTCCGGCGAGATAAGTGTTACCCACGGATAGCGGCGCCGCCGGCCGATTACGGGCACTTCGTGGGGGGACCGTTACAGGATATGGACAATTCACGCGAATCGAACGCGGCACGTATCGACCGAGAGAGTTCCTGGCTCGACCGCTGGGCGAACGCCGAAGCGATCGGGTCCGGGGACGGGGGGATTCCAGCGGTGCGGCGACGCGATCTGGTGTCGCTACTGGCACCCACGGTGCTGGCCGTCGTCTACGGCCTGGTCGCACTGGTCGCGGGCGGCGCACTCTTCGACACCGGCCAGCCGATGCCCGGGGCTGCCATCGCGTTTGCCTTGCTGGGCGCGCTGTTCGTCCTCGCGAGCCATGGGACGCTCAGACTCTTCGACGACGCGCAACTGGTCGGCGATGCGAACGCCGACTGGCAGCCCAACCCGTGGTGGTATCTCGCAACCGGCGCTCTCGTTCTCCTCGTCCTCCAGGCCGCGCGCTTTGCGGCCGCTGGCACCGCCCTCTCGGATCCGATCCCGGTCTACGCCGGGACCCTCGTCGTCGCCCTTCCCATCGCCTCGCTCGTCGCTGGCCCGCTGTACGTGATCCAGCGACTGCGACACAGCTAAGCAGGGTTCGTTCTGGCCGTCCGATCGCAGTGGGGAACTGTGGCCTCACTCAGCCGAGTAACACGACGAGCGCGGCACCGGCGAGGACGCCAACGACAACGAGTAGGAGTTTCGGCAGGATCGCTTCGACGCGGCGCTGCCCGCGCGGCGTGTCGGTCAGGCCGTCGGCGATTCGGCGGAGCGTGGCCTGGAACGCTCGGACGACGGCGCTTACCGCCCGGCCGATGGCGGCGACACCCCGGCCGATGGCGGTCACGAACGCACCGGTGAGGTAGGTCACGAACTGGGCGACTTCCCACGCGGAATCGGCGGCCGGATCCGCGCCGTCGGGGGCCGGCATCGCGCGCCCGCCGCGCCGGCGACCCGACTTCGTGGCGGCCGTGGGCGTCTCGCGTTCCTCGGTGTCGCCCGACTCGGTTGCGGCGGCTTCTTCCAGGTCGTCGGCCAGGTCGTCCTCGTCGTCGAAGCCGTCCGCTTCGCCTGCGCTCGGGGCGTCGGGATCGAGCGGATCCGGTCCGTCGTCCTCGTCCACGAGTTGGGTCTCGGCGACCGCCGATCCCTCCTCGTCGTCGGTCGCGTCGGCGTCGTCCTCCGTCTCGGGCTGGTCGGTCCCTGCCCCATCGTCGGAGACGTCGTCGCCACCGCCGATAGCCGACTGGAGTTCCGCTAGCAGGTCGCCGTCGACGGACTTGAGGTCCGGCCGGTCGACGCTGTTGAGGTCGGGCGTCGCGCCGGCGTCGAACGTGTGTTTCCGGCGGAAGCGGAATCGTTCGACCTGGTCGTCCCAGTCGGTCATGACGATGGCCTCGCCGTCGTCCAGGTCCTCGACGTCGTCGGCCGCGTCGTTCCCGAGGATGCGCCCGACGACCTTGGTGTCGTTCTCCCAGGTCAGCCGGTGCCAGACGAGCCAGTCACACTGGGTGATGTAATCCTTCGCGACCGACGCCGGGCGCTGGGAGAGCGCGCAGACGCCCAGTCCTCGTTTTCGGCCGCGCTTTGCGACGCGGATGATCGTCTTCCCCACGTCGTCGAGGCCGCCCTGTTCGGGGACGAACTCGTGGGCCTCCTCGACGATGACGAGGAAGGGCGTCTTCGCCTGCTTCTCCCGGACGAACAGTTCCTCGACGACGTCGCCGACCAGTTGGCGACCCTCGTCCGGGTCGCGGTAACCGGAGACATCGAGGATGACCGGGACTTGCCGATCGAGTGCGACCGCGGCGATCTGTTCGGCGTGGGCGGGCGTGACCTGCAGGTCGCAGTGCTCGTCGCCGCCGACGTGCAGGAGTTCGTAGTCTTCTTTGAGGCCGTAGTACTCGCCGTCGGTGTCCACGATCAGCAGCGGGACTTCGGCGGCGAGCAGTTCCTCGGCGATCACACTGACGGTGTTCGACTTCCCACTGCCGGACTTGCCAGTGACGAAGCCGCGGCCGGTGAGCACCTCGATGGTCGGCATGGAGAAGCCGTCATCGGAGAGCGTGATCGCGTCGGGCGTGTCGGCCATCTCACCCATGGTATGTACCCGATCCGTAAATGCTTCCTGTCCGAGGACGGGGTTCGATGGTGAGTCCGGGACCGGAGCTGGCGATGATCTGACACTGGTTCGCCGTCCCCCAGCACACTTTTGTCGCCCCCGACGGATCCCCGACCATGGCGTTGTCAGACCGGGTCGGCCAACGGGTCAAGCGAGTGCTCGGCGCACGGCAGGTACTCGGCGTCGCCGGCTTGACCGTCCTGTTGACCTGTGCGTTCATCGGACTGCTGGCCTTCGTCAGCGGTGCTCGACCGAACGTCGGGTCGCGACTCCCCTACTACGTGCTGGTGATGGGCCTCGTCTTCGTCGCGGCCATCTTCCGACTGGACGACCGTGACCGACCGGGCACGAGCGTGTTGACCTCCGTGACCGTCGTCTCGTTCGTGGCCTTCCTGCTCTTTGGCATGGCCGTCGAGGGCGTCGTCTACGCGGTGCAAAATCCCGGCGAACTCGTCGCCTCACAACTGATCGTCTACTTCACCGCCGCCGCGCTCATCTGCACCGGCGTCTCCGTCTGGGGCCTCCATCACTGGCGCGAGTTCGCAACTGCGGAGTGAGTTGTGTTTTTTGTCAGGATAGTGTTTGATTGAGTACTCAATCAGGACTTTTGAGAATCGGTTGCCCCTGCTCCTGCGGATTGAGGATTCTCGATCCGCTCGCTCTGAGTGACTGCAACTGCAGGTGACACCAAGTGACGAAAGCCCTCGGCCCGCTCGATCTGAGAGACTGCAACTGCAGCCGACAACAAGAATCGAAAGCCCTCGGCCCGCTCGCGGTCGCTGAGCGGGATATTCTCGGTCGCTCCGCTCCCTCGAATAGCGCCCGCTCAGACGACTGCATAAACGCGAGCGTGCCTCACGGTTCGCTTCGCTCACCGTTCGGCCAACCGTGGCGCTCCCTTCGGTCGCGCCACGCGCCCCTCGCCCTTTCAGTCCACCAGGTACAACAGAACCGCAGGGCACCGCAGCCGGCCACACCCCTCCCCAGCCGATTCCTTCGCTCATTGCGTTCGCTCAGTCATCCCTCGCACGATGCCGTCGCGGGACGAGACCCGCGACAGCGCGCGCCACTCAGGATTCTTCTCAGTCTGAGCACCGCGGGTCACTCGCATCGCTTCGATACGACTTTGCCGGTCGCTTCCCTGGCATCGGCCATGACTCGAGTCGGCGCACACACCTCGATTGCCGGCGGCGTGGACAACGCCGTCGACGAACAGCTAGAGTACGGCGGCAACTGCGGCCAGATTTTCTCCCACTCCCCCCAGGTCTGGCAGGACCCGAACATCGGCGACGACGAGGCCGAGGCCTTTCGCGACCTGACCGACGAGAACGACGTCGGCCCGTGGGTGATCCACTCCTCGTATCTCGTCAACCTCTGTACGCCCAAGGACGACCTGCGCGAGAAGTCCGTCGACTCGATGCAGAAGGAAGTTGAGGCCGCGGACACACTCGACATCGAGTACGTCAACGTTCACCTGGGCGCCCACACCGGCGCGGGCGTCGACGGCGGGCTGGACAACGCCGCGAGCGCGCTGGACGAACTCGACATTCCCGACGGCGTGACGGTGCTGGTCGAGTCCGACGCGGGGTCGGGGACGAAACTCGGCGGCGAGTTCGAGCACCTCGCGGAGGTCCTCGACCGCTCGGCGCAGGACCTGGACGTCTGTCTCGACACCGCCCACATGTTCGCGGCGGGCTACGACCTCTCGACGCCCGAGGGCGTGGACGAGACGGTCGCTAAGTTCGACGACGTGGTGGGACTCGACCACCTCGAATGCATCCACCTCAACGACTCGAAGCACGAGTGCGGGACGAACAAGGACGAGCACGCTCACATCGGCGAGGGGCTCATCGGCGAGGACGGCATGCGCGCGTTCCTCAACCACGAGGATCTGCTGGACGTCCCGCTGGTGCTGGAGACGCCGACGGAGGACGGGAAGAGTTTCGCGTGGAACGTCGAACGAGTTCACGAACTCCGCGACGACTGAGCGGCAATTGTGAGCGCGGGTCCTGGAAGAGGGCCGCTAGACTAGCGCGTCAGCGCCGGTAGGACCCCTCACCGACGACGAGTTCGCCTGCGGTCCGCTGCCAGCCCGACTGGGGGCCGACCAGTTCGACGCCAGTTCGTTCGCGGTACTCGTTGCCGCTCCACCCGCCGGAGAACCACTCGTTACGGCCGGCGTGATGGACCGAGAGGAACACGGACGCGTTCTCGGCCGCATCGTAGAGGTCCTCGAGGTCGGCGTCGTTCGGATTGTAGCTGACCGACGCCTCGTCCGTCGCGTAGTTCACGTCGACGTCGATCACGCCGGGAACCGCGCCGAGGGCGTCCTCGTTGGTGTCTGCGC
>ENA-ORCR01000651-ORCR01000651.1-marine-metagenome-genome-assembly--contig:-NODE-651-length-15695-cov-3.778525_pt1 | contig 15695 bp, 13 predicted proteins | sample MGYA00237782_ERZ508514 | MGnify/ENA primary metagenome ERZ508514 (study PRJEB26185, sample SAMN06268960) | marine metagenome | isolation source: Eden Landing Ponds, San Francisco, CA, USA | place...
ATGATCGAGTACGGGACGAACGTCGTCGCCGGCGCCGTCCCGGGCAAGGGCGGCCAGGAAGTCGCTGGCGTCCCCGTCTACGACACCGTGGCGGAAGCCGCCGAGGAAGAAAACGCCGACACCTCCGTCGTCTTCGTACCGCCGGCCTTCGCCGGCGACGCGTGCTTCGAGGCCCTGGGCGTCGACGCCCTCGACCTCGTGGTGACTATCACCGAAGGCATCCCGACGCAGGACGTCTCCCGCGTCTACCGCCGCCTCCAGGAGACCGACGCGTACCTCATCGGCCCGAACTGTCCGGGCCTCATCACGCCGGGCGAGGCGAAACTCGGCATCCTCCCGGGCAACATCTTCGAGGCCGGCCGCGTCGGCCTCGTCTCGCGCTCGGGCACCCTGACCTACCAGGTCGTCGACAACCTCACCCAGCGCGGCATCGGCCAGTCGACCGCCATCGGTATCGGCGGCGACCCGATCATCGGTACCTCCTTCGTCGAAGCGCTCGCGCTGTTCGAGCAGGACGACAAGACCGACGCAGTCGTCATGTGCGGTGAGATCGGTGGCGAGGACGAGGAAGAAGCGGCCGCCTACATCGACGAGTACATGACCACGCCGGTGGCCGGCTTCATCGCCGGTCGCACCGCCCCGCCGGGCAAGCGCATGGGCCACGCCGGCGCCATCGTCTCCGGGTCCGGGACGGGCACCGCCCAGTCGAAGATCGACGCCCTCGAATCCGCGGGCGTCCCCGTCGGCGACACCCCAGAGGAAGTCGTCGACAACGTCGAAGACCTGCTGTAGGTCGGCGACGACTTATTCTCTCTCGGCTTTCTCACCGTCGGTTCCGCGGCCGCAAGCTACTTCCCCGCCGCCACGACAGACTGAGTGACCACAGTGACTGACGCGAGCGAGGAGTCGAAACCCCGGTTCGAAGCGACAGACGACCCCGGTGTGCGGGTCGTCGACCCGATCGAGGGCGTGGATTTCACAGTCGAGACGGACCGACCGGTAACGCCGAGGCCAGCGAACACCGACCCGTTTCACTTCCCCGTCGACGCGGCGGCAACGGTCGATGTCAACCGGATCGAATGTCCATACTTCGTCGGTCTGAGTATCCGGGCGGCAGACGGTTCGAACGTCACAGATCTGTACGAACGAAGCACCGAACGGCTCTCCCGCGGCCGATACAACGTCGAACTGGCCAAGACGCCGATCAAATTCTACGTCGACGTAACCGGTGGGTTCACCGCCCACGTCGGGGACGACTCAACATCCCTCGAGTTCGCCGACGATGCAACGGTCCGTGTCGGTGCCCGGAGTTATCACGAACAGCCTGCGGGGCGGATTACCACGACGAGGGCACCCGAGTCCGTCGCAGCGACGATTTCACACTTCGGATCGGCGCTGAAGACGTATTCGCCCGAGCGGTCCTGGCCGACCCTGCGCGGATATCCGCCGCTCGTGGAAGTTGGCGAGGAACACCACGTCCCAGACGGGGTCGAACTGCCAGACACGGACGTGTCGATAGTTGCACCGCCGGACGTCGATGCACTCTCGACCATCGCTCCACTCGCCTACTATCTCGGTGCAACAGTTCGTCTGGGCTCGGATCCACGCCTCTGTGCTGCCGGCACCGAGTGGTCACTCACTCGCGGACCGTCGCTCGCACGGACCGCAACGAGCGTGCTACAGCGTCAGTTCACACTCGATTGTCTCGTTCGGACGGTCGGGTACTACAATTTCGACATCCACGAGCAATCGAGTACGCAGGAGCCACTTCCCTTCGACCCGGAGACTGTCTACGAGATGCCCCTCGCTGAGCGCGTCGCGAGGTACATGGACGTGCCCCGTGATGCGTTCGCAAACGCTATCCCGCGATGGAAGGTCACAGCGGACATCGTCCCGGAGACGGACGCTCTCGAGACGCTCCCGCATCTCGCGAAGGAACTCGCAGCGATTCGGCGGCCAGATCCGGAGGCGCTCACCGATCCCACCCTCGGCACAGGGGACGCGGAGGCTTCAGGCCCCGACTGGCAATCCGCAAATTCGGAGACTGCGAGACTCAGCCGCGCTGCAAGAGACGAGTGGGACCCATCATTCGTGTATCCGAACCAGACCGAGAGTGCCGAACACCTGTATCTCGGCGACGGAGTGCCCGTAGGTGCCTCTCCGCTGCACACTGACGCGTACGAGCGCCAGTTACAGCGCGACGCGACGGCGGAGTTTACAACGAGTGTCACCGTCGTCACGAACGACGAGCGGATGGCAGAAGGCGACGATGTCGCCGAAATCTACGCCCTCGAGGAACTGGACACGTTCGACGTGACTGTGCTCGAGGGGGTCACCCGTGAGCGGCTTCGAGACGAACTGGCTGCACCGACTGACCTGTTTCACTTCGTCGGGCACGTGGACGAACGGGGGTTTCAATGTGCAGACGGGTTCCTCGACGCACAGGGAATCGACGCGGTCGGAGTCCAGACGTTCTTGCTCAATGCCTGCTCGTCGTTCACACAGGGAATGGCACTGGTCGAGCGAGGTGCCATCGGCGGGATCGTGACGCTTCAGCAAGTATTCGACCCCATGGCAGACCACGTCGGAAAGACCGTCGCACGGCTCCTGGGTCAAGGCTTCTCGCTGGCGACGGCGCTCGAAATCTGCACGGAGAATACGGACTTCCCGACTGACGAGTACCTCGTCCTCGGCGACGGATCGGTCCGCGTCACGACCACGGAGTCCGGCGTTCCGTTCCTCTATCGTGCGTCCTGGAGTGATGGACTCACTGTCACTCCCATCGCCTATCCGACCGCCGACACTGAACTCGGAACCACACTCACACTCGTGCCCGGTGACGCAGAGGTGACAGTCCTCGGCGCGGGTGAAGGTGCGCCACTCGAACCCTCGCTCGATGCGTTTGTCGATGGGATCCACAGCGAACCGATTCCGGTCCTCATCGACGGATCGCTGTTCTGGTCCCCCGAGCTCTCGACGGAACGGTTCGCACGGCTCGTCGGCGCAACGGACGAACTCGAATAAGCGAATGGGCACCCCGCCACTGGGCGCCGACGTTTTGCCGGAACGAGTCGAACTAGGCCCATGATCGTCGCCGAGACCGCAACGGGGTTCCAGTTCGTCACGCAGCCAGCACACGCGGCCTTGGCCGGGCAATTCGCCGATCACTGGGGCACCGATCGGTTCGACCGCCCGGAGCAGTTCGCGTCGCTCGCGCTGGCGGCCTACACGCACGACGACGGCTGGTACGGCTACGACCGTCGCCCGCATCTCGACGGGAGCGGTGAGCCAGTCGATTTCCGCGAGATGCCACCGAAACCCTGGATCGACCTCTACGAAGACGGTATCGACGACGTCGCTGCCACGGACGCCTACGCGGGCCTACTCGTCTCGATGCACGGGGCCGGACTTCGCAAGCAGCGATACGGACTCTCACCGAACTGGCCACCGACCCCGCCCGAGTTCGAGGATTTCCTCGGTAGAGAGCATCGGCGACAGGACCAACTCGTCGCACAGTTGCTCCATGACGGACAGTCACCAGTGAGCGACACCGACCGCCGCCTGCTCCAGTCACTGCACGACTCCAACACCGTCCCGGACGGCTACGACGGCCAACTGTGGCCGGACTATCGACGCCTCCAGGCCTGGGACGAACTGTCACTGGCGTTTTGCATCACGGATTCACCGCCGGGCTATGCTGAAATCGATGGCGTCCCCACGACCGGTCCGCGAGGCGGGACGACACTCTCCATCTCGGCAGCGGGTGAGCAGACCTACCGGATCGATCCGTATCCGTTCGATACGGTGCCGCTCGAAGTTCTCGTTCCGTACAGAACTGTCCCGAAAAAGGCCGTCACGGACGACGAATCACTCGTCTCTGCATACTACGACGCCCGTCGGGCGACCCGTTCCATCACGCTCGTGCCGGCCGAGTCCTGACGGCACCGGCCCGTGAGTCCGAGTCGGTCACGACTGGAGGCCCCTGGCGTCTGCCAAAGCGATTTATTCTCGGCCACCAATGCGGTGTGGTATGAAGGACCACTCCTGGCGGTCCGTCGACGTCGTCAAAAACAAACAGGGAGAGCCACACGTTCTCCAGCAGAAAGTGACAGTGTACACGGCAGGCGTCACCGAGGAGTCCTCGGGATACACGAAACCCGAACTCCAGCACCGACTCGTTCCGCTCCAGAGCCTCGTGGAACTCGACGGCTAGATCCGGTTCGCGACGCCACGGACGCGCGGAGTTGCAACTGATCCAGGGTGAAGTTCGACCGAATTTTGAACAACGGTTTAGGCGCTGGTATGGCTCTCTCGGACCATGACCGGAGTACGCGACCCCGAGGGTGCGGACGACTGCAGCGACCCATCGAGGCGGCGACTGCTCGCCGCCACTGGCGTCCTCTGCGGGAGCCTCCTCGCCGGTTGCCTCGGCGACGATGGGGGCAGTGACGACGGGAGCGACGGAGCCCAGGGCGACGACCCGAACGGAGATAGCACGAGCCCCACCGACGGAATGGACGACGGTGGAACGGACGACGGAGGGACGGGTGACAACACCACCACCGACGGCGAGATGGGCGGTGGTGACGAAGACGGTGGCGATGGTGACACTGCGGACTCCGCGCTCCCAGAGTGGCAAACGACCCAGTTGACGAACGTCCGCGACGACGAATCGTTCACCATCGCCGACCTCGACGGCCCGGTCGTCATCCAATCGTTCGCCGTCTGGTGCCCGAAGTGTCAGCGACAGTCAGAGGCAGTCGCGGAGGTGAGCGACTCGGTGACGGTCGTCGGTCTCAACACGGACCCGAACGAGGACGCCGAGAAAGTCAGGAATCACGCCGAATCGAACGGCTTCGACTGGCGCTTCGCCGTCGCACCGACCGAGATGACGAAGTCGCTCGTCGACGAGTTCGGCTCGACGGTGACCAACGCGCCCAGTACGCCCGTTATCGTCGTCTGCGAGAGCGGCGAATCTACGTTCAAGTCCGGCCAGATCAACGACGCCTCGGCGATCATGGCCGCCGCGGACGAGTGCTGACATGGGACTGCTCTCGGAGGCGCTGACGTCGTTCTCACTTGGGCTGGCGACGCCGCTATCCGCCGTCTGCGTCGTGCCGCTGTATCCGGGCTTCCTCGCCTTCCTGTCCAATCAGGACGAGAACGCCCCATCCGTCGCCACGCTCGGCATACTCGTCGCGCTCGGCGTCATCACCTTCATGGCCGGGGTCGGAATCGTGTTCACGACGCTCCTCGAACAGTCGCTGACCGGCGTCGTCAGCGTCGTCTCACCCGTCGCGTTTGCCATCCTCGCCGTGCTCGGTGTCGTGCTGATCGCTGACCTCCATCCGCAATCACGCCTCCCGACCGCGCAACCGCCTCAGACCCAGTACCCGTCGCTCTCTGCATTTGCGTACGGCGCCTTTTTCGGTGCCATCGTTCTCCCCTGTAACCCCGGATTCATCGGCGTCTTCTTCGCCCGCGCCTTTCTCTTCTCGGACCCCGTCAACAGCATCGCGAACTTCGGCGCCTTCGGCCTCGGAATGGCCGCACCGCTGCTCGCGTTCGCCCTCGTCTCCCAGCCGTGGCGTGACCGCGTCATCGGCGTGCTCACCGGCCATCGTCGGGTCGTCGACGTCGTGACCGGTTCGGTACTCCTCGTCATCTCCGTCTACTATCTCTTCGCGGTTTTCGCCGTCCAGGACCTGATCCTCTGAACGCGCCCGAGCGTTTATATCCGATTCCGGGGTCATGCCGACTCGCCGTGGGAGCCCGCACGCTGGTCGCCGTCGAAGGACCGAACGGTCGGTACGACTGCTATCACTCCCAGTGGGGTGGTGAGCACCTGGAGTGGCTCCTGTCGGAGGAACCCCTCCACGATGGGTCAACACGACTGGTCGACGAGGAACCAACGCACACTGGCATTCCGGCCGAGCGAGTCCTCTCGATAGTCGATTCGCACGCCTACGAATCGCTGGTCGTTCGGGAGGGGGACGACCACCTGGACGCGTACCTGGTCTGTCGACTGGCCATCGAGACCGGTCGAGGGTCGGATGCGACGACTCGCCAGTCCGCTGCGAACGAACGGTCGGAGGGTCCGAACGGTCCCGCCATCGCGCTCGTCCCGTGGCCCGGACCGAGGCCAGCGTCGCGACTCCGGCGGTTTTCACGGATCGCGAAGGGGATACTTGGGGACGCCGTCGAGGTCGACCTCTTGCCAGCGTGGCTCGCGTCGGCATATCTGGGCGTTCGCCTGGCACGTCATCCCGACTGCACGGACCAAATCCGCTGGTACATTCCAGCGGTGAACAGGTGAGACAGTGAGAGTGAACACCCAGTGTCGGGCGGTTTTTACCACCCGGCGCGCAACGGCCAGGTGTGACTGCCGGCGACGAGGGGGTTGGGGTCGAAACGTGTCAGAACCCCGACCACGAAGCGGCCCGGGACCTGATCCACTCGGCAACTGCAGCGGACGCGCTCGTGACCATCGTCGGCCGCTGTACCGTCGACTACGCGGGGCGAGCAGCGAGCACGCTCGGCCCCGGAGAGCGACTGGTCGTGCTCAAACCCGACGGCACGGCGCTCGTGCACACTGACGAAGGGTACCAACCCGTGAGCTGGCACTCACCGGGTGGGACCCACGACGCAGACGTGATCGACGACCGGCTACGGGTCGAGAGTCATCGCGAATCCGCTGGAGAGCGCCTGCTGGTCGAGTTCGAGACGCTGCTCGACGTCTCGGCCTACGGGCTGACGGACGACCGAAATCCGTCGGTCGACGGGACCGAAGCTGACCTGCGAGACCGAGTGTTGAACGATCCCGAATCGATCGAATCCGGATTTACCCCACTGGCGACGGAACGCCAGACGCCGGCAGGCGCCGTCGACATCTTCGGCGAAGACGCTGTCGGTCGGGCGGTCGTCGTGGAACTCAAACGCCGTCGGGCCGGGCCAGAAGCGGTCGGTCAACTCGGCCGCTACGTCGAGGCGACGAGGCGAGACTTGCACGCGAACCGAACGGTCCGAGGCATCCTCGTCGCGCCCTCGGTAACCGACCGGGCGAGGAGACTGCTCGCCGAGCGCGGCCTCGAGTTCGTCGCGCTGACACCGGTTGGCACCGAATCCGGCTAAGCCACCGCTACGGGAGCTAGAGCGTCCCTCGTTGCAACGCGCTCACTCGTCGAGCGATTCCTTGAGTTCTGCGAGCGCGTTCATCGCTTCGAGTGGCGTCATCGTCGCCACGTCGAGTGCCGCGAGTTCGGCGGCCAGGCGAGCCTCGCTCCCGTCCCGGACACCGCCCTTGTCGGAATCCCGGATATCACCACGCTTGCTCACACGAACGCTCTCGTCCGTGCTGTGCCCGTTCGTCTCAGCCGCAGGGTCGCTTGCACGTTCAGGGCTGCCATCGTCCAGGAGTTCCCGGGAGCGGTCGACGACGTCGGCCGGGACACCGGCCAGCTTCGCAACTTCGATGCCGTAGGACGCGGCCGCGGCGCCGGGCGCAACTTCGTGGTTGAACACCACCTCGTCACCGTCGTGGTCCGTCTCGAAGTGGAGGGTGAACACCCCCGGCAGTTCGTCAGCGACTGCGGTCAGTTCGTGATGATGCGTCGCGAACAGCGTCGTCGCGCCGACCTCGTCGTGGATGTGTTCTGTGACCGCGCGTGCGATGGCGAGGCCGTCCGCCGTGCTGGTCCCGCGGCCGACTTCGTCGAGGAGCACGAGGGAGTCCTCGCTCGCGTGCTCCAGGATGTCCGCGAGTTCGGTCATCTCGACCATGAACGTCGAGCGGCCGCCGGCGATGTCGTCGCTGGCGCCGACCCTGGTGAACACCCGATCGACGACCGGGAGCCTCGCGTCCGCTGCGGGGACGAAACTCCCCGCCTGGGCCAGGACGGCGATGAGTGCGACCTGGCGCATGTACGTCGACTTCCCGCTCATGTTCGGGCCAGTGATCACCGCGAAGCAGTCCTGGTCGTCGAAGTGCGCGTCGTTCGGGACGAACCGGTCTTCGGTCCGCTCGACGACGGGGTGGCGACCGGCCGTCACGTCGAACCCCTCCGCACCGACTTCGGGTCGCGTGTAGTCGAACTTCGCCGCCACGCTCGCGAAGGACACGAACACGTCGAGTCGAGCGAGGCGGTCGGCGAGCGCCTGCACCCGCTCGGATTCCTCGGCGACCGTCCGGCGAACCTCACAGAACAGTTCGTACTCCAGGTCGTCAGCCCGTCCCTCGGCGCTGATGATCTCGTCTTCGCGCTGTTTGAGTTCCGGCGTGACGAAGCGCTCGGCGTTTTTCAGCGTCTGTCGACGCTGGTAGTCCGCCGGGACCGAATCGAGGTTCGGGTCCGTCACCTCGATGTAGTACCCGTGGACCGACGTATGGCCCACCTTCAGCGAGTCGATGCCGGTGCGCTCGCGTTCGCTCGCCTGTAACTCGTCGATCCACGCTTTCCCCTCACGTTCAGTTTCGCGCAATCGCGCGAGTTCCTCGTCGTAGGCCGGTTTCACGACGCCACCCTCGGTGAGGTCCGCCGCCGGATCCTCGCGGATGGCCGAGTCGATCACCTCCCGGACGTCACCGAGTGAGTCGAGGTTCTGGCGGAGTTCGACGAGCGTCGCCGATTCCGCGGGTTCCAGCGCCTCCTCGACGTCCGGAACGACCGCGAGCGTGTCGTGGAGCGAGCGCAGGTCGCGGGCGTTCGCTCGGCCGCGCGCGACCCGCGAGATGAGTCGCTCGATGTCGTACACGTCGTCCAGCAACTCGTGCAGCGATTCGCGTAGTGTCACCTCCTCCGATAGTTCCGCGACGGCGTCGTGCCGGGCCGCGATACGGTCTTCGTCGAGCAACGGTCGTCGAAGCCAGTCGTTGAGTTTGCGCCGGCCGAGCGAGCAGGCCGTCTCGTCGAGGACGTCGACAAGCGTCAACCCCTGGTGGCCGTGGACCGCCCGGCGGTCGAACAGTTCCAGACTCTCCAGGGCGACCCGGTCGAGGAGCATGTACTCCCGCGGGTCGTAGCGGGTGAGGTGATTGATGTACTCGAGCGTGGCGCCGTCCGGTTCGGCGTTCGGGCCAGAGACGGCCGCCGTCGACTCGTCGCCGATGTCGCCCGCGTCGGGGTTGCCACCGCGGGTGTACTCGGCATAGGCCAGCAGGGCTCCACAGGCCCGAATTTCTGCGGTGGCCGCGAGCGGCAGGTCGCCGAAGTAGGCGTCCACGCGTTCGCGCGCACGCTCGACGTCGAAGGCCGCGTGATCGTACGGCGAGACCATGCAATCCCCGTCGAAGACGTCGACCGGTGCGTCCGGGCCGACGATTGCCTCTGCCGGCGCGAACCGACCGAGTTCGTCCACGACCGAGTCGAGCCGGGTCGCGCTTGTCGCGTAGCAATCACCGGTCGAGACGTCGAGGAGTGCGAGTCCATACGGACCGGCCTCGTCCGACTGACCCGCCCCACTGGCTGCATGAGCCGCCGTCCCGTTGCTCGACGCACCGCCCGTTGGACCGTCTGTACGGTCTGGACCGTCCCCTCCGTCCGCGGTCAGACACGCGACGTAGTTGTTGTCCGCGCTCCGGAGGAGTTCGTCCTCGGTCAGTGTGCCGGGCGTCACGACCCGCGTCACCGCACGGTCGACGACGCCCGACACTTCGTCGGGGTCCTGGACCTGGTCGGCGACCGCCACGCGATAGCCCGCCTCCAGCAGGCGGTCGATGTACGACTCGGCGTTGTCGATCGGAATCCCCGCCATCGCGTACTCGCCAGTGGAGTCCTCGCGCTTCGTGAGCGTGATCTCACAGAGCCGCGCGACTCTTTCTGCTGCCTCGCAGAAGGCCTCGTAGAAGTCCCCGACCTGAAACAGCACCAGCGAGTCGTCGTACTCTCGACAGAGTTCGAAGTACTGGGCCATCATCGGCGTCAGATCGGCTTCGCGGTCGACCATCTTCGCCGGCGCTCCCAGTGCCGCGTCCATGGCTGAGAGCCAGCACTCCGGGGTGGTTATAACCATCGGGTCGCGCGCTGGCGAATCTGCCCGTGCGGTCGGGTCCCCACGCAATAGCCCCACCACCACATCCACCGCGGCGCGCGCTGTCGCGGCCGCGAGTCCAGCACGGACGAGCGGCCGCGGCGAAACCGTGCGAGGTTGTCGGGAGCGAAGCGAGCGACTGCTCGGAAGACGAGCGGAGTGAGTCTTCCGGTGGATGACTGAGCGAACGGAGTAAGCGAAGGAATCGGCTGGGGAGGTGTGTGGCGCGGTGCGGTGCTGTGCGGGTGCGGTCCTGGCGTCCTGGCGAACGAAGTGAGCCAGGGCTCAGGAGAGCTTGCTCTCCTGGCGGATTGAAAGGGCGAGGGCCGCTCGCGTTTATTCCAGTCGTCTGAGCGGGCCCTATTCGAGTGAACGGAGTGAACGAGAATATCCCGGTCAGCGACCGCGAGCGGGCCGAGGGCTTTCAGCACTTGCGGTCACAGGCAATCGAATCAACACAGAGCGAGCGGGCCGAGGGCTTTCGGCACCTGTAATCTGGAGCGGTTGAGCCAACTCATAGCGAGCGGGTCGAGGGCTTTCGTCGAATGTTGGCGATGGCAGTTGAGTCAACGACGGCTCAGAGCGAGCGGGCCGAAGGGGTTAGTCGTTCGAGTTCCGATCCGACGATTTCGAACCAATTCAACCCTCCTCGCGTCACCCCTCGAAAAGTGTTTGAGGCGTCGGGGACAAACCCGGGTATGCTCCGGTATCTGGCGTTGCTCCTCCTGGTGCCGCTACTGGACTCGTTGTTTCTCGTCTTCGTCGCGACACAGATCGGCGGCCCGCTGACCGTGCTCATCGTCGTCCTGACTGCACTCCTCGGCCTCCTCCTCGTCCGTGCCGAGGGGCGTCACACGATCCGGAAGATCCAGCAGAAACTCGCTGCCGGGGAACTCCCGACCAACGAACTGCTCGACGGCGCCTTCCTCCTCGTCGCCGGTGCACTGACGATCACGCCCGGCCTGGTCACCGACCTGCTGGGTATCCTGCTCGTCGTGCCCCTCACCCGCGCCCCGATCCGGTGGGTCGTCCGCGAGAAGATAGTGATCCCCTACATGGACAAGCAAAGCGGCGGGTTCGCCACCGGCAACGTCTACATCGGTGGGTTCCCATTCGACCAGGCCGGCGCCGGTCCGAACGCAGGTGGCGCGGGACCAGGGAGTGCTCAGGCGGCTGACGGCGACGTCTACGATCTCGACGACGACGCGTACGACGTCGAGTTCGAGGACGACGACCGCGACTGACAAACTGGAGACGAATTGCCAGGGTAGCCCCCCGGGCGAGGGATCCTGTGGAATGGTACCACAGAACCGCCAGACGGCGTCGTTATCGAGGCCAAAGGGTAACTGTTAAAGTGCCCCGTCGAAAAGCATCTGTTGCCGAGGGCCAATAGCTCAGTTAGGTTGAGCGCTCGGCTGATAACCGGGAGGTCCGCGGTTCAAATCCGCGTTGGCCCATTATTTTACTCCGACACATTCGCCAGCAGCAGAACTATTCGCGAGTAGCAACTCGTCTCCCGAACTGATTCGAACGCTGGTAGACACACCTCCTCCGGCCCAAGGGACCCGGGCAGGGGGCTCTGGGTCCGGTTCGAAAGTGTGGCATCGTCCAGGTCTGGCCGTTCCAAACGCGACTACTACACGGTCGTCTACAGGAAACTACGGCCCGGCAGTCTGGAAACTGGTGGTCGAAAACTGAGACAGAGTCAGGCGTCGATGCCAGTCTCAGTCTGAAGCGTCGACGAGGTTTCGCCTTCCGGCGTCACGTAGACGAGGGAGATTTCGTAGTCCGACGCCACGTAGGCGTTCACGTAGTCGGCCGACACCACTCTGCTGTCGTCACCGCTCGTCCGAGCACTCGGCCAACCGCCGGTGCTCGCGATGTGCGGTGTATTCGTCTCCGACGTGACGAAGTCGTGCATGGTGCTTTCGCCCCGGAAGTCACCTGACGCGAGGACACTAGCTGCATCGCATGTGTCGCCACCACTTCCGTCACGTGCCCACTCGCCACTCGTCGAACTACAGTGCCCTGTGGTGGCGTTGAATCCACTCCCCCGCAGGTAGAAATTCGACGAGCGGATGGAGTCGCCGCCGTCGTGGGAGATTTTCACGAGTCCCCAGTCCTTCTGGTCGGCAACCGAGTTCTCGTCGACTTCTTCGAACTCGAAGCCGAACGATGCTGTCGGTTTCTGTTGTTCTGTCTGATTGCCCAACCCGAGGACGAACGACGCGATGACGGCCGCCAGAATCACCGTGATCGCCACCATCAAGATGACGCCGATGACCGGCGAAACCGCGTCGTCGTCCGCGATTAGCTGTGTAATATCCATTGTCACCCAGCACCCGAATCGCTTCGTGGTGCTATCCCTACGCATTTTATTCCACTTTATAAATCCACCTTCTTGGATCGGCAGGAACTGACTGGCGAGCACTCATCGCGTCTTGGTCGTGCCAATACCGAAGAGTGATAGCAAGAGACGGACACTGCTGTGGAGCAACGAATTCGTCTCGTAACGGCTACTTCAGCGGGCGCAAAAATGGAAGGTATCGGCAGAGACGCCGATTAGGCGTCCGGACCGCTGTGCTCGTTCAGCGTCGAGGAGGTGTCTCCCTCCCTCGATTGATAGACGACGCTGACTTCGTAGTCGCTCTTCACGCCGACGTAGACGAAGTCGCCCGAGACGATGGCGCTATCGTCGCCGCTGCCTGCAACTGCCGGCCAATTCTGGTTTGCAGACCCAAGGAATCGGTCCGAGCCTGCATCGAGGTCGGTATTACTCGGACTGTAGTCCCCGTGACTGGGGTCGTCTCCGTCACCAGAAGAATCGTCTGCTGGTGCCTCCCAACTGTTCCGGAATCCGGAACCCCTTACGTACAGTTCCTCATACGCGACAGTATCTCCACCGTCGTGGCTAATTTTCAGGAAACCGTACTTATCCCCATTTTCGGTGTCCGTTTGTTCGTAATTGAACCCGATCGTAGTAGTCGGTGCTCCAGTCTGCGTCTGATTCCCCAAACCGAGGACGAACGACGCGATGACGGCCGCCAGAATCACCGTGATCGCCACCATCAGGATGACGCCGATGACCGGCGAGACTGCGTCGTCGTCCGCGAATAGCTGTTTGATATCCATGTGTACCACCGCATCTCTGTCGGTGCATACCCTGCACCACCCACGAGATGCTATCCAGATACAGTCTTGTTACAAGTAAATATCTATTGATTTGTTCCCCGTCGCGACTGTTCGTCACCGAACAATAACTCAATAAGGAACCGCATTTAGCCGACATCCGGAGTCAGATTCGACATCGATGGTAAATCTCATTCCGACGTGAATGAGAAGAGGATGATAGCATCTGTCGATTCGTAGTACATCAACCCCACGAAGGGGGTAGAAAATCGTCACGGACCGACCGAGTCAGCGCGAGGGTACGGCGAACGTGAAGGGAAATGACGCCGATTAGGCGTCAGGACCCGTGTGTTCATTCAGCGTAGAGGAGGTGTCGCCCTCCTGTGACTGGTAGACGACGCTGATTTCGTAGTCTGAGTCGACTGGGACCTTGGTGACGTCCCCAGAGACGACCTTACTATCATCTCCACTTGTTGTCCCATTCCACTGACCGGCAGTGCGTTGCTGGACTGGGCCGGTGTTGGCAATCTCTTTTACGTCGAGGATGTTCGAGTCACCACTCCCGCCCGGATTATAATCGTCCTTCGTATCGTTGATTCCGCTACCTCTCACGTAAATTTCTTGCATCTTGATCGAATCCCCCCCATCATGTGACACTTTTAGAGTGCCCAGGTTCACAGTGTTATCGTTCTCGTAAACCTGTTCGTAATTGAATCCAATCGTCGTGGTCGGTGCACCGGTGTTCGTCTGATTGCCGAGGCCGAGGACGAACGACGCGATGACGGCCGCCAGAATCACCGTAATCGCCACCATCAGGATGACGCCGATGACCGGCGACACCGCATCGTCGTCTTCGAAGAGTTGTTTGATGTCCATGTTGATCACTGCATCTCTCCCGGCGCGTTGTGACACACACCCCTGTGAGATGCTATTCGTTTCCTTGCCAGATATGTACATAAACCCCGTATTGCGTTTACTCGAATTCCGCCGTTCAATCACCGGTATCTCATTTCAAGCACTTGTTGAGCAGTTCAAACTCCTTAAATTAAAGTGACTGAATCGGATTGGACACCGAGTCAGAGAGTTCGGCAATTGGTCAGGAACGATATCGGATGGAGGAGTGAGGGCTTCGACAGTCGACCAAGCAACGACGAAAGCCCTCACCGCGCTCGAGGTCGCTGAGCGACATATCCTCGCTTCGCTCGCATAGGGGTCGCTCAGCGACACTCGACCACGGTTCGCCCTTTCAGTCCACCAGGAAATCGGGTACTTCGGATAGTCTGGAATCCCCACATCGTGTCTGATTGATCGTCAGTGGTGTCTCGTGTGGATCTCATCATGCACGATTCAGGTGAGCGAAGCGAACGCGGATCCCCGTTGGGAATGCGCGAGCTCGGCGGTGGGTAAGTCCGATGCTAAAGACGAGTGTGAGCTAGGCAAGCTCCCCAATGATTTGGGATTTCAGACTGGTGTGAATCAAAAAAGTGGAGAAAGTCGTCGCGAAGCGACCAGGTCAACGCGAGGGTACGGCGAAGGTGGAGGGAAGTGACGCCGATTAGGCGTCCGGACCGCTGTGTTCGTTCAGCGTCGAGGAGGTGTCGCCCTCCTGGGACTGGTAGACGACGCTAACTTCGTAGTCGCTTTCAACACCTGCGTAAACGAAGTCGCCAGAGACGACTGCACTGTCGTCCCCAGAGGCAGCCGCTGCCGGCCAAGACCCAGTATCACCGTCAACATACTCCGTGCTCGATGCTGCTGAAGGATCATCGTATCCAGCCGGAACAATCGTATTATCAGGACCTGGATTGGTAGTCGAAGGGTCGTCCCAATCACTCTTTGAGACATAACCGCTCCCTCGGAAGTAGATTTCATCATTTGAGATGGTGTCTCCACCATCGTGCGTGATTTTCAACATCCCCACTGCATCATCTGAGTCATAAGACGCCCCAGACACACTAGATAACGTATCGTCAGTTTGCTCGTAACTAAATCCAATCGTCGTGGTCGGTGCACCGGTGTTCGTCTGATTACCGAGGCCGAGGACGAACGACGCGATGACGGCCGCGAGAATCACCGTAATCGCCACCATCAGGATGACGCCAATGACCGGCGACACCGCATCGTCGTCTTCGAAGAGTTGCTTGATGTCCATGTTGATCACTGCATCTCTGCCGGCGCGTTGTGACACACACCCCTGTGAGATGCTATTCGATTGCTTACCACTTACCCGTATAAACCCAGCCTGCTGTTTTCCGAAAATAAGCAGATCAACGCCCGATTGCACCGTTCAAGACCCTGTTGAACGGTAGTGAACGCCACTGAAAGAGCCTCCAACAAACCCGAAGCCACCCCCAGAACCTTCGCGAGAGGCCCCCTCGAAGTGGAATTGCAGTCCTTCCCGCGAATAGACATGACGAACCCGTTCTGACCAGCCAGTCTGGTCAGGAATTGTAATCCATCGGCGATAGGTTCGGGCGCGGCCATCGACGCTCGCCCGTTCGAGTAACCCGATCATACCCATGCCCGCCCGGTCTCTCGGA
>ENA-ORCR01000653-ORCR01000653.1-marine-metagenome-genome-assembly--contig:-NODE-653-length-15625-cov-3.806985_pt1 | contig 15625 bp, 17 predicted proteins | sample MGYA00237782_ERZ508514 | MGnify/ENA primary metagenome ERZ508514 (study PRJEB26185, sample SAMN06268960) | marine metagenome | isolation source: Eden Landing Ponds, San Francisco, CA, USA | place...
CCGCCGGCGACGTGCCGAAACCGCTGGCGGAGAAGGCCCGGAGCGTGGCGTCGGCACTGGAAAACGCGCTCTGAGGAGCGAAGCGTCCGCGCGAGAGCGGAGCACGCCGGGACGGTCGCGTTCGGGCGGATGAGTCCTTCTGACCGCACAGCTGTCGTCGACCGAAAGCAGCCATTCCAGATCGTCGGAGCGATCACTGTGACAGAGTTAAACCACACATCCACGTGTGAAATCCACTCATACTCACCAGAACACAACTATTCTGTGAGATTCTAACGATATACCCATAAGAATTATTACTCCGCTGTAACGATCCGAGAGTGTGTTAGTGAATACCACACAAATTCGATCGGTCGAGCGAGAGGGAGACGGCGATCGGATCGGTGGACCGTGAGCGACGCGGTCGAGGAGATCGCCAACGCCTTCCTGCCCGAACTCGCCAACGACTACATCAAGGTCTACCAGCTAGCGCTCGACCGCCCCATCGTCCTCACGGGCGGGATGGCCTGCATCCCGGGCATCGTCGAGGAGTTCGAGGAGCGAGTCAGCGACGAACTCGACCGCGAAGTCGAGGCAGTCGCGGCCGAGCGACCGGACATCTCACCCTCCCTGGGCGCTCAGCGGATCGCTGCACGGCTGGTCGAAACCAACTGAGCGCCAGTGGACCCGAGGTCCACCTCCGCCGAGTCGACGCCCTGCCAGGCAATGGTCGTCGCCCCGCCAGGCAATGGTCGACGCCCCGCCAGGCAACGCCTCCGGGGTTACGCGCCCGCCCACGTGGCGACCCACGAGACGAACCGTCGCGTCGCACGGTCTGGCGCCCCCCGATCGGTCCCAGTGTGCGCCCGGTCTGTGACCGCAGTGCGTGATCGGTCGACCCCGTCGGTGGCCGCGCCTAACTCTTCGGGGAGTTCTATCGTGAATCTCGCCATTCAACACCTCGTTTCGGGAGTTCCGTTGTAAAACTCAGTCAGACGGGCGTCAGTCTCCTGTAAACCGATTCACAACCCCGACGCAGTGACCCCGTTCCTGACACCCGGTCGTCACGCCCCGGCACATCAGTCAAACTTCGATCACAATAACTCTTAACCCCCCGGATCGTACGGGTCGGTATGGCCCCGATTATCAACGATCATAACCCAGAGGGTGTCGACGAGTCGACGCTCGGGGGGACGGGGCGTGGGGGAATTCTGTCGGACGGGTATCTGAAAACAGACCCACTCGCGTCGTATCTCGGATCTGGCGAAGAACCAGTGCTTGTGCGTGCAAATGGAAAGAAAGGCGTCCTTCGAAGCGCTATCGGCACGACGGAACGAGAACAGATCACGCCCGGAGACGGGTTTCGAGCGTTCGCCCTCGCGACGGACACTCGACTTCTGTTTGTCATTGGCGATACTAACGAGGGCGGAGACTGGTCTGTCAGCATTCCATTGTCAGACGTAGAGGTAGTCGAACACAGCGATGGGGTGCTGGCGAGCGAGTTCGTCGTCACGACCGCGACGGACGTCCAGTGGTACTTCCCGTGCCGGGCGGACCTGACCCCGATGGTCGAGTACCTCGACGCGGCGTCGCTCGCGTGGATCACCGTCGAGGAATCACTTGACGACGCTCGCGAGTTGGTGACGGAGGCGGATCGCCTCGCCCGCTCACGGATGTACGACGCCGCCATCTCTGCCGTTCGCGATGCGATGAGCAAGACCGACGCGGCCAGACAGCGAGAACGCGACCTCAGCGGGGACGGCGTCCGCGCGATCGAGAGTCGGATCGAACGGCTCACGGACCTGATAGGTGACGTCCGACTCCGGGCGCTCGAAGGCCGGGCCGCACACGCCATCGACATCGCGGAATCGCGATGGCGTGACGGCGTCTACGACGAGGCACACGAGGCGTTCGGGAGGGCTCACGACGACTACGAGGAAGCGCTGGCTGCGAACGCCGACGACCCCGACATCGCGGACCGACTTCGGACCAAACTCGACCGCGTCGAACGCAACGTCGCCGCACTGGAACGAGCACCGGTCGAGACCGCCGACGACGCCCACGAACGGGCCAGAGACGCCGACGACCTGCGGGAGCGCGGCGACCGCCTGGAGTTCGCCCTCGACCGCTACCGGACCGCCCTCGAACTCGACTGGGGGCGCTCGGCCAAGCGCTTCGACGGCAATCCAGACGACATTCGCGACCGCGTCGACGTCGTGGCCCGCGAACTCGTCGAGACGCGGCGCCGATTCGCAGCCCAGCGCGTCCGCCGCGGCGACGACTGTCGTGACGCCGGCCACACCACACAGGCCGAGGCCTGTTACCGCGACGCCTACGACGCGCTCGTCGACACCATCGGCGTCGCTCGCGAACTGGTCCCGGAAACCCACGAGGCGGTCACCGACCACTGCGAGGCCGTCGAAGAGCGACTGCGCCGCCTCGAAACGACCGACGACCAGACCCCGATCCCCAGCGGCTCCCACTGACGACCGCAGATTCGGTTTTGACGGTTCCTCGCTGCTGAGCAGCGGCAGTATCGCGAGTGAGTACCGGGAACGTAATTATTTATAGTGTTCCCCACCATATTAGGAATATAATGCCCGAGTGTCCCAACTGCGGCGAGCGCATGAGCCACAACGACGAGACGACGAAGCTCACAGAGTACGTCTGCGCTCGGTGCCACAAACGAACGACCGTCCGGAAACCCGCCTACAGAGTGACAGTCCCGGATACGGTTGACACGCCTGTCGCGGACGACGACTGAGTGAGTCGGTCTCGGGGCCCCGGTCGCAGTCAGCGCGACGGCCGCGGTCGTTTTCGCTAGCTATTCGTCTGTTCAGCGTCGTATGCACTCCGTAGCCGTCAGCCAGCGGAGCCACCGAACAGTGGAGCAACTGGTCTCAACGGGAGTCGAGACCTGCGGGCGCTCACAGGCAACAATCGAGGGCTGGGGAGGTTACAGGTGGAGGACGGAGTGGCGCTCCAGCGTCGGGCCGTCGCCGACCGGGTCGACCTGCTGCGTCGGCCAGTCGCCGGTCGCCGTCAGCAGTTCGACGTCGTCTTCGGTGACGAGGTGGGTGTCTTCGCTCTTGGCCCCCTGGACGGTCGGGTTGTACGCGTAGGCCATCGGTAGCTGAACAGATTCCTCGCCCGTCGGCGTCGCGAACCACTCGCGCCCGGCGTAGCCCGCGGCGCCGCCCTGGTGGTGGTTCTGCCACTCGCCCTCGTACCCGACGTCCGCGTAGGCGGCTTCGATACCGTCGAAGACGTCGCCGGCGACGCCACCCGACCGACCGACGCGCTGGGTGGCCGCGAGCGCGCTTGCCTCGACGCGCATCGCCGCTTCGGTCCGGTCGTCCAGCCACTCGGGCGCGTCGAAGGCGATTGTGCGCGTGATGCTCGCGTGGAGGCCGTCGCGAACGGCAGTCACGGAGACGAGTGCGTAGTCGCCGAGTTCCGCGTCGCCCGTGGTGTAGTGGCGGTACTGCTGACACCGCTCGCCGCTCCCGACGAGGACGACAGGTGTCTCGACCCCGCGTGCGAACAGGCGGTCGCGCAGGCGCCCACCCACCTCGCGTTCGAGGTCGTCCGCACTGGCCTCGCGCACGACCTCCTCGACGACTTCGGCAGCATCATGTCCAAGTGAGCGATAGTTCTCGACGTCGTGGTCGGTCATCGGCTGGCGGAGCGCCATGGGGTCGACGCTCTCCAGCCCGGGAACGTCGAAGTCGGCGGCGGCGGGCGTCGGACTCACGTCCGCCACTGCCTGTGGGAGGTCGACGTCGTACCACTCGACCTGTTCGACGGCGACGTCGTCGGCCAGTTCCTCGTCGACGAGACGGGGGGCTTCGATGTTGTCCGTGACGACAGTGAATCCGTCCCCGTCGTATCCAGCGGCGGCGACGCCCACGGGGGCGTCCCGCGAGATGACGTTGTTGCCGCCTGTGGCCCAGGTAAATGCGGTCGGAGTGCCGAACCAGACCGCTTCCAGGTCGCGTTCGTCCAGCAGTGCGTCGAGTCGCTCGCGGACGGCCTCGGTGTGATCCATGGGAAGTGATGCTCGACTAGAGAAGTTAAAGCCGTCGCGTAGTTTCCAGCGGCCGTCCGGGGGAGGAAAACGGGTCGACGTTCGGCGGTCCGGATCGACTCTCAGTGACGGTGGACCGCCCGGGTGATCAGTCGGTCTGGTAGGTGTCGAACAGGCCAGAAAGCTGTTCGGCGCGCATCGTGAGCATCTTCGCGTTGACGTACATCTCCGAGAGGGCGAGGTTCTGTTCTTCCGCGATGGCAGCGACCTGCTCTGCCTCTTCGACGTTCGCCTGACTGATATCGGCCGCCTCGTCAGCGATAGACGCGACCTCCTCGGAACTCGCCGCCTGGTCGTCGGTGGCGTTGCTGATCTCCGTGACCCCGCTCGAGGTCTGTTGCACGTGTTCGAGGATCGATTCCAGCGCACCGAGGCCCTCACCGACGGTCGCTTTGCCCTCGTCGATGGTCGATTCCATCGTGGCGATTTCGTCGACCGTGTCGTCAGTCTGGTCCTGGATCTCACCGATGAGTTGCTCGATTTCGTTCGTCGCGTCCTTGGTCTCCTCCGCGAGCGTCTTGACCTCGTCTGCCACGACGCCGAAGCCGTTGTTCTCGGCCCCGGAGGCGGCGTGTGCGGCCTCGATCGAGGCGTTCAGCGCGAGGATGTTCGTCTGCTCGGCGATGTCGTCGATGAGGTCGACGATCTGGCCCACCTCGTCCATCTGCTGGTTGAGTTCGGACACCGTCTCGACGACGCTCTCGATCTGGTCCTGGGCGTCGTCCATCGTATCGCGTGCGGAGCGACCGGCCTCGATCCCGTCGACGGTACGCTTTTCCGTCCGGTCGGCCATCTCGGCTACTTCGTCCGAGGACGCGGCTATCTCTTCGATGGTCGCTGACATCTCAGACATCTCGTCCGAGATACCGCTGATCTGCTGGTGTTGCTCGTGGAAGACTTCGGCGATCTCCTGGACGCGTCTGGCGACGCTCTCACTGGATTCGGTGACTGCCTCCGTCGCCGTCGTGACCTGCTCGGAGGAACCGACGACTTCCTCGCTGAAACTGGCCGCCGCTTCGATGCGCTGTTCGAACGAGGCGGCCATCTCGTTGAACTCCGTAGCAAGGGTCGCGAGCGCATCTGATTCGCCCTCCGCGTCGAGTCGCTGCGTGAGGTCACCCGTACCGAACGTATCGAGCGCCGTTCCGACCGTCTGGACGCCCTGGTCGTACTCCGCGAGAGCGGTGTCAGTTGCCGGCTTGACCCCGCCGTCGGTCGCGGCGACGACCTCGCCCGCTGGGTGGCCCTCCAGTCGGTCCCGGAGGTTCGCGATTTCCGTATTCGCGCTCACCAGTTCTTCTTCGAGCGTCTCGCGTTCCCGCCAGGCCTCCGTGAGCGCGGCATCGAGGTCCCGGCGCTCCGCTTCCATCTCGGCCAGGCTCGCACGAATCCTGACGGCCGCGTATCCCAGTCCCGCGAGTGCTCCCAGTATCCCGAGACCGCCGAGAAGCGGCCACGCTCCTGGTGCCAGGAGGAATATCGCGATCTGATACAGGGCGTGTCCGAACTGCAGGCCCAACCCGACACCTATCCGCCGCTTGAGAGTCGATCGCATACAGAGACGGTTGATTGAATGTTCATATAGTCCCTTCTGCCACGATACAGATTTTGAGAATCGGGTCGAACGACCTCGCGACGACGAACACCGCGATGTCCCGACACCCTTAAGTGAATGAACTGATTTGTACATCATACCACGAAACAGTCCATCGGAAATATACATGCAAGCATACATCGAATCTATCACGGACGGTGACGATCTGACGGTCGAGGAGGCTCGCGAGGCGGCGGCGGCCGTCTTCGACGGGGCCACGGAGGCACAGATCGGCGCGTTGCTCGCCGGACTGCGAGCGAAAGGAGAAACCGAGGCCGAAATCGCGGGGTTCGCCCAGGGGATGCGAGACGCGGCGCGAACGATCGATCCCGACCGATCGCCGCTCGTCGACACCTGCGGGACCGGGGGCGACGACTACAGCACGATCAACGTCTCGACCACGAGTGCCATCGTCGCCGCCGGGGCTGGCGTCCCAATCGCCAAGCACGGCAACTACTCCGTCTCCTCGTCTTCCGGGAGTTCGGACGTGCTGGAGGAGATCGGACTGGACATGGACTCCGCCCCCGAAGCGGTCGAAGCCACCATCGAAGAGGCTGGCATCGGCTACATGCACGCGCCCGCGTTCCACCCAGCGATGAAGGCCGTCATCGGCCCGCGACGCGAACTCGGCATGCGCACCATCTTCAACGTGCTCGGCCCGTTGACCAACCCCGCGGGGGCCGACGCGCAGGTCATGGGCGTGTTCGACGCCGACCTCGTACCGCTCATCGGCCGCGCCGTCGCCGAGATGCCGGTCGACCACGCCCTCATCGTCCACGGATCCGGCATGGACGAGATCACGATCCACGACGAGACCACCGTCGCGGAAGTCGAGGACGGCGAAGTCACCGAGTACACCATCACGCCCGAGGACATCGGTCTGGCAACCCACGACATCGAGGCAGTCGCCGGCGGAACCCCCGAAGCTAACGCCGCCGACCTGCAGGGCATCGTCGAGGGCGACGTGACTGGCGCCAAACGCGACATCATCCTCGCGAACGCTGGCGCCGCAGTGTACGTCGCCGGGAAAGTCGACTCGCTCGAAGCGGGCGTCGAAGCCGCCGCCGACGCCATCGACTCCGGCGACGCCGCCGCGAAACTCGACGACCTCCGCGAGGTCAGCGACCGCGTCGCCGCCGATGGGGGCCAATGACCGACGCGAGCGAGGGAACCCGCTCAGACGGGTCGACGACCGCTCAAACCGCGACCCGGGTCAAGATCTGTGGCGTCACGCGTCCCGAAGACCGAGACGTCGCCGTTACCGCCGGTGCCGACGCCGTCGGCGTCATCTGTGACGTCCCGGTCGATACCCCCAGAGCAGTCGACGAGGAGCTCGCAGCGGACCTCTTCGACGGTGTCCCTCCGTTCGTGACCGGCGTGCTGGTGACGATGCCCGACGCCGTCGAACAGGCCGCCGCGCTCGCTGAGGCCGTCGACCCCGATGCGGTCCAGATCCACGGTGGTCTCTCGCCTGCCGAACTCGGCGCACTCCGCCGGCGCGTGAGCCGGCCAGTCGTCGCGACAGTCGACGCCGAAGCCGAGGAGATTGCAGCATACGCCGATGCGGCCGACGCGCTGCTCGTCGATTCGGTCGACGCCGAGGGCGGCGGCGGCACTGGCGAAACCCACGACTGGGACCGCACCCGAGACATCGTGTCCGAACTCGACGTGCCGGTGCTCCTGGCCGGTGGCCTCACGCCCGAGAACGTCGCCGACGCCGTCGAGACGGTCCGACCGTTCGGCGTGGACGTCGCGACGGGGGTCGAACGCGTCGACGAGACCGGTGACCGCATCGGCGGCGAGAAAGACCACGACGCGGTCAGGCGATTCGTCCGGACGGCGACCGGGACCGCGACGGAAGCCGCCAGTGGCGGGGTGCGGTCCGTATGAGTTCACCCAGCGCCGTACTGGAGCCGTCGAAGTCGGAGTTCGTCGACCTGGCCGAGGCCGACCAGCCAGTCGTCGTTCGGGCCGCCGCGGAACTCGACCTCGAGATCGAACCGCTCGAGGCCTACGCGGCCCTCTCGGGCCGGACCACCGATGTCGAGGACGCGGAGTACACCTTCCTCCTCGAGAGCGCCGAAAAGGTCGCTTCCAGTGACCCAGACGGCGCATTCACGCCGACGACCGACGACCGCCACGCCCGCTACTCCTTCGTCGGCTACGACCCCAAAGGCGTCGTCACCGTCGACGCCGACAGCGCCGCGGTCGACGTCTTCGACGACCGGTACGACACGTTCTTCGACGTGAACGGCGGCGACACGCTCGACACCGTCCGCGCCTCGATGCCGGACGTGGAACGGCGGGGCTTCCCGGACATGGACCGCGAGCACTTCGAGGGCGGCCTCGTCGGCTTCCTCTCCTACGACGCGGTCTACGACCTGTGGCTCGACGAGGTCGGTCTCGATCACCCGGACTCGCGATTCCCCGACGCCCAGTTCGTCCTCACCACGAGCACGCTCGTCTTCGACGACGTCGAGGACACCGTCTCGCTGGTCTGCACCCCGATCCTGGAACCGGGTGCCGACGCGGCCGCCCGCTACGAGGAACTCGAAGCCGAAGTCGAACGGGTCGCCGATCTGCTCACGAGCGCCGAGGACCTCTCTACGGGCGGGTTCGTCCGTTCGCACGAAGACGCAGGTCCCCAGGATGAGTACGAACAGGCCGTCGAGACGGCCAAAGAACACGTCCTGGCAGGCGACATCTACCAGGGCGTCATCTCCCGAAAGCGAGAACTCTACGGCGACGTGGACCCCCTCGGCCTCTACGAGGCACTCCGGTCGGTCAACCCCTCGCCGTACATGTACGTCCTCGACTTCGACGGCCTGAGCGTCGTGGGTGCGAGCCCCGAGACGCTCGTCGCCGTCCGGGGAGAGACGGTCCTCTCGAACCCCATCGCGGGCACCTGTACGCGCGGATCGAGTCCGGTCGAAGACCGCCGTCTCGCAGGGGAGATGCTCGCCGACGGGAAAGAGCGGTCCGAGCACACCATGCTCGTCGACCTCGCGCGCAACGACGTTCGGCGCGTCTCCGAACCCGGGAGCGTCCGGGTCGAGGAGTTCATGAACGTCCTGAAGTACAGCCACGTCCAGCACATCGAATCGACAGTGACGGGAACGCTCGCCGACGATTCCGACGCGTTCGATGCAACCCGCGCCTCCTTCCCCGCGGGCACGCTCTCGGGCGCCCCGAAGATACGCGCCATGGAGATCATCGACGACCTCGAAAACTCCCCCAGAGGCCTCTATGGCGGCGGCGTCGGCTACTTCACCTGGACCGGCGACGCCGAACTCTGTATCGTCATTCGAACTGCGACCGTGGAAGACCTGGAGAGCGACTACGGAGTGGACCTCGACACCGAAGCGCTGGGGTCGGACGTCTCCGACCGCATCACGGTCCAGGCCGGTGCCGGCATCGTCGCCGACAGCGACCCCGCCAGCGAGTACGAGGAGACCGAACAGAAGATGGGCGGCGTGCTCGACGCGCTGGAAGCCATCGAAGCCGACACTGAAGAATCGGCTGGCGATGACACACCTGCGGACCCCGACGCCCCCGCGCCCGAGGAGGTGTCCCGATGAGCGCAGGCCAGCAGGAACGCACCGAGGAGGCCCAGGTCCTGTTCATCGACAACTTCGACTCGTTCACCTACAACCTCGTCGAGTACGTCAGCGAGCACGCCGAGACGGAGGTCCTTCGAAACACGGCGACGCTCGAGGAAGTCCGGGCGGTCGACCCCGACGCGATCATCATCAGTCCGGGTCCCGGCCATCCGAAAAACGCCCGCGACGTTGGCGTGACGACCGAGGTCCTGACGGAACTCAGTCCCGAGGTGCCGACCCTGGGCGTCTGTCTCGGCCTGGAAGCCGCGGTGTACGCCTACGGCGGCGAAGTCGGGCGCGCGCCCGAACCGATCCACGGCAAGGCCTTCCCCGTCGACCACGACGGCCAGGGCGTGTTCGCCGGACTCGACCAGGGCTTCCAGGGCGGGCGCTATCACTCGCTCGTCGCCACCGAGGTCCCCGATTCCTTCGAGGTGACCGCGACGACCGAGGCAGAAACCGAGGACGGCGGGACCGTCGACCTGGTGATGGGCATCCGCCACCGCGAGCATCCCATCGAGGCGGTGCAGTTCCACCCAGAATCCGTCCTGACCGCCGTCGGCCACGACGTGATCCGGAACTTCCTCGACGGCGTGTGATCGCCTGAGTTCGAGCCCCAGACCGCATTACTCGGCGGGTTCGCCCTCGAACGACGCAGCACGTTCGATGCTCGTCTCGGCGGTGTCGAGCCCCTTGACGAGCAGCCAGCAGGCGAGGCCGATTTCGAACAGCATGCCGGGAACGTAGAGGAGGTAGACGATGGGGTCGACGCCGCCGCCGAGAGTTTCGACCACCATCATCGTCGACAGCGCGAGGTAGCCGACAACCCCGAGGACTGGGAGTACTCGCGGAACGAGTCTCGCGCGGTAGAGCAGGTAACAGAACGGAATGCTCCCGACGCTGAGACTGATCATTGCGATGCGATAGGCCATCGCGTTGCCGTGGACGGCGAAGGCACTCAGCGCTCCCATCGTGGCCGCGTCGGCAGCACCCCCCTGAACAGCAGCCTGGCTGACGGGCACGAGGACCAGCAAGCCGATGATCCCTGCGATCATGACGAGGGACTCGAACGTTCTCGTTACGACGTAGGCGAGTGCGATCGACTCACTGTGTCGTTTCACAATCGGATACAGAAACAGGGCGATTCCGATAATTGCCGCGGAGTTGATCGCCATCAGCAGGGCGGCCACGGTCAGTTGCGTCCCGTTGGCGGCGATGGCAGCGAGCGGGTCTGTGGCTGTTACGAGTGGCTGAACGAAGATCCCGTTCGGAAGCCCGTAGCTGAGATACGAGAGAATGATCAGTGCGCCAGCGAGTCGTGCGGCCCATCTAGTTCCGATCTGTCCACCTGCGACCGCCGAGTTACTGTTTGACATTGGCTTGTCTCTCTCGAACCGTGGTTGCAGTCGTCGCCTCGTTCCAGCACCGCTCTCGGTCACCATAGCACCGTACTCCGTCCGCGAAGCACCGCCCTCCGTCCGCGCAGCAATGGCAATCAGGCATTTACCCGCCCTCTGGTGAAGGTCCGGGCCGTTCGAGTGTTCGTCCCCTGTAGAGCAGCCAGACGAGCAAGACGACTTCGCCGATAAACGTGACCAGGGTGAGTTCGAGCGAGTATCCCGCGACCAGGATGCCCGCGAACTCGTCGACGATGTACCCGAGCCCCGCGATTACGACGAGTGCCCCCACGACGGTCGGGACGTAGTCAGATCTGACTGCCAGGTACCCGACGACGAGGAGATGAACGCCAGAAATCGCGAGCGCGATGGCCCATCCGTGCATGAACGCCTGGTAATTGAGCGCCACGAGCGCGTCAGTCTGCGTGCCAGCGAGCCCGCCCGCGGAGCCACTGTTCAACAGATCCAGTATCGTCAGCAGGTTTGCCAGGGCGGCGCCGAAGACGGCAGCGTACACCAGACGAAGGCTCATCGCAAGCAGCGACAGGCTTCGGCTGACCGGACGCAGGAAGACGTAGAGTGCCCAGGCCACCAGGACGTCGAGGACGACGATGACGAGCACCCCGGCGATGGCGCCGCGAAACTGGAGTTCGTTCGCCCCGATGGCACTGGCCGTCCCAGCGGGGTCACCCGGAACGCTGAATCCCTCGAGTATCGGCAGCGCGATGAACGAGACCACTGCCATGACGAGCAGTCCGATTCCCGCAATCAATCCCGCCGACCCGGTCGATACCCCCGTATCTCCGTCGTGGATTCGGCCCGATAGCACGTCACTCGACATCGGTGACTCCCGGGCGACGCGGACGGCTCGCGGCGCGCACTCGACTGACTGCTGACCACGCTGTTGTCTCCATGACTGAAACAGTCATCCAGTCATTAAAAGCGTTCCTGCCAGTTCGTCCGAAGGTATTCGTGAACCGAAGCGAAGGAAGAGCGTCTGAAACACTGACATAGTCTCCCCGGGGTAGTCGGGTGCGTCCGAGCGACGCTGCTGGAGGGAGTATCCAGACCGCGTGACTGAAGTATTCACTGAGTCATGGATCGATATGCGCGGATTCGACGAGGACGAGCGCCAGGAACTCCGGGAGGCGCTCGTGGACGCTGGTGAGGAGTACTTCCTCCGGATGGGCCCCCAGAAGGTGACTGTCGAGGACATCACGGACGAAGTTGGCATCGCCAAGGGGTCGTTCTACAGTTTCTTCGATTCGAAGAGCGAGCTATTCATGGAGGTCTTCATCCGCCTCGGGCGGGAGAACGTCGAGGCGGCGCTCGACGCCGTCGAGGACGTCGAGGACGGTCGCGAAGGGATTCGATTGCTCTTTCACGCGTACGCCGACTGGCTCGAGGCCCATCCCGTGATCCAGAAGTTCGCCGCGGACGTCGCTCAGGACCGGTTTCGGCGAAGCCTCCCGCAGGACCAGTTCGCCGCGGCCGAACGGCTGCGCGATAAACGGCTGGCGGCCCCGGTCGAACGCTGGCAGGCGAACGGCACCATCCGGGACGACGTTTCGGCGGTAACTATCGTCGAACTGCTCCAGCTGGTCCTTCTGCTCGCAGTCTCGAACGACGAGTACGACGAGGAGTACTATCGAAAACGGGACTTCGCCATCGAGACGCTCGCTCGCGGCCTCGAACCATAGGGGGTTCGCCGCGAACAGCAACTGGATTCACCGGCGCTCAGAGCAGCGCGAGCGTCGTCGCGTTGTAGACCACGACGAGTGTGGTCACGCAGGCGAACAGGCCGAGAAAGATTGACGCGTTTCGATCCGAGAGCAGCGTCCACCCCGCGACCAGCCAGCACATCGCCGCGAACTTCACCGTCCAGAGCCCCGCCAACCCGAACTCCGTAACCATCGTCCGGATCACCGGGTTCCCCTCGGGGACGCCACTCGCGAGGCCGACCATCGTAAGTACGATGTCGCCGACGGTGGTGACGAGGATGAGCGTCCACATCGCGGCGTGCATCCGGGTCATTCGACGCTCGCGTCGCGGGGTGAACAACGGTTCGCGCTCGTCCCCGGAGGCCTGAGACCACGGATCCATCACCCGTAGCTACGGTTGAACGAACAAATACCCACGCACGAGACTGTCCGTCCCCAGGCGCCGGTCAGAAGATGCCGAGTCCGAACCCGAGCAGGCCCAGGATGTACAGCGTCCCGACGACGATGATGCCGATGATTACGAGGCGCCAGGCCATCGACAGCAGAAACCGACCGACCAGGATGATCCCAGCGAGGAGGATCAACACGGCGAGAATGCCGACTGGAGAGGCCAGCGGTCCGAGTCCGGATTGAAGTGCCAGCGCGGTGAGCATACCCCATAACCCGCCGCCCGGAACCATAAGCTTCCGGGCGGGCGAACGAACGAGAGACCGCAAACGGACCGGGCCACACACCGGGCCGAAGTGCCTCAGTCCTCGTCCCTCGGCCTGGGATCGAGCGCACCCGACTCGACCATCGCTTCGAGCGGATTGTCGTCGATTCGGAGCGGCAGGTCCACCCGACCGCGTCGGCGTGAGGATTCCCAGGCGGCGAAGATAACCTCGGTCACCGAGAGCGCACGACGAGCCGAGAACTCGGGTTCGACGCCGTCGCGCAGGCAATCGACGACGTGGTCGATGGCCGGCGGGACGGGTGCCGAATGCTCGACGTCCTCGACGAGCGTCGACCAGTCGCCGCCGTCCTGCCGGACTCGAACGTTCGTTTCGCCCCACGGCCTGATCTCAATGGTTCCATCGCTCCCGTGCAGGCGATGCCGAACGCCTTCACCCACGCCGTCGCTTCCGAACCCGGTCGTCGCGATACCCTGAACGCCGTTCTCGTAGGCCCACTGGACGAGTCCCTGATTCTCGTTGTGGGCGCCGTACTTGACGTGTTCCTCGCGATAGTCCACCTGGCCGATGACCCACTCCACCGGTGCCTCGTCGGCGTACATGTGCGCCAGGTCGATGTGGTGGGTGCCGTTGTCCAGCAGGGTACTCGTCCCCACTTCGACCCGCTCCAGGTCGCCGATCACCCCTTCCTCCAGTGCGAGTTTCGGCTCGCGCCACACCGGCGAGAACCGTCGCTGGTGATTGAACGTCAACTGCACGTCCCGCCTGCTGGCTTCCTGGGCCATCAGGCGCGCGTCGCCCCACGTCGTCGCCATCGGCTTCTCGCAGTGGATTGCCTCGGGCACGCCACTGGCGATGCAATCGAGGACGATGTCCGCGTGTGTCGGCACCGGCGTCGAAATCGAGACGACGTCCGGGTCCACCGTTTCCAGCATGACATCGTAGTCCTCGAAGATGCCAGCTTCCTCAATGTCGAACTCCGCGGCGAAGGCGGCGGCGTTCTCCCGGACGATGTCCGCGGCGGCGACGATTTCGCAGTCGTCCCGGTCGCGATACCCCGCCGCGTGCTGGTAGGCCATCGCCGCACTCTCTCCCCACACCGGATTGTCGGGTTCCGGACCGGTCCCGATGAACGCAACGTCGTATTCCATAGCCGGGTGTCGCCGCCGTCCGTGAAAAGGTTCGGCCTCCCGGAAGGTTGCACCGACTCGATCAATCCCGAGAGTTTTGAGCCCCTGTTCAGCATTCCCAGTGGCGCGCGCTGTCTCGCGTGCCGAACGATAGTGAGGCCGCGAGACGTAACCGTGCGAGGGATGAGCGAGTGAAGCGAGCGAATCGGCTGGGGAGGTGTGTGGCTGTCTGCGGTGCTGTGCGGGGCGGTTGCTGTTGTAGTGCGGTGCTGTGGGCGGTCCTGGCGGACTGAAAGGGCGAGGTGCGCTGGCGCGGTCTGTGGGACCCCTATCTGAGTGAGCGTAGGGAACGAAGATATGTCCCACAGACCGCGCGAGCGGGCCGAGGGCTTTCGGCACTTGCTGTCGACTGAGCTCGATTCAACTCACAGCGAGCCGGCCGAGGGCTTTCGGCACTTGCTGTCGACTGAGCTCGATTCAACTCACAGCGAGCGGGCCGAGGGCTTTCGATTCTTGCTGTCGACTGAGCTCGATTCAACTCACAGCGAGCCGGCCGAGGGCTTTCGATTCTTGCTGTCGACTGAGCTCGATTCAACTCACAGCGAGCCGGCCGAGGGCTTTCGGCACTTGCTGTCGGCTGCAGTAGCAGTCTCTCAGATCGAGCGTGCCGAGGGCGTTCGTCGCTTCCTGTTCTTGGTACTCGTTCCAAATCATAGCAAGTCGGTCGAGGGGACTCGATTCGCAACGGAGCCTGATTTGAACTCCGAGGACTGGCACCCGGAGAATCGCGCCCGAACCCGTGGACTGAAACCGCGCCCGACGAAGGAACTACCATGGTTCGAACTGCGATCAACCTCTACTCGGTCCGCGACCTGGACCTGCCGATGCCTGAAATCCTCGAGCGCTGTGCCGACGCCGGCTACGACGGCGTCCAGTTCTCCGGCGACTTCGGGGGGCTCTCACCCGAGGAGGTCGCCGCAAAACTCGACGAACTCGACCTGGCCGTAACCGACGCCCACGTCAACGTCGAAGACCTCGAAGAAGACCCCGAAGCAGTCGCCAAGACCCACGGAACGATCGGGTCGAGGGGTGCGGTCGTCCCGTGGCTCGGTCCCGAGGACTTCGAGTCCCGCGAAGCCGCAACTGCCACCGCCGAGCGCGTGAACCGGATCGCGGCCGACCTCGTCGACCACGGCTTCCTCTGTCACTACCACAACCACGCCCACGAGTTCGCCGAGTTCGACGACACGAACGGCTACGAAGTCTTCGCCGCGGAAACCGACGTGCTCCTGGAACCCGACGTCGGCTGGATCGAGACGGCCGGACACGACCCGGTCGAGATACTCGAACGCTATGGAGACCGAATCGAAATCGTCCACATGAAGGACATGGCCGACGGCGAGTTCTGCGAGATCGGCGACGGCGACGTGGACATGCAGGCCTGCGC
>ENA-ORCR01000654-ORCR01000654.1-marine-metagenome-genome-assembly--contig:-NODE-654-length-15625-cov-3.584191_pt1 | contig 15625 bp, 17 predicted proteins | sample MGYA00237782_ERZ508514 | MGnify/ENA primary metagenome ERZ508514 (study PRJEB26185, sample SAMN06268960) | marine metagenome | isolation source: Eden Landing Ponds, San Francisco, CA, USA | place...
CGGCTGTATCTGAGGCATCTTCTGTGTCTTTCGTCTCTGTACCGCCGCCTCGAACTTCGTCCATACTCCAAACGTCGCTTTTCCGCTCCTCAAGGTCATCGTCGCCGTCGTTACTGCTCATGCTTCCACCTCCGTAGTGTGACGTTCGAGCATTTTCGCGATCTCGGTGTAGGCTTCGCGTGCGTCCTCGGTCTTCGCGTCGTCCTCGTGGAGGAAGATGGAAACGCCGTTGTTCCAAGCACGCCGGATGGCAACGCGCTCAGGCACCTGAAAGACGTCATATGGAGCGTCATTGAAGAACTCGATCATCTGCTTAGTATCGTTGTTCTGGACGCTCTCGACAGCGTTAATGACAATCCCGAGGATATCGATGGTGTCGATTTGCCCCGGGAAACTGTTTGAGAGGTAGGCAATCTCCTCGTTCATCTTCTCGATCGCACGGATGGAACGTCGGGTTGGCTCGACGGGAATGAGGACTTGTTCGGCGGTGAGGAGGGCATTATCAAGGATTTGGCTGAGATCAGGCGGGCAGTCAATGAGGATGAAATCATAGTCGTGGTCAAGCTCGTCGACGGCAATTTTGAGTCGCATTTCGCTGTTTGCGACCTGAGTGACGAGCATATCTTTGAGCCCGTCCATTGCTTTGTTGGACGGAATGACGTCGAATTCGTCGTGACGCTCGATAATCTCATTGATCTCCTCAGTGCGTGTTGGTTCGACCATCACTTGGTGGAGAGATGGGATCTTCTGATCGTAGAGGTCACGGAAGCCCGTGCCTTCGGTGAGGGTTCCCTGTGGGTCGGCATCGATGAGGAGGACATCGTGGCCTTGGTTCGCGAGCGCACCACCGAGGTTGATCGTGGTAGTGGTCTTTCCGACCCCACCGGCTTGATTTGAGATGGCGATTATCTGCGTCATATGACCTATGTATCTGAGGCGTCTGATATAATTGTTTGTCAGACGTACCTGATGTGTCTGACGTATCTGAGAAGACTGATCGAGAGATGAGACAGGTTGAGAAGTTCTCGGGAGAAACCTAGCTGGTGTATCTGAGACATCTGACGCATCTAACACTATTCCCGTAAACACGCCATCTCACTACGGTATCTGAGATAACTGATAGCTGGCCCGTAAGTAGTGTAACTGAGATAACTGATATATCTGAGGTATCTGAAAATGAGATAGATAGCTCAATGGTGGCCGACTTCCCATACTGATATATCTGCCATATCTGAGATTGCTGATGTTCTCAACGTGACGGCTCTGTGGTGACTGCGATATCTGATGTATCTGAGGAGGGAAGAATGGGGTGTGTGAATAGTAGTCGGGTTAGAAATTCCAATTGATTGGGAATTTCTACCGATAGAACAAATAGGTGCATCCCGAGTTAGCATCCACGTATGACTGAACGAGAAGAGCTGCTACAGCAGGGGAATACCGTAGATCCATGGCCCTACAAATGGATATAACGGCGTCTTCAGCTCGGAAACAGCGTTCAAGTCGATATCCTCAAAGAAGTCTATACAACTAACCAAAACAAAGAGGATACACAACTATGTCGAACAGCCGAATTGAGGTCGCTCTTCAAGCACTAGGCAGTGACCGGTTTGAGCGGTTGATGCATGATTTATTGGAGCGGGAAGGGTACACAGTGGATCCAACGGGGACAAGCGGTCCCGATGGCGGTCGCGACGCCTTCCTCCTAGATGGTGACCGAGACGGGATCCTTCATTGCTCTGTGCAGAAAGACAATTGGGTCGGGAAAGCCCACGACGACATCGAAACAGCTGTTGAGAACTTCGATCGTGACTTTGACTTCTACATTTTCGCCACAACACAAGACCCCAGTACGACCAAACGGGATCGGGTTGAAGAGGAGCTCCACGAGGAATGGGGAATCCCCACGACGGTTTGGGACTTCTCGAAAATCCGGAACAGCTTGGTGGGCGATCGTGAGAACAACGATCTGATCCGGGAACACCTCCGTGTCGATCCCAATCGACCGTTCGTAGACATTGAGTCAGAAGTAGATGATCTCTATGAGGATTTGCTGGATCGTGTGAAGCGCCGACAAGCTCCCGATGGGACAATTGTCGAGGACCCTGCCTTAGTTGTCGTCCATGTCATTCCTCAGGAAGCCGTCGACGACCATCACGACCGGTATGCAGGCGACCTCCCCCACCCACCTCAGTTCGAAAAACGTGATGCATACGCTGTAACACGACCGAAGGTGAAGATCACCGAAAATAATCGACGCTTCCATGATGGCACCGAGAGGGAGCGATACACTGCTATCCATCGGGACGGGTGGACTGAAGGTATCTTCACAGCTCTGTATCCCAGCGACAACCCCCAACTCCGGACATCTATTGATCGGCTCATAGCGAACTTCGTTCATACCGCTCTCGGGACGTTTGACGAAGCAGACATCTACCCGCCCTACTATGTGTACGTCAGCATACTGGGTGCCGAGGGGTACACACTTTCCCGACCAAGTGGATCAAACCGACCACCCAGCAATGTGCGACCTTTCACCGAGGACGAGATACGGTTGAATCGCGTCCAAATCGACAATCCAGATGTCGATGTCCCGGATGTGATGCGGAAGACGTTCGATCAGCTCTGGCGACACGGTGGCTGGGAACACTCAGTCAACTATCAAGCCTCCGAGACAGATGATGGTGAAACTGTCTACGAGTGGAATCCATACCGATAACAGTATCCACAGTAACAGATCGAGTCGATCATAATTGCTCTCCTGTAATTGGTTTCTCGATCAGTCACGCCATAGTCCCCATCGGAATTACGCCACGATGAGACCTATTGAGGATGGCCGCTGATCCCGAGGAGTAGGAGCTTGAACAGGTCGATAAGCTAGCTGAAGACTCGCCTTCGTCCGTCAGGATGGTTGTTATTGATGATAGAGGCGCCAGAGCCAGCCGGGCGTTGAGGTAGTGATTTCGTCGATAACTGATGTCCACGGGTGGTTGCCGTGGAACGCCCGGGCATAGGGAGCCGAAACGTCTGCTGTCTCACTCACGAGGAGCAATGACCCGAAGAGAGCGTATTCAGGGAGGAACGCAACGTCGCTCCACCAGTATCGAGGGCGAAGATATCCGAGAGGTCGCCACAAACGATGAGATCGAAGTGCAGCCAGCTCCTCGTCGGTAACACCGAGTTCACGAACAGCTGCCGGTGTGATCCCGCCTCGACGCGTTCCGTGGGCAAGGACGCCCTCCAAGAGCGTCTTCGTATGCTGTCTCTCCGCGAGATGAGCCAAGAAGTCGTACTGTAGCTCGGTGGCGAAATGAGCTTGCGTACAGACTGACACAGCCTGCTCGAAACCTTCCTGCAAGTATGGGTGCTTCCAAGTTGGTGAGTCAAACTGGTGCTGATACGCGTGGCACAACTCCGACGCTAAATACGTGTACGCCGTCGTCTCGGGGAGCTGGCCTGGGCTCACGCCGATTCTGCCCGTCCGCGCGGAATATCGCCCTTCGATGAACACGAGCGTCAATGAGGCCGGCAGATCGCTCGTGAGGAGTGCGAGACGCTCCCTACGCGAACAGTCGTAAACGAGATGCTTGCGCCACATCTCGCGGTACTGTGTGGAATCGACATCGAGAAGATCGTCGTAAAATCGCGTGAGTTCATCGAACCGTTCGTGGAGGTCAGCCTCGCTCGCGAGGGGGCCATCGGAATTCTGTTGGAGTGACTCGGTTAGGGGTGGTGCGTCCGGGTACTCCGCCCGGTACGACTCAACAGCATCTGAACAGATTGACTGTAGCTGTTCGAAGAACACGTCGTCGTCCATCTGAATGATATAATAGTGGAGAGGAGTAAACTTCGTTCGATAGTCGGATTGACTGTTTAAGCGTATCTACGCAGGAGCTGACTCTGCGGGTTCGACATACTGGTACTCCCACTCGCGTCGAGCCTCGATTTCACGACGCCCACGACGCGTAAGCGTATAGACATTCGTTCGCCGATCTTTCTCTCCTTTCTCGACAAGCCCTTTCTCAACAAGCGTGTCGAGGTTCGGGTAGAGTCGGCCGTGATGGATCTCTTTCTCGTAGTAGTTTTCGAGTTCTTCCTTGATGGCGAGGCCGTGGGGCTCATCAAGGCCAGCGATCACGTACAGGAGGTCCCGTTGGAATCCAGTCAGATCGTGCATCGTCCTACTACTTGATACGTAGTGCTATTGAATACGTCTGTTGCCCTGAAAGTGGCCGTGAACACTCCTAGAGGAACCGAGTCAGATATCTGTATGTTTATACAGAGGACGAGAGAACAACCTGAGCGTATGGCAGACCTGATTGTCAAATCGGCTGTGAAAGAAGCACTCAACGACCACAACGTCTCGGCGGATTTCTACGAAGCACTGGACGACGAAGTAACTGAAGTGCTCGAAGATGCAGCCCGTCGTGCCGAGGAAAACGATCGGAAAACTGTCCAGCCCCGCGACCTCTAGCTCGGTCAGAAAGTACTACCCCCATCGCTCGAATTCACCCACCTGTTTTTAAGACACTTGTGACTGGTAGATATCCCTATGAGTATGACAACGGAGTCAATTCAAGTCGAGAACGTCGTTGCCTCGTCCGATATCGGTCAAGAACTCGACCTCGAAACGCTCTCTGGGGATTTAGGAGCAACCGACTACGACCCCGATAACTTCCCGGGACTCGTGTATCGGATGCACGATCCAAAAGCCGCAGCACTCATCTTCCGCTCGGGAAAAGTCGTCTGTACGGGAGCGAACAGCGTTGATGACGTGACGACTGCGCTTAAGCACGTCTTCGACGAACTCCGCGAGTTGGGGGTCGATGTCGCAGCATCGCCGAAGATTGAAATTCAGAATATTGTCTCAAGTGGGGATCTCGACCATACACTCAATTTGAATGCGATCGCGATCGGTCTGGGCCTCGAAAGCGTCGAATACGAACCTGAACAGTTCCCCGGGCTTGTCTACCGACTCGATGACCCGGACGTGGTCGCACTCCTCTTTGGAAGTGGGAAACTCGTCATCACTGGTGGAACACAACTCGATGACGCTGAAAAGGCCCTGGTAAACATCGAAGATCGGCTCAACGATCTTGGGTTACTGAGCTAATCTGAGTTCTCGATAGAATTCATCGAAACGGTCTGTCGGAAGCAGATGAGAATGAGAGCGATAGATGATAGTGCTCAGACGTCAGCAGGAGATTGGGAGACTTCACTACTACTTGTAGCGTCCCCGCTGTTGTCATCCTCAGTCGCCTCGAAGTCCGTTGTATCGTCGCCTTCTACTCCGAGTGCGTTGCGCGCTACGGTCGAGTCGGTATCCATTTGGATATGATCGAAGCGAAGGGATTCCTTCTCGCAGAGCCAGCAGTCGCACTTATTGAAGGGAATCTCTTCTTTGCTCGTCGGGTAGCCTTCGTCGATAATTGTGGCGGCGATGTGCTTGCCTTTCTCGAGAAGGTCTTGGACACGCCCCGGGTCGGGACCGAAGGCATCGATGCCGGCACTCTCCGGTGGCCACGTCCGAACCTCAAGATCGGACTTCGCGAGGTACACAATCTGACCCTGAGACGCTCCAAGCGCCTTCATATAGAGATAGATCTGATCCAGATGGCGCTCGATGGGTGGATTGAATCGATACCAGTTGGCTCGCGACTTATAATCGTAGACAGTGTTGGTGCCGGGCTCGTACAAGTCGGCGTGGCCGATGATCGTAAGCCCGTCCATCTCCATCTCGATTGCGACTTCGCGCTGGGTTTCGACGTCGAGGTCTGGGATGACTTCGTTTTCCATAAACTCGTGGATGGTGGTTCCCGTGTGGAAGGTGCCAAGCGCGTCGGTATGGTCGAGAAGACCGAGTTTTGAGTTGTAGCATTGACGGGGGCACTTCGCGAGCTGACTCGGGTGGAAGGTGTAGGGGTCGAGCTCGGTGTGGCTATGCTCGTCGTTGAGCTGGATGAGTGTGGACTGGATTGCGGACTCGAAGTCGATCATAGCGAATCTCCTCTTCGAACGGCGTCGCAGCGATGGATGCGAGGCCCGTTCGTCGGTATGCGGGCGAAAAACAAGACTAATTCAATATTTTGAACTAGGATTCAAAACAGTAATGGTGCTGGAGATCCGAATACGTGTATGAGCGACTCTGGAACCACGGATCACACGGCAAAGGTCGCCCGGATTCGGGAGGTTGCGATGACGGTTCGTGAACCAAAGAATGCGGGAGAGATAGCTGAGGCTGCTGGTGTTGCCCGAAACACGGCTGAAAAGTATCTCACGCAACTGGTCGAAGCGGATAAACTCGCGACGATCCAGCGGGGCCGCGAGACCCGCTACTATCCAGATCCAGTCACCCAGTATTTCGATCAGATCCGTGACCTCGTCAACGACCATCGAAAAGACGAACTCACGGCTGAACTAGATGCAATCCGGGACGATATCGACGAGTGGAAAGAGGAGTACGATGTGGAGTCCGCTGACGAACTTCGGGCGACCGTCGGTGATGATATTCCGGCATCCGAACGCCGGCAGCGGCGCCACGACGCGGAGGATTGGGACTACTATGAGCACCAAGCGATGCTCATTAAGCAGGCGATTCAGCTCTATGATACGATTGAGGCGACTCGTGAGAGTCGTATTGCCTCCGCCAACTGACTCGGTGACAGTAAAATGGGAAATCCACCGATTTCTGGAGACACGCATCTCCACCGATACGAGGTCCACAAACGAGTCACAAATCGACTTCAACGGGAAGCTGGCGTGACGACCGTAGAAGCCAAACCAAGTCCGATGCGGCCAGTCCGTCTCGTAGCGACCCTCGATCGCGCGGTCTTTTTTGACCAAAACACGGATGCTGGCGACGCGACACTTGAATTCGAGTGGCGCCCTCATTCCAAGCGCGATGAGTTCCGCATTCAGTATAATGAACCGGGGACCCCGTGGTCATGTGGCTGGCATCAAGACAAAACCCACGAGAAGCTCGGCCCAAGTCATTTCCAAGTTGACCACGAAGCGTGGCCAGCACCGCACCGTGAGTCTGCATCCTTCACAGACTCGAATCCGATGGCAATCCTCGAAACTTGCCTCACTGAGCTTCGTGACCGTGTCCCGAGTCTCCCGGACAGCGTTCGCCCGAGTCCGTAGGTCGCTACGCGATGGGTTCGGCGACGACAGTGTCGTGCTTGAGGTAGGGGATTTTGCGTTGGTCGTCGGTATCGAACTCGATGATATCGGTCTCAAAGAGAAGATTGAGGTCGCGACTGACGCCGGAGACGTCGCGATCGAGGTCATCGGCGAGGGCGCGGCCGGACTCGATGTCGCCTTCACGGATGCGGGAGATGAGTTGCTGGCGCTTCTCCGTGAGGACCTTCTTGGCGGTCTCTCGGTCGGTGACGAAGACGTCCTCGAAACCGCTGGTAGCGAGGGCACGGGCCAGTCGGGATCGTAGTTCAGCGTCCCCGTCCGCGTTGGTATGGTGGTCGGGGGCCATCGTCTTGTGTTGTAGTCAGACCGCAACAAAAACGGGTGTTTCAACGTACCCAATCAGTAGCGCGTGTCGCGCGGTCGCCGCCCGCGAAGGCGGCGCGGTGTCTTCCCCGGAGGCTTCGGCGACGGAGTGTTACGATCGACATAACTGTCCCAGTGCTCGACCGCGAACCGACCGTCGTGTGTTTCGTAAATATAGCCCACGTACTCCCGGTAGGTCGGCGAGTAGAGCGTCTCTTTTCGCGTGAACCGGAACTTCGCGTCGGCGTTCGGCTTGCTCTCTGGATCCTCGGTGATTCGCTTGTCCTGGTAGGCATAGCTGTAGCCGTCTCGTTCGTGCTCGCGACACCATCCGTCGATGAACGCTTCGAGGGCGTTCTCTGGGCTGTCGCCGATGAATCTGTCTCGTGGCATCTGTATGTGTGTGGCTAGGCGGTGATCTGGTGGTCGTCGACGGTCGTCCAGGTGTCCTCGCTGGGCCCGCGGCGCTCGTGAACGACCTCGAAGCTGTTGTCGGCTTCGATAGGACGAATAACGACCCGATGCTCGGTGTCGTTCCGGTAGCTCGCCATCGCGATTCCTCGGTCGTAGCGCGTTTTTACCCACGTACAGAGCGTAGTCCTGCTTCGGTGGACGAGTGGGTGAACTTCCTCGAGATCCGCGGTCTGCCAGTCGTCGCCTGCGCCAACGCGCTGCTCGTGGATGATGTCGACCTGGGGGCGGTCAGGCCATTCCCGGATGGCGACGCGATGGGACTGATCGTTCGAGTCGATGGCGACGTTGGTCGCAGTGTCGACCATCGTTGACCAGTGGCAGAGGATCTTCGTCGGGGGCTGTGTGGACATAGTTCGATCGCACCGTTCGACACAGTGTGGGCGAGGAGAAACACGAGGGGAGTATGGCCCCTAACAGAATCCTTGGACACTCACAAGTGGGGCACTCGATCAAAGGTCGTCGTGGTCGGCGTCGAGGACGGCTACGATCGCGCTCTGGAGAATATGCCAGAAGTAACCGCTGAGGATGGCTTCACGCCAATCTTCACTACCGTAGGGTGCCTCCCTGGCTTGTTCGGTTTCGTAGGCGTCCTCGAGGTTGTACATTTCGGTGAGCTGGTCGGCGAGTGCCATCTGTTCGACGAAGGAGAGCTCACACCAGATGTCGGCTCGATTGGACTCGATCGTGTCGTGGATCGCGTCGTAGAGATCGGGACTCTTGTTCTGGAACCGTTCTTGGGCTCCAGCGGCGAGTGACCTAATGAGTCGATCGGGGTCGACGCTGAGCCAGGAATCGCTGGCGACTGATGCGGGGTCGCCCCCAGTCAAAGGGATGAGGGGCTGCGGTTCGGTTGGTTTGTCGGTCTCGTCGCCAGCGAGTGTGTCGACGATATCGGTGATTCCCCAGAGGTTGTAGACAGCCGCAATGTCGATTTCGCGATGGGAATAGGCCTCATTGTGCTTCTGGACGAGGATGAGGTGCTGAACGTGGAAGTCAACGAAAGTAGGGCGGCCGGTTTCGCCGGCGCCGCGGTCAAGGAAGATGAGGCCAGTCTCGGGATTGAAAAGGAAGAGAGCAACATTTCGCGGTGGGCCTCTGCCGACATTCTGGTAGTCCACGATGCGGCCGTCCGGTAGATCGAAGTCACGAGCGGGGTACCGGGTCGCGACTTCCGCGACGATCCCGTGCGTGAAGGTGCGAACGGGTGGGGCGGAGTCAATTTCCTCGTACCGAGGAGAGTGGAGGAGATGCTGGATGTCGAGGTGGTCGGGGAGGTCGTCGGGGTCAATACTCGTAGCAGCGAGCGCAACTGCAGTGGCTTCGGTGTCGGTAGCGAGATGCCGACTCGGTGCGAGCTCGTAGGATTCCTTGAGGCGGACAACATCGCCCCGCTCGAGGAGGGGGAACGGGATATCGTCGGAGGTCGTGGGCGTTTGAGTCTTTTTTGCCATGCGTCTGCGCTTGTGGCGCGAAAGAAACCACCAACGAGGTAGTCGTACGAACGGCAAATAGAGAAAGCCATACTCCCACAACAGATAAGATCAAGAGTAATTTTCGAGGACGAGGAACACGAACTGCTGAGCGAAGCCGGTTACGAGAACAGCTAAGCCAAGCCTTCTAATCCTGGTCGTATATCTCTCAATTTGTCGGTTTATTTCTTTATCAGCCAAATTTTTTGGATAGAAGAAGGCGGCAGTGTCGGGCACACCTGGTCCAGTCGTCCAGCCCTTGTATCCCGTAAGTTCTTTTTCCGGTAGTTCTTCAAATAGCGCTATATCTAATGAACTCCCTACTTCAATCCGATTTATATCATCTGCGTCCCAACTATCCTTGACAAAATACAGCCCATGTGTGTGATCACTAAGACCGTCCTGTATAAGTGGTGTAATTACCTCCAATAGTTCAGGAAATCCAATTTCGGTCTCTTTCTGAGTGGGTGAGCTTCCTGGACGACACAGAGTAGAAAAACCACCTTTGCCTGTCCTGTCTACGGTTTCCTTTGCGTAATTCAGTCGACCACTGAATGTTTGGTGCCAAATGGCAGGAATATCAGGAACTGCAAGAATAGTAGCACCGAATATATCTATCAACAACCCCAGTAAAACACCCCAAAATAGAGGATAGTGAAACAAAACTAGGATGTCAATTCCGATTAGAAGTATAATAGATGGAAATAAAACCCATCTCGCTCTTGGAGTCTTGATTGACCGTTTTATAATCATCAGACTCAACTGATGGTTTAAGCTTGAAAATTCAACCGATAGGTATGTAGACCGTTCTATGGCACACTCAGTTTAGAGTAAGAGTGTTAAGCAAGGGGACAGCACTATATGGATGAGACGGATGAGTTATGCCACCGGACAGCACCCGAGGGCGGATAGAGTACGATGTCATCACACTGTTCGCGACTGTTGAGGTAGACTCAGAGCAGCGACCGGGAATTACCGAAGCGTTACACGAATCACGCACGCAACTATCGAGCCAGACCGGCTATCTGATGCGCTTCGGAGACGCTTCGCATCGTGAACTGACTGTCTTCGACGTCGTTTCGCTCCCGATCAAGAGCTACCCGGTGTCTGAGTCCGCATATGCATCTCTCCCAGATCGCGTTCGCGAGCAGCTCCAAGACGTCGGTGCCGTGCAGATCGTCGCCGATTATGACTCGGAGGCAAGCGTCTTCCGCGATGTCGTGTGGCCGGGTGCGGAGTCACCAGGAGACACCGCGGATCCAGTCGAGACGGTAGACGACTCGCCAGACGATGGTGCGACCGAACAGTCGGTAGCTGCGGGCGATGGAGTGGGTACGGACGCGATGGTTGAAGAGCACGGCTCGGATGATTCAGCGCAGACGTATCGCCCGATCACACGTCGCGAGTTCGAGACGTTCCTTGAGGGTGTCAGCGTCGATTTTGAGCGGAAGACGTACGGCTGGACAGATGAATGGGTGTACGAGTCGATCCTGGATGACGGGGAGAAGTGCCTGCGGGTATACTCGTCGATCGACCGCGAAGACAACGCGAGTCGTGAAGCTGGTTCAGACGCGATAAAATCGGTCCTCCTGCTGAACGTGGCCGACGCCGGCGAGGAGCCGACGTGGCGGCCACTGCGGAAGCCGAAGCGGACGTATCGAATACAGACGTGGCCGCAGAACCTCCGTGAAAAGCTTGAGAACGCGGTGGCAACGCGGGACGAACTGAAGGTCTGCTCGGAGTGTGGTCGGCCGATGGTGCTTCAATCCCCGAAAGGGAAGAACCGCCAGTTCTGGGGGTGCTCGGGATACTATGAGAAGACGGCAGGTAGTGACCGAGCGTGTGAGAATACCGCGCCCGTACAGTAGGTCGAATCATTTAAAATTTTAATTCGAATCCTTGCTGTCAGGGATGTAGATTCGGAATTCTTCAGGGTTGGTATGGTAGACAACGGATCCAGATGGAGCATTGTAAACCCGAGAAATAGCATAGAGATCTGCCCGGGACATTGAGGTGTTTACTACGAGGACGGCAAATGCGCTAAACACGAGGAGCGGTATTGGCGCGAAGAATAATGGAAGGAAGATGAGGTTGAGCGAAAGAAGCGGTGCGCTCAAAGCCAGCATGGATTCTTTTCTAGATATAACTTGGTCAAAGGCCCCTGCATAGAACGCATTGAGACGGTCAGCCTTCCCCCAATCAATCTCGTACCCGAGCAGGACATACACAATACTATGGATCGATTCATGTCCGAGGATAGTCATCCCCCCTACCACAAGGAAAGTCAGCAAGAAGAGAACCAAATTATCGCGTAGAAACTCAATTCCGTGGAGCGCACCCACCGCTACGAAGAGAGTGACAACCCCGAAAACCGCCAAGAATTTGGCCTGCTTCTCAAGGACCGTAGGATAGCTGACCAAAATGCATTCCGTGTATTCTTCAGATAGCTCAATCATACTCAGCATGGGCGTTTAATCTCTAATGGCTTAGGCCCTCTTGAATTCCCATCAGCGGCGTCGTAAAAGCGACCCGTGCCGAGACCAGTAGAGTGCGGTGTCCTCACTCGTTGGTCGGTCAACACCGAAGACGCTGGTAGCCAGAAAATAAGCGACACGTGGCGGGGTGGGACGAAGGCGGTGTCGGTGCTCATCGTTAGAGTCCGTCGAACATCACGGCGAACTGGTCGAGGCGGCAGTCGAGGTCGCTGTCGTCGTGGACGTAGAGGTGGCGGTCGTAGAACTGCTCGATGTCCTTCGCGCGCTCCGGAGGTTGTCCGTGGGGAGTGTCGAGAGCGAGCGTAAGGCCGCAAACAGGCCCGTACGTCTGCTGGAGCTCCTGCTGGTAGTCGTCCGCGGAGCCGGGTTTACCATCAGTGATGATGATGACGAGAGGGGAGTCGCGGCGCTGGTCAAGGAGGCAGCGGGCGAGTCCGAGAGCATCAGTGAGGGGCGTCCCGCCGCCCGTCTCGCCGCTCATCAGACTCGCTTGAACGTGTTCGGTCTCGACGCTGAATGGTTTGATGAGGCGGGCGTCTCCATGGACAAAGTCGATAATGGCGACGTTGATGCCGAGATCCTCGCAGGCCAGGGCGAACCGTGCAACGGCGTCTTCGGCGGTGTCGATGAGATTGCTCATCGAGCTGGAGCGGTCAAGGACGAGGACGAGGTTGTACTGTTTCTCGTCGCCCTGCTGGCGGACGCTGAAGGCGTCGACGTCGCCGCGGGCGAGAGCGCCAGCGCGGCGTCGGTCGAAGCTCCCGCTGGTGACACCGCTGCGGGTCTGGTCGCGGCGACTCTCTCGGAGCGCCATCCGGAGAGTGCCACCGACGGCGTCTGCACCCGCGGTCGCAGCTTGCCACCTCGCGGGAGGTGCCTGCTCACCGATCTGCGGGAGGACCGAGAGCGAGTCGAGACTTCCCTTTCCTGCGCCGGTGCCGCCACGTCGCCGTGCGGTCGTCGTGTCGGGGCTCTCGCCGCTCTCGTCGGTGTCGCCGTCGTTCGCGAGATCTTCGAGGGCGGCTAGGGTTTCTTCGAGGTCGCGTTCGAGCGCGTCCTGCTCGGGAGTGGCGCGGTCGGCTTCCTCGTGAGCGGCGGCGTGGTCCGCGCTGAGCGCGTCGGCTCGTTCGTCAAGGGAATCATCGTACGCTGGCTCGGCGAGCGGCGCTGCGGCTTCCTCGGCCGGCTTGCCGGTGTTGTCCGTCTCGCCGTCTTCTGTAGTGCCGTCAGCGGCGGGGTCGTCGAGCGTGTCTGAGTCGGCGTCCTCTCCATCCTCACCTGCCGTGCCGGTGCTTCCGTCCCCCGTGTCGTCCGTGTCGCCCCCGTCCGTGCCGCCAGTCGCGTCTCTGGCCTCGCCATCGTCTTCAGATGGAACGCCGTCAGCGCGATCGTCGGGCGCTCCTGCGCCATCCGTGTTTCCACCGGTCGTGTCGGACGTATCTGAGGTATCTGAGCCGTCTGAGGTCGCCTCCTCGTCGGTACTCGCGGCCTCACCGCTGTCGCGCCCGGCGCTGTCACCGCCGAGGAAGTCCGAAATCGACGCCTGCCCGTTCGACGGGCCACTCGACGCATCGGACGCTCCGCTACTGTCTGCGGCGCCCTCGGTGGGCTCTCCGTCTCCCTGCTCCTCAATGCCGCTCTCTTCGGCCGCCGACCCTCCGATCTCGTCGGACGTGGATTCAAGATCTTTGGCGCTGGACGCTCCAACACCACTGTCACGTTCTCCGTCCACGGAGTCTGCACCGCTAGCATCCGTCCCCGACTCGTCCGACGGATCGTCGCTCTCGCCCTCGTCCGGGGAGGTGTCCATCGACTCGGCCTGGGGGTTAGGCTCGGCATCGGACTCCACATCGGACTCGGACGAAGTTCCGTCGTCGTGTGCAGAGGCCCCGGCGTCGTCGGGCGCGAGCTCGTCAGCGGTGTCTGCCGTCCCGATATCCGGGTAGGCGAGGACGTCTGCGGAGGGCCCATCCTGAGTTTGCTCGAGGGAGACGTTCTCTGGGTCGAAGTCCGCCGGCGGCTCCGCGGAAGCGTCGTCACTCGATGCCTCCGAGGGGTCGCCGTCAGCGGGCGACTCACCCAGTACGCCGTCAGGGGTGTCTCCGGACGTCTTCGGACTGTCGTCGGTTGGCGACTCCGAGACGTCACTCGGATCGGCGTCTGCGGCGCCGTCCCCACTGGGTGCATCCTCCGGCGACTCATCGGGTGCCTCTGCGTCCGTGTCGGGGTCAACGGACGGTTCGCTCGACTCGCCCTGCTCGCACTCGTCGGGCGTCGACGAGTCGGACTGAGAGGGCGACGGGGGCGTGTTCGGACTACTGCCACCCGTTGCGGCGGTGTCTTCGTCTTCTTGACCCTGCTGGTGGTTGTCCTCGTCCATCTGGTCGAGGAGCGGCTTGATAGTCTGTTCCCAGCAGTCGAGCACGGCATCTCCACGCTTCACGGAGTCTGGTTCACTGAGGACGGTCGCGAGTAGGTCATCGAGCGCGTCCTGTGTCTGCGCGAAGGCCGCCGCGTCATCCTGGGACTGGAAGGTGATCCGGAGGTCGTCCGGGTCAAGGAGGACGTCACTCTTCCCAGAGTCGTAGATGCCGTGGTCGTAGAGGTAGGACTGGATCGCGTCCCGGTAGGTAAAGGTGATAGTAGCGGTGTCGGGGAGATCGCTCGCCATCTGAGTGAGACTCCGGTTGACGAGCTCGAGGCGGTCGGCGGCGAGCTGACTTTGTGCCGCTCGGAGTTGGTGTTCGATCGCGGCGTCCTCGGCGTAGTTGATGAGGCCGTGGACGAACTCCTGATACTCTTCGTCGACGCGCTCGTCAAGGTGGTCGGCGACCGTCGAGATGTTCGTGTAGCGGATGTGGCCAAGTTCGTGTAGTGAGAGGCCGAACTGCTGGGCGCGGTCGGCCGTGAGCTGGTCGTCGAGCGGGAGGTTATCGAGATTCGCCGGATTGGTGGAGATGAGAACGAGGTAGTCGCCGTCGACGGCATCGACGAGCTGCTGGGCGGCCTGCTGGTCGAAGTCGGTCGCATCGGCGTCGATTAGGCGATCGGCGTCAGCCGGGAGAACGCACGCAGTCTGGACGTGTGATGTGAGGACGACTTCGATGTTTTCGCCGGTGTGAGCCTGGATGTACTCAGTGAGTCGGCGCGTCCGTTGTGAGGAACGCCGGGCCTGAGCCGGGCGATCGGGGAGAACGGATCGCGCTGTTTCAGCGCCGCTCGACGCTGGTGTGAGTGACGACATTATTGGATTCACCTCAGGGAACGGTGGTCAGAGGAACGCGGCTACGGGTCGTGGCGCGTGAGAAACCTATGACCTGATGTGGTCGACGATGGTTTTCAGTGCAGTCACATCGTCGTTATTGTACTGTTTGAGTCGATCCCAGTCTGGTTCTTCGCCGTCGAGGAGATATCGCGTGTACTTGCTCCCGACCACAAACCCGTCGACGGTCGGGTCTTGATATTCAAAGCCGAGTGCGCTCGCTACGACGTCCAATTTATGCCGATTGAAGGGCCCAAAGAGTTCCTGTTGGGCAGTAATCCCGAGGTCGTGTGCTCGCTCCAGATGGTCGAGCCCCTCAGTAATGTCGTGTTCGTCGAATCTGCGACTGAGACACTGTTCGTCGAAGTAGTTCCCTCCGTAGTAGATGATCGGCTCGGAGCCATGATCATCAAGGTACTCAG
>ENA-ORCR01000656-ORCR01000656.1-marine-metagenome-genome-assembly--contig:-NODE-656-length-15575-cov-3.246225_pt1 | contig 15575 bp, 14 predicted proteins | sample MGYA00237782_ERZ508514 | MGnify/ENA primary metagenome ERZ508514 (study PRJEB26185, sample SAMN06268960) | marine metagenome | isolation source: Eden Landing Ponds, San Francisco, CA, USA | place...
GTCTCGATGCTCGCGGGCCATCTCGGCGAGCGCGTCCCGGACCGCGCGCAGTTCCGGCACGAGCACGTCCTCGACGGCGGGCTTGACGAGCAGGCGGTGGGCGAGGTTGTTGACGTCCTCGCTCGTGAGGCCGAAGTGGATCCACTCGGCGGCGTCGAGGCCTTCGGGTAGCCCCTCGCGGACGAAGTACTCGACGGCCTTGACGTCGTGGTTGGTCGCGGCGTAGTCGCCGTAGCCCTCTGTCTCGATCTGTTTGATCAGGGCTGCGTCCTCGTCGTCGAACTCCTCGTAGAGCGCCCGGAGGTGGGTGCGCTGGTCGCGGTCGATCTCGACGGGCGTGGCCTCGAGGTCGGCCAGCGCGAGGAGGTACTCGACTTCGACCTCGACGCGGGCGCGCATGAGCGCCGACTCGCTGGCGTAGGGGACGAGCGGTTCGGTGTAGCGTGCGTAGCGGCCGTCCAGCGGCGAGACGGCCGAGAGCGGACCGCGGTCTGTCATGCGTGGTGGTGCGACGACTCGGCCAAAGAGCGTGTCGTTTCGACGGTCGCGCTCGACCCGTGCGTCTCGCCGATCGAGAGTCCGGACGCCACACTGTGTCGACTGTGTCATTCGTGTCCCCGTGGATTCGCAACTACTTTGCGCGGCGGTGCCACCTCTTCGGATATGAACGTCGCCGGCATGGCATCCAATCGCGGACGGAACCTGCTGAACATCGCGGACCGCGCGCCCGGAGGCGCGGAGTTCGCCGTAATCCTGACGAACGACGCCGATGCACCGGTTCTCGAGAAGGCCGCCGAGCGCGGGATTCCGACGGAAGTCGTCGAGCGCGCGGACGGCGAGTCACGCCGCGAGCACGAACAGCGCGTGCTCGACGCCCTCGACGGCTACGATTTCGACCTCGTGACCCTGGACGGCTACATGCGTCTGCTCTCCGAGACGTTCCTCGGCGAAGCGCCGACCACGCTGAACGTCCACCCCTCGCTGCTCCCCTCCTTCCCCGGCATGGACGCCTGGGGCGACGCGCTCGACTACGGCGCGAAGGTCGTCGGCTGTACCGTCCACGTCGTCACCAACGCCATCGACGAGGATGGCGAAATCATCGAAGAAAAAGTCGACGGTGGCCCCGTCGTCACGCAGGAGCCAATCCCGGTCTACGAAGGCGACGACGAGGAGAGCCTCGCGGACCGCGTCCTCTACGAGGGCGAGTTCAAGGCCTACCCACGTGCCGTCAAGTGGTTCGCGGAGGACAGCGTGACGGTCGACTACGACGCGAACCAGGTCTCCATCGAGGACGACACCGGCGGTGACCTGCCGTCTCGACTCTTCAACTCCGAGGACCGCGCCGCGACCCTGCGCTACGGGGAGAACCCGCACCAGGACGCCGCCGTCTACGTCGACAACACGGTGGAGGAAGCCAGCGTCGTCCACGCCGACCAGTTGAACGATGGCGCGAAGGCCCTGTCGTACAACAACTACAACGACGCCGACGGCGCCCTGAATCTCATCAAGGAGTTCGACGAACCCGCCGCCGCGGTCATCAAACACACCAACCCCGCCGGATGTGCCACGGCCGACTCCCTCGCCGAGGCCTACGAGAATGCGCTGGCGACGGACCCCCAGAGCGCCTTCGGCGGCATCGTCGCGCTCAACCGCGAGTGTGACGCCGCGACGGCCGAGCAGATCATCGACTCGTTCAAGGAAATCGTCGTCGCGCCGAGCTACACCGACGCGGCGCTGGAGACGCTCTTCGAGAAGGACAACCTCCGCGTGCTGGACTGCGACGGCGAGTTCGAAGCGACGGACCCGCTCACCGAGAAGCAACTCGTCGGCGGACGACTCGTCCAGGACCGCGACCGTCAGCGACTCACCCGCGACGACCTGGAAGTGGTGACCGAACGTGAGCCGACCGACGAACAGATCGAATCGATGCTGTTCGCCTGGCAGACGTTGAAGCACGTCAAGTCCAACGGCATCCTCTTCGCGAAAGGCACCGAGACGGTCGGTATCGGGATGGGGCAGGTCTCCCGCGTCGACGCCGTCCGACTCGCCGCGATGAAGGCCGAGGAACACGCCCAGGGCAAGGACGCCGACGGCGCCGTGATGGCCTCGGACGCCTTCTTCCCCTTCCCTGACGGCGTCGAGGCAGCCGTCGACGCCGGTATCGAAGCCGTCATCCAGCCCGGCGGGTCGAAGAACGACGACATGGTCATCGAGGCCGCCGACGAGGCGGGTATCGCGATGGTCATGACCGGTCAGCGGTCGTTTAGACACGATTGAGCGACAGACTTACCGACTGACTGCCCTCGAAGACAGCGCTTCCGCGACCGCACGTTTTACGGTCGGATGGCGCGGCCGGTAGGGTATGACGTACCGAGTGATTCAGGTGGGGACCGGTGGCCAGGGCGCTCGCTGGTGTGAATCGTTCCTGCCCCCGAACGTCGAGAAGGACCTGATCGAGGTGGTCGCCGCGGTCGACCTCGATCCGGACGCACACGCGAACGCCGTCGACCACCTCGGCCTCGACCCCGAGGACTGTTACACGGACACCGAGACGGCCTTCGCCGAGCACGACGCCGACTTCTGCACCATCGTCACGCCGCCGTGGACGCACGAGGAGGTGGTCGACGCCGCCGTCGACCACGACCTCGATATCCTCTCAGAGAAACCGATCGCCGACACGCTCGACGCCTCCGTCCGCATCGCCGAGAAAGTCGAGCGGGCGGGCCTGCAGATGGGCGTGACGATGAGTCACCGGTTCGACCAGGACAAGACGACGCTCCGTCGGCGCCTCCGCACCGGTGATCCGGGGCCGCTCGACTACCTCGTCGGTCGGTTCACCTGCAACGCGCGCACCTACGGGCGGTGGGGCGAGTTCCGCCACGAGATGGACAATCCGTTGCTCGTGGAGGGGGCGGTCCACCAGCTAGACTTCCTCGCGGACATGGCCGGCGCGAAGTGCGAACGGCTCTACGCCGACACGTGGCTCCCCGAATGGGCCGAGTACGAGGACGACGTCCAGGCCACAGTGCAGATGCGATTCGAGAACGGCGTCCGCGCCACCTGGGAGGGCGCGAAGGCCAACGCGACCACGCTCAACGGCTGGCACAACGACTACGTTCGGGCCGAATGCCGAGACGAGACGCTCGTGCTGGACGGCCGCGAGATCACTCGCTACCCGTACAGCGAGGACGCCGAGACGGTCGTCGGAACGAACGACGTCGAGGGCGAACCGGTGGAACTCGACGAGCAGGAGACGTGGGCCAACACCTGGCTGGTCGAACAGTTCGTCGAGTGGCTGGACGGGGGAGAACCCATGGCGACCGACGTGCAGTCGAACCTCCAGTCGGTGGCCCTCGTCGAGGCAGCCATCGAGAGCAGCGAGCGCGACGAGGCGGTCGACCCCCAGGAACTGCTCGCCGAGGCGCGCGAGAACGTCGAGTTGTGACAGGCCCGCCACCGGAGACCAGTCGCCGCGCTTAGGTGTGCCCGACCCGAGGCTTCGGACATGGGACTGGGAGACTGGGCCGCGGATCGGCTACTTGTCGCAGTGGCCCTGGCGCTCGTGTTCGGCACCGTCACGGGCGTCTCGCTACTGGGCGTCGCCGCGTGGGCCCTCTGGGCCGTGCTCGGCCTCGGCGGTGCAGACACGCTCGGGACGCTCTTGCCGTTCTTTCTGCTGGGCCTCCTGATCGGCGTGCCAGTGGCAGTCGGTGCCGTACTGGTGGCGGCCCTGGGCCTCACGACGCGGGCATCGTCTGCGGTCAGCGAACGAACAGAACTCGCCGGGGTGCGACTCGGGCAGGTCGCCTCCTACGTCGAGCGCGAGAGCGAGTTCGCACGACTGGTCGGCCTCTCGAACCTCGTGGAGCACTTCGACTCGCGCTCGCCCGACCGCCGCGCCGAGGACCGTATCCAGCGTCTCAAAGACCGCTACGTGGGCGGCGACCTCTCGGAGTTCGAGTTCGAGACCCGGATGCAACGGGTGCTCGACGAGGAGGGCGTCCACCGCGACCCCTCGTCGGTCGTGGGAGACGAACTCCAGTCGCTGGACGACGACAACGCCACCGACGTGGACGCGCAGGCTGACGGCACACGCACCACCGGCGTCGAAGGGAACTAGTCCTCAGTCGTGCGGGTGACTGCGGTCGCACCAGGCAGTTATTTCCGGGGGGTGGCCCATGGCACTCGTATGGGAAAGACGCTGCTGGGGATCGACCTCGACGAGTCGCCCGTCGGGGGACTCATCGAGTCTCTCCTCTCCGAGGAGGACCTGGAAAAGCTCACCGACGGTGGCCGCGAACCGGACGAGCACGCCGATGCAGATGACCGCAGCGACGACGAGACTGCCGACGACGAGACTGCCGACGACGATTCGGCCGACAGTGGTGGCGAGACGGACGCCGCAGACAGCGGGACGGACATCGTGGACGACGCCGTCGACTCCGAGGACGACGCCATCGACTACCAGGACGACGCCGACTCGACGACGGTCCCAGTCGAGACCAGCGACGAGAGCGCGGACACGCCCTGGGAGACCGGAAGTCCGAGTGCGGCGTCGGCCGGACTCGACGAGACGGTTCCGACGCCGGAGGCGACAACTGTGGCGGAGTCTGAGTCCGATTCCGAGAGGTGCGCCGATGACGAGGCCGAAGCTGACTGGCGGGCGAAACTTCGGCCCCTGCTCCTGAAGGCGACGCTGGCGCTGACCGTCCTGGCCGTCATCGCACTGGTGCTCTATCGGTACCTTGACACGGCCAAGTCGGTCGCCGGCGACAAACTTCCCACCGACAGGTTCGGTGGCGAAGAGGACACAAATGCGGCCGCGCCGTCGGACGACGGGGACGTCTCCCCGGCACGCCGCCGCGCGAAGGCCGCCGGTCGCGACGACACCGACGTCTCGACCGATGCCGACGAGGCGGCAGACGAACCCGCCACCGACAAGTACTCGACCCGACCCGTCGACGAAGCGGTTCACGATGCCGAAGCCAGTACCGAGGCGCGGCCGACCTCCAGCGACGAACCCGACACCGTCGGTCGAGAGACCGGCGACTCGGACGTCGGTGCCCTCGTCGGGTTGGCGGCGCTCGCACTCGTCGCCGCTGTCGTTCGGAAGGTGAGTGAGGACCGGCCGCGGGACCCGCTCGTCGACGGCCCGGCCGACGACCCCGGCGATGAGTGAGGACGCCGATGGCCAGCGGGGCGCGGACGAACGCCTGGCCAGACTGGCCGACCGCGATGGCTGGCGGGTCGAGGGGTCGGCTGCGCGCGTTCACTACGAGGGTGAAGGCGACCGCTACAGTATCGAGTACTACGCACCCAGCGACTGCGTGATCTACTGGAAAGTGCCGCCCGCAGACGGCGGCGAGACCGCCGTTCCCGTGGGTCGATCGACCGTTCCGACCCCACTGCGCGAGCGGATCCGACTTGATCTCGAGGCCGCGGGCATCGACCCCGAGGTCGAACAGCGGACGCTGTAGTCGGTCCGTCTTCCTGCCCGAACGTGGCGGTCGTGCTGTGTCGCCCGTGTCACGAGTCGGGACCGTGGTGTTCGAGACTCCGAAGGGCTAAAGCGCGAGCGTCTGGAACCAGACGAGCATGGAGTTTCACGAGGCAGCGGACTTTCTCTTCGATCTGCGTCGGTTCGCGCCCCGGCCCGGCCTCGACCCGACGCGGGACCTGCTGGCCCACCTCGGCGACCCTCACGAGAATCTGCGCTGCGTCCAGGTCGCGGGGTCGAACGGGAAAGGCAGCACGGCCCGGATGGTCGAGCGTGCGCTCCGGGAGGCCGGGGTGTCGGTCGGCCTCTACACCTCGCCGCATCTCGACGACGTGCGCGAACGCGTGCGCGTCGATGGCCGGCCGATCACCGAATCGGCGGTCACGGAGTTCGTCGAGTCCTTCCGCGAGTACGCGACCGGCCGGGCGACGGACGGGGCGTCGCCGACCTTCTTCGAGACGGTGACCGCGCTGGCGCTCTGGGAGTTCGACCGGCAGGACGTCGATGTGGCCGTCCTCGAAGTCGGCATCGGCGGGTCGCTGGACGCCACGAGCGTCGTCGACCCAATCGCGAGTGCAGTGACCGCAGTAACGCTCGAACACACCGACCTGCTCGGCGACACCGTCGCGGAAATCGCCCGTGACAAGGCAGGGGTCGCCCCGACGGACGCGCCGCTGGTCACGGCGACGACGGGCGACGCGCTCGCGGCTATCAGGGAGGAAGTCGACGCCGTGGTGACAGTCGGCGAACAGGGTCGGGCTGCCGACACCGAACCTGCAGTGACTGTCAGCTACGACGGTCGGAAGGGACTCGAAGGCGCGGTCACCGTCGAGGGAACGAAGGCAGTTGGCGGGAGTGGGGACTGGACGGTCGAGACGCACCTCCCACTGCTCGGCGCCCACCAGGCACGTAACGCTGGGGTCGCGGCGGCGCTGGTCCGCCTGGTCGGCGACCAGCTAGAGCGGTCGGCCCCCGTGGAAGCGATCGAACGCGGGTTCCGCAACGCCCACTGGCCGGGCCGGTTCGAGGTGATGGGCCGCGACCCGCTGGTCGTCCTCGACGGCGCACACAACCCCGGTGGCTGCGAAACGACCGTCGACGTCCTGGAGTCCTTCGAGTACGACTCGGCCCACCTCGTCGTCGGGTCGATGACGGACAAGGACCATCGTGGGATCGCGGCGGCCTTCGCCGACGCCGACCTCCAGCGGGTCTTCGCCTGCCGACCCGACCACGAGCGGGCGGAGACGACAGCGGTCGTGGCCCAGGCGTTCACCGAGGAGACTGCAGCGACTGTCGAGACCCACGAGGCCGTCGCCGGCGCACTCGACCGGGCGCTCGACGCCGCCTCGGCCGACGACGCCGTCGTGGTCGCGGGGTCGCTCTACACCGTCGCCGAGGCCCGGAAACGCTGGACGCGGCCAGTCGTGCCTACCACCGTCGAGACGCTCGACGACGCGCGCGCAACGCTCGAACGGGCCCACGTCGCCGAGGTCGACGTCGAGGCCACCGCCGGAGACGCTGTACACCGTGTCCTGCAAATGCGCCTTCGCCCCGGCCAGGCGCGACGATTGCAGTCCCGTCTGCGAGGCCTCGGCGGCGAGTGCGCGCTCTCCGCACTGGCCGACCAGGACGAAGAGTCGGTCGACGCGGTCCTCACGGCGACACTGACGCAGTTCGAACGGCTCGTCGCCGACCTCGGCGACCGGACGGACGAACTCGAGCCCCTCGCAGCCGAAATCAGCGCCGCCCTCGAGAGAACCCCCGGACCGAACGGTGCGGCCGGCACCACCAACGGTGCGGCCGGCACCGACACCTACCCCTGGGCGGAGGGCACCGCGATCATGGGCATCCTCAACATCACGCCGGACAGTTTCCACGACGGCGGCGAGTACAACACCGTCGAGGACGCCCGCGAGCGCGCCGAGCGGATGGTCGAAGCGGGCGTCGAAATCCTCGACATCGGCGGTGAGTCGACGCGGCCCGGCGGCGAACCCGTCCCGGTCGACGAAGAGATAGAGCGCGTCGTGCCGGTCATCGAGGCCATCGCCGACCTCGACGTCATGATCTCTATCGATACCAGAAAGGCCGCGGTCGCACGCGCCGCCATCGACGCTGGCGCCGACTTACTCAACGACGTCTCGGGGCTCGAAGACCCGGAGATGCGGCTGGTCGCCGCCGAACACGACCTGCCCGTCGTCGTCATGCACAGCATCGAGACGCCGGTCGACCCCGAGACGAGCGTCGAGTACGACGACGTGGTCGACGACGTCATCGAATACCTCGCCGAACGCGTCCTGATCGCGGAAAAAGCCGGACTCGACCGCTCGCAGATCCTCGTCGACCCCGGTCTCGGCTTCGGAAAGTCCGCCGCCGAGAGCTTCGAACTCCTGGGCCGCCTGGACGAACTCGCCGCGCTCGGCTGTCCGGTCCTCGTCGGCCACTCCCGCAAGTCGATGTTCGAACTGACCGAGGGCGGTCGCGAAGGCTCACTGGACGAAACCGTCGCCGGCACCGCGCTGGCGGCCGAACGCGGTGCCGACGTGATTCGGGTGCACGACGCCCACGAGAACGTCGCAGCGGTCCGCGTCGCGCAGGCCACCGTCGACCCCGACCGGTTCAGCGACGAGTGAGTCGGTCCACGAGCGACGGGACCGATCCACACGCGGCCGACAGCCTTTTTTCGTCGTCAGCCGGGAGCAGAGACATGAGCGACGAGACGCCGACAGCCGGCGAAGCGACGTCGGACGCCGACACCCCAAGTGCCGAGGACGGCCGGGACCTCACGGACTGGGCCGGGGCCGTCATGGCCGGGTACGACGGCGTCGCCGAGGCCTACGACGAGGACCGTGTGCCCGACGAAGACGTGCAGTTCGTCGACTCGCTGGCCGAGGCGTTGCCGGCGTCCGCGCGCGTCCTCGACGCCGGTTGTGGCGGTGGTCGGGCCGTGCTGGAAACGCTCGCAGCGGAGTACGAAACCGTCGGACTCGACCTGTCGGCCGAACAGCTGGCACTTGCGAACGAGCGCGCGCCTGCGGCACGGCTGGTTCGCGGTGACCTGACGAGACTGCCAGTCGCCGACGACGCCGTGGACGGACTCACCGCGCTCCACTCGGTGATCCACGTCCCCCGCGAACACCACGGGCAGGTATTCGAGGAGTTCGGCCGCGTCCTTCGCCCGGGCGGTCAGTTGCTCCTGACGACGGGCGTCGGCGAGTGGGAGGGAGCGAACGACGACTGGCTGGACAGCGGCGCGGCGATGCAGTGGAGCTTCCACGGCCGCGAGCGGAGCCTCGAACTGCTCGACGATGCGGGATTCGAAATCCGCAGAGACGAAGTCGTGGGCGACGAACTCGGCGGTGGCGAGTGGCTGTTCGTCCGGGCGGCCCTGGAGCAGTAGAACCGGACCTGCCAATTACAGCAGGCTACGAAGTGCGTCGATCATCCCGCCGATGCCGCGGCCGGCTCTCGGGAGGAACCCGTGCTCGACGACGTCGGCGAAGATATGCGTCCACACCGACAATACCAGCAGTAAGGACAGCCGCCGTAACGAGATCCAACTGGTAGAGCCATCTGGGGCCGTCCGTGAGGAGCGCCAGGAAATCAAACGCATCGACGCTAGCCCCAGCAATCCCACAAGCGCAGACGACCAGAAGTGAAACCAGACGAGGTCGATCGGAATGTCCATACACAGATCCTCGAGTGCAATCAGTCGGCATACGTCCTCGGCCCCAGCTATCAACGGTGAATTTGGTGGTGAGCGCCCGAACCGTTTTCATCGCAGGGTTCGACCCCTGAGTCGTGAGCGGTATCGTGTTCTTCCGGACCGAAGACGAATCGACCGTCGTCCAGTTCTACCGCGAGCGGGTCGGCGCCCAGACGTGGCTAGAGCAGGACGGCTGTACGATCCTCGAGCACTGCGACTTCAAGTTCGGCTTCTGCGAGCGCGAGGTCACGGAGGACTGTGGCATCCTCACGTTCTACTACGACGACCGCGACCAGGTCGACGACCTGTACGACCAACTCGAGGACGTCGCTCGCGGCCCCCCGGAGACGAACGAGCAATACGACATCTACCAGTTCTTCGCCGAGGACCCCGACGGTCGCTCGGTCGAATTCCAGACGTTTCTCCATCCGCTCCCGGGCGAGTCCTGAGCCAGGAGGTGCGCCGTCAGAAGAGGCCCTGTGCTTCCTGCAAGTCGCGATAGGTCTGCAGATAGCGTTCGAGGACGGCGTCGCGGTCGAACTCCGCCCAGTCCTCGTCGACCGTGAGCCGGTCGAACTCGCCGGCGTCGACGATGGCGTCGCCGATCTGTTGGGGATCGGTCGCTCGGAAGCTCCGCTCGGCCTCTTCGATGAGTTCGTGGGCGCTGGACTCGGCCTGGTACTCGACGATACCGACGCAGCCACAGGCCATCGCCCAGAGGAGTTCGTTCGCGAAGTAGGTTCGATACGCGGTCTGGACGAACGCGTGGGCACCTTTGTAGAGCGCGACGCGTTCCTCGCGGTCGCAGGCACCGGCGAACGTGACCCGGTCATCGATCCGGAGGTCGCTGACCTGGCGCTCGTAGTCCTCGCGCTTGGGACCGTCACCGATGATCGTCGCGGACCAGTCCCGGTCGCGGAGTTCGGCCAGCCCGAGCAGGAAACTCTCGACGTTCGCGCTCTCGTCGAGCGGGTGTGCGAACGCCACGTCGACGGTTTCGGCCGGGTCGGTGGCCCGGACGAGCGACATGTCGATGCTCTCGGGAATTATCTGCGTCGTCTCCGCCGTGGCGCCCAGTTCACGAACGGTCGTTCTCACCATCTCCGAGGGCGTGATCACCATGTCCGGGAGGGTGGCCGCGCGCTCGTGGTGTCGCGAGGTAGCCACCGGTTCGTCGCCGAACCACTCGACCACAAGCGGTGCCCGGGCGAGGGTCCCGCCGAGATTCGCAGCCAGGACGGTCACGGGCGGACTCGGTCGCGCGTGGACCACGTCGGGGTCGTACATCGCGAGCAGCGCGGGGAGGCGAACGGCAAATGACGTGAGCGCCGGCGAGATGGTGACGCCGCGGTAGGTGACGCCATCGCGCTCGACCCACTCGTCCGTGCCGTCCCACCACTGGGTGCAAAAGACGGTCACGTCGTGGCCGCGAGCGGCGAGGTGGCGTGCGACGCGTTCGAACCGGCGAGCACCGTCGGTGTCGCGATAGTGAGTCGTCTCCATCGAGACGAACGCGACGCGCATACGCCGTGGGACGATGCGATGTATCAAAAATCCCCCCGTCACGTCGTTCGGCACCGAGTAAGACGGGGCTACGAACGACCTGTCAATCGCGCACGGCCGAGAATAAGATGTGATTACTGGGGCGCAACCCTTTTTAAGTGAAATTTGATTTCCTCTGGTAGTGAAACGACGGCGGTTTCTCGCGAGCGCGGGTGCAGCACTCTCGATCAGCGTCGCTGGCAAACGGGCGGCACGGCCCACGGGCACCACGGCGGACCGGGTCGTCGTCCGGGTCTGGTTCAGTGACGAAGCGGCGGCCTACGAGTCGCTCGACTCCCGAGTCGAGGGCTATCTGCGCGCAGCGCTCTCTGACATGTACGACGAAGTAACGATAGATTTCCCATCCACGTCCATCTCGCTCCCGGCCGAAGGTGGCCGCGACGTGCTGGCGGTCCACTGGCCGGCCAGAGTCGTCGAGGGCGCAGTCGGCATGGGAACCGTCGACCCAGTAGCCGACGTCAACTTGCTCGTCACTGATGGAGACCCCCACCAACAGCCAGCGGGTTACGGTCGCAAGCACATCGCAGCCTCGACCGGTGCGAAGTACGTCGCGAACATGGACCCTGTCGAAGAGACGCCGCCAGTCGTCTCCTACTCCGTCAAGGCCGCCGCGACGCAACTGCTACTCCACGAAGTCGGCCACGCACTCGGAATCGGCCACGAACACGGGGCTGCACGGCGCCACGGCGACGATCTCATTTCGAGCCCCATGATCGGGAGCTATCTCTGGGCGCCGGACGACCTGCGCGAGAAACACGTCCCCGAGGAAAACACCTGTGGGCAACGGCTTCCGGACGACGAAAGCGCGTCTGGCCGGCAACTGGGCCTTCGCTACACGGACTGTGCAGTGAACGCACTCGGTTGAAAAATACTCGTCTGCACACCCCCGGCTCAGGGGGCGGCTGGTCGCATTGCGCCGGCAGCCGTCGCTTGTCCTGTCGCTTCGGGTACGACGTGGTCACCGCCGACGTCGCTGGCCGTCCCCTCGTCTCCGGGCGCGTCCGTCTCGTTCCCGGGCGCGTCCGTCTCGTTCCCGGGCGCGTCCGTCTCGTCTCCGGGCGCGTCCGTCTCGTTACCCGGGGCGTCCGTCTCGTTTCCGGGCGCGTCCGTCTCGTTTCCGGGCGCGTCCGTCTCGTTTCCGGGCGCGTCCGTCTCGTTACCCGGGGCGTCGGTCGGCGTCGGAGTGCCGTCACCGATCGGAGCGTCGGTCGGGGTCGCTGTCTCGTTCTCGCCTGGTTCGTCAGTCGGCGTTTCGGTGTCACCGCCCACGGGTGCGTCCGTCGGGGTCTCCGTGTCGTCGCCTATCAGGTCGTCCGTGGGCGTCGGCGTGTCGTCCTCGGACGTGGGCGTGTCCTCGTCCATCCCGGTCTCCGTCTCGTCGAGTCCGTCGTCGGTCGGTGTCTCTTCGATTCCGTCGCCGTCGGTCGGAGTGGAGATGGCACCGCCGTCTTCGGCACCGCCATCGTCGGTCGGTGTGCCCGTGACGCCCGGACCCGGCCCGCCACATCCGGCGAGCAGGACCGTGGCCACGACACAGGCCGTCATGAGTTTGCGGTACATGCGATTTCAGCGTCGAGAGCCCGTGTATTCGTTATACACGAGCTTTCGGGAAAGGGACGCAACGTTTCACTCGTTGGGACTGTTTCGGCCAGCAGGTGCCGGTCTTACTGTGAACGGTCCGCATGCTTACCGGCGCGTGATCGGCAGACCACACCGTGATTGTGAACCGACCGTCTGGCTGGCAACCTCCGTCCGCAGTGGTGATTCCCCGGAAGTGCTTTAGACGAGCCACCGCATTCCCGGGACATGTACGATCTGGAGCGGTATCTCAACGTCCGGAGTGCGTACGGCGCCTCGTTCGCCCCCGACGGCACGCTCTCATTCATGCTCGACGCGACGGGAACGCCGCAGGTCTACACGGTCGATGACCCACTGGAGTGGCCCGTCCAGCGCACGTTCTTCGAGGAGCGAGTGACCTTCTCGACGTGGTCACCCGAGCGACGCGAACTCGCCTTCGGGATGGACGAGGGCGGGAACGAGCGCGCGCAATTGTACCGACTCGACGTCGAGGACGGAGCCATCACGAACCTCACCGCCCATCCAGACGCCAAACACCGATGGGGTGGCTGGTCTCACGACGGCGAACGCTTCGCCTTCGCGTCCAACCGTCGGGACGAGTCCGTCTTCGACGTGTACGTCCAGGGTCGCACGGAAACTGGCGACGACGCGACGCTCGTCCACGAGGGCGAGGGGTGGCTCTCCGTCGGTGGTTGGTCGCCCGACGACGAGCGACTCCTCGTCTCCTGGGCCCACTGGGGGTTCGACCAGGACCTCTACGTGCTCGACGTCGACTCGGGAGCGATGCGCCACGTCACGCCCCACGAGGGCGACGTTCGATTCACGAGCGCCCAGTGGAGTCCCGACGGCGACGCACTGTATCTGACCACCGACTACGAGGCCAATACCAAGTACCTCGCCCGACTCGACCTCGAGACGCTCGGCGAGGACCCCGACGAAACCGCCCTCGCCGACGCGCTGGACGTCGTCGCCGACGGTGGCGAGTGGAACGTCGGCGGCGTCGCGCTCGACGACGAGACCGGGCGCCTGATCTACTCGCGGAACGTCGACGGCTACACCGACCTGACGGTCGGCGAACTCGCTCGACCGACCGACATCGACGAGTTCCCCGCGCCGAACCTCCCCGGAAACCTCGCCGGTGGCGTCGCCTTCGACGACGGCGCAGAGCGGGTCGCGCTCTCGGCCACGGGCCGGACGGAGAACACCAACGTCTACGTCGTCGAGGTAGCGACCGGCGAGTACGAGCGCTGGACCGACGCCTCGACGGCGGGCATTCCCAGGTCGACGTTCGTCGACGCCGACCTGGTCCGGTACCCGACGTTCGACGACCGGGAGATCCCCGCCTACTTCTCGCTCCCCGACGACTGGACCAGCGACGACGGCGGCCTCCCGGTCGTCATCGACATCCACGGCGGTCCCGAGAGCCAGCGACGCCCCTCCTTCGGCGGCCTCACCCAGTACTTCCTCTCGCGTGGGTACGCCGTCTTCGAGCCACAGGAGGCGCTGTTGCTCGACGGTGGCAGTCGCGGCATCGTCACGTTTCGCGACGGCGTTCCCGAACTGGTCTACTACACCGGCACCGATCGTGGCGGCCCGACGGCACTGGCGGACCTGGCGACGCCTGGCCCCTACCACGTCGAACTGTATCGGCTCGACCCCGGTGACCTTGCGTCGATCGGTGCTCACGAGCGACTGGCAGTCCCGCCGGGGATGCCCGCCGAGCGACTCGCCGGCGACCCGGCGCTGGCGGCCAGTACGCGCCGTGGCGCGCCCGGGGACAGGGAGCTATCGGCGAGTGACGACAGCGACGAGACGGGCGAGACAGAGCCGGGCGCTGTCGAGGCCTTTCTCGACGACGAGGCCAAGATCGACGCGATCAAAACACAGGCCCGCGAGGAGGCAAAGCGCCGCGCCGAAGAGTGGGGCTTCGACTGAGCCGTCTCATACGAACCGTTGTCGTTCTTTACCGGATCGACCGCACGCTGTCGTGCGGTCGACCGGGTAAACGTTTAGGACGGTCCGTCTCAGTCCATCCGAACGGGAATCCACCAGACACGGCTTCGACCGCCGACTTTCTTGCTGGTCAGATCGGTGCTCTCCTGCAGGTCGTGAAGCTTGTTCAGCGCGGTGCGGCGCGAACAGCCCAGCAACTCGGCGACTTCGGAGGCGGTCAGTGGCTCGGCGTAGTCGTCCCGCTGTTTGAACACGTCGATCACGTCCGATTCGGTGTACTCGACCTCACGTCCGGGTGGTGACATAACACTCGCTTCGAGTGGGAGGTATTTATCCGTTGTCCGGGAATTGCCGACCCGCCACGCCGAGATTCCAGTCATCACATATCGAATGGCTATCTGATATGTAGCTGGAAGCAACGGTCCCACGCCCACGATCGGCCAGCGTCGACCGCCGGGCTGTTACAGAGGCTGTAACAGTTGTCGGTGGATAAGTATAGGAGGACACTGTTCTCTACCTGTTAGTGTGGTGATCCCGTCATCGCGGCGGCCGCCCGATCATCCACTGTCACTTTGACCCATCGTCTGTCGTCCGATGGACGGATCACCACCCCGCTGACGAACGGCCCTACTGATCCTCCGGCTGAATTTCCGGGAGTACGTCTGCCAACGGCCGCGAGCGTGCTTCGATAGCTTCGAACTGCTCGCGGGTCCACTCGACGACCGCCGAGTCGTCGGATTCGAGCAGCGCGCGGAGATTGTTCGTCTCGTCGTAGGCCGCGATCCCGGCGCTGTCCTCACGTACCATCACGCCGTCGGTCAGTGGCTCGGGCGAGACCGAGACGGAGACGCGCTCGTGCTCTCGACTCCGGTCGAGCGCCCGCTCGAACTGCGCGGCGGAGCGTTCGAGGACGCCCTCGTCGATCACCATGTCGACGCTCATCCCGGATTCGAGCAACGGGGCGACGCTCTCGTTGAACGATCGGGCCACGATCGGCGTCACTGTCTGGACGTGGCCGCCCTCGCTCTCCGTGAGCCACTCGACCACACGGTCGATCGCTGCCAGGGGCTGCTGGTCGTTCGCCGCCGTGATCGTCCCCGCCTCGAACGCTTCCGGGGGGAGTGGGTCGTCGAAGCCGTCCAGATGCGTCGCCAGCGGCGCGAGTCGATCGGCGCGTTCGACGGTCGTCGCCAGTTCCTGCTGGCGTTCGACGATCCGTCGACCCGTGATCGTCGCCCGGTACTGCCCGTCTCGCTTCTCGACCCACGTCCGTTCACGAAA
>ENA-ORCR01000657-ORCR01000657.1-marine-metagenome-genome-assembly--contig:-NODE-657-length-15560-cov-3.577278_pt1 | contig 15560 bp, 16 predicted proteins | sample MGYA00237782_ERZ508514 | MGnify/ENA primary metagenome ERZ508514 (study PRJEB26185, sample SAMN06268960) | marine metagenome | isolation source: Eden Landing Ponds, San Francisco, CA, USA | place...
TACTCCTCGAACGCCTGGATCACTCCCTACACGAACCTCACCGACGGCTTCGACGACCAGGACAACTTCTTCCAGGTCATGCCCGGGGACTTCCTCTCGGGCCCGCTGGCGAAAATCTGGAAGACGATGAACGACAACGACCGGCTGCGGAACCTCGCCGACAGACTCGTCGAACTCGGCAACACCGCCCACGAGTACTTCGCCGAGGGCGGTGGTGACGACTCCAAAACCCCGGAAATCGTCGACCGCGTCCAGAACTTCGTCGAAGACGCCGAAGCCGACGGTGACGACTGGTACACGTTCATCAACCTGATGGACGCCCACTTGCCCTACCACCCGCCCGACGAGTTCGCCGAGGAGTTCGCCCCCGGCGTCGACTCCACCGAGGTGTGCCAGAACTCCAAGGAGTTCAACTCGGGCGCACGCGACATCGACGACGACGAGTGGGAGTCGATTCAGGGCCTCTACGACGCCGAAATCGCCCACATCGACCACCATCTGGGCCGACTGTTCGACTGGCTCAAAGAGACCGACCGCTGGGAGGACACGCTCGTCGTCGTCTGTGCCGACCACGGCGAACTGTTCGGTGAACACGGCCTCTACGGCCACGAGTTCGGCATCTACGACCCGCTCGTGAACGTCCCGCTGCTGGTCAAACACCCCGACATCGACGCCGGCCGCGACGACGAGACGCAGGTCGAGATGCAGGACCTCTACCACACCGTCCTCGACCACGCGGGCGTGAGCGCGGCCGCGGGCGGTGAACCGTTCGACCGCGCACGCTCGCTGCTGGACGCGGACTACCGGGAGTTTGCGAGCGTCGACGCGCCACGGGGTGCCCAGACGCGATTTGCGGCCCACGACGGGGGCGACCTGGACGACTACGCATTCGTCGACTACCACCGACCGGTCGTCGAGTTGAATCAGCTGGAGAGCAAGGCCAGTGCGGCGGGGATCGAACTCGACACCGACTCCCGCTTTTACTCGCGGATGCGCGCCGCCCGGCGCACCGATGGAAAGTACATCCGCAACGAGCGCATTTCGGACGAGGCCTACCGCCTCGACACCGACCCCGACGAATTGGAGAACGTGGTCGACGCCGGGGACGACGTCATCGCCGCGACTGAGGACGCGCTCCGCACGTTCGAGTCCGAGATGGACGGCGAGTGGGCCGACGTGACCGACGAGGACGTCCTCGACGACATGGGCGAGGAGGCCAAAGACCGCCTGTCGGACCTGGGGTACATCGAATAATCGTGAGCGAGTCCGGTCGGGACCTGTTCGACTTCGTCGACCGCCAGACGGCCGTCAAGATAGTCGGTGGGTTCGCCATCGCGCTCGCCGTCCTCGCGCTCATCGCCTACGGCATCGGCATCGAGCAGATCCAGCGCGAACTCGCTCGTGCCGACCCGCGATGGCTCGCCGCTGGCTGTCTCTCGACAGCAGTGGGACTCGTCGCCTGGGCGAAAGCGTGGCAGGTTGTCCTCCGCGTCGTCGGGTATCGCGTCCCCTTTCGCAAACTCGTCGTCACCTACTACGCGGCGACCTTCGCCAACTACGTCACGCCGCTGGGCCAGGCCGGCGGGGAACCGTTCATCGCGTACGTCCTCTCCCGGGACACCGAGGCGAGTTACGAGGACTCGCTGGCCTCCGTCGTGACGGCCGACCTCCTGAACCTCTTGCCATTCTTCACCTTCGCGGCAATCGGGACGATTGTCCTCGTCGTTCAGTCGACGCTCAGCGACCAGATACGCGGTGTTGCGGGGATCCTCGTGGTCTTCGCCGTCGGCGCGCCAGTCTTGGCGATGGTCGGGTGGCACTCCCGGCGTCGCCTCGGGACACTCGCACTCCGAATCGTGGCCCCGGTCGCGAATCGAACCCGCTTCGTCAGCCTGACGGGACTCCGCGAACGGATGCGCGAACTCAACACGGCCTTCGAACGCATCGCCGCAGACAGGACCGCGCTCGCACACGCCCTCGTCTTCTCGTTCGTCGGCTGGCTCTTCTTCGCCCTGCCGCTGTACGCCGCCGTCCGCGCCATCGGCGGGGAGATTTCGCTGTTTCTCGTCTTCTTCATCGTCCCCGCGAGCACGCTCGCCGGATTGACCCCCTCTCCGGGCGGGCTGGCGGGCGTCGAGGCCGCACTCGCGGGCTTGCTCGGCACGCTCGGTGGCTTCACCTTCGCGACCGGCCTCTCCATCGCCATCGTCTATCGGCTGGCGAGTTACGTGTTTGCGGTGCTGGTGGGTGGCATCGCGGCACTCTCCGTGGTCTCGCGGTCGTGAACGGCTGCAGCAACCACCGGCACCCACACCGGCGCACGGCACAAAGCGTGGAGGGGTTGGTCTGGAGGGAGTTCCCAGACCACACCAGTCGCAATCGCGCCCGTGTGTGCGGGCAGGTGAGACTTCCTGTCAATCCGGTATAAGCTTTCGGCTATCGGGGAGTCGATCCGACTGCTTCCATGCGGTCAGTACAACTCGAATTCGTCCAGGACGATTTCCTCGCGGTCGTGTCGCCAGCGAATCTGGACGGATTCGACCGTGGCGATGGTCGTGCGAAGCGACCGGCCAGCGATCCCCTCGGTCCGTCCGACGTCACCGAGCTGGTACCACGCCGTGGGCTCACCATCGTCGGGTTCCGGCGGATACTCGTCGGCCGTCGCCGTGATGAAGACGTCCTCTGCAGCGAGATCACGGCCTGCGACGTGGCGGACGGTGAGCCTGTCGAGGACGTCGTCGGCGCCCTCGTGGATGGAGTCGAAACAGGCGACAGCGTCGCCACACTCGACCACCGGAAACTCCTCGAGGACGAGTGCATCCCCATCATTTTTCCAGACGACGCGAACGGCAGCCACGAGCGCCGGATGCACCTCGACCGACCGGTCGGCGACGCCACTCTCCGGGTCGATGTCGGCCATCGCATCCCATGCATAGGTAAACCCCTGTGTGCGCTTGGGCGGCCAGTTGAAGGCGATACCCGAGAGGTAGACGTCCGACGCCGGCAGGTCTTCCCCGCCCACGTGCCTGATCGTGAGCGTGTCGGGACCGTCTTCGGCGGCCTCGTGACTCGCTTCGAAGTTGGCACGCCCCGGATCGGAGCCGAACAGATCGAACCCCGTGGCACAGCCCGCAAGGCTGCCGAGGAGGGGCACGCTGGCGGCCGACCGGAGAACTGTACGACGGTTCGGCGCCATGTGTCGGAGTCAGGTGGCTGACCCAAACGCTTTGTGCCGAAACTCACCCAGATCGATTCTGTGTGCGGGTCTCGTCGAACGCTACGACTGGGTGTAGTCTTCGTGCCCGCTGGCGATGAGGTACTCCTCCAGGAGGGCGGGGAAGTTCCGGCCCTTGAGATACCGGAGGCCGAAGTCGTCGGCCCAGCCGATGATCCCCTGGTCTTCGGTGACGACGCCGGCTTCGAGTTCGCGAGCGAGGATGAGCAGGTCGAAGTCCTCGCGGGAGTCGAGGACGCCCTGGCGGAGCGCTCGTCGGTACTGGTCGCGCAGGTCCGAGATGACCCGGTCGACGTCGGTCATGTGGGTGTGGTCCTCGACGGTATCGCCGGAGGACTGTTCGGCCTCGCGGACGGCCTTCTCGGCGACGCGCAGGCCGCGATTCACGCGGTCGGACATCTCGTCGACGAACTGGTAGACGATGTGGGCCGGTATCTCGACTTCGTAGCGGGCCGGCGCTTTCGTGATGACCCAGGTGTCCAGTTTCGCGTAGATTTCCTCGTCCACGTCGCGGTCTTTGAGCATCTGGGTCAGTTCCTCGTCGATGGTCGGCGGGATGTAACAGGAGATGTTCAGGGATAGCTTCGCGTCCGCGATGAGTGTCAGAAGTTCGAGACAGGCGTCTTCGAGGTCCTGGTCGTCCGCTCTGATCTCCGGCGTGATGAACACCGAGGTGTCGAGCACGAACCGTTGTTTGAGCGGGGAACTCGCCATTAGGCAACGTTGCACGCCGAAACCAATCAATTCTCCGGCGATTGCAGGCCGATATCGGCGGGTCGTGATCCGTTCTCACACACCCCACCGGACCTATGCCCCTCGGCGTGCAACACTGTCACATGGGCCGAGACTGGGCCGCGGTCTTCGGCGTCGCCGACACCGACCACCTCTTCGAGCACTTCGAGGCCGAACACTACCGCGGGCGTCGGTATCGCTATCTCCCGGACGCCCGCCACGGTGTCGAACGCGGCACGGCCATCCTCGGTGACGCCGTCGTCCGCGGCTTTCCGTCCATCCCGCGCGTGCTGGTCCTCGACCCCGGCGTCCCGAAATTCTTCGACGGCCCGGTCACCGTCGAGGAGAAACTCAACGGCTACAACGTCCGGGTCGCGAGCGTCGAGACCGACGAGTGGGGCACGCTCGGCAGCGATCGAGGGGACCCAGGGCCGCTCGCGTTCACCCGGAGCGGCCACGTCTGTCGGTACACGACCGAACTCGTTCGCGAGCAGTGCGACCTCGCATCCTTCTTCGACGACCGTCCGGATCTGCAGATCTGTGGCGAACTGATCGGGCCGGAGAACCCCTACACGACCGACGACTACGAGGGCGTGGAATCGGCCGAGTTCCGCGTCTTCGACCTCCGGGACCGGGAGACTGGCGACCCACTCCCGGTCCAAAAGCGACGCGACATCTGCGAGACCTACGGGTTCGAGCAGGTCCGGTCGTTCGGGACCGACGACCCCGAGCCAGCAGTCGAGACGGTCTGGGACGCCATCGACGAACTCGACGACCAGGGGCGGGAGGGCGTCGTGCTCACGTCAGCCGACGGCCAAGCGCAACTCAAGTACACCACCTCTGCTATCCACCGATCGGACCTGGAACACGCGTTCGCGCTCCCCTTCGACTACGGGCGAGACTTCCTCTTCTCCCGCATCATCCGCGAGGTGTTCCAGGCCGTCGAACGCGAGGAGGATCCAGAGGGTGTCCGCGAGCGCGCGCAACAACTCGGTGAATCGATCCTCGTCCCCGCCGTCGAGACGGTTCGAGCGGTCGACCGCGGCGACGTCGTCGGCGACGAACACGTGGTCCGCGGCGACCCCGACGTGATCGCGGCCCTCCTCTCGCAGTTTCGCGACCAGGGGCTCGACCTCGACGTTCTGGATGACCGCCGTGTGGACGACGAGCGCGTCGTCGCGTTCGTCAAACGCGCCAGCGCGACCCGAGACAAGACCGAGTACTACCTGCAGGGCGGGACTATCGACGAATGAGAACGACCGAGCGGTCCTGTCCCCCTACTCACCCACTACCGGTTCCAGCTCCGACTCGTAACAGGGCCGGCAGACGTATCGGTCGAAGGTCCCGGCGTCGCTCTGGGTGTTGACGATCAGGTGGACGGTGGCGCTGAAGGGCACCGTCTCGCCGCAGACGTCACACGTTTCGGTCACGGCTCTGACTGTGTGACTTGTTCGCGCACTGCAAAGAACGTATGGGTCGAACGGACCCAGAACGGAACTGTCGCCGTTTCAGTCCGCAGCGACGGTGTCGCCGGCTTCCTGTGCGTTCGCGAGCACGTCGTCGATAGAGTCGCCGGTCGGTTCGTTGTTGAGGAGGACGTCGATGGGGAGCGTCGGCGCCCCGTCGACGAGGTTCTCCATGATGACCAGGCGCTCGCGTGCGCGGGACATCCCGACGTAGAACACGCGGCGTTCGTTGTCGGTTAGCGTCGGTACCGGCGAGGTGTGTTTGGTGAACTCCTCGCCGCCTGGCACCTCGCGGTTGGACTGGTCGACCGTCGCGGCCATCTGCTCGACGACCTTCTCCGTGAGATCTGTCGCGACGAAGACGTGGTCGGCCTCGCGACCCTTCGCGCTGTGGATGGTCCCGAGGCGAACGCGGTCGGTCTCCATCCCCGCGTAGTCGCCGCCGAAGTACGACTCGACGCTGCGTTCCTGGAAACTCGTCACCTTGCGGAGCATGTCCGCGGCGGCGCGCGGTTCGGGGACGAACGGCGCGAAGTCCCGGATGGTGTCGGGGTCAACCGAGAGTTCTTCGAGGTCCTCGACGTCCGCGGCCTCCTCCATCTCGTCGAGTTCGTCGAACAGTTCGTCGCGCTCGCTCGTGCCGAAGGCCGAATCGGCGAGCATGTCGGCGAGGCGGCGGGCCTCCAGCCCGGTAACGTCTTCCTCTTCGTCGAGTTTCTCGATGGCGCGGACGTACTGGGTCAGCCGGTCGGTCCACATCCGCTGGTCGGTCAGGCAGGTGAAGGGGATGCCCTCGTCGATGAACTCGTCGATGAACTGGAACATCTGGTAGCGCGCGCGGAAGAGGATCATCGCCGTCCCGTCCTCGTCCTCCTCGATGGTCGTCCGGACGTTCCTGACGAGGTCGATCATCGAGGGGTTCTTCACGCCCTCGACGCGCCCGCCCTCTTTGCGCGGGTTGAGGTCTTTCTCCTGGCGCTTCTCGATGTGGCTGACCTCCCTGTTCACCACGTTGAGGATGCGCGATGGCAGTCGGTAGGAGTTTGGCAGGATGTTGTCGTCGGTGACCGACTCCTCGAGGAGGAGGTCCGGGTCGGCGCCCTGCCAGGCGTAGACGACCTGGTCGTCGTCGCCGGCGATGAGGACCGTCTCCATCTGCGGACGCCACTCGCGGTAGACGTCGTACTGCAGGGTCGTGATGTCCTGGAACTCGTCGATGACGAGGTAGTCGACGCTCGGGAGCAGCGAGCGCTGGGCGACGCGTTCGAGCATGTCGGCGAAGCCGACGACGTCGTTTTCGCCCTTGTACTGGCGCCAGGCCCGAATCGTCTCCGGGACGCTGATCCGGTCGTCGTCGGAAGGCCAGGTCGGCGTGTACTTGTTGCCGGTCTGGGCGTTCTCATCGATGTCCGGTGGAAGGCGGATGACCTCGTCGTCCCACTTGAAGGGGACGTCGTACCAGTCGGCGACGTCGCGGCGGGTCCGCTGGAGCCACTGGCTGGTCGCGATGATCTTGTTGCCGATGGTCGTCGAGCGGGCGCTCCTGCGACGCGACCCCTCGTACTCGTCTTCGTACTCGATGCCGTAATCGTCACAGAACTCCTCTTTGTCGGACTCGCCGACCACGTCTCCCCGCGAGAGATTGAGCAGTTCGTACGCTTTCGCGTGCATCGTACAGACGTTCCCCTTGAGCGCGCGCGGGGACTCTCCGAGTCGTTCGGCGAGGCGTTCGCGGATCTCTGCGGCGGCCGCACGGGTGTAGGACACCACCAGCACGTCCCGGAACTCCACGTCTTCGTTCTCTTCGAGCAGGGCTTCCACCCTGTCGAGCAGTGCCGTCGTCTTCCCACTCCCGGGACCACCAAACAGGCGCGTCACCTGGGTGGACGGTTCAGTCATTGACCCACGAAAGGGGCCGCTGGTTCATAAGCAACGTGGCTTGGAGTGCGACCCCGTGAGTGGGTGGAGCGCCCACGCTGAACCGGCCGACGCCGTGGGACCCAGACTCGAAGGAACGGGCGAGTGTCAGGTCGGACGGTCAGTCGCGATACAGGGAGATGTACAGCATGCTAAAGCCGATGATAAAGGGGATGGACTCGGCCATCCGGAAGAAGATCCGGACGATTTCGGCGGCTTCTCGCGCGCCGATCTGAGCGATCACCGTGCTCGCGACACCCATGCTGATGAAGGCAAAGCCCATGAACGCGTACTGGAGGCGCTCGCTGGGGCGCTGCCGATAGGCCTGGAAACTGATCAGTGTGATGCCGAGCGAGAGACCGAAGACTGTGAGGCGCATCAGCGCCAGGACCCCGCGCATGATCGCGACCACGTCTACCATAACGTCGTCTGTCCGGAAGCACGCTCTCACATATAATTTCGCCGGTCCGGAGCGGGGAGGGATGGGTATATGATCTGGAACCGGACTTCCGATTGCCGCGTTCCATGCAGGGCCTTCCTTCCGGTTCGCCCACCAACTACCCACGACCCAATTCGACCCACTCGAGCGTCGGAGCAACCGCTGAGGAAGTCCATACGAGAGGAGCCACTCGCTAGCGAGCGCTTACTCGGGGTTCAAGTCGTCCCAGAGCTGACTGAAGCGGTCGGGGAGGTTCTCCTCGCGGTAGATACGTACTTTGTACTCGTCGTCCTCGAGGGAGATGACCGTCGACTCGAAATTCGACTCGTAGACCTTGTAGTGGTTGCCGTCGTCGGCAACGAGCGTCTGGTCTTTCACGAGGTCGTACTGGCTGAGCATCTCGATGCGGCGGTAGACCGTCGGTAAGGACAGATCACACTCTTCGCTCAGGTCTTTCGCCGACCGGGGTTCCCGACTGATCGCGGCCAGTACCCGGCGGGCGTGTTCGTCGCCGATAGTATCGAGTATCTCCTCGATAGCCCGTTCGTCGTCCACTACTCGTGTGATCTCTCGAGGGATTACAAAGGCCTTTCGAGCGGTAGCTCTTTCACACTCAGAAAACGCCCCTCCCCCATTATACGAAACCCCGTACAACAGTCGGGTGCGGACCAAATGCGGGCCCGGACGACCCAGATCGCACCGACGCATCCGTGTGTGCCAGTGGTGGGGTGTGGTTCGGCCGGTTCGTAGCGGGAGACCGTTGCCACGCCTCACGGCGTTCGGCACTCCCCTGCGAACCGGTACGGGCGTCTCGGCTCGCATGCGGTCCTCGCCGGCACGAGCGCACTCACGGAGGCCGTTCCCGGGGACTTTCCCCCCAAGCGTCTCCCCCGACGCATCCCGGGAACGAACGGGCCATCCCCCCGGCCCACTGGCGCTTCCCCCCTGCCAGCCTCCAACGCTCGCGTCCCGGTGGACTTCCCCCCCTATTCCCCCCAACGTTCCCCCCTTTCCCGTTCACTGACCTGACCGACACGACCTGGGCCAGGGCTTCGAGGCACGTTCACCGAGCGCCGGCAGACCCGTCCGCTGTGTGGCCGGTCTCTACGCTCCCTGATCAGCGATCTCTCGGAGAATACGGATGCCGTGGCAGTGGAGCGATACGCCAGCGATGAGCGATGCTATCGGATGCGGAAGACAGCCTCAAAAGCGGGCGTTTGGTACCTTAGACAGGGGACCAGCCGCATACCGAGCACTCTGTCGCGGCCGAGTCGTGAAGGCCGCCGCAGTCCGGGCACTGCTTTTTATTATAACTCTCTTCCCAGCCCGCTTGCTCGACGTCGTGTCCACGGTCGGTCAAGAACTCGTCGAACAGATCGTCGGTGCTCGATGCGGACGCCATACATGGTACGCTATAGCACACCACCATATAGGTCTATTGGTATGTGAAACCTTTGCACACCAACGAGTGTTCGAGCCGCCAGGATCCGTCCCGGCCGAGGACTGGCCCGGGTCGGCCGAACCCAAGAGCATATCACCCAGTTCGGTAATATTAGCGTCTATGTCACAGGACTGGGCGAGCCGCCGACGGTTTCTGACGGCGGTGCTGGGCGCGTCGACAGTCGGGCTGAGCGGTTGCGGTTCGGACGACGGCGGAACCGAGACGCCGGCCGAGAACGGTGGTACCGACACGCCGACGGAGACGGCGACGGCCACTGCGGAGCCGACGCCGGCGGGCACCCCGGAACGGACGGCGACGCCTGAACCCACCGCACCGCCGACCGAGACGGCAGAACCGACGGCGACGCCCACAGCGACACCGGGAGCGTCATCGTTCGCGGCCTGGCCGCGGTTCATGCGAAACAACGAACACTGGGGTCACCACCCTGACGCCAGAGCACCTCACGGAGACGTCTCCGTCGACTGGAAGCGAGAGTTCGACCAGGACCAGATCAACGCGACGGCCGTCCTCGCTGACGGGACGCTCTACGTCGGTGCCGGTGGTGCGGGTGACAAAGACGGCTCCTTCCACGCACTGGATCCCGTCACCGGCGAGACCACCTGGTCCAAAGACACCGACGCACCGGTCACCAGCGCGGCGGCCATCGATAGCGGGTTCGCGTACGTCGGCGTCTCGAACGGCACGCTCTACGCGCTCAAGACGTCCGACGGCTCGGAGTTCTGGAACTACGAGATTTCCTCCGCCGGGAACTTCACCGCACCGGTCGTCGCGGACGGCGAGGTCTACGTCGGTGGGGCGGGCAGTCGCGTCTACAACTTCGATGGCCTGGACAGCACACAAAAGTGGAACCAATCAACCTACGGTGCGATCAACGCGTCGCCGGTGCTCGCCGACGGGATGGTATACGCTCCAAGTGGGGACCACGACCTCTACGCTATCACCACTGGTGGGAGCGTCGAGTGGTCGAAGACGCTCCGCGCGAGCGTCAACGGCGTCTCCCACAGGAAGCGTCGCCTCTACGTCACGACCGAGAAGGCCCTCCACCGCATCAACACCAGCGGAAAGTCCGAGTGGACGGCCAGTTCGGGCAGTGGTTTCGCAGCGACACCCGCAGTCACCGAAAACCGGGTCTTCGCTGGCACGCGTGACGGGACGCTGTTCGCCTTCGACGTCAGCGACGGGTTCGAGCGCTGGCGGTACACGGCCCCGTCGAACGGCGTAACGGCGCCACCGGTCGTGGCCGACGGCACCGTCTACGTCGGCAGCCGCGACGGGACCGTCTACGCCGTGGACACCGAAACGGGCGACCCGGAGTGGACCTTCGAAACTGGGAACAACATCAACGACGCCGCCCCCGTCGTCGCCGGTGGCCGCGTGTACATCGGCAGCCAGGACGGGACGTTCTACGCCCTCAGCGAGTGAGGACGCGGCAGCGGTTGTCCTCGTCGAACGTCAGTACGATTCTCATCACACCAGCGAAACTGCAGTCGACCCGAGCCAGACAGCCGCGAGCGCGCCGACCAGATTGCCGAGCGCGTTCACCAGCGCCTGCCGTCGCTCGCCGGTTTCGAACAGCCGCACCGTCTCGAACGCGAACGACGAGAACGTCGTGAAGGCCCCGCAGAAGCCGGTCCCGAGCGCGAGGACGACCACGTCTCCAACCGGCGCCGCCAGCACGGCGCCGAGTGCGAGACTCCCAAGCACGTTCACCGCGAGGGTACCGAGTGTCGCTCCTTCGATGCGCTCGCCGACCAGGTGTCGAGCGAGCGCGCCCCCCACGCCGCCCAGGCCGACGTAGACGACGGGATTCACGACAGCCACCTCGCGAGCCACCGGCCACAGAGCACGCCGACGAAACCGACCCCGTAGTTTCCGGCTACGTTCGCGACAGCGAGTATCGGCATCGTTCCACCTGCGAGCGTGGCCGTTTCCGCCGCGAACGTGCTGTAGGTCGTAAACGACGAGAGGAACCCCGTCCCGACGATGAGTCGCGTCTCGGCGCTCAGGCCGTCGACGAAGTGCCGTTCGTACAACAACACGCCGAGCGCGAAGCTCCCGAGGCCGTTCACCGCGAGCGTCCCCCACGGGACTGTCCCGGGGAGCATACTCGCGACGGTGTGGCGAGCCAGCGCACCGACGAAGCCACCGAGAGCCACGAGTGCGAGGGGTTCCAGTCGAGTCAGGACGTGGTCGTCGGGCATCAGTTCGCCTGTACCGACTGGCTCGCGGTATTCGGGTGTTTCTGTTCGCCAGCGTGGAGTGGCCGTCGCTATTCGCTCCGACCGTCGGTACTGAGCGCGCACTCACCCCAAACGTCGTACCTGGTCGCCCGCCCACTCCTAAACCCTCGCACGAGCCTTTATCCCAGATTCCGGGACCATGGCCGCCCATGCAGCCACGAGCGCTCTTCCGAGACGAACGGGCCATCGAAGGATTGCCGATCAGACTCGTCATCGCACTGGTCGTCGGGGTCGCCAGCCTGAGCGTGATGATGAACACGCTGGGCGGAATCCAGACCCTCGGCGTCACCGAACTCGACGTGCGACCGACCCCGGAGGTCATCGGCGAGAACACGACCGAGGTCACGGTGGAAGTCGTGGGTTCGCAGGGCGACCGCATCGCCAACGCGACGGTCGTCGCGACCGGCGGTACCGCCACGCTGGACTCCGTAACCACGGCGCGGACGAACGCGAACGGGACGGCGAGACTCTCGCTGTCGCCCAGCCTCGGCGCGAATCAAAAGGAGGGAACGATCACCTTCGACGTCAAACCCCCGGCGGGTGGCCAGTACGCCGACGAACGGGGGAACACGGAGGTACTCGTCGTGAGTGGGTAGTCTGCACCAACAGCGTTCCGAGCAACTCACCGGCGGGGCGCGTCGTCCCAGTCGATCCAGCCCTGTTCCCAGCCAGTGCGCCCCTCGGCGTTGCGGCGGGCGAACTCGCGGTCCTCCCGCCGAGTCCGATTTCGCTCGACCGTGTCCGCCTGTTCGCCCTCGACGAGCATTGGCTGGAAAGCGACGCCACCCAGTCGTTCGGTGACCGACCCGTCTTCGACGATTACGAGACTCTGGTCCCCGGCACCCTGGGGCATGACCAGCCGACCGTCGTCGGCTAGCTGGTCGACCAATGCGCGGGGTGGGCTGAGTGCGGCCGCTTCCAGCAGGATCCGGTCGTAGGGGGCGTACTCGGGGAGGCCGTCGGCGCCGTTCCTGCGGTCGACGAGCACGCCGTCGTAGCCCGCCTCGGCGAGGTTGCTCCGCGCTTCGATGACCAGGCGGCGAGCGATGTCGATGCCGTGGACGTTGCGCTCACCGGCGAGTTCGGCGACGACGGCCGCGGTGTACCCGACTCCCGCGCCGACGACCAGCACGGAGTCGCCCTCGCGGACGTCGAGCGCTTCCAGGAGGCGCGCGACGGTACTCGGGGCGAGGACGCGCGTGCCCAGCCGCTCGAAGGGTTTGTCGGCGTAGGCACCGTGGTCCTCGGCGACGAACGACTCCCGCGGGACCGAGCGCATCGCGACCGACACGGCTTCGCTCTGGAGACAGCCCTTGCTCTCGTGTTCCAGGCTGTCGACCATGTCGTCACGGACGACCGCGGGGTCCATGCCCGAGGCTCTGCCCTCTATCGTTATGAATCTCGCGGAAGGTCCGATGAACCGTCCAGGCCGCTCCGTCGCTTACTGCAGTTCCACGAATCGGACGCCACCGTGCGCTTCGCGGTCGAGTGAGCCGTCGGCACGGCGGCGGGCGCGGATCAGCCGCTGCACGTGATTCCCGATCGGTCCCAGGACGTACCCTTCCGGACGGACCTGTTCGACCACCGGGTCGGGAAACTCGGACGCGGCGCAGGTCAAGTACGCCCTGTCGTAGGGCGCGTGTGCTGGCCACCCGTCCGTGCCGTCGCCCGCGCGGACGGACACGTCGCCGTAGCCGACCCGGTCGAGGCGCTCGCGGGCCTGCTCGGCGAGGGAGTCGTGGTATTCGACGGAGGAGACGTGCTCGGCGCCGACGAGCTCCGCGGTCACGGCGGCGTGGTAGCCACAGCCGGTCCCGATTTCGAGTACCGCGTCACCTGGCTGGAGGTCGAGCAGATCGGCCATGATGGCCACCATGTGCGGGGCGCTGATGGTCTGGCCGTGACCGATCGGGAGTGGCGTGTCGCGGTAGGCACGGTCGCGTCTGTGGTCGGGGACGAACTCGTGGCGGGGAACGGTCGCCATCGCATCGAGGATGCGCTCGTCGTCGACGCGGGTCCGGAGGCGCTCGACTAACTGCTGACGGGCGGCCTCTGGATCCATGCTACCACGCGGACCAGGCCGATGAGGACTCGTCGCGGGCGTACAACCGGTTGATGTCCTTTGCGAACGCGCTGTCGTTGTCGAAGTCGAGTTTGTCCTGGTGGTAGCCGACGGCGTCGTCGCGGATGTGGATTCCCTCGACGGTGAACTCCTCCCCGCCGAGTTCGTCGACTTCTCCGACGGTGAACTCGTAGTCGCCGGGGACCTGGACGGTCAGCGACTCGGTCTCGTCGTGCGTCCCGTCTTTCGGGTGGAGCGTCAGGTTGACGCTGACGTTCCCGACCGCACGGGTCCAGATGGTCTCGACCGCCTCGGCGGAGGTCTCCTCGACGCGCTGGTCGCCGTCGAGTTCGAGGCTGGTGATGCGAACGGTCATGATCGCCTCGTCGGTGTCGAGGAGGAACTCCTCGCCGACGGCGAGTTGCTCGCCCTCGGGCACGTCGGCCGTCGCGGTGAAGGACTCGCCGTCCTGGGAGACGACGACTTCTCGTTCGTATTCGGTCGTCGATTCGAGTTGTCGCTTGTGGGTGTGGCTACACTCGGTACAGCGAACCGTGGCGTGGCCACCGCCCGTGGTGAGGACCTCGTGGACGGTTTCGAGGTCCGGCGAACACGATGGGCAGGCCACTGGGACCCGCTCGGCGGTTTCGGTCATACCCACACGTAGCCCACGAGCGCGTAAAAGTCCGCTGAGTTGCCCCGCTCGTCCTGCTTGGCCTCCTGGGGTCCCCCCGCCGCGCCCGCCCTCCTGGGATCGTCCCGAACGAACAGATATAGATTCAGGTGGGTGGCGGTCGAAGCCCGCACATGACCACTCCGTCCGGCAACCCGTCCGAATCGCGGGTGCACGCACTCACCACGGGTGACCGCCTGGACCGGCGCCGGATCGGACTCTTCCTCGCCGTCACGTTCGCCGTCTCCTGGTCGACTGCGGCACTCATCTACGCCCTGGGCGGCATCGGCGCCGGGCCGACGCTGCCGCTCGGGATTCCCGTGTGGCTCCTGTTGCTCGCTGGCCCGTACATGTGGGGCCCAGCGCTCGGCCATCTCCTGACTCGCTGGATCAGCGGCGAGGGCTTCGACCGCGAGGCGATGTTTCTTCGCGTACGAACGCGGCCGTTTCCGTGGCTGGTGGGCTGGCTCGGCCCAGTCGCGCTGATACTCGCGGGTGCGGGCCTGTACTTCCTCCTGTTTCCCGGCCGCTTCGGGGGGCTTGGCGCCGTCGCGGACTTGCTGGCGAGCGTCGAGGCGGAAACCGGGCAACCCATCCCGCTCTCGCCCGCGGCGTTCGTCGGCCTCCAGGTCCTGCTGGCGCTCGTCGCTGCACCGCTGCTCAACAGCCTCGCCACCTTCGGCGAGGAGTTCGGCTGGCGAGCCTACCTCCTCCCGAAACTCGAACCGCTGGGGTGGCGCCGCGCGCTGGCCGTCCACGGCCTGGTCTGGGGGATGTGGCACTGGCCGGTCATCGCGATGGGGTACAACTACGGGCTGGACTACGCCGGCGCCCCGTGGCTGGGCATGATTGCGATGCTGGTCGCCACCGTCGCGCTCGGGGTGTTCCTCGGCTGGATCACACTCCGCAGCGGGAGCGTCTTCCCCGCAGTCGTCGGCCACGCGATGATAAACGGGAGTGCGGGGCTGGCGACACTGTTCGCGACAGCCGTCCCCAACCAGGTGTTCGGGCCGACGCCAGTGGGGCTGATCGGGATCGTCCCGTGGGTCCTCGTCGCCATCGTCCTCTTCCGAAGACCCGACGCGCTCTCCCCGCAGGTCGAGCGTCGGGACGGGTCCCAGGCGGGGACGGAGTCGGGGTGACCGGGCTCACTGGGCGGTGGGCAACTCGATAGCCTCGCCATCTGCGTAGACCGTCGGCTCCGTGATGATCCCGTCGAGGTGGATCGGGGCGTGCGTATCCCCACCGATGCCGTGGTCGTCGCCGATCGCGATGTGGACGGTGCCGGCGGCCTTCTCGTCGAGCAGGACCGACCCGACGAGGTCCTCGACGGC
>ENA-ORCR01000662-ORCR01000662.1-marine-metagenome-genome-assembly--contig:-NODE-662-length-15463-cov-7.912518_pt1 | contig 15463 bp, 14 predicted proteins | sample MGYA00237782_ERZ508514 | MGnify/ENA primary metagenome ERZ508514 (study PRJEB26185, sample SAMN06268960) | marine metagenome | isolation source: Eden Landing Ponds, San Francisco, CA, USA | place...
CGGTCCTCTTGGCCGTCGCAGGCGGTGAGTATCTCGCGGAGCTGGGCGGGTCGCAGCGCTGGCTTCGTCTCGCCGTCCTCGGTTTCGGTATCCCACCCACCGAACGACGTAGCGACTGTCGCCGCCGGGTTGTACGTCCCGATCGCGCGATTCTGAAGCCACACGTACCAATCGTTCACGTCGTAGTGGTGCTTCGCCTTCGAGTCGTTGCTCGCCAGTTCGTCATCCAACACGTCAAACACGGAGAGCACGCGCTCGATCTCCTCGGGTTGCAGATCGCGGTCGCCGACGCGCTCGACGAGCGGCGCCTCCCCGTGGAGTGCTTCGTACTCGCGGGCGTACCGCGCGAGCCGCGTCCGCTTCGATCGGATCGTGCTGTCAGCGAGGCTCTGTCGACGCTGTCGGTCGCGAAGGTAGGTTTCGAAGCGCTCGATCGTCCGATCGTCGCTGATTCCCCACTCGTAGCCTGCGTCGTCCGTATCGTCGTCGACGCCGACCTCCTCGACGACGAACTGCTTGAGTGTGAGGTCGTGGTGCTCTCGGAGCGTGTAGGCGATTCCGCTGTAGCCGTGCTCGGTCAGCCACTCGTACGAGGGTCTCTCCGTCGCGGGGCTCCTCCCTGTACGGTACATTTCGTCGGCGATCTCCGTCTCGTAAAACTCGATCAGCTCATCGAGCGACATCCGACTCCAGTTGATCGTGTCACTCACGCGAATCACCGGGTGACCTCCCGGGATCTCGAGGGTGTGCCGAGTTTAAGACTGCCATCTTCGACAGCTAGCCTTTATCAACCAAAATCTTAACACTTCTGCTAACTACTTTGTCTATAAGAGACAAAGTAAATTAGCACTTTACCGCATATTGTGGCTGAAAGTGTTATATATTGTATGTCGATATACACAATTAGGACCGTGGAGTTGCCACAGTTTCGGAGGATAGCCAGAAATAGATAGGTTTCCGGGGTTGGAGGACCCGAAGAAAAGTTCTCAAAGCAGTTCACTCACTAGCAGCAATACATCTCCGAGAAGATCCGGAGAGTAGACGAAGAAACGACCGAAATTCTCCCTGAAGTGGCAGTATTGCCACTCATAGCCGCCACGAGAATCGATTTCTCAGCTAAATCACTACCCGTACGGGAGAAGTGCTGATGAGACCAACTCCGTCGTCTCTCCGGCTGTAAGGACTGGTGGTCGATCGAATACTCGTCCTCGATTCCACCGACTTCTGCTTTTAAGTGGAAATCTGTCATCCGCCAAATGTTATGTAACAACGCACCGAACACAAAGTAGAACAACCTGACGTGGTAGTCCTTGGAAGATGTCTTAGCGAGAAACTCGTATTTGATCGATTTGTACTCTGTTGAAATTCCTGTTAGATGATGAATTCTAACCCAGTTGCGGTCAGTACGGGCGTGTTACAGGCTAACAAGGAGTCGTGCTAGGCTCGAGACGTTCGCAAGTATCCGAAGCGTAGCTTGGGGGAACAATTCTTCACAGTGGGTGCCAATACGACAACGATGATGGACGAAACAGACATCCCGACCGAGCCACGGGCCGCGGTCGACGCACTTGCGACTCATCTAACTGCGACCGCAGATCGCCCAGTACCGCCAGCGACGAACCGATGGCTCGGAGAGGCTGAAGCCGTCGCCCGCGATGCTACCAGTGACGATCTTGACACTCAAACCCGACGGAAACGGGTCCGCCAGGTTGCCACACTGCTTGAGTCGGCTGACAAAACAGACGATGTGGTCGCCGACCGCCACATCGAAGCAGCGATTGAGTGCTGTCGAGTCGTTCTCGCTAACGAGTGACTGTGACCCTGTTCGTACGGGACAGCCCCCGCGTCACGTGTTAAATTCTAGTGAGTAGAGAAACCAAATTAAACCTCGAAAAGTTATCCTACTTTGTTAAAGAAACCTATAATGGTTACAAATTCCTGTTCTAGCGCACCACACTTATATTCGTAGTCTCTGAAGAATACTTTGATGAGTTCAAAACAAGACGATCTCAAAGAGACAAACACCGAGGCTCGCTTCGAGTTCAAGAAAGAGGAGAATTCTGCCTTCAAAAGCGAAAAAGGTCTCACCGAGGAGACGGTCCGCGTCATCTCGGAGGACAAGGACGAACCGGAGTGGATGCTGGAGCGCCGTCTAAGGGCTCTTGAACAGTTCCAGGAGATGCCGATGCCGACCGACTGGCCCGGCCAGCCGGACCTGAGCGAGGTCGACGTCGACGAGATCATCCCGTACATCCGGCCGGACGTCGACGTCCGCGCCGGCGTCGACGACTGGACCGAACTCCCGGACGAGATCAAAGACACCTTCGACAAGCTTGGCATCCCGGAGGCCGAGAAGAACGCGCTCTCCGGCGTCGGCGCCCAGTACGAGTCGGAGGTCGTCTACCAGAACATGCAGGAGCGGTGGGAGGAGAAGGGCGTCATCTTCTGTAACATGGACGAGGCCGTCCAGGAGCACGAGGAGATCGTCCGCGAGCACTTCATGACGAAGTGCGTCCCCCCGAGCGACAACAAGTTCGCGGCGCTCCACGGCGCCATCTGGTCCGGCGGCTCGTTCGTCTACGTGCCGGAGAACACCACCGTCGACATGCCGGTGCAGGCGTACTTCCGGATGAACTCCGAGGGGATGGGCCAGTTCGAGCACACGCTCATCATCGCCGAGGAGAGCTCCGAGGTCCACTACATCGAGGGCTGTTCCGCCCCGAAGTACTCGGCGTTCAACCTCCACTCCGGCGGCGTGGAAGTGTTCGTCGGCGAGGACGCCCACGTCCAGTACTCCACGGTGCAGAACTGGTCGAAGAACACCTACAACCTGAACACCAAGCGCGCCATCGCCGAGAAGGGCGGGCGCATGGAGTGGATATCCGGGTCGATGGGATCGAAGGCGACGATGCTGTACCCGTCGACGATCCTGAAGGGCCGCGGCGCCTCCGACAACCACATCACCATCGCGTTCGCGGGCGAGGGGCAGAACATCGACACCGGCGCGAAGGTGTACCACAACGCGCCCGAGACCAAATCGACCGTCGAGTCGAAGTCCATCTCGAAGGACGGCGGCCGCACGAACTACCGCGGCCTCATCCACATCGCCGACGGCGCCGAGAACTCCTCGACCGCCGTCGAGTGCGACGCGCTGATGTTCGACAACGAGTCGACCTCCGACACCATGCCGTACATGGAGATCAACGAGTCGAAGGTCGACGTCGCCCACGAGGCGACCGTCGGGAAGATCGGCGACGAGGACATCTTCTACCTCCAGTCGCGCGGCCTGGACGACGACGACGCCAAGCAGATGATCGTTTCGGGCTTCATCGAGCCCATCACGGAGGAGCTACCCATCGAGTACGCCGTCGAGCTGAATCGGCTCGTCGAGCTGGAGATGGAGGGCTCGCTCGGATAACATGAGCACGCAAGCAATCGAGAGCCTCTCAGAGGACACGGTACGACGCATCGCCGACGAACGCGACGAGCCCGAGTGGCTCTTGGAGACCCGTCTGAACGCGCTTTCCGCGTTGGAGACGGCCGAGCTGCCTGACGTGATCCAGACGCCCGGACGCCGCTGGACCGACCTGGAGGCGCTCGACTTCGAATCGCTGGTCGATCCGCTGAACCAGTCCGACGCTACGGAGCGCTCGGCCGGCGACGACGAGGTCGTCGTCCTGCCCTTCACCGAGGCGTTCGACGAGTACGGCGACGTCATCGAGGCGAACTTCGGCTCGGTACTCGACCCCGAACACAACTACCTCACGGCGCTTTCGGTCGCGCTCTTCACGACCGGCACGTTCGTCTACGTCCCCGAGGGCGTCGACGTCGAGGACGTGACGGTTCGCGCGGAGATGAACTCCCGCTCGCTGTTCAGCCAGACGCTCGTCGTCGCCGAGGAGTCGTCGTCGGTGACGATCCTCGAATCGATCGAGTCGGGCGACGGCGAGGTCGACGGCGACCGGTACTTCTCGAACCTCGTCGAGATCACCGCGGGCGAGAACGCGAACGTCCAGTTCGGCTCGCTCCAGAACCTCGACGACGACTCGTACACCTACTCGCTGAAGCGCGCCGACGTCGGCGTCTACGGCACCGTCGACTGGATCGAGAGCAACTTCGGGTCGAAGCTGACGCGCTCGGACGTCGAGTCGGAGCTGAACGGCGACGGCGCCGAGAGCCAGATCGTCGGGACGTTCTTCGGCACCGACGACCAGCACTTCGACATCAACGCCCGCGTCTGGCACCAGGCCGAACACACGACGGCGGATCTGGTCACGCGCGGCGTGCTCGACGACGTGGCCCGCTCCGTCTACGAGGGCGTCCAAGACGTCGGCAACGACGCGTGGAACACCTCCAGCTACCAGCGCGAGAACACGCTGATGCTGTCGGACGACGCCGAGGCCGACGCGTCGCCGAAGCTGATCATCCACAACCACGACACCGAGGCCTCGCACTCCGCGACGGTCGGACAGGTCGACGCCGAGGACCTGTTCTACCTCGAGAGCCGGACGATCGACTCGCACACGGCGCGAAATATGCTCGTCGAGGGCTTCTTCGTGCCCGTGTTAGAGGAGATCGCCGTCGACGAGTTCCGCGACGACGTCGAGGATCTCGTCTTCGAGCGGCTGCAGTAGGCGGACTCGTCGGACGCCGGGTCCACACGACGACCCGCGACAGCGATTATTTCATGTCTTCGATACTCTCACATTACCTACAGGACTATACGGACGAGAGCCGTAGGTACGGGAATGGCAGACAATAAAGACGGGCGAGAGAAACAGGCGCGAGACGCGGACGACCGCCAGCGGCGGCGTGATATCGCCGCGGAGTTGGAACGTGGCGACGAGCCGGAGCCGGAGATCGACGCCGCGGACCTTGACGACGTCGAGGCCGACCTCGAATCGCTGGAGTTCCCGGCCACGGGGGCAGATATCATCGCGGCGATCGGAGACCGCGATATCGGGCCGCCGGCCGAGCGGTACACCGTCGAGCAGCTGGTCCCCGAGACGGACGACGCGCTGTTCGACTCGCCGGATCGCGTCCGCGTCCGGATCCAGCGACCGACGGTCGCCGCGGCCATGAAGCGGATCGTGGAGGCCAGCGAGGCGCTGCCGAACGAGGATCTCAAGGGGTCGCAACACGACGCCTACGAGAAGACTCTCCTCGAGCTAAAACGGATCAGCCCCGACGACGACGACGAGGCGATCGGCGTCGTCCGCGACTGGGTCGTCGACCGGATCCGTGACAAGGAGACGCTCCCGACCTCGCGGCAGATCCGCCGGCAGGCGGCGAAGGTCTGTCGAGAGGAGGGATATCAGATCCGGAACGACGACTGGCTCGGGATCTGACGCCGCGGAACCGCGCCAGAGGGGAACTCCTTAAGTCGGACTACGTCTGAGTTGACGTGTATGCGAACGGTTGTATCGAACGGTGACGGGTGGTCGCCGTGAGCGTAAGCCAGCGGATCGCCTCGGACGACCAGCTCGCCCGGCTGTTGCAGATCGGGATCGTGCTGGAGGAGGTCGTGGAGGCGCGGGCGCACCACCACTACCAGAGCCTCGACGCCGAACTCGACGAGGAGATCGAGGCGCTGCTCGCGGACGCCGCCGACGAGTCCGCCGAACACCGCCAGCGGCTGGAGTCGCTCATCGAGGGGCTCGGCGTCGACAGCGTCCCGTTCGACGAGATCGAGTCGCTCGTCGACGCGCGGTACGGGCGGACCCAGCCCGAGGACTTCGACGGGATCCTCTACGACCAACTGTGTAACGAGGAGACGGCGTACAAGTTCTACGACGATCTGATTCAGGCGATCGAGGAATCGAATGCCGAGTTCTCTATCGACCGCGCGGAGCTTGTCGCCGAGCTGCGGGCGATCCGCGAGGACGAAGCCGAAGGGGTCAGCGAAGTAACGGACGTCATGGAGCGACGATGAACCAGGGGATCGAACCGACGCCGAGCGCCGACGGAGGGAAGCCGTGAACACCGCAGACCAGTACCTCAAGACGATATACGTCGTACAGGAGCAGGAAGACGGTCCCGCCTCGACCGGGTCGATCGCCGATTCGCTCGGCGTTAGTCCGGCGAGCGCCAACGAGATGATCGGAAAGCTCGAAGAGCGCGGGCTCGCCGAGCACGAGAAGTACAAGGGCGTCCGACTCACCGACGACGGGATCGTCCGAGCGCGCGACGCGCTCCAGACCTACTGTATCATCGAACGCTTCCTCGCGAACGTCCTCGCCGTCGAGGAGTTCCGCGCGGAGGCCCGTGAGCTGGAGGCGGTCATCGACGACACCGTCGCCGAGCGGCTCGACACGATCATCGACCGGCAGCCGGAGTGTCCGGACTGCTTCGACCCCGAGACGGACGCCTGCGCGTGTCTAGAGATCGCGGCGCCGGTCGAGCCAGAGCAGTAGACCGCAGAATCGGACGGGAACCTCTTGACGCCGACGCTTAGACGCCCGTCGAGTAGCGCAGAATGCCCGCGATACCGCCGAACGCGTCCAGCAGCTGTTCCCCCTTCTCGAAGTCGGTGGAGATGAACTTGGTGTCGGTACCGCGCTGCTCGGCGATCGCCATCAGGTGTTCGATCACGTCCTCGCGCTCGTCGACCTCGGCCTCCTCGCCGCACTCCGAGCACTCGTGGTCCGGAGTGGAGTGTCTCGCGTCGACCACCTCGTACTCCTCGTGACCGTTCGGACACTCGTAGACGACCACGTCGGAGCGGAGGTCCTCGGAGATGAGCAGCCGGTCGACGGATCCCATGATCAGGTTCCGGCGGGTCTGCTCGAAGCCGTAGGTGGCCTCCTCGCCGGTGTTGAGCTTCTCGAAGAACTCTTCCATGTGGCGTTTGTCCTCGACGATCTCCTGGTCCGCGAGCGCCTCGCTGGCGTTGTCGACGAGGTCCTTCAGCCCGGACTCGTCGGTGTACGCCACGTCGAACTTGCCGAGCACCTTGTCCTGCAGTTCGTGGTGGAGGTAGTCGCCGTCGAGGAACTCGTCTTTCGTCGGCGAGGGGCCGCCGACGAGGATGCCGTCGAGCTCGTGGCGCTTGTCGACGAACAGGTCGTCCGCCATCCCCGCGACCTCCTGGTAGAAGTTGTCAATCGCTTCGAGCCGCAGGCGAGCGAATCGCTGTGCGGACTGCCCCCCCTTCCGCTGTTTGCCGGGGACGAGCGAAGAGGCGGACTTGACCGGGACGACCCGCTTGCCCTTCAGCCAGCCGACGTTGGCCTCGCGGCGGTCTAAGACGATGAGCCCGAACAGCCCGGAGTCCTCCAGCATGTGTTCGAGCGGCTCGGTGAGGAACTCGGAGTCGCAGTGGTAGCGGAACGATTCGACGGGCTGCGGCGGCGACTCCAGCGTCCGGGTGACCATGTCGGTCTGGCCGCCGCCGGCGTCGATCGCTCCCGAGAATATCACCATCCCGTTCTCCGGCGGGAAGGTGTCGTAGTAGCGGAGGCGGTCCTTGATCGAGGTGAGCGCGTCCTGAACCGCCGTCCGCGTCTGCTTGGACTTGATGTTGGACGCCTCGCTGTGTTCCTGTGTGACGTGTGCGACCACGTCGGAGACTTGCCGGTCCTCGGGGATGTAGATGGTGACGAGCTGCGTGCCGGAGCCCTCGAAGTCCTTGAGCTCCTCGATGACCTTGCGGAACTCGTACTTCCGCCGGTCTTCGCTCGCCTCTTTGGCGTCGCTACTCATTACCCTAAATACGGCGGCGTGAGTGTAAGTAAGCTTTGACCTCCCCGCCAGCGGGGTGATACCGCATCGCACGGACCGCCAATCGCAGTGTCGTTTATAAACAAACCCTAGAGAAAGACGAAGCCCCCGCTCCTACATCGAGTCGGGCGCCTCGACCCCGAGCACGTCGAGCGCGTTCGCCATCGTGTGCTTCGCGGCCGCGACGAGCGCGACGCGGGCGGCCCGAAGCGCCTCGTCCTCGGCGGTCACCACCGGACACTCCCTGTAAAACGCGTTGTACGCGTCGGCGAACTCGCGGGTGAACGTCGCGATCGTGTGCGGCTCCAAGTCGTCCGCCGCCGACTCGATGGCGGCCGGGAAGCGAGCGACCTCGCGGAGGAGGTCGCGGGCTTCCTCGGTCTCCAGCGCCGACACGTCGACGTCGAGGGAGTCGGCGTCGACGACGCCCGTAGCGTCCGCCGTCACGCCCGGTACCTCGATCCCGGCATCGGCCGCCTCGTCTAAGATCCCGCAACAGCGCGCGTGGACGTACTGGACGAACGGGGCGGACTGCCCCTCGAAGTCGAGCGCGTCCTCCCAGTCGAAGGTGATCGCCTTCGCGGGCTGCTTCGAGACGATGTCGTACCGGACCGCGCCGATCCCCACTTCGTGGGCGATGCGCTCCACGTCCGCCTCGGTGAGGTCGTCGTCGCGGATCCGGTCGTCCATCCGCGTCTCGACCGCCTCGCGGGCGCGGTCGATCGCCTCGTCGAGCAGGTCGTCGAGCATCACGCCGGTGCCCCGCCGGGTGGACATCTTCCCGTCCGGGAGGTTCACGTACGAGTAGATGACGTGGCCGAGCCGGTCGGTATCGTTGCCGAGCAGTTCCAAGGTCGCGTCGAGCTGGTCGGCCTGCAGCTTGTGGTCCTCGCCGAGCACGGTGACGGCGCGATCGTAGTTGTCGAACTTCCACTCGTGGTGCGCCAGGTCGCGGGTGGTGTAGAGGCTGGTGTCGTCCGAGCGCAGGAAGACGAGGTTCTTGTCGATCCCCCAGTCGTCGAGCTCCAACTGCCACGCGTCCTCCTCGTAGACGGCGTGGTCGGTCTCCTTGAGCCGCTCGGCGATGTCGTCGGTCGAGCCGTCCCGCATGAACCGCGTCTCCTTGACGAACTCGTCGAACTCCGCGGGGAGCCGCGCCAAACAGTCCTTCATCCCGCCGAGCACGGCGTCGACGACCTCGCCGACGCGCTCGTACGCCTCCTCGTCGCCGGCTTCGAGCCCCTGTAAGATGGCGGAAATCTCGTCTTCGGCGGCCTCGACGGCCTCGGGGTCGGCCTCCTCCAAGTAGGAGTTCCCCTTCCGGTAGTATCGCACGAGGTCGTACTCGGCGCGGTCGCGAGCGGGTTCGGCGTCGAGGTCGGACTCGTCGAACCGCTCGTACGCCCACGTGAACACCGCCATCTGACGGCCCGCGTCGTTGACGTAGTAGTGGCGGTCCACGTCGTAGCCCGCGTACTCCATGACGTTCGCGACCGCGTCGCCGACGATCGGGTTGCGCGCGCGACCGACGTGGACCGGACCGGTCGGGTTCGCGCTCGTGTGCTCGACGACGACCGAGGTGTCGCGGTCGGGGAGCGCGCCGTAGCTCGCGTCGGGCGCGGCCGCGTCGAGCGTGTCAGCGAGGTAGCGCTCGCCGGCGTGAAAGTTGACGTACGGGCCAGCGGTGTCGACCGCGGCGAGGTAGTCGTAGCCGTCGACGTCGACCGCGTCCGCGACCGTCGCGGCCACGTTCGGGGGCGCGTCACCGACCTCGCCCGCGAGTCGGAAGGCGACGCTGGAGGCGAGCGTCGCGTCCATATCGTCGGGCGGGCGTTCGATGCCGAGGTCGTCGGTCGGGAGGTCCAACGCATCGAGCGCGTCGCCGAGCGCGTCGGCCACCTCCGACCGGAACTGCCGGAACATACCGTCCGTTCGTGGGTCGGCCTAAAAGGCCCTTCCGAAGCGGGGCGAGAGCGAGTGACCGTCATGTCGTGAGACAGCACGCTCCCGACTCAACGGTAGCCGCCCGCACGTGCGAACACGACGGTCCGTGACTGACTCGCGAGCAACACCGATCACTTCGAGTGGATCGCACCACCGCCGCAAACCGTTTGTGCATAGCATTCGGAATAATATACATGGGCGATGCCGAAATCGACGCCGACGCGGAGCGCGTTCGCATGTGGCTCGTTGAGCGCACCTACTCCGACGACGAGCAGAACATGGTGATCCTCACATACGCCACCCCGGACGGGGAGCGCTACTTCCGCAAAGAGCGAGCGCTCACCTCCTTCAGCGACGTACGCGACACGACGGCTGCCGTCGACACCGACCCCGAGAACGTCGGCGCAGTCAGCGACTCCGCCGACCGGGAGCGGTACGCAGCCGAGGCCGAGGGGATGGCCCAAGCGCACGACCCCGACGACGTGATCTGAGCCGTCATCGGAGCGGATCGACCGGTGGGAGGCGACCGTCCGTCTCGTGACGGGCCACACAGCCTTTTGACCGCGCGACTCCAATGACTCCTCGATGCGTGCGACGCTCGAGACGCTCGGAATCGCCCTCCTCGTCGGGAGCGTACAGCTCGCGTTGAGCGTCGTCGATCTCGCCGGCCTATTCGCGCTGTCGACGCCGCTCTCCGTCGCGCCCTGGACCGTCGTCACCAGCGTGTACGCGCACGGGTCGATCGGCCACCTGCTGGCGAACGCGCTCGCGCTGCTGCTCGTCGGTCCCCTCGTCGAGCGGCGGACCACCCGCCTCCGATTTCACGCGTTCGTGGTGGGGACCGGCGCACTCGCCGGGATCGCACAGGTGACGCTCGGCGGACTGCTCGGCCCCGCTGCGGCCGTCTTGGGGCTGAGCGGTGCCGTCTTCGCGCTCGGCGGCTACCTCCTCGCGGGCAACGTCGTGAGCGCGACGCTGTTCGACCGACTGCGGCTCTCCGCCCGGGCACAGTTCGCGCTGTTCGGGCTCGCCGCCGTCGTCCTCACCGCGACGACGGCGGCTCCCGGCGTCGCGCTGATCGCCCACGCGACCGGCGCGTTCTGCGGGCTCGTCGCCGGACGTACGCGGCTGATCGACGCGCGGTGAGCGGGAGAACGGCGCAGTCGGAACGCCGGACGGCGTCTCCGCTAGGGGCGTGGAAAAACGAGAGGGTGAAAGAGAAACGCCCTAGCGCTCAGTCTTCGAGAACGATCTCGATGCTGACGTCGTTCGGCACTTGGACGCGCATGAGCTGGCGGAGCGCGCGTTCGTCGGCGTCGATGTCGATCAGACGCTTGTGGACGCGCATCTCCCAGTGCTCCCACGTCGCCGTCCCCTCACCGTCCGGGGACTTTCGCGACGGGATCTCGAGCGTCTTCGTCGGCAGCGGGATCGGGCCCGACAGGGCGACTCCCGTCGAGTCGGCGATCTCGCGGACGTCGTCGCAGATGTCGTCGAGGTCCTCGGGGCTCGTGCCGGCGAGGCGGACGCGTGCCTGCTGCATCGATTATCGCTCGTTGACTTCGAGCACCTTGCCGGCCGCGATGGTCTGACCCATGTCGCGGATGGCGAAGCTGCCGAGTTCCGGAATCTCGCCGGACGGCTCGATGCTGAGCGGCTTTTGCGGGCGCACGGTAACGACCGCGGCGTCGCCGGACTTGATGAAGTCCGGGTTCTCCTCGGCGACCTCGCCCGAGGACGGGTCGATCTTCTGATCGATCGACTCGATCGTACAGGCGACCTGCGCCGTGTGGGCGTGGAAGACGGGCGTGTATCCGGCCGTGATGACGCTGGGGTGCTGCATGACGACGACCTGCGCCTTGAACGTCTCGGCGACGCTCGGCGGGTCGTCGGCGGGACCACAGACGTCGCCGCGACGGATGTCGTCCTTGCCGATACCGCGGACGTTGAACCCGACGTTGTCACCGGGCTCGGCCTTGGGAACTTCCTCGTGGTGCATCTCGACCGTCTTCACTTCGCCGCCCACGTCGGACGGCTGGAAGGAGACGTTGTCGCCGGTGTTGAGGATGCCGGTCTCGACGCGTCCCACGGGGACGGTCCCGATGCCGGAGATGGTGTAAACGTCCTGGATCGGGAGTCGGAGCGGCGCGTCCGTCGGCGGCTCGGACTCCGGCAGGTCGTTGAGCGACTCCAGCAGGGTGTCGCCGTCGTACCACGGCGTGTTCTCGGACGCCTCGGCGACGTTGTCGCCCTCGAACGCCGAGATCGGCACGAACGTGGTGTCGTCGGTCGCGAAGCGGACCTGGTTGAGAAGGTCCTCGACCTCGCCGATGACCTCCTTGTAGGAGTCCTCGCTGTAGTCGACGAGGTCCATCTTGTTGACGCCGATGATGAGCTCGTTGATACCCAGCGTGCGGGCCAGGAACACGTGCTCACGCGTCTGGGGCGCGACGCCGTCGTCGGCCGCGACGACGAGCACCGCGTTGTCGGCCTGCGAGGCGCCCGTGATCATGTTCTTCACGAAGTCACGGTGGCCCGGGCAGTCGACGATGGTGAAGTAGTAGTTGTCCGTGTCGAACTCCTGGTGGGCGATGTCGATCGTGACGCCGCGCTCGCGCTCCTCGGCGAGGTTGTCCATCACGTAGGCGAACTCGAAGCCGCCCTTGCCCTTCTCTTCGGCTTCCTCGCGGTGCTGCTCGATTACGTGCTCGGGGACGCTCCCCGTCTCGAAGAGGAGGCGACCCACGAGCGTACTCTTGCCGTGGTCGACGTGGCCGATGATGGCCAGATTCTGGTGCGGTTTGTCACTCATGGGGTAATCACGCGCTAAGGCGCTCTGTGAGTAAGTTTCGGTAGATTCCACTAAAACGGTTTCGATACGGCCCACAGACGATCACGACGCCGTCAGGCGATTATCGACAACGCGGGGCACGGGAGGTCGACACATGCCGGGGTCGCGGTCCGAGTCGCGACCAGCGGTTCGGGATCGAAACGACTACTCCAGTCGCCCCACGTCGCCGAGCACCGCGCTCGCCGTCTCCGGACCGCCCGCCCCGCGTCCGGAGATGTTGAGTCGACCGGCGTGAGTGGTCTCGATCTGGACGATGTTCTGCGTCCCGGAGACTGCGAGCGTCCCGTTCTCGGGGACGAGCCGCGGCGCGACTCGGACGGTCTCGCCCGTCGCCTCGCCGATGAGCCGGACCGTCCGACCGTCCTCGGCCGCGAGCCGAAGGGCGGATCCGGGCACGTCGCGGATCCCCTCGACGTCGGCGTCGTCGAGCGTGAACTCTCGGGCGTCGGCCGGGTTATCGGCCGCGCCGAACGAGAGCACGTTTGCGAGGATAACACACTTCAGCGCCGCGTCGGTGCCGTCCACGTCGAAGGAGGGGTCGGCCTCGGCGACGCCGAGGTCCTGCGCCTCCGCGAGCACGTGCTCGTAGTCGAGGCCCTCCGCGGCCATGCGCGTCAAAATGAAGTTCGCCGTCCCGTTGAGCACGCCGCGAACCGCCGTGACGTGACCGGGCTCGATATCTTCGACGGTCGAGACCGCGGGGATCGCACCGCCCACCGTCGCTTCGAACCGGATCTCGCCGTCGCTGTCGTCGACGAGCGCCCGCAGGTCCCCGAACCGCTCCGCGACGGGGCCCTTGTTCGCGAGCACGGCGTGGCGGTCGCGCTCCAGCGCGGTCCGAACGTGTGAGAAGCCGGGCTCGGCGTCGCCGAGCGTCGTCGGCGTCGCCTCCACCAGCGCGTCGTAGTCGGCCGCGAGCGCGTCCGCGGGATCGTCGTCGCCGACGATCCCCCGCTCGGCCTTGCGGGCCACCACCGCGTCGGGGTCGACGCCGACGTTCCGGCCGGCCGCCCCGTCCGCGACGACCGCCGACGAGGAGTCCGCGACTGCGACGACCTCGTGGCCGTACTCGCTCGCGAGGTCGACGACCGAGCGGCCGACCGCGCCCGCGCCGACGACGGCGATTTTCACGCCTCCACCCCCGTGAGCGGCTCGACGAGACGCAGTTCCTTCTCGTCGGCCAGCTCTTGGACCGCCGCGAGCGCCGCCTCCGTCTCGCCGGCGCGGGCCTCCAGGCGAAGCCGGGCGCTCGACGACTCCTCGGTTCCCTGCGGCGCCGCCAGCGAGACGTCTGCGACCGACGCCGACTCGCAGGCCTCGATCCGCGAGAGCGTGTCCGACAGGTCCGTGTCGATGAGGTGGCCGAAGAGCAGGATGGTCACCTCCTCGGCGTACCGCTCCGTCCCGGCCTGCATCACGTTCACGCCCTCGCTGCGGAGCGCCTCGACGATCCCCTCGAACCGCTCTTGGGTCGCCTCGAAGTCGACCTCGACCGGGATCCGGCCGCGGGGCGTCTTGTTCCCGCGCTCGTGGTAGATCGAGAGGAGGTTCCCCCCGTTGTCGGCGATCGGGTGGAGCGCGGCGAGCAACTGGCCGGGCTCGTCGACGAGTTCGAGCCGCACCGTGTGCGTCGACGGCGTCGTCGCGGCGTGGCCGCCGTCGGGAGTCGCGTCCTCGTCGTCCGCCGCCCCCTCGGGGACGCCGTCGCGGGCGTCGCTCACGCCGCCACCTCCGCGGGGTCGGTGGCGTCGACGCCGGCGGCGGTCGTCGCGGTTGGCGCAGTTGGCGCTGTGGTCGCGATTCGGCACGGTCCTGTCGGCAGAGCGGAGCGGTCGCTTGCTGGCTCCGTCGCGGTACACCGAGCGGGAGTCGTGCCCGTCTGCATACCCGAAAAGAGTCGGGGGATCCGGTATAAGCCTTCGGCGATGGCAGGCGTTGCCTCGCTGTCGCGGCTGTCAACGTACCTCACGGTCGGAGGGTGTCATCATCCACACTTACGGGCGACGGGGATCGATGATGCGGCGTGCGACACCGCTCACGCAGTCAGCGACCGATCGCGACGCAGTCCTCCACGCCGGACCGTCAATCGCCGAGCGGGGGTGAGACGACCGAATGAGCGACGGTGGGCTCTCCATCGACGGGCCGAAGACGCTCCGCAGTGCGGTCATCGTACTGGTGATCGGGCTCGCGGCGACCGGGTACGGCGCGTACGACTACACGCAGCAGTCGAGCGCGGTCGACGACGCGGTCGCGGTCGACGCCACGGTCACCGAACTCGACGTCGAGTCGACCTCGTCCGGGAGTAGCACAGACGTGAGCTACCGGCCGACGGTGCGGTTCACCTACGAGTACGACGGGACGGAGTACGCGAGCACGGAACTGTTCCCGTCAGCGATCACGTCGAACTACGACACCGAGTCGGCGGCGCGCGAGGCCGTCGCGGAGTACGCCGTCGGCGAACCGACCACCGCCTACGTCGACCCCGCCGACCCCGACGGAGCGTTCCTGAGGTCGCAGACGTCGAACGCACCGCTTCTCGCGGCCGCGCTCGGCCTGGTCTTCGTCCTCGTTGGCGGCGCGTCGGCTATCGGGCGGATCCGTGGCTGACGGGCGCGGTGCGTCGGTGAAGCGAACGCGGAAGGGGAAAGAAAGTGAGAACGGCGGAAAGCAGAGCCGGAGCCGACTACCGCGAACCGCGTCGTCGACTTAGAAGTAGTCGATCGACTGCGGCAGTTCCAGCTTCATGCCCTTGCGCTCTCGGATCTCCATGATCTTCTCGCGCTGGAGGTTGTCGACGAGCACGCGGAAGCCCGCGTTCTCGGTGTTCCACGAGGCGCGGCCCTCGGTGGCCGAGCGGATGTCGGAGGAGAACCCGATCATCTCCTCGACGGGCGCGATGCCCTCGACGACCATGAGGTCGCCCTCCTGGTACATGTCGTCGACGCGGCC
>ENA-ORCR01000664-ORCR01000664.1-marine-metagenome-genome-assembly--contig:-NODE-664-length-15422-cov-2.984425_pt1 | contig 15422 bp, 11 predicted proteins | sample MGYA00237782_ERZ508514 | MGnify/ENA primary metagenome ERZ508514 (study PRJEB26185, sample SAMN06268960) | marine metagenome | isolation source: Eden Landing Ponds, San Francisco, CA, USA | place...
GGGCGTCGGGTGTGTGAGCGAGCACGAGCGCGCCCTGTGCGTCGATGTTCGAGCAGAACCACTTCTCGCCCGTGAGCGAGTAGGTGCCGTCGTCCTGCGGTGTCGCGCGGGTCTCGATCGCGCCCACGTCCGAGCCACCCTGTCGCTCGGTGAGGAACATCGCGCCCTCGACGCGGTCGTCGGCGCTGGTCAGGCCGGACAGATACTCCCCGAGACTACCGTCGTCGAACTTGTCGAGAACGACCGCCGCGCCGACGGTCATCGAGGCCGCGCAGGTCAGGCCCACGTCGGCGTAACACAGCAGCGCCTGCATCGTCAGCGGGTGGAGGAGGCCGACCGGTTCCTCGCGGCCGGGCGGCGCGTGGAAGGCGTCGCGGGTCAGGCGAGCGTCCTCGTACACCCGGCGCTCGTTGTCGAACTGGGCCGGGTGGTACTCGATCTCGTTGACGACCGCGCCGTCGCGGTCGTGGGTGTGGAGTTCCGGCGGATGGCGGTCGACCGTGTCCGAATCGTCGGCGATCTCGTGGCCGACGGTCGCGCCGAAGTCCGAGAGCACGTCCTCGGCCCAGTCGAACTCGTCGTCGGGATAGACCCGCTCGGCCTCGAAGCGGAGTGTCGGATCCCAGTCCCAGACATTGCAGTGGCGACCCCGGTCGAGGTCGCCGTAGTCGAGTGGCTCGCGACCCATGCGAGAGTGTACCGTGGCCGGGAGCAAAAGCCCACTCCCGGTCTTGACCTGGCGTCTCTAGAGCGCGTCCACTGCCGCTGTCCACAGCCGTTCGGTCAGGTCTTCGTCGCGGCCGAAGACGGTTAGCGCGCCCGCCGTCCGTTCGACACAGCCGGCTTCCCGGGCCAGCAGGTCGCCGGCGACCTGCTCGCGCTCGGGCGGGTGAAAGCAGACGAACCCGTCGAGGCGGCCGCGGGCGAGCAGTCCGAAGTAGACGACCGGTGCCCAGCAGCGGATCACCCGCTTGCACTCGGTCTCGACGCTGTCGGCGACGGCGTCGAACTCGTCCATTCGGGCCTCGCTGTGGATCACGTCGGGGCCGATCAGCGTTCCGACCGTGGCGTGGGAGAGGGGCACGCTGTCGCCGTCGGTCGCTGCGACTTCGGTGCCGTTGTGGGTAACGCCTCCGTCACGGGTCGCCACGTACAGATCGTCGAGGACGGGCACGTGGACGGCGGTCGTGGCCGGCCCCGCCTCGTCGACCGCGGTGGCGACGCTCCCGAACGTCGGCACGCCGGCGGCGAAATTGTTGGTCCCGTCGAGGGCGTCGACCACCCAGCGGTACTGCCCGTCGCCGTCGTGGTGGCCCGATTCCTCGGCGGTGATCGGGTGGTCGGGGTAGGCCGCCCGAACGCGCTCGATGACCCGGCGCTCGGGCGCACCGAGCGCGCGGCCGCGAGTTCGCTGTCGGCCGTCGTCATCGGCGCGCTGGTCGCCCGCGAGGTGGCCGTCGGCGACTCCTACAAGCTGATCGAACAGCTGTATCCGACCTTCTCCAGTGAGGTGCACGCGCTGCTCATCGTCGCGGCGCTCGGTCTCGTGACCCTCGCCGCCGTCGGGCCGCTCTCCGGCGCGGGGGCGCTCCCCTCGACGCTGCTGGCGAGCGCCCCGGTCGCGGGCTGGGCGGTCAACTACTGGGCCGGCCCCATCTCGCCGGGCTACGCCGTCGGCTTCCCGATACAGACGGTGTTACTCTACGGCGTGACCTGCGGGATCGTCGGCTATCTGCTCGGCATCCGGCTCAGACCGCTCCTGACGCCCGACCGGTCGCGCGTTCGGGCGAGCTGACCGCTCTTTTTTCCGTCCGTTCGTCCCCGTTTTTCCGTCCGTTCGCCCGCTCGCTGAGTCGCCCGCTCGCTGGTTCGGTCGGGAGCCGAGCGGGTCCGGAACCACTATCCCGAGGGACTGCCGACTAGGGGTATGGAGGTGTTCGGGTCCAGTGGCGTTCGCGGTGTCGTCGGGGAGGACTTGCGACCGGCGGACGCGGTCGCAGTCGCCGCGGCCGCCGGGTCGGTCTGGGGCGAGGGGCGGGTCGCGGTCGGTCGCGACCCCCGTCTGACCGGCGAGATGCTCGCCGACGCCGCCGCGAGCGGCCTCGCGAGCGTCGGACTCGACGTCGACCGACTCGGCCAGATCCCGACGCCCGGACTGCAGGCCTACGCCGAGCGCGAGGGCGTCTACGGTCTGATGATCACCGCGTCGCACAACCCGCCGCAGTACAACGGTATCAAACTCGTCAGCGACGACGGCGTCGAGTGCTCGCGCGCGCAGATCGAGGCGATCGAGGAGCGCCTGTTCGCCGACGAGAACCGCGACGTGTCCTGGGAGCGGACCGGGAAAAGCGAGCGTATCGAGGGTGCGCGCCGGGCGTACGTCGCGGACCTGCTCGCGGCGGTCGACCGCGAGGCCGTCGCCGCCGCCGACCTGACGGTCGCGCTCGACCCCGGCCACGGCGCCGGGTCGCTGACCAGCCCCGACTTCTTCCGCGAACTCGGCTGCGAGGTGCGGACGATCCACGCACAACCGGACGGCCACTTCCCCGGCCGGAACCCCGAGCCGGTCGAGTCGAACCTCGGCGACCTGCAGACGTTCGTCCGCGCGACCGACGCGGACCTCGGGGTCGCCCACGACGGCGACGCCGACCGGGCCATCTTCGTCGACGAGCGCGGCGAGTTCGTCGCCGGCGGCGCGGCGCTGGCGGCGCTGACCGAGGCGGCGCTCGGCCCCGGCGATACGGTCGTCTCGGCGGTCAACGCGACCCAGCGGCTGGTCGACGTCGTCGAGCGGGCCGGGGCGGACCTGACGCTGACGCCCATCGGGAGCACGTACATCGTCTCGCGCATCCGCGAACTGCGCCGCGCGGGCGCGTCGGTCCCCGTCGCCGGCGAGGGCAACGGCGGGATCCTCTTTCCCGAGTACCGCCTCGCCCGCGACGGCGCCTACACCGCGGCGCGGTTCGTCGAACTGCTCGCCGCCAGCGACGATCCGACGAGCGCGCTCGTGGCCCGCTACGACGGCTACGAGAACGTCCGACTGGACCTGGCCTACGACGGCGAGGAGGAGCGCGCGGCGATGCTCGCCGCGATCGAACGAACCGCGAAACAGTCCGAGGGCGACCTGGACACGACCGACGGCTACCGGCTGGACTTCGGCGACGGCTGGGTGCTCGCCCGGCCGTCGGGGACCGAACCGGTCGTCCGGATCTACGCCGAGGCCGGCTCGAAGTCCCGCGCCGAGGAACTCGCGGAAGTGTTCAACGGCGCCATCGCCGGCCGGACGGCCGACTGAGCCGCCGCTTCCGACCGACTGGTTTTACAGCGACGGATGCGTCTCGAGCGCGTCTTCCAACCGTGACTTCGCCGTCCGGCAGGCGTCGAGTTCGTCGCTGACCGCGCCCGACGCCAGTCGCTCGCGCTCTTCGGCGCCGAGTTGCGCGCGGGCCTGCGCGCTGTCGCGCAGTCGCTCGTAGTCCGTCTCGCGGGGGAGCGCGCGGACCGCGCGGAGCGCGACCAGCGGGGACCGGTCGGCGTCGTCGCCCCCTTCGGCGCCCGCGCTATCGTCGTGCGCGTCGCTTTCGTCGACAAACCGCGCGACGACGCTGGTCAGCTCGCGGGCTCGAAACCGGAGCACTGCGGCCTCGGCCGGCGGCCAGTCGACGGTGAGCGGCTCGGCGTCGAGTCGCTGCAGGTAGGTCTGGCGGGTGCCGACCGCTCGCTTGAGCGCGTCGGGGTCGGCGACGTAGTGGTCGAGTTTCGACTGCGAGTAGCCGGCGTACTCCAGGAGTTGTCCGACGGACTCGGTTCCGACCTCGTGAGTCTCGACGAACTCCCGCAGGTCGTCGGGCGGCGAGCGGAAGGGCACGAGCGGGAACGCCCCGGTGGCGTCGAGAAACCGGAGGACTTCGCGGGCGCCCGCTTCGCGGCGGAACTCCTCGAAGGCGTCGGTGACGGCGTCGTTGTACGCCTCGATAGGCTCGCGCAGGCGCTCGGTCGGCGCGTCGAGGTCGGCGTCACCAAGTCGTTCGAGCCGTTCGAGGTCGTCGATGCGCTCGGCCAGGTCGCCGACCGCCCGTTCCACGGCGAAGCGGGCGTCGCCGTAGGCCTCGCGGGCCTCGGCGCGGTCCTCGAGGCGCTCGACGTCCGCGCGGACCGGTTCGAGCGCCGCGCGGACCCGCTCCCAGTCGCTCTCGGTGAGCCGGCGCTGCTGGAGCAGGTCGTCGACCTCCTCGAAGGTGTCGCGGTGGCGCACGTCCTCGGACAGCTCCTCGGTGATCGCGGCGATCTGGCTCTGGAACTCGATGAACGTCTTGAAGTCGCCGTCGCCGGTGACCTCCTCCTCGTAGCGGTCGAACAGCGTGGTGAGGTCGTCGTAGGCGTCGGCCACCTCCCGGAGGTCGGCCTCGCCGACCTCGTCGACGCGGTCGCGGGCGCGGTCGAGGGCCCGGCTGGCCTCGCGCAGGTCGGCGACGAGGTCGTCGGCGGCGGCGCGGGGGTCGTCGGTCGGGGACTGGGCGGCGTCGCTCATCTCACTCGTAGACGTCGTCGGGGTCGAACACCCGTTCGCCGACGGTCTCGCCGTCGAGCGTGCGGTAGAAACACGATTCGTAGCCGGTGTGGCAGGCGCCGCCCTCCTGGTCGACGAGATACAGCAGCGCGTCGCCGTCGCAGTCGACGCGGATCTCCTCGATCGCCTGGAGGTGCCCGCTGGAGCCGCCCTTCTTCCAGAGCTCCTCGCGGCTGCGCGAGTAGTAGTGGGCGTACCCGGTCTCGCGGGTGCGCTCGACGGCCTCGGGCGTGACGTACGCGAGCATGAGCACCTCGCCCGAGTCGGCGTCCTGTGCCACCGCGGGGAGGCGCTCGTTGTCGTCGAACGCCAGGTCGATATCGCTCATACGTCACCTGGGACCGACCGCCGAATAGGTCTTTTGTCGCCGAGAGCGGTCGTCGCGGGCGGGGCGCGCCCGCACTCCCGCGTTCGGCCCCGGCCGCGACCGCACTCCCGCCACCGCACGCGGCCGGCTGCGACTGCGCACGTCCACCGTCACGGTCACGCCCGGACGGCGACGAAGCGCAGTCGCCGGTAGTCCACGGTCCACGTCTCGGTCGCGGCGTCGAACAGCGTCTGCCGCAGGCGATCCTCGACGGCCGAGACGACGGCGGCCCGCTCGTCGTCGGCCAGCGGGGCGAACAGCGAGTCGCCGAACACGTCGAGCCAGTTCGCCAGCCCCGACTCGCCGCCCTCGAGCTCGGTCGGCCGGTCGAACAGCCGCGCGAGCCGCACCTCGAAGCCGGCCGCCTCCAGGGTGGCGGCGTGCTCGCCGACGGTCGGGAAGTACCAGGGATTTTCGGCCTCGTAGCCCCGCTCGCGCAGTTCGGCGACCGTCGCGTCGACGATGGCCGCGACGTTGCCCGTCCCGCCCAGCTCGGCGACGAACCGACCGCCCGGGGCCAGCGCCGCCGCCACGCGCTCGGCGACGGCGGGCTGGTCGTCGCCGGGGATCCAGTGCAGCGCGGCGTTGGAGAAGACGGCGTCGAAAGGCTCCTCGGCGTCGAACTCGCGGGCGTCGGCCACCTCGAAGCGTGGGTCGGAGTAGGTCTCGCGGGCGCGCTCGACCATCTCGGGCGAGGCGTCGACGCCGACCGCGGTGCCCGCCTCACGGCTCGCTTCGTACCGTGCGCTCTCCGTTCGGCCGTCCGTGGCGCTCCCGGTCGTCTGCTCACGGGCGCCGGAGCCGCCCGTTCGCATGGTCTGAGGGACCTCTGGTCCCTCACTAGTCGCGCCACGCGACTCGTCGACACGGTCCGCGATCTCGGCGGTGAGGTGGCCGGTGCCACAGCCCAGGTCCAGCACGGCCTCGCCCGGTCGGGGGTCGAGCAGGTCGACGACGGCGCCGCCGTACTCGTGGACGAAGCCGGTGTCGTCGTCGTAGGCGTCGGGGTCCCAGTCGTCGGTGCGGTCTGTCATACCGGACGAGCGGGCGCCGGGACCCTCAACGGTTCGGTGGGGTGAGAAACGGTCGCACCCGTCCCGCGTCAGTACGCGTCGACGAGCGCCTGGGTCGTCGCTTCCACGTCGCGGTCGGCCACGAACTCCGACATGGCGATCTTCGCGTCCATGAAGACCTCGGGGGAGACCTGCATCGCGTGGCCCGCCGGGAAGTGACGGGCGCGCTGGAAGTCCTCGAACTGCTCCTGTAGCATCGGCGGGAAGGCGTCCATCGGGACGTCGCTGCGGGGCGGGATCGACCCCTTGACCCGATTGAGCGTCTCGAGGGCGTCGGGCGAGGCCATGAACTCGAGGAAGGTGCGGATCTCCTCGGTGAACTCGACGTCGGCCGCCGTGACCAGCAGGTCCATCCCGAGCACGTAGGTGCCGTCCGTCCCGGGAAAGTTCGCCCGACCCCAGTCGCGACCGTACTCGAAGTCGGCCGTCTCCTCGTACATGCCGGCCATCCAGTCGCCCTGGTGGTAGAACACCGACTCGCCGTCGACGAAGCGCTGGTTCGCCTCCACCATGTCGAGAAAGGCGGCGTCGTCGCTCGCGAGCGCCGAGAACTCGTCGACGAGTTCGACCGCCTCGCGGATCTCCGACCGGTGGGCCGCGGCGTCGCCGCCGGTGATGGCCTCGTAGGTCTCCGCGCCGAACTGTCCGATGACGCACATCGACCACAGCTGGAGCACCGTCGAGGGGTTTTTCATCGGCTGGGCCATCCCGATGTGCGCGTCGGTCTCGACCTGCCGCATCACCGCCAGCAGCTCCCGCGGGTCGTCGATCCGCTCCGGGTCGACGCCGTGTTCCTCGGCGAGGTCGACCCGGTAGAACAGGTTGTTCATCCGGTGGATGTCCACCGGGACGCCGACGAACTCGCCGTCCAGCTGGGCCCACTCGCGGGGGCCGTCGATGAACGACCGCTCCCAGCCGTTGTCCGCCCAGAGGTCGGTCACGGGCCGGACCGCGTCGGCGTCGTAGTACGGCCTGAGGTTGTCGCCCGGCCACTCGACGAACACCGGCGGCGGGTCCTCCCCGAGCATCCGGCTCTTGATCGCCATGCCGTGGTTGTCGTACATCCGGTCCGAGACCCCGACTTCGGGATGGCGCGACCGGAACTCCTCGAGCACCGCCGCGAGCATCTCGGCGCCGTCGCCCTCGGCCCAGAAGTGCGCGAGTTCGACCCCGTCGCTTCGGGCTCGACCGGCCGCACCGATACTCGAATCCATCTCCGAGTGACTGCGGGATGGACCCGCATAAATCACCGGGAACCGATTATCGGACGCGAGAACTATCGTGTCTCTGCAGCGATCGGTACCGGTCCGCATCCGGTGAGGCGCCGGCCGGTCAGTCGGCCTCGGCGACGACGGTGTGGTCGGCGAACAGCCGTTCGAGCAGGCGCTGCTGGCCCACGCGGAGGTGGCGGTTGACGGTGGGCTGGCTCACGTCGAGCATCTCGGCGACGTCCTCGCCGGTGGAGGTGCGGGGCCACTCGAAGAAGCCGGCGTGGTAGGCGGTGCGCAACACCTCCAGCTGGCGGTCGGTCAGCGCGTCGAACGCGGACTCGGGCCGGCGGTCGTCCCCGCCGGAGCGGTCGACGGTCCGCCGGCTCGTCAGCTCGACGCCGGGGTGGGTCTCGCCGAGCATCTCGACGAACGCCCGCACGTCCGTCGCCGTCGACACGTCGACGGTCGCCTCCACCCCCTCGGGGTCGGCGCGGACCGACCGCAGTCCCGCCCCGTGGCGGACCAGCCCCGCGACGAGGGAGTCGGCGTCGACGGTCACCTCGAACAGCGCGGCTTCGGCCTCGTCCTCGGGCTCGTCGACCAGCCGGAAGTCCCGGACGGAGACCGACTCCGACAGCGCGTCTGTGACGGCGTCGACCGGCGCGCCGCTCGTGGTGACGAACAGACCGGTGGCGTCGTCGGCGTGGGCGGCCAGCCCCTCGAAGGCCACCTCGCAGTCGGCCGCGCGGGCGATCCGGCCCAGCACGTCGTCGTCGGCGTCGAACGAGAGGGTGAGTTCGACCCGCTGGTCGGTGTGCAGCGCCCGCTGGGTCTCGACGGCGTTGATCGAGTGGGCGATGTTCTCGCCGAGCTCGGCGAACACCTCGCGTTCGAGGTCGCCGAAGTCGTCGGGCTCGCTGGCGTAGACGGTCAACACGCCGTAGAAGTACTCGTCGAACGCCAGCGGGACGCTCACCACCGAGTGGAACTCCCGGCCGAGCGCGGCCTTGCGCCACTGTTCGCGCTGGAGGTCGTCGACGACGTTGCCGACGACCGTGGGTCGGCCGGTGGCGGCCGTCCGGGCGGCCGGTTCGGCACCGTCGGTCCCCAGGTCGACGGCGTCGAGGTACTCGGCGCCGCCGCCCGCCCACGCGCTGGGCTCGACGCGCTCGCCCGTGGCGTCGAGGGCGCCGATCCACGCGAAGGCCACGTCGTCGCTCTCGACGAGACGGTCGCAGACCGCCGCCTCGATGGCCTCGCGCGATTCGGCCTGGATGAGCGACTGGTCGATCCGCCGGATGAGGTCGGTGATCCCGATCTGCCGTCGCAGCCGGGCGTTCTGGTCGGCCAGCTCGGCGTCGCGCTCGCGTAGCGTCCGCTCGCTGTCCAGCCGGTCGAAGGCCGCCTCGGTCGTCGCGACGAGTGTCTCCGCGAGCTGGCGGGTCGCCCCGTCGACCGCTCGCCCCTCGGTGGCGACGACGAACACGCCGTGGTCGCCGACCGGGACGAGCAGCCCGCCGCTGACCTCGGGTCCGAACACCTGCGACTCGGCGACGGCTCCCGTGTCGTCGAACACCGTCGGTGTCCCGGTGACGTAGGTGTTCCACAGCAGCGAGTCGGCGGCGCCGGCGCCGACGGGCGCGGCGTCACAGAGCCGCTCGAACCCCTCCGAGCAGGCGACGGCCTCGAGACGGTTGGCGCTGTCGTCGAGCAGGTAGACGGCGACGCCGGCCACGTCAAGCACCGACTCCGCCGTGTCGACGACCAGCTCGGCCGTCTCGGCGTCGGTCTCGACACCGAGCAACCCCCGCGTCGCCTCGTGGAGCGACTCCAGTGCGAGCTCGCGCTCCTTCTGGTCGGTGATGTCCTGGATCGACCCGCGGACGCGGACGATCTCGCCGTCCTCGTCGCGGACGGGCTCGCCGATGGCGCGCACCCAGCGGACCGAGCCGTCGGTGCCCAGCCGCACCTCCATGTCGTAGCTCTCGCCGACCTCGACCGCGCGCCGGAAGTACTCGCGGATCCGCTCCCGGTCGTCGGGGTGGTAGAACTCCACCGCGGTCTCGAGGTCGATGTCCGTGTCGGGGTCGACCCCGTGGAGCCGGTAGAGCTCGTCGGTCCAGGTCATCTCCGGCTCGCTCCCGGTCAGGTCCAGTTCCCAGCCGCCGACGGCGGCGATGCGGCCGGCCTGCTGGAGCAGGTCCTTCGTCCGTTCGAGTTCGCGCTGGCGGGCTTTCCGCTCGGTGACGTCGCGGACGACACACACCTGCCGGCCGTCGTCGAGGACGGTCAGCGACAGCTCCTGGGGGAACGTCGAGCCGTCGGCGCGCCGGCCGACCGCTTCGCCGCGCCAGTTGCCGTCCTCGGCCAGCGCCGGCAGCGCTTCCCGTTCGAGGCGGTCGGCCTCCGAGTCGGTGTAACACAGCTCCCAGGTCTCGCCGACGAACGCCTCGGGGTGGTCGTAGCCGTAGATGTCCGCGTGGGCGCGGTTGACGAACTGGTACCCTCCGTCGGCGTCGAGGATCGCCATCCCGTCGATCGACTGCTCCATGGCGGCCGACCGCGCCGCCAGCTCGCGCTCGCGCTCCTTGCGCTCGGTGATGTCCTCGATGTAGCCGACGACCTCCGTGATCTCACCGTCGCCGTCGCGGACCGGCGTCGTCGACAGCGAGATGTCGATGTGCTCGCCGTCCCTCCGGACGCGCTCGCGCTCGACTTGCCGGAACGACTCGCCGTCGAGGACGCGCTGGCGGATCTCGTCGGTGCCCTCGCGGTCGGCCGGCACCGCGGGGTACGGCTCGCCGAGCACCTCCTCGGCCGACCAGCCGAAGATCTCCGCCATCGCGTCGTTCCACAGCGTGACCGTCCCCTCGGGGTCGGTCGCGACCACGCCGACCGGCGAGGTCTCGACGAACTTCTGCATGCGCTCTTTGGTCGCTCGCAGGTCGCGCTCGGCGGCTTTGCGGTCGGTGATGTCCGCGAGCGCGCCCATCACCTCGACGGGGTCGCCGTCCTCGTCGCGGATCGGCGCCGCCGAGAGCGACACGTCGATGCGCTCGCCGTCCTGCCGCTCGCGTTTGGTCTCGTGGGACGTGAGGATCTCCCCGTCGAGGACTCGGTCGGTGAGGCCCTCGTACTCCGCGGCCCGCTCGTCTGGGATGATCGGAAGCGGCTCGCCGAGGACCTCCGCCTCGGACCAGCCGAAGATGCGCTCTGCGGCGGCGTTCCACAGGGTCACCGCCTCGTCCTCGTCGAACGCCAGCAGCGCCGCCGGCGAGGCCTCGATGACGGCGTTGAGCCGCTCGTTGGTCTCGCGCAGTTCCCGCTCGCGGGCCTTGCGTTCGGAGACGTCCCGGCCGATCCCGACCAGCACGGGGTCGCCGTCGGGGTTCTCCAGGCGCGAGGCGACGAACTCGTAGGGGATCTCCTCGTCGTCGCTGGTCACCACCGGCGCGTCGACGCGCTCTTCGCCGCCCTCGAAGACGGCGCCGACGGCCTCTGCGACCTGGCCGTGGGCGTGTTCGGGGAAGAAGTCGGTCGCGTGCATGTCGGCGATCTCGTCGTCGTCGTAGCCGGTCACCGTGGCGACGCTGTCGTTCCAGCGCTGGATCGCGCCGGTCTCGTCGAAAACGTAGAATACGTCGTCGATGGCGTCCAGGATCCCCTCGGTGTACTCGCGGTACTCCTGGAGGCGCCGCTCGCGCTCGCGGAGCTTCTCCTCGGCGGCCTTGCGCTCGGTGATGTCGCGACTGATCCCCATCAGACCGACGATCTCGCCGCGCTCGTCGCGGTAGGGGTACTTGTGGTCGAGATACACCCGCTCGTCGCCGTCGATGGGCCTGACCACCTCCCGGGAGACGGGCTCGCCCGTCTCGACGACCCGGTCGTCGTCCGCGCGGATATCGGCGACCGTCTCCTCGCCGAAGAGAGCGGCGTCGGTCTCCCCGACGATCGCCGCCGCCGGCTGGCCGAAGTTCTCGGCGGCCGCCTCGTTGACGAACTGGTAGCGCCCCTCGGCGTCTTTGATGTAGATGGGGTCCTCGGTGTTCTCGACGATCGCCTCGATCTGCCGTTCGCGCTCCCTGCGCTCGGAGATGTCCCGGGCGATGCCGGCGACGATCCGCTCGCCGTCGGGGTTCTCCAGCGGCGACGCGACGATCTCGAAGGGGATCACCTCGCCGGATTTCGTCTCGAAGCGCGCCTCCAGCGGGACGCCCGCGGCCGCGTCGATGTTCTCGATCCCGCGCCGGACCGCATCGCGGTCGGCGTCGACGAAGAAGTCGCTGGCGTGCATCTCCGCGATTTCGGCGTCGTCGTAACCGGTCACCTCGACGAGCGTCTCGTTCCACCGCAGCATGTCCCCCTCGGCGTCGAGGACGTAGAACACGTCGTCGATGGCGTCGAGGATGTCGTCGGTGTACTCGCGGTAGGCCGCGAGTTCCCGCTCGCGCTCCTTGCGCTCGGTGATCTTCTGGGAGACGCCGAACAGCCCGCGGACCGCCCCGTCGGCGCCGCGCCAGGGGACCTTCGTCGTGAGGTTCCACTCGTCGATGTCCGAGCCGTACTCCTCCTTGCCGACGATCGGCTCGCCCGTCTCGACCACCCGGAGGTCGTCCTCGTGAGCCTCCTGAGCGAGGTCGCCCTCGAAGATCTCCGGGTCGGTCTTGCCGATGAACCGCGCCTCGTCGCCGTCGTAGGCCTGCTCGACGTACGCGCTGCTGATCCGCTCGTAGCGGCCTTCCCGGTCCTTGACGTAGAGGTGGATCGGCACCTGCTCGAAGATCGAGTCCAGCAGCGACGTCTGGCGCTCCAGTTCGGCCTCGCGCTCGACCCGCTCGGTCACGTCCTCCTGGAAGCCGACGTAGTGGGTCACCTCGCCGTCGTCGTCCTCGACGGGCGACAGCCGGACCCGGTTCCAGAACTCCGTGCCGTCGGCCCGGTAGTTGCGCAGTTCGACCGTCGTCGACTCCCCGGCTTCGATCGCTCGCCGCATCTCCGCGATCGGTGCCTCGTCGGTGTCCTCGCCCTGGAGGAACCGGCAGTTGCGCCCGACACACGCCGACTCCTCGTAGCCCGTCAGCTCCTCGAACCGTTCGTTGACGGAGACGATCGGCGTCTCCGGGTCGGTCGCGTCGGCGACCGAGACCCCGACCGGGGCCGACTCGATGACCCGCTCCTGGAGTTCCCGCTCGCGCTCGCACTCGCGGTACTCCGCGACCAGCCCCTCGACGGCCGCCGCAAGCTCGCCCAGCCCGTCCTCGCGGTCGGTCTCGAAGTCGACGTCCTCGCCATCACGGGCCCGCTCGACGTCCGCGACGAGGTCGGCGACCCCGTCGTCCCGGTCGCCGGTCGCCGCCAGCCCGACCAGGCCCGTTCCCAGCGCGCCCGCCAGACCGAGCGGCCGCGGCGCGTGACCCGCCGCGACGACGAGCCCGACGACGGCCACCGCGGCGATGACGGCGACGACCCCGACGGGCACGTAGCCAGCCGGCGGGCTCGGGACACGCCCGGTGTCCCCTCGTACGGTGGTGCTCCCCCTGTCCGCGACGACCCGGTCTGCGACGGCGTCGCGGAGCGAACCAGCGTCCATTGTCGGCCATTGATACGGCGCGCAATTAACGGTTGTCTCCGTCGGGTGACCGCTCCCGCGACCCCTCGGCGCGGTGCCCCGTCGCCCCGGCGCGACCGCCAGATCCGACCGACCGGACCACCGCGACACCGCTCGTGAAACCCATCAGTACCACGTCACGTCCGCCGGGACGCTATACATATTGCCCCCGATCGAGCGGTCGCGGTATGTGCGTAGCGGACAGCCCGATACCAGTTGTCGGCGTAGACGAAGGTAGAATGGACGGCATGGCAGTGCACGACGCCGATAAGCAGATCAGTATCGACGTGATCGAAGCGATAGCCGAGCAGACGGGGACCGACCCGCAGACGATGGAGCCGCCGCTGTACGAGGTCGTCGACACGGACGCTCTCGACACGCTCTACGAGCGGGAGACGACGGCGACCGTGGAGTTCCAGTACGACGGCCACGACGTGGTCATCGACGGCGACGGGACGGTCACGGTCGACGGGACGGGGGGTGCCTGAGATGTCCTCGACGGGTTCGACCGAGGACGCCGAGGGCGCGATCCGAGAGACCTACGAGGAGTACGACGTGGGCGACACGCGCCTGGCGATGATCGCCGACCCGGAGAACGAACACGCCTGGATCCAGTCGGATATCACCGAACCGATCGATCAATGAGCGGGTCGGGGGCCGTGGGACGCGGGACGGCGACCGACCGGGTCGGGCGAACCGAGCGACCGACCGCACCGACGGACGCGCGCTCCCGCGCGGCGCGCGCCCGGCAGCAATGACAGCCGTGATGGAAAACATCGCCGCCGCGACCGCGAACGCACCGGCGAGCAGTGACGAGTCCATCGACGTGCTCTGCGTCGACGACGACCCCGACTACCTCGAGCTGATCGCGACACGCCTCTCCGAGGAAGAGGACCTGTCCGTCCGGACCGAGACCGCCCCCGCGGCGGCGCTCGAGCACCTCGACGCCGTCGACTGCGTCGTCAGCGACTACGACATGCCCGGGACCGACGGCCTGGAGTTCCTCGCGGACGTGCGCGAGCGGGCGCCGACGCTCCCCTTCGTCCTCTTCACCGGGTCCCAGCGGGAGAGCGTCGCCGAACGGATCCCCGATTCGACGTGGACGGAGTTCCTCCGGAAGGACGACCCCGCGACGACCCTCCCGCTGCTCGCGGGCCGCGTCCGGCGACTCGTCCACCACCACCGCACCATGCGGACCGCCGAACGGAGTCTGACCGCCATCGAGGCCACCGGCGACGCCATCGCCGTCGTCGGTCCCGAGGGCGAGTTCTCGTTCGTCAACCGCGTGTTCGCCAGCCGCTTCGGCGCCGCCCCCGAGGACCTGCTCGGCCGCCCCTGGCGCGAGTGTTTCCCCGACGACGAGGTCGAGCGCCTCGAATCCACCGCGCTGGAGACCGTCCGCGACGACTGGCAGTGGACCGGCGGCACCGTCTGCGAGACCGACCGCGGCGACACCTTCACCGCCCAGACCCGCGTCGCCGGCCTCGAGGACGGCTCGCTCGTCTTCTGTCTCACCGGCGCCGGCGAGGAGTAGCCACCCGCGGTTCTCGCTCGCTTCGCTCTCCAGTTAGAGGCCTCCCTCCGGTCGGCCTCGCTACTGCTCGCGGGTCACTTCGTTCCCCGCTCGCATTTTGGAGATCCTCGCTCGCTTCGCTCGCTCGGATCTCCCTACGTCCTCCGCGGCTCACTGCGTTCGCCGCTTCGGTTCGAGGCGCTCACTTCGTTCGCGCCTCGCTACGTCCCGTGCTGCCAGGACCCCATATACTCCTCCTGGGTCCCGGTCAGCGAGTCGAACTCGACGCCCTCCGCCGCGAGCTTGATCTCCGCGACCTCCTCGTCCAGTCGGTCGGGCACGTCGTGGACGCCCGGCTCGTACTCGTCGTCGGATTCGACCAGCTCGCGCACACACACGGCCTGCACGCCGAACGACTGGTCCATCACCTCGACCGGATGACCCAGCGCGACCGGCGTCGCGAGGTTCACCAGCCGCCCCTCGGCGAGGACGTTCAGCCGTCGGCCGTCGTCCATCTCGTAGGCCTGCACGCCGTCGCGGGCCTCGTAGGTGTCGACGGCCTTGTCCGAGAGCGCGTCGAGGTCGATCTCCACGTCGAAGTGGCCCGCGTTGGCCAGCAGGACGCCATCCTGCATCGCGTCGAAGTGCTCGCCGACGATCACGTCGCGGTTGCCGGTCGTCGTGATGAACACGTCGCCCTCGGCGGCGGCCTCGGCCATCGGCAGCACGTCGTAGCCCTCCATGTGCGCCTCCAGCGCGCGCCGGGGCTCGACCTCCGTGACGACCACGTCGGCGTTCTGCCCGCTGGCCTTCTTCGCGACGCCCTTCCCGCAGTGGCCGTAACCCGCGACGACGACGGTCTTGCCGGCCCACGAGAGGTTCGTCGTCATGGCGATCGACGCCAGCGAGGACTCGCCGGTGCCGTGGACGTTGTCGAACAGGCGCTTCATCGGCGTGTCGTTGACAGCGAACACGGGGTACTCCAGCGCGCCGTCCTCGTCCATCGCGCGCAGGCGGTGGACGCCGGTCGTCGTCTCCTCCGCCCCACCGACGATGGTGTCGATCAGTTCGGGGTAGTCC
>ENA-ORCR01000665-ORCR01000665.1-marine-metagenome-genome-assembly--contig:-NODE-665-length-15402-cov-5.234976_pt1 | contig 15402 bp, 14 predicted proteins | sample MGYA00237782_ERZ508514 | MGnify/ENA primary metagenome ERZ508514 (study PRJEB26185, sample SAMN06268960) | marine metagenome | isolation source: Eden Landing Ponds, San Francisco, CA, USA | place...
GCTATCCTCAAGGAGCGACCGTAGGGAGCGAGTAGGGAGGGGAGGAGCGCGTTCGGATAGGTCAAAGAAACCAACATATAGGTAGCCATAGTACTACATTGAAACTGTGGCAGACGACTACGTGCGTCGGACAGCAATCACCCGACTCTCAGTAGATGGTAAGCAACGCGAGTTGCTTGAGGAAACCATCTCTGAGTGGAAGCGTGGTTGCCAGCTCGCCACCAACATGGCGTGGGGCAAGTGCAACGCCAAGAGCGACGTGCAGCCCCTCGCCTACGACGACGTGCGTGAGCAAACTGGCCTCGGGAGTCAGCACGCGATTCTCGCCACCCACCAAGCCGCACAAGCCATCACCGGCTGTATCGAACGCCGGTCCAACGGCAAGAAAGTCAGCAAGCCGACCTTCACCGCACCCACGGTGAAGTACGACACCCGGACAATGACGCTGTTCGATGACGACACAGTTTCTCTCTCCACCACGGAGAGTCGGGTCCGGTGTTCGCTCGCCCTTCCCGATGCCGACGATGGCTACCAACGGCAGTACCTCGACTCTGACGAATGGAGCGTTACGGAAAGTACGCTCACCGCCCGTGACGGCGACTACTTTTTGCACATCGGCTTCCGCCGACCGAAGACCGATACTGAACAGGAAACCGCCGAGGACGGAACGGTCCTCGGGGTTGACCTCGGTATCGAAAACCTCGCCGTCACAAGTACCGCCTCCTTCTTTAGTGGGCGAGAGGTAACCCACGACCTCCGCGAGTTCGAGAAGGTACGCGCCGGACTCCAGCAGACCGGGACCCGAAGCGCCCACCGAACGCTCGAACGGTCGAGTGGCCGCGAACTCCGGTATATCCGCGACGTACTCCACCAAGCGTCGAACGCCATCGTAGACGAAGCACTCCGATACGAGTGCGACGTGATCGCGTTCGAGGACCTGACCCACATCCGCGACCGCACGGGTGCGTCGTGGGGCCACAAGTGGGCATTCCGAACGCTGTACGAACAAGTCGAGTACAAAGCCGAAGCGGTCGGCGTTTCGGTGAAACAAGTCGGGTCGGCGTACACGTCGAAACGGTGCGCCGAGTGTGGCTTCACAGCCGACGAGAATCGCCCGAATCGAAACGGTTTCTGCTGTCAGAAGTGCGAGTCGGAAGCGAACGCGGACTACAATGCGGCGAAAAACATCGGTATGCGGTACGTCCGTCGGGGCCAACAGTCGTCTCGGCGGACGGGCAACAGTCAGCTTGCCCTGAAGTCTGGAACGGTGACGCCGAGTGGCGGATTTACTGCCCACCCGGGCGGGTTCGAGGTCGAGTTCACGGACAAGCCCCACCCTCAACGAGCGAAGTCGTCAGACTGAGCGAAGTAGGGTGGGGTAGTTGACTTGCCTCTGAGACGGCTTGCTGGTCATCATCTGCAAGCGTCCGAACGTTCGAGAGCACAGACTCTTGGATAGACGCGTCATCGTGCAGACCGTCGTCAATCGCTCTCAGTACGAAGTACTCAGCTTCGAACTCGGTTGCGAGCGAACTGATACGAGTTGTGAACGATGTCGGTAGCCCAGAGAGTGACTGGACTGCGGTTTCGATAGCAAACAACGGGTGGGACCGATTGCGGACGTGGCGTGCCTCAGTCGAACCCGTGTTGAACGGGCGTTGTTTCTCTATCTCTTCGATGATTGCTTCGTACGCCAGCCCGCGTTGCGCGTACATCCGCATGTCCTCGATATCCCGTCGTCTTCCGCTTCCCAAGTCTCCACCGGAGACAGCTTTCAACAGGAACATGTCCTCGTCAGCAAGGACGTACGCGGTCACGTGCCTACCGGTCCAGAACTCATCTGCTCGGTCACGCATTCGTGTCGTGATCCATACCTTTCCGACGACTTGCCGTTCGAACAGGTCAACTGGGAGACCTCGATCCGGGTGACGAAGTTCGATCGTTTTCCCAACCCCGTCGAATGGTTCGGTAGGTTCGTCGATCACCTCGAAGCCATGCTGGTGAAGCGCCTGTTGAACGTACTCAAATTCGGTGGCGACGGCGAGCGCGAGGTCGATGTCGTCGGTCTGGTCTTTGAGTCCGTGGACCGTCATCGCGGACCCGCCCAACAAGTACACGGTAACTGATTCTGAGAGCCATTCGTCAAACTCAGCGAGAAACTCCGTGATCGCCTCGCCGCCTGTAAATACGGTCATGTCAGGCGACCCCGTACTGGTCTTTCAACGCGGCGTATTCCTGCCTGCTCGGAATACTTGGACCCACATCGTCGGTGGCGGCGAAGTCCCCCTCGATGAACCGGTACATCCGTTCAATTAGCTCCTCGATTCCGTACCACATCGCAGTCTCGATCAATTCGGCTTCGCTAATTTGTTCTTGTTCGATGAGAAGCATCGCGTAACTCACTCGCCGTGACCCCGCTTCAAGAACGAGTGTATGACAGACGACATCTGCAGGCGTGAGTTGGTTATCTGGCGCGTACCAGAATGCCGGCTCTCCTGCAAGGAAGAATTGCAGGCCATACGTGTGGAATCTTGCTAACCCGGTCACGTCCCACTCAGAAGCGCGCTGGAGTCCGTCTGTGTCGTCCGTGGTTTGCACCCGGACGAGTGCGCGGGTCGGGTCGCACCACTCTATCGTGGCGCTTGGAGCGAGTGTTCGAACCCGGGTTCGGTGTTCGTGTGTGACCACCTCCTGGACGAAGTCACGTAACGGGTGGAGATCGTCTGCAAGAGCGTATTCTGGCCCGGACGGAGCTAACATCGCCCGGTTCTTGAGTGGTTTCAAGGCTTTGTGCACGGCTTGCCGCGAGATCCGTAGCCGGTCAGCTATTGTCGTGATACGGCGGGGCTCATCAAGGTACCAGCAGACACGAGTCGTTGCTGGTGAGAGGAGTTCTGCCCAGTCTACGTGACTGAGTTTCGATGTGAGATGCCGATACGCTTCGACGACTGGGTCATCAGTTGCACGGACGACGCGTTGATTGTGATGCTTCCGAGACTCGTCTACTAAGTCTGCTTCGAGTAAGTCGTCAACGACACGGTAGATCTGCTTCCTGCTGTGCCCGGTTTCTGCTGCGAGTTCCTTTGCAGTTGCGTCCTGCTGAGAACACAGGACATCAAGTATTTCGAGAGCAGTGCCTGAGAGCATCTTTGTAAACTATATTGTCCGAACACTTAAATTGGTTACGCCAATATAGTTTACAAATTCTCTACGGATCGAACTCACCGTCCAATACCATCTCTCGAACTGTTTCGAACTGCTCAGTATTCTAGATCACGATGCCGCCGCTGAAGATTTCCTGTAGTTTCTCGGTGTAGCTCGGGACTACTATCCATATTTTATATACTATTATACCTGCTAGATTTAGACGGTTACCAGGTGGAACTATTGGCCACTATACGTGCTTACTGACCATGGCGATAGCGGGCGATGATCGTCTCCGTTGATGCGACCATTGCTCTATGATTTAGGCAGTATGTGTAGCCTCCAATCGTCCGAGTGCCCCTCAACTAGTCTACTGGCGAACCACGTGACTCCCTCTAGGGCTGTCTCTACAGTTGCCCCTTCCTCTCCGGTCTCGGCAAATAGAACCTCTCGTTGGCCAGACTCGGTGTAGGCCGTTACAGCAGGAGGAAAATCGCTCTCGTTTTGAAATGTCTGGTTCTGGGCTAGCTTGATGCGCATTCCCGGCGAGAGTCGAACGGCACCAACCACCCCGTTCCATCCTCCCCCTTCAACGTGGACTTCGTCCGAAACTCCTTGAGCATGTACCTCTTCTCCCTCACCGAGTGAAATGGCTTCGAACCCGGTGTTCGATCGGAAAGCGGCCAGATCGATGAGTGTCAGTTTCCATTCGGGTTCGCTTCTCACGTCGAGTTGATACGCTCCCGGGGCGGGAACAAACGCGAACTGTCCGCCGTGCTTCCAGCCGACCCCCTCTTCGGCGATCGTCTCGATGTCCGCGAGTCGCGTCTCATCCTCGTCAGAACCCACCGGTACGAGGTCAATGGTGAAGTCGGACGCGCTTTTCGTTTCGAAATAGAGTGCATGCAACCCTCCGCGTAGCTCGAAGGAATCAGTGACGGTCGACCCAGTCCCACTCCTGCGTATGGCTCCATCATACTCGTATCCCCGCCCGTCTTCGTTGTACTCATATCCCCGCTGGTGTTCGTTGAGCAAAGCTATTGACTCCAACTCGATCGGGTCAAGGCGATCGTGAGCCCTTCCCTCGATATCGGCTTCGTTCCCCCACCCGTCGATAACCGTTATGTCGTATCTGGCGGAACCTCCTATGGACTGAACAAGTGCTGACGGGAACGTGGTTTCGTTCTCTCCTTCCTCTGATGTCTGCTTTGCTTTCGCCGTCCCAGCAATCGTACTTTCGTGTCTGTGTTCCACCATCCCGATTTCGTCGTATCCCGTGTGGGGACCGACCGATTCGATATAGAGGAGCCCCACACCTGGGTGTTCGGCCGCTCCCCCATAGTGAGTATTTTCGACGAAGGATTTCACATCTTCACGTCGTTCTTTGTCCACTCGCTCGAAGTCAAGCACGTCGAGAGCACTCTGCTCCGAACGGAACAATTCGACGTATCCTGTCCTGTCCGTCCCGTCACTCCACCAGCCAGCGCTCGATGAGACGGCAAACTGTGTCACTTCGAATCCAGAATAGTCCCATCGTTCGTCATTGCTCTCCTCCTGGGGCTCGGTTTCGTCATTGCTCTCCTCCTGAGACTCGTTTTCGTCAGAGTTATCGAGACAACCACCCGTTCCGAGAAGAAAACTTGTACTGCCCGCGACGAGGAGATCACGTCGATTCATAGAGGACTATATTCCTGAAATACATAAATAGCTACTCCAGGGTCAAAGAGCGATTTTGACTCATTACGGTTTGTTACCCAACGAATGGGACCATCTGTGGATTACGAAGAATTCGTTGCATGTTGCGGCGAAGTATTGGAAGTGTTGCGTCGAATGGGCGAGTCGAAATCCACCGGGAGACGCGGTGTATCGGGGACTCTTCAGACGTGTTTCTGAGAGCACGAGGGTTTATCCCTGCGTGCTAGTTTCGTTCGTTCACCATGCTATTCGAAAGAGAACAAGTTCAGAACCGAGAACAGGGCAACCCCGTCAACGCGATTGTAGTCGTCGGGGTGGGAACATGAACGCTGCTACAAGATATGTGGAGGCGTCGGAGACAACGTCCCCACTGCACGCGTATGTTTCTGATCACGGACAAGGCGTGTCGCAAAGTGAACTCGAACATGCGACGGTTGCTGGTCGGTCGATAACGCTCTCGAACGACGTGGATACTGACGACCGCGATCTCATCGCGGACGGGATCCGAGTGACTGACCCGGCCGAAAAGTCATGTTTCGCTAATGCGCTTCGACTGTGGGAGTACGATAATCGATTTGCGTATGTCGAAGGATTCGCAGTAATGGGTAACCACGACCTTGGTGGGATCGAGCACGCGTGGTGTCTGCTCGATGGAGAGTATCTCGTTGATCCGACGACAGCATCGTTTGACTACTATTACGGTGTCGTTATCGACGATCCGGAGATCCTCCAGCAGTATGCCGAAGAGTACCCTCACGAAGGGATTCTCGGCAATCACAAGGATCGTTATGCGTTTCTTCGGGAACAAGGCTACGTCGATTGATCCGGGAACGCTGGACAGAATTCTTTCTCGTGATGTCCTTCGTGGCAGTTCACGGTATAGGTGAGATGAACCCTCTCGGGGCAGACCGTTATACCGGAATAGGTCAAAAATTCAGCATGCCAGTTGGATACAACGGGCAAGAGATGAGTAAGCAACGTGCTGTGAACGCAATTATTGCGGAGCATAAGGGTGACCTGAATCCTGCTGGAAAGCAGTATTTGGATCAGCTGTCGACGAATGCTGACTCCCCAGGGATAGATGTTGACCACTTAATCCTATACGTGATTACGAACGTTAGGGTAGTTGATAAGGACTCCAGATTAGCCAAGAAGAAATTGAAGGCCGTCAGCGATGGAGACAGTCCAAACGCTGTCGAGTTGAAAGAGACACGGACGGACGTGATCACGGAAGACGAACACGGGGACATCATGTTCGGATTTGAAGCGTTCACCGAAGAAAAGGTACAGCGTGACGAACTGTTGTCACTGCAGGATTTCGAGGCATACGCAGAAGAAACAGGATACGCCGTAGAGAAAGTCCTGTACGCGAACGGCTGGGACGATTCGGTGATCGGACCCGAAGTACTGTCCAAGATCGAGGATGTAGAAGAGGAACTAACTGTTGCTTAAGAGTTCTCAGACAATATCCACCAAGCCACGCTGCAGTAGAGCAGGTGGCCCTGTTGAACCTTCTTCTTCAGATCAGTACGACCCGACCAACATTCCTCACAGAGTAGTGATAATTACGTCCACAAACTGACACAACCACGCAAGCCTCCCTCACTCAAGGCGCGTGAAAGAGTGACGCCCAACGGCGCAAGCACTCAGTCTTCCGGGGGGTAAATCCCCCACTTTGTCCTCTACATCAACCACCATCTTCGGACAAAAACAGGCGATATAGACCCGCGCCAAACGACTATCATTGGATTAAATCGCTTGGCGCGGGTTCTAAAGCTCTTAGAACCCGCGCGTTCTATACTGGCGTGAAACAGCCTGTTACCGGTTTTACCCAAATCACATTGGTATCTGTAATGGTCTACCGAAAATCACCACACGTAACGGGTAATCTCATCGTCAGAATCAGGTGTATCGGCGGATATCAGAACCAAAGCAATCAGCCATCCTAATTGACCCAAATTCTGCTAATTGAAATCTGTAATGCGGAACCGAAAACCCACACATAGCGCGCAGATATCTTGCAATGTAAATATGCAATAAATATTCGAAAACCCGGCACAGGTTGGAATCGTCCTAGGGACTCCAGACTCGGACCGTCAGTCACGAGGAACAAGCAATCCCAGATATATAACGAGTTAGATAGGATTGAGAAATGAATGTAATTGGTTTTCTCAATGCCTCTCCAGAAACCAGGATACGGCGATCTCCGCACTAGTACTGTATTTCTTCAACGTAGCATTGGATACCGTACTACTGAAGCGTTAATGTAAATCCCATACGGTAATTGTAGAAAACTATCGTCAAAAACGTCAGATCGTGTATGGTGAATTCACCCTGAGACACCAAATTCTCGTCCTAAACACCCCTTCGATCACCCGGGCCAAAAACATATTAGATCTGGTGAGAACGTCGAATCGTCGAGATCCTTCGGAGAAATACACTCTTTATACTATGAATAAATTAGTAAATTTTTATTGTATATTAAAATTCCAGGATGATGCTGAATATAGGTTAATTATATATTGAGAGGACATGATCGAATTAATGGACTTTGGTGGAGCCGTAGAACGGATCTTCCCTATTCTTCTCGGTAGCGATAGCCCCACTCTCGAAGCTCGTCAGCCAGCTCATCAACGTGATCTGCACCGACACGGACGAGGGCTTCACGAATATCGGTCAGGTACAAATCAGTCCCGAGTTCCTGTTCAACGGCATGTTTGACATCGGATTCAAGATTTTTCGTTTCGTCACGTAAAAAATATTGAACCATTTGCCGATCATCTTTGACCCCGTTTCGTCCCAAAATGTACGGCAAATCGTTCTCATCGATGTGGCTTGCTGAAGTGGATGATTCTAAACGATCTGCTGATGAGTGTCCGTCTGCCTCCGATCTGGGCTCCGAGCTGGCCTGTGTTGTCGTCTCTTGAGTGGTTACGTCACTAGTCTCCGGTGACCCTTCTTCGTTGTCGGAGTCGTCAGCAAATGGGTCGTTTCCTGCCCCTGGTTTCATGCCGTCCGTCATTGATCTCCTACCTCCTGGATATGGGCCGCAAGATCACGAATTTTGTCCAATGTTTCGACTTCGTAGTCCCTTCGTCGATTGCGGTGGTATCCGACGTAGTAGAACGCCGTGCACCGTTGGTCCCAGCAGCCTTCAAACAGCGATGACCGATCGCGTAACACGATCGGAGCGTTGTACCCGAGTTTTCGAATTTGTTCGAGGTACTGTTCTTGGTTCGTTGTCTGCCCGACGCCGTTTGGAACGATCGCCAACACTCCGATATCGGTCTCCAGCGCGGTTTCAAGATTCACAACCATATCTTGAATTCCTTCTACTGACTGGATGCCCTTCCCCGTTGGTTCAACGGGTAAGATGAGCGACCGCGTCGCTGACACGGCATTATACAGGTGTGGTCCTGCTGTTGCTGGCGGGTCAATGATGATCGTATCGTATTCGTCAGGGATGTTCGCCTCCGCGAGAACGTGTCGGAGGCGGTCGTTCGGATTGAATGATTCTCCCAAATCCTCAGCCATCTTTTCGGCCTTTGTCAAGAGACTCGGCAGGCTTTCAAGCATATTGTGCGAGGGAACGATGTCAAAGTCAAACGGAGTCTCGTGAATGAGGTCTGTGAAGCTACCTTTCGGCCGATCAATAAGATGGCGAGCGATGTTGTCGGCTTCTCCGTCGTCACGGCCGGCAGAGATCCCTAATAGGTACGTCAGGGACCCCTGTTGGGGATCTAAATCGATAGCCAAGACATCTCGTCCCTGTTGGGCGTGTGCGTCAGCGAGATTCGCGGCGAGGGTGCTTTTCCCGACGCCCCCAGCCTCAGAGTACGTTGTGTACGTGAGCATGTATACACGTAAGTTATGCTTACGTAAAAAACTAATTAGACTAATTAGTTAGACTAACTAGTTATACTATATTGTTAGACTGATAACCTAGTCTATTTCGAACTGGATTAGCGTCAATATCTACTAAAAATACGCAGTGACATTCGAAAAGGTCATTGTGAGAATTGTACTCTTGAGTATGATAGTTTAGAAGATCGTTTTCCGAATTCGTTCGTTAAGAAATTCAAGTGGGGGACAGAGCGCACTACGAGAGAATCTGTGTCTGGAGTGGATGCTGCTCAGGAATTGCTATCAGTAGTGACCAGATCGGACAGCTCAAAGAGGAGTACGTCATCGCGCGTGTCGGCGACGCGTTCGAGATCGTCAGTGTACCCGGAACGGCTGAACAAGACGTACAGCGCCTCTCCGTCGACTGGTCCTTCTGACCACCGCACTTCCGATGCTGTTCGTTCGAGGTCGGCGAGGACACCTTCGCTTACGGGTCGAGAGGTGAACTTACACTCGCCGGCGACGAGTCCCTCGTCTGTGAGACCGAGGGCATCCAACTCGTGTTCTTTGAACCACCACTGCCCGACATCCTGGAATTGTCGGTCGACGAGATCCGGGAGCGCTTGCTGGCAGAGACGTTCGAACAACGGACTCACGTAATCTGGGAGGTCGGGGGCAACGAGTTCGTCGTACGCGGCGTCGCCGAGTATGCGAAGCTGATCCTGGTTCCCGTACACGAACCGGAACCAGAACCGGAACAGGGGGGCAGCAATGCGATACCGGCCGCGTTTTGAGGATGTCGGCGATGCCGTCACAGGGATGTGGCGTTCAACGAGGCGGAGTCGGCGAAGTTTCTGAAGGTACGTGCTGAGCGATCCCGAATCCACGCCGGCCATGCCCGCGATTTCGTTCGGGGTGCGACGCCCGTGAGCGAGCGCGCGAAGGATACTGAAGTACGTGTTCGGCTGTCGGAGTTCGGTACGAAGCAGGAATTCGGGCTCAGAGTACAGGAGGCCCCGCTCTGAGAGGATCGCCTGCTGGACGTTCGTTCCTAACGGCTGGTCGGGGTCGATCGTCTGGAGGTAGTACGGCGTGCCACCGTAGATTGCCCACGCAGTGATGGCAGTTTCAGGGTCGTACTCCGGAAAGAACTGACGTGCGTCAGCGACGGAGAACGGCTTCAGATCGATCGTCGCTGTTCGGCGACCGTACAGCGGTGCACTTCCGGAGAGCACCTTGTCCTCCATAACGCTGATCGAGGAGCCGACGAGTACGAGTGTCATTTCCGTCTCCTGTAGTTTCATGTCCCAGACGCGTTGTATCCGAGATGGAAGCGATTCGTCCTCTTCGATGAGAAATGGGAACTCGTCAATGACGACGACGGCATCTTCCTCGCCGAGTGCTTCGAGAAGTATCTCCCAGTCACGGCGGACGGTGCCCAGCGAGGGGAACTGCGCAGTGGCGGTATCGACGAACTGTTCGAGTTGGTTCGGTGCTGTGGACTCGACTGCCTGGTAGTAGACGGCGTCGTCCCGATCAGCGATGGACTGGCGGACGAGTTCACTTTTGCCGAGACGACGGCGACCATAGATCACGACGAAGTCTGCCGACGCGGACTCGTAGCAGTCCGTGAGTTGATCGAGTTCAACGTCCCGATCAACGAAGTGCTCCATACCGTCAATAACACCCCCGAACAAATAGAACTCTCGATTTTGGAACTGACGATTTCCGAAATTATGATTTCTATAGTTGTGGTCGGGGACAGTAGATCACACGTCTCGACATGGACGGTATGGCCGATTCTCTCTCAAGGTTCGACTGAGAGGAGGTTCGACTAATTTCCGACGGCTTCGTTCGCCGGTTTGGAGCCAGAATCGGTGGATATGTGACATGAGCAAGGAGCGGTTTGCGTGCGTACTTCTGGTCGGATCGAATCTACCTTTACCTCAGGTAAATTTCGATATTCGTCTGTAGGACGGTCGGTTCTGACTTTGCTTATAAATCTCGGCGGTCAACCGGGATAGGATGTACCGGATTTCGGGCGTCTGAGCGGTTGTTGTATAAACCCCCGCAACCCCAGGTGCTTGCCGCCGATTGACCCACTGTGGGCAAGGACCGGGGTAGAATCCAGCGAACTTCCATTGCCTTTTCGGCAATTCCACCCTGTTATATAAAGCTCGAACCCGTTAGAGACGGTTACACGGACGAAAACTAGCGATGTGAGAGGAGGATGAGGGCAAGCACCCAGAGGATTTATAAGTGGCTGGGCGCGCCCTCTCACGGCAAGGACCAGGGTTCAAATCCCTGCCGGAGCACTTCTGTCGCTCGCAATGTCGCGAGCGACGAATGCGGCATGAGGGATTTGAAGTAGACCAGTCGCGCGCAGCGAAGCGAGCACGTCTGGGCGTGGTTCAAATCCCTGCCGGAGCACTTCGCTGCGAACAAATTCGTGAGCAGCAATGCTTGATTTGGATTTGACGTAGAGAAGTCGCGCGCAACGAGTCGCGGGACCGAAACTGCCGAGCGATTTCAGCGTCGCCCACTCCATCCACGCCTATATGTGAACACTACTCCGCGCGGCACCGAACACAGTTCGTACGCATCAAGGATCTCGTGAACAAGCGCCGATTCGTTGTCCGGAGCGGGAGGAGTTCGGCTACAGAACTGCCGCCAGCTCACGCAGACTAAACAGCGACCAATTGTCGCCGACGTCCGCAGCGAGCCCATCAACGAACCCGCTCTTCGAGAACAACGCGAATTCCGCATCTCGTGTGTCCGGCCCCCATCGAACACGCGCTGCTTTCTCCTGGAGCTGTGAAACGAGTGAGTGGCCAACAGGCTGGTTCGTCCATTTACATTCTGCAAGCAGAATCCGGTCGGCATCCGGGGCGAGTCCGACAATGTCGATTTCGTCTTCGCCGTACCACCACCGCCCAACCGCTGAATACGGCCCGAATTCGCCACGACGGATCGCTTCCCAGACGGCCTCCTGACAGACATCCTCGAACGTCGTTGCGACGTGGTCAGGGAGGTTCGGCTCGATCGTTCCCTCGTAGACGATGTCGGGTGCTTCTTCGATACTGGAGCGGTTCGGCTCGACGAATCGAAACCAGAACCGGAGGAACTCGTCAGCGACCTGGTATCGCGACCGCTTGGACTGCTTTGGTGACGCCGTCACTGGCACCTCGCGGTCGATCAGCCGCAGTCGCCGAAGCGTCTGAAGATACTTCGACAGTGGGCCGACATCGATGCCGGTCGCTCCCGAGATCTCGTTGGGCGTCGTGTGACCGGTCGCAATTGATTCGAGAATACTCATGTATCGAGCAGGGTTCCGAAGCTCGGTGCGGAGCAGAAACTCGGGCTCGTTGTAGAGACGGGCCGTCGGGGAGAGAATATGGGTCTGAATGTTCTCCTTGAAAGAGTGGTCATAGTCGAAAAGGGTGAGATACATCGGCGTGCCACCCGTGACAGCAAACGACCGGATTGCGTCCTCGATATCGTCAGCGATGATATCCTGGGCCTGTTGGAACGAAAACGGCTGGACGTCAATTTGTCCCGTCCGGCGGCCATACAGCGGGCTTTCGTGACCGAGCACCGCTGACTCCATTGTACTCACACTGGACCCACATAGCACAAGCATCGACTCAGTGTCCGTGAGTTGTTCATCGACGAACGACTGGAGGTAAGACGGGAGGGAGTCGTTTTCCTCGACGAGATATGGGAATTCATCGATGGCGATGACGAGTTGTTCAGTCGCTAGTTTCTCGCCGAGGTACGCAAAGGCCTCGTCCCAGCCGTCGATACGGGGAACACGATCGTCGAAGTAATCAGCGACCTTCTCGATGAACTTCTCGCGCTGGCGGTCTTGTGCTTCCTGGGCCGCGAGGAAGTAGATGTGGGGTCGGTCGGCACAGAATTCTTTGAGGAGTTCGGTTTTCCCGACGCGACGCCGACCGTAAACCACGTAGAAGCCGTGGCCCGGTGACTCGAACGCCGTTTCGAGGGCGTCGATTTCTTCCGCTCGGTCATAGAAGGTCATACTCTAGATAATGATTACTGCGATAATGACTTATAGCTTCCCCCAGCCGCAACGTCAAACGTAGATTCATACCGCCACGGCAAGTGCGGCATCGCTGCTCTCGGAAGGTTCACATTCCGATCGACGCCGTCGATCGGCGTTCGCGGATTCAAAGAATCCGCTCACTCCCTGCCGGCGTCGTCGGACTACGTCCGACTGCTCGAGGGACTGCGTCCCTGTCCTCGTGAGCGAAGCGAACGAGGGCTCGGGAGACGAACAGCGACAGTCTCCCGGTGCACGTTTGGGACGAACAAGCTCAGGAGCCTTGAATACGGCCGGGGGAGTACTTTTCACCACGGGTACCCAACCAGACGCTATGGAACACGAAGCGACCATCGAGGGCGTGGGTGTCGGCGTGGGGGAGGAAGGTGCGGGGGCACCTGTGGTCTTGCTGCGTGCTCGCGAGCAACTCATTCCCATCTTCGTCAGTGGCGATCAGGCCCAGTCGATGCAACTCGCCATCGAGAACGAGCCGTTCGAACGGCCGTTGACGCACGATCTGTTGATCGAGATGGTGTCGGAGTTCGGCGCGGCCATCGACCGCGTCCGGATCGACGACCTCTCTGACGGTACCTTCTACGCGAAAGTCGACGCCGAACAGTACGTCGAGGGCAACCGCAAGAACGCAGTCTTCGACGCCCGCCCCAGCGACGGGATCGCGATCGCGCTCCGGGAAGACTGCCCGATCGTCGTGAACGACGCGGTCATCGACGAGGCTGGCCGTCCTCCGGAAGCGTTCGAACCGGACGACGACGAACAGATCGGTGCCGACAGCGACCCAAACCCGTTTGAGGACCCCTCGTTCGAGGCTGGCGATGATTTCGACGATTCTGAGGATATGGATTTTTGAGCGATCGAGTTGTTCAGATCGGGCACCGCCCATCAACAGGACGGCTGCTCAGTCCGCACGAGGTACTCCTCGGTAACGCGCCAACCGCAATCGTGCGCAGATACTGATTTGTGTCTGGACCCCGTGGATCTACGTACGCGAATGGCATCCCAATCGAACGACTACCGGGTCGCGCCGGAGACGATGGCCGATCTGGAATCGGTTCTCGAACGGGGCGACCTCGAAGCCGCGCTGGAGATCTTCGAAGCCCTGTCGGACGAGCGCCGTCTGAAGGTCATGCGACTGCTTGCTGAGTCTGAGCTCTGTGTCTGTGATCTGGTCGCCCTCTTCGATATCGAATACTCCAAACTCTCCTATCACCTCAAGGTACTGAAGGAGTCGGGGCTCGTGACGGCCGATCGCGACGGCAATTACGTGACCTATCGGCCGACCGAGTGTGGGAACGAGGTCATCGGCGTGATCGAGCAGTTCGAGTGAGAGGGGTCGCTCGGACAAGCGACGCAGCCGGTGAATCACCGCGATTCTCAGTACGTCTCGAACGCGTCATCGGGTTCCTGGTTCGGCTCAGATCGGTCGGCGAGATCGTCGATCACCCGTAGCGAGGCGACTGTCAGAATAAAGCCGATCGGAACCACGACCGCCAGACCGAGGACGACGCCGACGACCGAGGTATTCACGACGATCGGTGTCGTGACGAGCGAGACGACGCCGCCGATCACAAGGTGAGCCAACGTCCAGAGCACGTAGTCACTCTCGGAGACGTCGAGACGGTAGCTCTGTCCCAAAGCAGCGGTCGCTTCAAGGTCCGCGACGGGGACGAGGAACCAGGCTCCCCAGAACAGGTAGCCGATTGCCAGTATCACCGGGAAGGCCAAAAACAGGACCGGTGGGAAGACGAAAGCGAACGCGACCGCGACCAGGCCGACACCGAAGATAACCAGCGACAATCCGACGTACGTCAGTGTGTACCTCCGGACGTTCGTGAGGAAGTCGTACTCGCCGTCTCGCCGGGAGGCCTGAATACTACCGAGATACCCGGCGGCGAGCACCCCATAGAGAATGAAATAGAGGACAGACCCGGCCAATACCATCAACAACGGGAACGGTGTGTCGACGAGTCCTGGCGGAGTGATCGTCACACCGCCTGCGCCCGCGTCCGGAACGTTCACGAACGTCCAGAGATCGCCGATCGGGACAGGAGCGGTAAACTCGACGCCGAAGTGACTGCCGGTTCCCCGTCGTGCGAGGACCGCCTGGAGGTCACTGACACTCAACAACGTCACCAGCGCCGGGATCACCAGCAACCCGGGGAGTGCTTCGAGTCGCTCGACGCCTTCCCCGAGTGCCTCACCGATATCAGTCACGTCCCGACCTCCGTGTTCGTCTTCGAATCGGTCGATCGCGGCTGTCGATCGTTGGAGGGCATCGTCGAAGGTAGCGTACGCCACTGCCGAATATCTTTCCACTTCGATGACTGGTCCGGCAGCCGGCTCGACCCGGGAGGAACCGCCTAGTCGTCAGCCCCGAACAGTTCCTCGAAAAGCGCGGTAACGCGTCCCTCGACCTCGTCGCGGATCTCCCGAACGCGCGCCGGGTCTTGGCCGTCAGGATCAGCCAGCGCCCAGTCGCGAACCTCGACGTCAGCATCGAGTTCCAGCGTCGAACAGCCCATCGTCGCCACGAGGTCACAGTCGTTCAACTCGGCGGTCGAGAGCTCCCGCGGCGTCCGATCCGAGAGGTCGATATCGATCTCGGCCATCGTCTCGACGACTCCGTCGTGGACAGAATCGGC
>ENA-ORCR01000666-ORCR01000666.1-marine-metagenome-genome-assembly--contig:-NODE-666-length-15395-cov-3.067698_pt1 | contig 15395 bp, 11 predicted proteins | sample MGYA00237782_ERZ508514 | MGnify/ENA primary metagenome ERZ508514 (study PRJEB26185, sample SAMN06268960) | marine metagenome | isolation source: Eden Landing Ponds, San Francisco, CA, USA | place...
GCCGGCAACACCGGGATCGGGCTGGCGGTCGCGGCCAAGCAGCTCGGGCTGAACGCGGTGTTCGTCGTCCCCGAGCGGTTCTCGGTGGAGAAACAGCAGCTCATGCGCGCGCTCGGCGCCGAGGTGGTCAACACCCCGAGCGAGGACGGGATGGGGTTCGCCATCGACCGCGCTAGCGAGATCGCCGACGAGCTCGACGACGCCGTCGTCCCCCAGCAGTTCTCGAACCCGCTCAACGCCGAGGCTCACTACGAGACGACCGCCCCGGAAATCGGCGAGGCGCTGGACGGCGACGTGGGCGCCGTCGTCGCCGGCTGCGGCACTGCCGGGACGCTGATGGGGATGGCCCGCTACTTCCGCGAGCGGGACGCCGACACGCACGTCGTCGCGGTCGAGCCCGCCGGCTCCGCGTACCGCGAGTTCCTCGGCGAGGACGTCGACCACGAGGAGTACAAGACGGAGGGGATCGGCACCCACGACATCGACACCAACGAGCTGTTCGACCCTGCCCTCGTCGACGACATTCGGTCGATCTCTGACCGGGCCGTTCACGAGGAGATGGGTCGGCTCGCCGCGGAAGAGGGCCACCTCGTCGCCTCCTCCGCCGCCGCGAACGCGATCGCGGCCAAGGAGGTCGCCCGCAGGATCCGCGACGGCGACGTCGACGCCCCCCACAACGCCGTCGTCACCGTCTTCCCCGACTCCTCGGAGCGCTACCTCTCGAAGGGCGTCTACCGTTCGTTCGAGGAGTGGGAGGGGTAGCCGCCGCTTCCGGACCGCCTCGGAGACCGCCTACCCGCGCAGGCGACCGTGCTCGACTTTCATACACCGGTCTTGGACGACCTCGATCCCGTCGGCCTCCGCGGCCGCAGCTGCCTCGTCGTGACTGATCCCGAGCTGGAGCCACGCCGCGCCCGCGTCGCCGCGCGCCGCGTGTCGCTCGCGCACCTCGTCGAGGATCTCCGGCACCTCCTCGCTCGGGCGGAAGACGTTCACGAGATCGATCTCGCTCTCGACGTCCGCGAGGGAGTCGAACGCGGGCTCGCCGAGGATCTGATCGGCGAAGGGGTTCACCGGGACGATCCGATAGCCGTGTCGCTGGAGGTACGCCGGCACGTCGTGAGCCGGCTTGCCGGCCGTCGTCGAGCAGCCGACCACCGCGACCGTGTCGGCGTCGAGCAGCCGGTCGAGCCCCGCGTCGTCCGTAATGGGCATGGGTGGTCTTTCGCGGGCAGAGGGATTAAATCCACCACCCGAGAGCGAAGCCGCTGGCCGACGCACTGAAAGCGAGGTGCATAAGCGACGAACCGAGAGCAAGGTCGATAGCCGACGCATCGACGGCGTTCCGAGTGCGGCGCCCGGCCGACGACCTCACGCCAGTCGGATCTCGGGCTCCCCGTCTTCGGGGACGTTGATGACACCGTCGAAGAGCTGTTTGATGGTGTTCATCGCCTGATCGTCGTGCGACGTCGAGTCGATGCTGAACAGGCCGAGCCCGCTGACGCTCTGGATGCGCCCGGTGAACACGTGGAGGAACCGGAACACCGTCTGGAGGTCCGAGTACATCAGCAGCGTCGACAGCGAGTGGACCATCACGCGGTTCTCCTCGATGCCGCGGTCGCCGAACGCCTGCAGGAACTCCGAGAGCTTGATCCCGATGCCCGTCATATCCACCGGCGAGGAGGCGTACTTGATCCGGGAGGATTCGAGGGCGTCGTTGACGCCCTGCTGGCGCGTGACGCAGTCGACGACGGCGACGGGCTTCCCCTCGTACGGCGTCCGCTTCTCGTAGTCTTTCAACACGCGCTCGGCGCCGTCCTTCGTGGTGACGACAATCGCTCCGTCGCCGCGGTCGGTCCCGGCGGCCAACACGTCCATCATCATGGACCGTTTGCCGGTCAGCGGCGGCCCGGTGAGCAGGAGGTTCGTTCCGGGCTCGACCTCCTCTTCGAAGTGGGGCCTCAGGTCATACATTGGAGTACCTCGACGACGGCAGAATCGGCCCGGACCGCTCGTTCGGCTGCGAGGCCGTACGACGAAGACACATCTACTACGGAAAACATGCCCGGTCCAGATAATATTCTTTTTGATCGCTCGCGGGCGTGGCCCCGAAAGGCGAGTTCCGACGGTTACCGGACGATTTCGAATCGCGGGACTTAACACGTCCAGCGGAAAAGCAAGCGGTACGGGCGCTTAGCTCAGTCTGGATAGAGTGCTTGGCTTCGGACCAAGTTGTCGCGGGTTCAAATCCTGCAGCGCCCATCCTTCTTTACCACAATTCAGATTCGCACGACGGCAGGGGGTTCTATATAAAGGACCCCCGCAAACATGGTCTAGATTCCATCCCGTCACGGGTTGGGGGTCTTTGCCGTCTGCCATTCGATAGGATATCAAATTGAAGGAATGTTAACTCTACGCGTTACTTTCAGCCTCGCGCGTCGCATACAAGTCGCTTGAGTACCTGCTTGTTGGGTTTGACTTGGCAACGGATGCTGTTCAGTTCCCGAGAGAGCGGGAGCACTTAGAGGGGATCCGAGACAAGCTTAGCATCGTGCTTCAGAATACGGAGTCGACTGGGGGCGACTGACGGCCCGTCCGTCTCCGACTGGGCACTTCGCTGCGCGCACTGCCCTAATAGAGAGAAAGATAACTCAGTATTCTGGTGAGGGGGGGTGTTCCTTCTCTCGCTCTCCTCGGTACTTGGTAAGAAGTGTTCTCTTCTCGAATCCGGGAAGTCTCGCTCCCCTAGTCTCGGGGATAGTCGCTTAGAAGAGTATGCGTCTCACTCACGAATTGAATTATGCGTATTCGCTTCCTCTTGTGGGGGTGTCCCACAGAGAGAGGTCGTCCGAGTCTTACCAACGGTGTGGCAGGGTGTAAAACAGGGTGTAAAACCGACTCTATCACACGGTGTTATATGCTGTGTCTTTACACTGTAGAGATACACCTTTGCAGTCGGGAAGTGTTGGAGAGAATAGGTATGACAATCAACAACACTCCGGAGACAAGAGCGTTTCTAGCAGTGATAGAAGCGATGGATGGGCCGCCTACTATGGCCGACTTCAGGAAGCGGACGAGTCTGTCTGAGGACAAGCGCCACTACCAGTTCAGAAAGTTGGAGAAAGCCGGTCTCATCAGTATAGAGTATAACCAGTGGGGCGGGACGAGTACGGCCCCGATGAAGACTGCTCACCTGACCGAGATGGGCAAAGAGCTGTTAGCGTCGGGGTTTCTTGATGAGGATACGGCAGAGTTAGAGAGAGCAAACGTGGACGTCGTGGAACTCGCGGATGAATTGGAGATGTACAAAGACTATGTGCAGAACAAGATGCACAAGAATTTGCAGCGTCTTACTGACCGAGTTGACAAATTAGAAGAACAACTACCAAATTAACGTGTTCGGATTTTCACTTGTTCTCTTGTTACGTCGTTCGTTGATTATTCTCTTAATCGGTTGGTAGAAGGCTTACCTAGGCAGTTAATCAGATAGTTAATTGGATAGTTAATCAGTTAATTAACTGGGTCACCCTATGGAGATCATGGCGTCGATGATGCTAGACTCGCTGGGATTTCTTGAGTATCTCACAGAGAGAGCGTGAGACAATAATTTTCTACTTCCGGAGCTAGCGAGATGATTTGTTTACGCTGTCGCAGGTCTTCCCGCCTCCGATCGATTCGGTATTCGAGCTTCTCGAGACGCTCTCGCTGACCACGAATCGCGATATTCATGTCTGAACCTGCCTCAGCCTTCCGCTCGTATTCCTCAATGAAGGCCTCGATCCGTTCTCGTTCCGCCTGTGCGTATTCCTCCAGATTCTCCAGCTCCCGAGCGGTTTCCTCGTGACGCTTCTCCTGAAGATGGGCCTTGATCTCGTTGACCCGCACGCTCACATAGCGATCGGCAGCCGTCCGTAAGTCGGACTGAGCGTCGAGAACCATCCGAAGGTCGTCGACATCAGGCTTAGCTGCTACTGAGTCGCCCTCGACGACACGTTCGCCGAGCGCCTGCTGGGCGTCCTCTTGCGCAGCATCGACGAAGACAGGGATGGTCTCCTCGCGAATCACGTCGCCGGTACCGTCCTCGAACGCCACGCGATAGTTGTAGGTGATCCCCGGCGTGTCGACGAACGGAAGGAGTTTGAGTCCAACCTCCCCGCGCTCGTCCTCCAACACGCGTGCCATGAGCCGTTGCAGGACGTCCGTGTCGGGCGCGAGGTAGGTGATGTCCTCGTGATCCATCGCAAAGTCGCGGTCGAACGTGAATGGGCCGAACGTCGCGTCTTGGCCGGGCGAATTGATCCCGTCCGGTAGTTCGGCTTGATAGAGGTTGGTGCCGCGCTTCTCGAATTCTCCGCCGAAGGCTTTGACTGCTCTCTCGAAGAACTCCCGAATATCCCCTTCACTTCCGTAGACGTCCTCTGATTCGTCGACGACCTCCTGAATCTGCCGGCGGCTCTCCGCGTCGAACGTGCTTGGATCGACAAGGCTCCGCTCGTACCACTCTTCCAGCGTCCGCTGACGTTCCTCGATCATCTCCTCGAGCTCCGCTTTGGTCGCACTCGGCGGTTCGTCGTTCTCGATGGACTCCATGATGAGCGAGTCCACGTCGATGTCGTCGAGGATGCCGAGTACGTCCGCCGTGTTCCCGAGCTGGGAGCGAATCTCCTCGACCTTGGTTTGGAGCATCTCGAAGATCTCGCTCTCGCGGGTGTCCTCGAAGAGGAAGTTCCAGACCTTGACCTCCTCATCCTGTCCGTAGCGGTGGATGCGCCCGATCCGCTGCTCCAGTCGATTGGGATCCCAAGGCAGCTCATAGTTGGCCATGATATGGCAGCTGTGCTGGAGATCGATCCCTTCACTCGCCGCGTCTGTCGCAAACAGGAGCCGTGACTGGCCGTGATTAAATTCGTCTTCGATCCGCGCCCGTTCATCCTTGTCCACGTCGCCGTGAATTTTTAGAATCTCGTCGGCCCACGGCTCGTCCTGTACGAACTCAAGGAGATAGTCGAGCGTGTCTCGGTACTCCGTGAACAACAGAAGCTTCTCGTCCGGTTGCTCCTCGAGGAGTTGGGAGATGAACCGCCTGACCTTCTGGGCCTTGGAGTCAACCGGCAAATCCTCCGCCAGCGAGACGAGATCGCGGAGGGTATCGATCTCCTCTTGGAGCTGTTCATCAGTGCTGGTGACGGTCAGGCCGGCGATTTCGTCTTCCGCGTGTTGCTTGTCGTCCTCGTCTAGATCCTCACCATCGAGGTAGGCGCGCGCTTCCTCGGAAAGGCCGTCCGTATCAGCCTCTTCGTCGAGGAGATCGTCCAGTCGTCGACGGAGCGTGGCGTGAATCGCGCCGATGCTGCTCACCAGTCGTTTCTGCATGAGCGCCATCGCGAACCCGACCGCGGGTTCGTTCAGCTTCTCCGAGCGGTTGTAGACGTTTTTGACGTAGTCGGTGACCGCCCGGTAGAACTGTCTCTCGTCGTGCGTCATCGAGATCGAGACCGAGTTGACCTCACGGTCTGGAAAGACGCGTTCACCATTATCGTCGTAGATGTCGGTCTTCCCGCGGCGGATCATGACGCGATCGACTGTCTCCTGTGAGATTTCCCGGTTCTCGGCGACGAGGAACGGGTCGATGTACTCGACGAGTGAGCGGAACGCCTCGCCCTTCCCGTCGTGTGGCGTCGCGCTGAGAAGCAGCAGCGAGTCGGAGTTCCCCGCGATGGTGTCGACCATGTTGGCGGTCTTGCTCGGCGAGTCACCCCGCTTTGCAGCCTTGTGTGCCTCGTCAACTACGACGACGTCCCAGAACGCGTCCCGGAGTGCGGGCCGGAACTCGTCCTGCCGCAGGAACGCCATGCTGGTGACGAGCTGTTGCTGATCTTGGTTCCAGATGTTGGCCTCCTCACCGAGTCGTCTGCGTTCACCTTCGACCCACGCCCGGTCGGCAACGGTGAGATTGACGTCGAAGAAGCGATCCATATCTCGGATCCACTTCTTCTGCAGGTGAGCCGGAACGACGAACAGAACGCGGTCGGCACGGTTCCGGGCGGCGAGTTCCTTGAGAATGAGCCCCGCCTCTATCGTTTTCCCAAGGCCGACGTCGTCGCCGATGAGCGCTCGCTGCCGGAGTTTCTGCATCACCCAGTTCACGGCGTCGAGCTGGTAGGGTTCTAGTCGGACGAGCGAGTTCGAGATGCTCAGGAGCTGTCCTTGCTCGTGGGCGAGCTTGAGCTTCGTCGCCTGAGTGTGGAGGTCGAACCACTGCGCCGAGACCGCGTCGTGGTCCGGATGAAGGTCATCGATTCGGTGGTTGGACAGCTCCTCGATTCCGGATCGATGTGGCTGAACCTCGATATCGTCGAGGCAAACCGTCTTAGCGCCCTCACCGTCGATGTATGCTCTTAGGTACTCGATCTCGCCGAGCGTTTGGGTTTTGATGACTTCTGCCGGCGCCCCGTTGAGAACTACCCGCTGTCCCGGAGAGAATTGGATAGAGTCCGTCATCGAGTGATGTGTCTGTCAAGACCCTATGTCGTCTTCAAGATTGCCAGTCCACGCATTATTCGGCCTCCGTTGCGGCGAACGACCGTAGCGTGTGTTCGATCTCCGGCTCAACGTACTTGATCTCTGCACTGTAGGCCTCTACGATGTGAGGTGTAGTTGTGTCCGTATTCTCCCAGCGACTGCTAAGGTGTGAGATCAAGTGCCGAGCCCCAATTGTGGGTATAAGTTTAGAGCGCAGTCGGGGCAGAGCGAGGTTCGTTTGGAAATGAATCGATGGTTGTCGCGTAATGTGTGATTGTTACGTCAGTGTAGTCGAGGTCGGTGTAGATGGTGCCTTCGTAGGTTACGCAGGCCATTTCATTAGGGCCGTGGGATTCCCGGTGGGATGCAGTCTTTGCAGTATTGGACCCAGCCGTTGGCATCTGACTGGTCACTAGCTTCGTAGAGGTGCCAGTGTGCCTCGATAATGGTGTCGTCTGGGGTGAGCTCTCGTCCGCAGTCGTTACACGCTCCGAGGTCGGGACTTGCTTGGTTGTCTCGGTTGATCGGGTCGTGCTCTTGCTCGTGGTCAGTCATTAGTGGGCGGCGAAGAGTTTGGCTCTCTGCTTGTCTTTGAGCCAGTTGTATTCTGAGTTGGCGGATTGGACTATGTTTGTGAGTTCGTCGTTCGTCCCTCCGGTGACGAGGACGGTGGTTCCGTCAATTTGTATCAGGTATTGGTGTTCCATACGAAAGAGGGGGTGACGATGAATCCATTCTCAACTGACACCTGTCTCAAGACGGCATGATCTCTTGAATCTTATCGGCTCAATCACCATCAGCCCCGCTTGTGTCGGTGACCGTCCGAGGTATCCGTTTAATCCGCACACAAGACTATTACAACTGTTGCCCGAACGGTGCGATATGTTTGGACAATCTACCTCACCGATCACAGTCTTTGAGACGGCTCCGAATGGAAGTGGTGGCGATGTATTCTGGATCTATGAAATACAGAATCCCGGCGAATTCTTCTCTGGATGCGGTTCAGAGGATGAGGCGTCGGATCGTCTTATTGAATCAGACCGATCTCCCGATGAACAAATTGAGACGTGTGGCTACACGCTAGTTCTGGATCATCCAGAGGATCCCAGTCGAGCAGTAAGCCCTCCTGATGAACCCATTATTCTTGAAGTCATCAAAGGTCGTGGACAGGATCAGCAGTATGAGTTCTACCAAGTTGAGAATCCAATCACTACTTTCGGCGATGATTGGGGAGATACTCCCGGGATGTACGACTCGATCCTCAAAGCGGGATTCGATCCGATTTTGGAGTACAATAACGTGTCCTTGATCTTTGAACGCTCATATGGAGCGTTGTAGTAGCTGTTTGCGTTTATCCCTGCGTGATGCTGATGAAGTCGAGCACGAACTCCTGTGGCAGTAGCCCGCCGTGATAGAACCGCGCATCGCCGAGCCCCTGCTTCTTGAACCGCTTGAGTGGGCTCGCAAGGACGCTAACGTTGGCATCGAGATAGCCTAGTCGTGAGCTGGAGTCGAGTAGCACGCCGGGCGAATCCCCGTCTACATCCTCCCCAGCGATCCATCGGCGCCCGGAGTCAGACGCTTCCGCCGGCCGCGAAATCTTCTCCGGCGACGCGTTGTCCGGAAGCAGGACAAATCCGTGGTCGGTCAGCACGTAGGCCTGATCCCACTCGCCCTGTTTGAGTTTCGTGCCGATGAACTCTGCGAGCGAGTCGACGCGTCGGGCCAGCATCGCCTCGAGGTCGCTGAGTTCCTTCTCACCGATATCGTCGATGTCGTTCTTGAAGTAGGCGACACGCGTCGACTGCCAGTCGTCGCTCTCTTCCTCGCGAGTGACCGTCCAGCCGTCACCGCCCAACAGGGACTCGCGGCGATTGGGCGTGACGCGACGGTTGTTTCGCAGCGGCTGTAACTCGCCGTCGACCAGCGAGACGTCGAACATCTGGATCCCTCCCGGCGTGAGTGCGGCCTTCCCGAACTTGGTCTCCGAAGGAAGCGTTCCGAGCCACACGTCTTCGTCGACCGCGAACTCGGGCGCATGGGATGGGAGCGTCGCTACGTAGTCGCGCAGTTCGTCCGCGAGCCGGTGGGCGAGATCGAGCCGGAGCGCGTCGATGACGAATAACGCGACCGTCTGGCCGCTTTCGAGGCCGTCGGACTCCTTGGTAAAGAACTGGTAGGAGTGATCCTCGTCGACGAACGGAGCGCCGGCTTCGACGGTATCGGTGACGAGGTCGCCGAGGTCTTCGAGGTACTCGACGTATTCCGACTCAAGCTGGGTGCGGAGGTCGTCGAGCGCGGCGGTCGCGGGATGATCGTCGGGGAGGTCGGACTCGGGCTCGCCGGCGACGACGAGGTTGAGCACTGCGTTGTCGATCTGCCACGTGCCATCATCCGGGTCGGCGTACAACGAGACGACGTCGTCGGTCGCGTTCTCGTCCCACGTCTCGAGCTGGTGCGCGAGCCGAGCGATCTCCGTGGCCTGTTCCCACGTCTGCGTCCACGGGCTGTCCGGGCCGAAAGCTCCTCGGTAGGTGCCGCGGAAGTCCTCGCTCCCAAGGAGGGCGTCGTGCCGCTTCTCGGCGCGCTCGAGACACCTCTCGTAGTCGCCGTCGTCGAAGGACGCGTGCCACTCCTCCCAGAGGCGACGCTCGAGCGCAGCGTCGACGATACAGTCCGCGAGTTCCCACGGGTCGTCGACGTCCGCGACGATGTCGGGCCAGATAGCCTCGCCAAGGTAACGGTCGGCGAGGAGGCTGTCCGAGGTGGTGTTGTTCAATAGCGACTTGAGCTCGGGGAGGTCGTGATCGCCGGCCGTCTCGGCGCGGAACTCCCTCGGGAAGCGTTCGCCGTCGGCGCCGGCGTGGATCAGCCACTCGGCGACGGCCCACCGACGCGTCGCCGCGACGACCCCCACTGGTTCGTCCTCGCTGGCGACCGCGTCGACGCCCTCGTTGGTCAGTAAGTCCTGCATCTGCTCGATCGTGTTGGGGCTATCGTCGATGTCCCCCCAGCCGTTCTCCAGCACGAACGCGACCGGATCGGTGTAGCCGCCGGTAACAATCTGTGTGCGGAGCTGTTCGAGCGTCGGAAGCTGGCCGCCGGTGAGTTGGTCGTGGAGAATTTGGGCGATCTCGCGGCGCTTTGCGGGGTTACCCGCCTGCGTCGCGGTTTTTAGCTCCCACGCATCGAGTTGCCCGCGCTCGAACGCGTGGACGGTGAGGTCTTCGATGCTCATCTCCACCTCGCCGCCCGTGTGCTCGATGTCGCGGAACCAGTCGTAGTCGCCTTCGGCGTCGGCGGGCTCCTTGACGTGTGGGACGTACCAGACCTGTTCGCCGTCGACTGGGTCCGCACGGAGTTCCAGCGGTGTCTCCTCGGCGATCTTTAGGTGAACGCCGAGCTCGTTACAGGCCTGTTTGACGATGTCCTCGAGGTAGTTCCCGTCGTCCCACCAGAGTACGATCGGGTCTGACGATTCTGCCCGGTCGAACTCGCTTCGGATGGTGTCTTTCGCAGCATCGGGAAGGGTCTGTTTTGCTTGCATGAGTAATTAGAGAATAGTGAACATGTTATTCGGCCTGTAAATGGATGCAACGTTCATCGATTTATTAACTTCGCTACTATGCACCGATGGAATGAGTGTACTAGCCGATATTTATTTTGTACTTGCATGTCAGATGTGGTAATAACAGAGATTCATGTCTCAACAAACTACAATCCCGCCGGTCTTCGACGAACCCGAATTTTGGTACAAGATCGACGTTGATTACGAGGAAGCGCAAGAATTGGTTCAGACCGAGGAGGAGGAAGAGGATTCGACTTTGGAGGGTGATTCGCAGGATGAGACAGATGGACGAGAGGAAGATTCAGAAGATCCCGAATCAATTGAAGTCGCACTTCTCGAAGTGTTTATTCGGCGAAAGAAACGCGTCATCGAGGACAAACACGATTCCATCAGCGAATTTAAACAAAGAGTCCTGACGGCTGACGATGATGACGCGAGAAGGTTGTTGAGCGAAGTGTATGTGGAGTATATCTGGATCCAGAATCAGGAAGGTGAGGTATTCGAGAGCGATGCTGATCATTTAATTGAACTCGATTTAGTTGATGACGAAGAGAATCTCGTACAAGAGACCATCAACAACGAGTTCGACCTCCTGTGGCCGGGGCAGCCTACAATTGGAAAGGAGGTAGACGATGGTGAAATTGTCGCGCGACGGTATCTGCAGACGAAACCGGTTGTAGTTCGGAAGAACCAAGAGTCATTCGAGGTTCGAGGTCGCCAGTCGGATCGGAAGAAAGTCGTCACGCGGTTACGCTCAGACGATGATCTCCAAGAGCGGCAACCGGAACCGGCAGAAGAACCGATTGTCGGCAAGGTAGAGAACCTTCTTGTCGAGGATAATGAGGAGTTCCGTGTAGTGGGCGTCGACTTTGCAGAATCCGAACTCCCCGAGAACTCTAGATTACGGGTGAAGAACGAACGGTCGATCTACAGAGACATCCACTCGCTGCGGGACGAGAACCTCGTCTCCTTTGACGGGATTTCTGAGGTCAACAAGCTGTATCTCAAAGACATACGCCACGGGGGCAAGTTCCGTATTGAACTCACTCACGGTGTCGACGGAGTTGAATTCGAACTCAAGACTAATCATAAACTGGACGAACAGCGCAGTCGCTTTAAGCAAGGTTTTACTGCTGTAACAGGTATCGAGTTCGAGAAAATTTACGAGTATGGTTCACAAGACGAGGAGTACCTATTTAATCGAATCCTTGCTGAACGAGGGGCGGCATACGAGAATTACTACGAAGAGTTGAGTGACGAGGTGCAGAATGTGTTGGAAGGCAACGTAGACGCAACTGGTAACGGACTGGTCGGTACAGAAGTCAAGGAATTCAAGACCTGTTCACATTGTTCGGAGAAGAACTCCGCTTCAGAGTCAGAGTGCGTCGAGTGTGGAGCAGAAGACTTCTCTGAGTCTGTTGAGGAAACCGTGGTTGAGGTCAACGACACGAGTGTTGCGACGTATATCCAGAACCGACTGGACGACATCTCTCCAGCACACCCAAAACGTGACTTCTCTGGATGGGAAGTTGGAAACCGGGTGATGGCGAATCGGGAAATCGTCGAGACTTCGTTTTCGGTGATCGACTCAGAAGGACGGCGGACAACCAGTTCGTATCAAGAGGTCGATTTGGTTCCTCACGGAAACCATCCACGTCCGGGTACTGTCAACGACTATCTCCTACAGTGCGTCTACATCACCTATGGACAATCAGCCTCTGCAGACGACGAGGGATATGGTCGACTTCCTCTCTATGACATCATCACGGCAGATAATCTCGACGCACTTGTCGGAAATGCCCTACATAATGCTATTGTCGGCGTCAAAGACAGGCTCATCAGCAAGGCAAGCGAGGCTCACAAAGAGGCAAGCGAATACTACGGGCTCGTTGACGAGCTGGGGCCGATACACGAAAACAAGGATGAGTTGGAAGAGATCTACGACCCCTCTAATGACAGCTATTTCGAGAAGCATCTCTTCTACCTTCTGAAGAGAACCTACTCACAAACCGAGCGGTGGGGACGAATTGGTGAACGGGAAGCAGATGGGGTGCTTATCGTACCAGAGGAAGACCCGAGCGACTACTACGTGGCGACCTATGACGCCAAGCTGTCTCATCGTGAAGACGGATACGACCTCGGCTCGGAGGAAGAAGATCAGGCGACGCGGTACATCCTAACCGAAGACGAGCGAGAGGCGATCGAAAACAAGACGGGAGACAACGGCCTGTCGGCACATCTCCTCATCTCGCAAAACTTTGACGAGGACGATTTCTCCCGTATCGCCGGGCACGTACAAGAAAACATATTAGCCTATACTGATGGAGAGGCGCCTGACCAGAAACTGGTGTTCATGGAATTCAGAGCAGTGGTCGAGCTCTATGAGCTCCTGAACGAGTACTGGTGGGCCCTTCGCGATGCTCGAATCCGAGGGAAGTTCGATAGCTATGTGATTGACGAATTGAACGACGAACAGACAGAAGATGGTGAATCCTTCGTTCATTTCGATAGCGATTCTGTGGCTAACGTTCGGGAGAACCTCATCGGTCGACTCGACCGTTACGACCGCGACCAGCTCGAGTACTATCCAGAATAGAGCTGTCCCCTCTAGTCATTTCTCTACACTTTTCCGGTCAAGTTTAGATGGGCCACAGATCGCTACCGAAGAGTTATTCTTCTTTCATGAGATGTCGTAATTCCTGATGACGGTAATGACGATTGATACATTTGAAGTGAAGAATTACAAACCAATTCAGGATTCGGAGCCAATTAATATCGGTGACATGACGACGTTCATCGGGAAGAATGATGCCGGCAAATCCTCCTTCCTCGAAGCTCTCCACATCTTCCTTGAGGGGAAGAAACCGGATAACAATCATTTTCATAAACGAGAGGCTGAGTCCATTTCTTTTATTGCAAGGCTTGCGGACGTGCCATCTGAACTCAAAGAGAAACTAACTGAAGATTACCTCCCTGATGGGGACGAAGAGTTCACGATCGAGAAAGAGTTCACCAGAAGAGAGGGAACGACGCCCAAAGCCGAAACCTACGTCAATAGTGGGAAAGTGGCCAAGGGAGCGGTTGTCGTTGACGGAGATAAACTGACCAAGGCGAATTCACGCAGTTTTATATGGGAGTACTTTCCTGAACCTGTTCCGATATTTGCTGAACGTGACGTAAACGAACAGACAAAACTGAAAGGTGGTACATTTCTGAATAAACTTCTCATGCCGGTTCTAAGGGGTGGCGGGCTTAACGACGAGATCGACGAACAGATTGTGGAACTCAAAGATTCGCTTGAGGAGACCTCTGAGGGCATTGGAAATAGACTAACCGAGTATATGCACTCTCATCTGTCCGATGTCGAGAAGGTGAATATGAGTCCCGGAAGTATCCAAATCAGCAAGGCGATTTCTCCAAAGATACATCTCGAAGATAGACACCTATCAGAGAGTATCGACATACGGGAACGTGGATCAGGAGTAGGCAGTCTTCTCCTTCTATCAATGATGCAGGCCTACGTAGATCTCCAAGTCGGGGAGGGATACATGCTCCTTTTTGAGGAACCGGGGAATTTCCTTCACCCAGCAGCTGAGCGCAAGATGCTGGATGCCCTACGGAGTATCGCCGATAGCGGTGGCCAAGTGATGATAACCACACACTCGCAGGTGTTTATTGATAATCGGGCAGATGCGGAAATGTACATCACTCGCCGTGATTCTGGCATCACGACTTTCGAGCATATTGAGGAAGACGCATTCAAAGCAGTCGACGAGATCGGGGCACGAAATAGCGACATCCTCCAGAGTGATTTCGTGATCTACGTTGAGGGACCGTCAGATGTGAAGATTCTCGAAACTATTGCCGAGACTTACGATGATGACTGGCAAGAGCACAATATCACGATTCAGCACCTTGGTGGAAGTAACATCAGCCACTGTGAACCAAGCAAGCTGAAGAAGATCAACCGAAGCTTCGCCTTCCTGCTTGATAGTGATAAGACGTCCGAGGACGACGATCTCAAACCAGAAGTGGAACAGGTGAGGGATCGTGCCAGAAGTGCAGGTATTGACTGTCACGTACTCGAACGCAGAGAGATTGAGAACTACTTCCATCATCAAGGGATTGGCGAAATCCTCTCCATCTCCGTCTCTGAAGATGTTATCACTGCGTTCTGCGATGTCGAGGAGGAAGTCAATCGAATGGTTGGGGAACAGAACATCCCACACGATGTCGAATCGCCTGACTGCTACAAGAAGATAGAACACGGCAAACAAATTGTTGAGTGGATGTACGAGAACGGAGAATCGATTGAGGAGGTCGAGGCATTTCTCGACTCCTGTGTGACGCAAGCGAACGCGTAGCCTGCTACAGGACTTTGTCTTCTACGATATCTGGAACCACACTCTGTTCAGCCAACGGTGTGATGTTGATCACAACCCCGTGCTTGTGATTCGGCTGGTAGCCAGCTGTCGTAACCTCCGAGAGGGCACGATCTTTCCAATCCGAGGGGATACCCTTGTACACCGTCTGGCAGCGGTCGTCGATCTCCTCAGCTAGCGCCTTGTATTCCGCCAACGGTTGGAGGCCATCGAGGCCATCAACATCGTCGTCATCGTCAACCATCTCTTCGAGATATGCCTCGTCGACGAGGGAGGCATCATCCAGTCCCATCGCGAGTGAGGCGAGCATCCGTTCGTCTTCGGTCAGCGTGTCAAACGGCTCGCCATCCTCGTCGAGGAGTTCGGCACCGGCGCTGTCGAAGTAGTAGGTCATGAAGAGCATGCCCGTGCTGGAGTAGTGATCCGAGCCCTTGAGCCGCCAGTTGAAATAATCGAAGAGGTCGGCGAGGTGTGCCTCGACGGGTTCGTCGGTCGGTTTGGCGTACTCCTCACAGGCATGCTCCAATTCGTCAAGCGCATCCAGCCACTCGTCGCGCCACTTGTTCACCTTCTCCCAGAAGCTGGGGGAGAACGTGTCCTCGAACCACTCTTCGCCCTTCTGCTCCCGGAGCTCAGCCATTATCTCGATGCGCTCAGCGGTCTCTTCCCGGAAGGCGGCAACCTTCGGAGCGAGTGCGTCGACGCGTTCACGATCGTCATCGTCGAAGTCGCGCTCGTTCGTGCTCCCGAGTTCCTGTAGCACTTCCTCGAACTCTGCGATCTGTTCAACGGCGTTCGAACAGAACTCGAACTCATCGGTCGCATTAGCGCGTTCGGTCGTAGAGAGTGACTCGTCGTTCTGACGCTGGTTCGCTGCCGACCGACGGTCGCGGAGTTCGGCTTTCCGTGGTTCGAGGTACTGG
>ENA-ORCR01000667-ORCR01000667.1-marine-metagenome-genome-assembly--contig:-NODE-667-length-15387-cov-3.474853_pt1 | contig 15387 bp, 12 predicted proteins | sample MGYA00237782_ERZ508514 | MGnify/ENA primary metagenome ERZ508514 (study PRJEB26185, sample SAMN06268960) | marine metagenome | isolation source: Eden Landing Ponds, San Francisco, CA, USA | place...
CCCGATTCCGAGCCCGTGCCCGACGAGTCGCCGCTGTACATGGGCTTCGAGTCCGGCTTCGAGAAGAACCAGGCCACCGAGGACTACGTCACTATCGACGAGGGCCCCTTCGCCGGCGGCACCGCCCAGCACGTCTCTTCGATGGATCTCAATCTCACCCAGTGGTACGAGCAGGACGACCGCGAGCACCGCGAGGCGTCGATGTTCTGCCCGGCCCACGCCGACAACGACGTGATCGAGGGCACCGGCGAAAATCTGGGGAACTCCAACGGCGTCGGCGGCTGCGCCGAGACCGTCGAAGAAGACGCCCGCGAGGGCGTCGTCGGCCACGCCCAGAAGAACGCCCGGGCCCGCGACGACGGCCGGCCGGTCATGCTCCGCCGCGACTTCGACTCGACGGACGGTGACCGCGCGGGGCTGCACTTCCTCGCGCTCCAGGAATCCATCGCGGACTTCGTGAAGACCCGCGAGGCGATGAACGGCACCGACGCCGCCGCCGAGGGCGCCGTCGGCCAGCGCGCCAACAACGGTATCCTCCAGTACATCAACGTCCGCCGTCGCGGTAATTACCTCCTCCCGCCTCGCGAGTCCCGGGCGCTCCCGACGCCCAATCCCGGGGCGTAACGGGCGCGCGGTCGCGGTCCCGTGACTCCGAGAGAGCCGACGCGTCGGCGACGTTCGAGAGGCCAACCAGAAGCCGCTTTTGGGTACAGCGATTAGGGCCGGGCATGCACAGGCGACGCTTCCTCGCTGCGGGCGCGGCCGCGGCGTCGGCCGGGCTGGCCGGGTGTCGGTCGCTGTTTCAGACGCGGTCGGCGCGGTCGCCGCCGCTGGTCTCCGACCGGCCCGACGCCGTCTACGTCCCCAGCCACGTCGAGGGGATGGAGATGGTCGGTACCGCCGCGGCCGGCGACTTCCGGGTGTCGCTGACCTACAGCTACCCCCACCGGTTCTGGCTCGTCAGCGGCGACGGCACGAACCAGGTCGAGATCGAGGGCTCGGACTCGCTGCACCTCATGACGACCGTCTGGGACCCCGAGACGGGGACCGTCCTCCCGCACGGGTCGGTCACGACGACGATCACCCGCGACGGCGAGTCGCTCACCAGCGGCAAGTCGCTGTGGCCGATGCTCTCCCAGAACATGGGCGTCCACGCCGGCGACAACCTCGCGCTCGACGGCGACGGCACCTACGAGGTCGAGGTCACCGTTCCGCCGCTGCCGACTCGTCGCGCGGGCGCGCTCCGCGACCGCTTCGGCGAACTCGCCAGTACCACCTTCTCCCTGGAGTTCTCCCAGTCGACCCTGGAGGGGATCTCCTACGAGACGCTGTCCGACCGCCAGGGCGAACGCGACGCCCTTGACCCCATGGAGATGGAGATGATGCCCGTCTCCGCGACGCCCCCGCCCGGGGAGCTGCCGGGGGCCCTCGTCGGCGAGGGGACCAGCGGCGACGCCCGGTTCGTCGTCTCCCGCCTCGACTCGCCGCCGGCCGGGGTCGGTGCGGAGGGGGGCGAATCGACTGCGACCGAAACGGCGACCGACGACAGCGGTGGCGGATCGAGCGGGCCCGACGCGGGCGGCGAACGCTCGTATCTCGCCGTCTCGATGCGGACGCCGTACAACCGCTATCCGATCCCGCAGGCGTCGCTGTCGGCGACGGTCGACCGCGGCGGGACGACGGTGTCCGACGGGTCGCTCACCCCGACCGTCGACCCCGACCTGGGGTACCACTACGGCGCCGTCGCGGACGTCGAATCGGGCGACGACCTGACGCTCTCGGTCGACGCGATCCCACAGATCGCCCGTCACGAGGGATACGAGACCGCGTTCCTCGCTTTCGACGAGCTATCGATGACGGTCGGAGAGTAGGACTTCGGTCCGGCGGTCCGCCCGTTACTCTCGGCCGGGCAGGGAGACGCCGCGCGCGGCCAGCAGGTGGTCGACGCCGCCGGCGAGGACGAACAGGAGCCCGAGCGCCGCCGCGGCGAGGTGGAGTTCGCCGAACCAGATGGGGACCCAGGCGAACGTACCCTGCAGGCCCGCGACCGCCTCCGAGAGCAGCGGGATCTCCTCGTCGGGGGCGGTCAGCGAGCCGGTGCCGTTGGCGGCGGTCATCCGCGGCAGGGGCGTCTGGGTCGGCGTCGTCGCCTCGCCGTCGGTGGCGGTGCCGTCGGTCGGCGTCGAGCCGCCGTAGCTGCCGGCGAACTCGCCGTAGGGGAGCCGGTCGGCCTCGTAGACGATGCCGGGGCCGTGCCTGGCGGCCGCGCCGACCGAGACGTTCCACACCATCTCGCCCCGGGGGTTGACCTCGATCACGCGGCGGTTTCGCGAGTCGGCGATCAGGGTGTTGCCGTTGGGCAGTCGGTCGGCGTCGCGCGGCCACGTGAGGTGGATGCCGCCGGCCCGGTCGACCGCCCAGACGGGCTCCCAGTCGCCGTCGTCGTCGCGGTGGAGCTCGACTACCCGGTCGTTCTCGCTGTCGGCGACCAGCACCGCGCCGTCGCCGAGCCACTGGGGGTTGTGCTGTTCTTTGATCACGCCGGGGTCACCACAGCGCACGTCGCCGTCGCCGTCGGCGTCGTAGAGCCGCCCGCTCGAGAGGCAGTTGGCGTCGCTGGTCCCGTCGTCCTCGTTGATGATCTCGACGACGCCCTCGCCGCGCTCGACTATCAGGATCTGGTTGGCGTTGCGCACCGAGACGAGGAAGCGGCCGTCGCCGATGGTGTCGACGTCGTTGATGTGCAGCCAGTCGCGGCTCGCCGGATCGTCGGGCGCCTCGTAGAGCTCGCTGGCGCGCCACTCCCAGACCTCGGTGCCGTTCTCGACCACGACGACGCGTTCGGCGTCCATGTCGACGTAGGCGATACCCCCGTCGCCGGTGGCGTCGGCGGCGTGGACCTCGCTGTTGGTGATGCTCCCGACCGGGAAGCTGTACTCGGAGACGATCTCCCCGCTCCCGGGCTCGATGATCCGGTACCCCGTCCGGGCGCAGGGCGCCGAGAGCTCGCCACAGTCGTCGGAGCTCTCGTTGGCGAACGCGGCGAGGACGCGTCCGTCGTCGAGCCTGCTCACCTCGAAGTAGCCGTCGGCCTGGGTGTTGCGCCAGGCGACCGAGCGGCCGTCGAAGGCGATGACGCTGCCGTGGGTGACCCACCCGCCCTGGTTGCCGACCAGGGTCAGAGGGTCGTCGTCGGGCGTGGCGGTGGGTGCGGCCGTGGCGCCGGAGTCGGGTGGCGTCGCGGTGCCGTCGGTGGAGGGCGTGGGCGTCGCCGGGGCGTCGACGCCGCCGGCGGACCCGGAGGGTGCGGTCGCGGCGCCGACGACCATCGTCACGAGGAAGAGGCCGACGCCGAGCAAGGCCAGGGCGCTGCCGCGCGATACGTCCATCGTGGCAGGTGTCTCCGCCTCGTTCGCGAATAAGCCTTCGGGTCCGTGACGGGTCGGCGTGGCGCGGCTCGGCCGGCCGCCGCGAGCGGACACCAAGTGTTAAGTACCACTCATGTAAACGGTCGAGACGTCGACACGATGGGACGGCCGTACTCCGACGACCCGCTGTTCGGCGGGTTCGACACGTTCGTCGTCAGGTCGCTTCCCGTCCACCTCGTCGGGTACGCCGGCGGGGTCGTCGTCTGGGTCCTCGCCTACGTCGTGGGTTCCAGGGCGGCCTCGGGACCGGCCGTGACGGTGGCGTGGTGGGCGGCGCTCTCCGCGGCGGCGGCCACCAGTCTCTACTTCGCCGTGCTCTATCACCTCGCCGTCGGCTCGCCGGCCGGCGACCTCCTCTCGCCCGCGCTCGTCACGGCGAGCGTCCCGGGGCCGGTGTACCGCCGGCTGCTCCCGGAGGGCCTCCCGGGGACCGACGCGGTGGTCCCGCTCGGCGGCGACGCGACCAGCGTGGCGTGGACCGCCCTCGGACTCGGGTTCGTCCTCCCGCTGGTCCTCGTCTACGTCCTCTACCTGCTCCGGACGGACACGGCGGCGTGGGAGCGGCGGGTGATGCCGAACTCGTTCACCTTCGCCGGCCTCGAACAGAAGTTCCTCATCGACGGCCCCGACCTGAGTTCCGACGGGCCGCTCGTGAAGGCGTTCGTCCTCTACATCCCGCTGCTCGTCGTCTTCGGGCTACTCCTGTTCGTGCTCCCGGCGTCGTGGAACGTCTCCGCCGGTGACGTGACCGGCCTCCTGATTTCGACGCTGATCGTCCTGTACGTGTATCGCGAACGGGCGCGAGAGCGGACCGACAATTCGGCGCCGGTTTCGCCCCACGATTGAATCCGTGGGACTCCGCGGCCGCGACGTCCGAAACGACTGCCGCGGCTAGACGCTCTCCGCGGCCTTCGCTGTCTTCAGCGTCCCCTCGAACGCTTCGACGCGGCCCCTGAGTTCGGCCTGCACCCCGTCGTCGACCTGGTTCAACGACTTCACCAGCCCGTACAGACCGTTGAGCTGTTTCTGGGTCTTATCGAGGCGACGGTTCGCCTTCTTCCCGTCGGCCTTCCCCGATTCGAGGTCCGATTCGAGCGACTCCAGTTTCCGTCGGATCTTCCCGATCCTGTTTTTGAACGGTCGGGCCGGCCGACGGACGGTGCTGAGAACCTCCTCGACCCGGGACTCGATGTCGTCCAGTTGGTCGAGCGCACGCCCGACGTACTCGCGTTTCGACCGGACCGCGACCGAGAGCGTCAGCGAGTCCCGTACCAGTCCGTCCCACTCGACGAACACCTGCGCCGTGTAGTCGCCGGCGGTCGCCGTCGACGGCACGGTCAGCGTCGCGGTCGATCGCGACGCGCCGGCGACCTCGTCGAACGTCCCGGGCCGGACGTCGACGGCGACCTCGGACTCCACGGAGAGAGTGACATCGCTGGCGACGCTCCCACCGCTGTTTTCCACCGTGATGTCGACCGACGCCGACTCGCCGAGCGGTGCCGCGACGGATTCGTTCTCGGCCACGGCCAGGAGGATCGGATCGAGGTCGTCCGCGGCCTCGGTCGCGCGGAGCGACGAGGCGGCAGTGTCGACCGCGTCGGTGGCCGACAGGGCGGCGTCGATGCTCTCGAGGGCGGACTCCCTGTCGAAGCGCCCGTTCCCGAGCCCGACCGCGAGATACCCCAGTTCCGTCCGCGCGCTCTCCGCGTTCGAGATGGCCTCGAAGACGTCACCGGCGGCCTGCTGGGCGGCCGCGCTCGCGCTCGGGTCGCTGGTCACCGAGTGGGCCGCCGTCTCGATGCCCTGCTCGCGCTGGCTGCGGGCGTCGACCGCGTCGAGCGCCGGTCCGGCTCGCTCGACCGCGTCCGTCACGCTGCCGTCCGCGACCGCCTGTCGGAACCGCTCCAGTTCGTTCATTCGGAGACTCCCCCCAGGTCCGTCGCGAGAATGCTAACCGCGCTCGCGAAGTGGGTCTGACCGACCGACCGGAGATACAGGCTCACGGACGCGTAGTTGATCAAGACGAGGACCGAACTCGCGAGGCCGAGATACGCGAGCCACCCCCCGACCGATGTCAGGTAACTCGAAGTCACCGCGACGCCGGTTAAGGTCAATAGCGCCTTACCCAGGAACGCGAGCAGTACGACGACCGCAATCGAGACGAGCACCGCCGTGACCAGACTCAACCCCTTAGATATTCCGTCGGTAACCGACAACACGCCGTCGGTCAACCCCGTGATCGAGTCGATGGTGTCGCGTGCTTTGTCACGGACAGCGACGCGCTCCGACTCGTCCTGCCGTTCGAGTTCGCCCCGCTCGGCCCTGTTTCGAACCACGTCCGTCCCGTCGTCCAGTACCGGGTCGATCCCCGGGGACGTGATTATCCCGAGTCCCTCGACGAAGTCGACCAGTTCGATGATCCGGTCGAGATCCGCCGAGAGTTCGTCGACTGTCTCGTTTATTTCCTCCTCCGGGAGGTCGACGCTCGCCGAGATCTCGTCCGGGACGCCCGGCACCCCGTCTACCTGGGACGGAACGTCGACCGTGAACGACACCTCGTCGGGGATGTCGACGTCCGGCACGTCCAGTTCGAACTCGAAGGGATCCGCCGAGAAGTAGAAGAACTGGAAGAACAGCCCCTCTATCGCACTGGTGAGGCGGCTTTCGATTCGCAGGACGTCGTCGGTGATATCGTCCGGGAGTCCCTCGAAGTGCGACTCGGCTTCCCCCGGTGTGAGGTCACCGAGCCCCGTTTCGACGACGTCGTCGGCCGTCGACTCGATCTCCTCGGCGTAATCGTCAACCGCGCGGCGGTAGGCCGTCGCGAATTCGGCCTCCGATCGGGCTAGCTGAGTGGTGACCGCAGCACCGGTCGCCCCACCGACGGCAGCCGGCGACGCGATGCTGTTTTTCACTGATTTCGCCTGTCGAACGGAACGACCGATGAGGAACCCTTTCGCCTTACCTGTGAGACCCCTGGTCACCTTATTGCGGGCAATCCCGGTCGCCGCCGTTTTCACCGCGTTCGCTATGACACGCGACGTTTGCGGGATAATCTCCTCGGCGGCGTCCGTCACAGCCTTCTGCGTGACTCGCTCCGTCTCGATCAGCCGGTGGAGCCCCTCGCAGTACTGACTGCTCTCCCCGCTGGCGTAGCTTCCGGCGTTGGCTTTGGCCTCTTGGGCGAACTGTTCGGGCCGCTGTTCGACCGTCTGCCCGTCGATCAGGTAGATCGGCGGGATCTCACTCCGGATGTCGTCGACGAGGCCGAGTTTCGTGTCCGCGAGTTCCCCCACGGGGCAACGACTCCCGTAGCCCAGCCCGTCGACGAACGCCGCGCTGTCCAGCGAGGAGTCGCTCGCGTCGCCGACGCGGAGTTCGAGCGCCAGTTCCTCCCCCTGGAGGTCCGAGACGTCGAAGTTCGCATTGACCACGTCGGTCACGGCGTTGAACGCCGTGTCCTGCGGTTCCGGGAGCGGCGGCTCCGGATCGGTCGACGTCCCGTTGGGGTCGTTCGCGTACGGTCGCGCGTTGTCGACAGTGACCGGATCGCCGTCGGGCAGGAGGGCGATGTTCTCCTCGCTGCCGTCTGGCCGGACGACGGTGGCGGTGAAGAAGTCCTGGTACCCCGAACTGGAGTAGGTCGGGAGCTCCTCGGTCGCGAACCGGTAGCCGAACTCCAGGTCCTCGGCGTCCTCCGGAACCGTGAACCGGAGCGTGAGCGTGACCACGTTGAACGCGTCGTACCCGCCCGGACTCCCGTTCGAGATCGACACCGACCCCTCGGTGTACGTCGACAGGAACGTCTCCGGGTCGCCCGCCGCGGCGGGCGCCCCTCCGCTGCTGAGGACTCCGAACGACTCCCCGTCACGAGGGAACCCCTGTATAGACCGTTCGAACGCTGCGATCTGTGCCTCCCCGCCGTCGAGGTCGACCGAGTCGACGGTCGCGTAGAAGTCGGTCTTGCTCAGGCTCTCCGCGACCGTCTCCGGACCGGTGACCGCGCTCCGCACCGAGCGCGCGCCGTACATGCTTCCGGTTTCGTCCGGCGAGTCCGGGTCGTACTTCGAGACGCTTCGGTCCCCCTCGTCGCCACCCGCCGCCTGTGCCGCCGACGGCCCACCGCACAGCAGCCCGGCCGCCAGCGAGGTCTTGAGAACACTTCGTCGATTCCACCCTTTTTCCTCTGGATTGTCTGAACCCACGACACGTACGTTCAGATCTAGTATTGTAAAGATTACGTGTTGTGTGGTTGTTATCTACTGTAGTAAACGTTCGACTCCGTCGCTCGCGGCCCCAGGGCCACCGCGTCGCCGGGCGCGGCGAGCGTCCCCTTTCCGGCGGAGTCACTCCTCGCGCTCGTAGGGCCAGTTCGGATCCCGGGGTTCGTCACCGGTCGGGTCGCGGGTGTTAGGCGCGGCGCCCTCGACGCAGGCGCCGAACGTCCGGACGTTCTCGCGGGCCTCGGCGAGGCTGACGTGGTTGGTGTCGCTGACGAACTCGGGGTCGGCGAACTGGATGGGGTCGTCGAGCCAGTCACAGACCGGACAGCGCTCGTAGGAGCCCGGCCGCCCGGGTGGGAGCGTCCGGTAGCCACAGCAGGGGCAGTAGCCTTTCTCCCGGGCCGCGGGGTTGCCCCGAGGGTCGGCCATGGCCGCCCTTGGGACCGTCCGGGCAAATGCGTGGCGACGGTGCGTCCCGCGACCCGGGCGACCGTCCGGACCCCGCGACGCCGCTACCGGCCCGACTCGAACCGTTTCAACAGCCCGTCGCGTTCGATCTCGGCGGCGACCGCTTCCGGGAGGAACTGCGCCGAGCCGGGGTCGTCGTAGCTGAGAAACCCCTCGCAGGTGTGGTAGGCGCCGCCGGTCCCGTCGTACTCGCCGGGGCACTGATTCGCCTCGTCGAGCCGGCCGACGACGTTGTGCAGCAACTCGTGGACGGCGATGAACGTCCGATAGCTCGTCCCGTCGAACTCGGTGTGGTACCGCGTGGCGACGACCGAGAACGTCCCGGGCGCGGGCGCGCGACCGGCCCACCCGGTCTCGACCTCGACGACGGTGACGAGGTGGTAGACGCCGCTGCGATTCCCCATGAACGACTCGTCGTCGTACTCGCGTTTGAGCGCCGCGTAGTCGTGATCGCTCGCGACCGTGATCGAGCGGTTGAGCGCCCCCTGGTCGACGTGGACGGCGATACCCGACTCGCCGTCGGGGTTCGAGACGGGCATCCCCGCCCACGCCGCGCGGAGGTCCTCGAGCTCGCCCTCGTCGAAGGACTCGGCGTTCTCGCTGACGTTGATCTGGACGTACAGGTCCTTGTGCAGCGGGTCCGCGTCGGGCAGGCGGGCGCCGCCGCGCGTGACCCCGGCCACCTCCGCGCCGTCGGCCAGCCCGTCGCCGTCGGTATCGGCCACGGTGAGGTTCGTCCCGCGGTCGAGCTCCGCGCCGTCGGGCAGGCCGTCGTCGTCCGTGTCGGCGACCGTGGGCCTGGCGCCGAGGTCGATCTCGCGACCGTCGGTCAGGCCGTCGCCGTCGGTGTCGGGGACCGTGGGGTTCGTCCCGCGCACCAGTTCCTCGTCGTCGGCGAGGCCGTCGGCGTCCGTATCGGCCAGGGTGGCGTTCAGGCCGAGGTCGAGTTCCTCGCCGTCGGTCAGCCCGTCGCCGTCCGTGTCTGCTCGGGTGGCGTTCGTCCCGAGATCGACCTCGCGGCCGTCTTCGAGGCCGTCACCGTCCGTGTCGGCGCGGGTGGCGTTCGTCCCGGCGTCGCGTTCGGCGCCGTCGGCCAGGCCGTCGTCGTCCGAATCGGCGACTGCGGGATCGGTGCCGGTCTCCAGTTCCACCGCGTCGGTGAGGCCGTCGCCGTCGGTGTCAGCAAGAGTGGCGTTCGTGCCGAGTTCGGTTTCCCGGCCGTCGGCGAGGCCGTCGCCGTCGGTGTCTTCGCTGGTGGGGTCGGTGCCGCGTTCGAACTCGCGACCGTCGGCGAGGCCGTCCGCGTCGGTGTCGGCGAGGGTGGCGTTCGTGCCGAGTTCGGCCTCCCGGCCGTCCACGAGGTCGTCGTCGTCGGAATCCGCCACCACCGGGTCGGTTCCCAGTTCGACCTCCCGGCCGTCGGCGAGGCCGTCGCCGTCGGAATCCGCCGCTGTCGGGTCGGTACCCAGTTCGACCTCCCGGCCGTCTGGGCGGCCGTCGTCGTCGGAATCGACGACCGTCGGGTCGGTTCCGAGCTCGACTTCGCGGCCGTCTCCGAGGCCGTCCGCGTCGGAGTCGGCGACCGTGGGATCGGTGCCACGCCGGCTCTCCGCGCCGTCGGCGAGGCCGTCACCGTCGGTGTCGGCGAGGGTGGCGTTCGTCCCGAGTTCGCGCTCGCGAACGTCGACGAGGCCGTCGCCGTCGCTGTCGGGTGCGGGCGTCGCCGTGGTCGGTCCGCCGACGGGGCCGGCCGCGGGGTCGCTGGTCGCGGGGTCGTCCGTCGTGCCGTCGCCGACGGGGAGGGCGCCGGTGAGTGCGAGCGCCGTCGCCGCGCCGACGAGGAGGAGGACCGCGAGCGCGAACAGGGACCGTCGCATCGTCGTCACATTCGGGGTAGGAGGCAAATACCTATCGCCGGGACCGACCCGCCCGCCGGCACGCGCCGCACAAACACTTAGGGCGCCGGCGGCCGCCCGTGGGGTATGCCCGGGGCCGACCGACCGAACGTCCTCTGGATCGCGATGGAAGACACGTCGCCGCGACTGGGGTGTTACGGCGACGAGCTGGCGCGGACCCCCGAGATCGACGGGCTCGCGGCCGAGGGACGGCGCTACGACAACGCCTTCTCGACCGCGCCGGTCTGTGCCCCCAGCCGCTCGGCGGTGATGACCGGGTGCCACCAGAACGCCATCGGCACCCACCACATGCGGACGACCCACACCAACGAGGACGCCCCGAAGCTCCCGACCCCCTACGAGGCCGTCCCACCGCACTACGTCACCGCCGTCCCCGAACTCTTTCGCCGGGCGGGCTACTACTGCACGCTCGACTCGAAGGCCGACTACCAGTTCGGCACGCCCGCGACGATGTGGGACCACCACGGGACGGGTGCGGACTGGCGCGACGACGCCCGCGATCCGGACCAACCGTTCTTCGCGATGGTCACCAACGGCGTCACCCACGAGAGCGGCCAGTGGGACCCGACGGAGCCCGGCACCGACGACCAGTTCGGCGGGGCGGTGGCCGACCCCGACACCGACCCGGCGGCCGTCGAGGTCCCCCCGTACCTCCCCGACACCGAGACGACCAGGCTCGCCATCGCCCGGCAGTACGACAACGTCGCGCGCTCGGACGCGTGGGTCGGGGAGGTGCTCGCCCGCCTCGAAGAAGACGGCCTCGCCGAGGACACCATCGTCGTGCTCTGGAGCGACCACGGCGAGGGACTGCCTCGCTCCAAGCGCTGGCCCTACGACGGCGGGATCCACGTCCCGCTGGTCGTCCGCTGGCCCGGCGAGATCGACCCGGGGGGCGTCGACGAACGGCTGGTCAGCACGATGGATCTGGGGCCGACGATGCTCGACGCCTGCGGCCTCGACGTACCGGGGTACATGGGTGGCCGTCCGTTCCTCGGCCCGGGCGCCGACGAACGGGAGTACGTCTTCGCCGCTCGCGACCGCTACGACGAGTCCTACGACATGGTCCGGGCCGTCCGCGACCACCGATTCAAATACGTCCGCCACTACCGCCCCGGGACGCCGTACCGCCAGTGGATCCCCTACCGGAATCGCCACCCCGTGATGCGGGAGATCCTGGAACGGGCTCGCCAGGGGGATCTGGAGGGGGCCGAGCGGTGGTTCGACGCGAACCGGCCGGACGAGGAGCTGTACGACCTCCGGGAGGACCCCCACGAGGTGGAGAACCTCGCCGACGACTCCGAGTACGCCGACACGCTCGACCGGCTGCGCGGCGCGCTCGACGACTGGCGCGACCGCGTGGGCGACGCGGGGGACCAGGCGGAGACCGAGATGGTCCGCGAGCGCTACGGCGGCGACGAACAGCCCGAGACCGCCGCGCCGCGGTTCGTCGTCAACAGCCCCGCCCACGACGAGCGGACGGCGGGGACCGACGGACTCGCCCTGGAGCGACCGGCGACGCTGTCGCTGTACTGCGCCACGCAGGGCGCGTCGGTGGCCTACGCGTTCGCCGACGACCCGGTCGAAAACGACGGGAGCGAGCCGCAGTGGGAACTGTACACCGGCCCGATCGAACTCCCCGAGGGCGAGACGGCGGTGCGCGCGAAGGCCGTCCGCTACGGCTTCGCCGAGAGCGACGAGCAGGTCGGGATCTTCACCGTCTCGGAGTGAGCGGGTCAGAAAAGCTATCCGGCTGGGCGGCCAATCCTCCGTCGATCGAGCGAACAGCATGACAGACGACACGGACCGGCCGACTTCGGACGGTCGCGCGGGCGAGACCGAAACCGTCGGCGACCTCGTCGAGAAGATCCGGGCACTGGACGACGACGGCGAGCGTAGCCAGGGCGTGCTCCTCGACCAGCTCGCGGAGGTCGAGACCCGACTGCTATCCTTCGGCCGCGCGCTCGGCGGCGACCCCGACACCGTCGCCGACCTGCCCTTCACCGAGGAGGCGGGCACCGACCGGATGCCGGAACCGCTGTACGTCCGCCACGACACCGAGATGCTCAACCAGGTCACCGGCTGGCTCCTCCAGGAGCAACACATCGGCCTGGTCAGCCACTACGGCACCGGCAAGACCGCCTTCCGGGAGATCGTCCGCCGCGACCTGGGCGAACACGAGGACTTCATCGTCGCCGCCCTCGACAACCCCCGCGAGACCACGCCGCGGAAACTGTACGCCACCATCCAGACCACCGCCGAGGCCGCCGGCTACGAAGTCGAGGACCGCGATTACTGGCAGACCCGCGACGGCGTCCCCTGGGCCACCGAGGACGCCAAGGAGGCCGCCCGCGAACTCGTCGAGGACGTGCGCGCCGACGGCAAGACGCTCCTGCTGGTCGTCGACGAGATCGAGGTCCTCCCCCCGGAGATCCTCTCGACGTTGCAAGTGGCCGGGGACATGGGCGTCCGGCTGTTCCTGATGGGCACGCCCGAGGGCAAGGAACGCGTCGCCGACCTCCGGGGGACCCTGGACTCGCGGCTGCGCTACTACGAGGGCATCGAGCCGTTCGCCCCCGAGGACATCGCCGAGTACATCGCCCGCTCGTTCGCCTACTTCCGCGACGAACCGTACGAGGACCAGCCCGTCGAACTGTTCACCGAGGCCGCCGTCCGCGACGTACACGAGCGCAGCGAGGGGATCCCCCGGGAGGTCCGCATCGAGTGTCGGGAACTGTTCACTCGCGCCGCGTTCGTCTGGTACCGCACCGGCCAGGAGATCGACCGCATCCAGATCACCCCCGAACTTCGCCATCGGCGCTTCGGGATGGGTCGATGAGTACGTGGTCGATTCGCGGTCGATAACCAGGTCGCGACCGCAATCGATGAATCGACCGCGAACAGCGTGAAAGCCCCCGGCCGCTCCGGTCGAGGGGTTTGCTGCGCTCCTCACTCACTACGTTCGTTGCGGTGCTTGCTGCACCCGTCTTCCCGGAGCGGCCGGCCCCTTTCATTCCCACCCGCACAGACTGGTCATCAGCCGAAACGGGTGGGAATAAAAGGGGCGACGCGTTCGACCCGTCCCGGACGACGTAAGTGACGCGGGACTGGAGGTCCCGCTACTCTGAGGCCGGAGCCCTCAGACACCGCAGGGAGTGGAACGACCGAGGAGCGCAACGAGGCCCGACGGTCGAACGCGTCGGGGCTTTCACGCTGTTTCGGATCGCTGGCGAACTCGCGGTGCGGAATAAAAGGCCTCTGCCCCGATCGACTCCTACGACGGGTGCCGGTGTTTGATGCGCTCGGCGTGGACGCCCGGAACCTCGCTCAGACAGTCCCGACACTTCCAGGTCGGGTACACCTCGCCCTGCTCCTTGAGGAGGTCCTGTTTGTACCGCAGGGTCGCCCCGCACTGGCAGGTGTAGGTCATGTTCGAGCGGACGCGACCGGCGGAAATAAATCGCGCGGCGGGCCCCGCCGCGCGTGCCGGACCCGTCAGCCCACCAGAATCTACAGGGGACTGGCGGTCCCACCTCCGGGTATGACCGCGACCGACGCGACACTTCTCGACCTTCCATCGGCCGAGTCGACGCGCCACACCGTCAACGGCGTCGACCTGCACGTCGTCACGGCCGGCGAACCATCGAACCCGATGGTCGTCCTGCTGCACGGGTTCCCGGACTTCTGGTACGGCTGGCGCCACCAGATCCCCGCCTTGGTCGACGCCGGCTACTACGTCGTCGTCCCGGACCAGCGCGGCTACAACCTCAGCGAGAAACCACGCCCCCTCGACGCCTATCGGATGCGCGAGCTCTCCGGCGACGTGGCGGAACTGATCGAGGCCGAGAACCGCGACGACGCCCACGTGGTCGGCCACGACTGGGGCGCCGCGGTCGCGTGGGACCTGGCGCTGCGCCATCCCAGCCGGGTCGACCACCTCGGGATCGTCAACGTCCCGCACCCGAGCGTGATGCGCCGGACGATCATGACGAACCCCCGCCAGCTCGTCCGCAGCTGGTACATGTTCTTCTTCCAGTTGCCCGTCGTTCCCGAGGCCGTCCTCGGCCGCGACGACGCCCGCGGGGTGCTCGACGTGCTGGCGGGCAGCGCCAACCCCGGCGCGTTCACCGACGACGAACTCGCCCACTACCGCGACGCCTGGCGCCGTCAGGGGGCGATCCGCGGCGCCGTCAACTGGTACCGCGCGCTCGTCCGGCGCCGGGACGACCCGCCACGGGAGACCGTCGAAGCCCCGACGCTCGTCGTCTGGGGCGACGAGGACGTGGCGCTGCTCCCGGGGATGGCGTCCGAGAGCGTCGGCTACTGCACCGACGGCCACCTCGAACGGGTCCCCTGGGCCTCCCACTGGGTCCACGACGAGGAACCCGAGCGGGTCAACGACGCGCTCGTGGGGCATCTGAAGGACGGCGCCGGGGAGTGACCCGTCCGCCCCGCTCCGTCCCGCTCGCCGCTCAGTTCAGCGCGAAAAACCGGTAGTTCAGAATCGCCGCGAACGTGACCCAGGCGAGATACGGCACGACCAGCGTGGCCGCGCGGCGGTCGACGCGGTCGAACGCCCAGACGGTCGCGAGTACGGCGGGCCACAGGGCAACGATGACGACGAGTCCGGCCAGCAGATTCTCCGCGGCGAAGAACGCGGGCGTCCAGGCGACGTTGAGGACCATCTGTCCGACGAACGCCGCGAGCGCGACCCGGCGGGGGGTCCAGCCGCTACTGCTCGCACTCGTCTCGACGCCGCCCCCGTCGGCCAGCCACACGAGCGCGAGGGCGACGCCCAGCAGAGTAAACAGCAGCGTCCAGACGACGCCGAACACCCACGGTGGCGGGTAGATCGACGGCTTGGCGAGCGCCTGGAACCACGGCGAACCCGGCCCCGACAGCACCGCCGGCGCCGCCCCGACGAGGTTGACCAGCAGGACCCCCGCGACGACCGTCAGCACGCGCTCGCGTCCCCATCTCCCGGATCCAATCGTCTGCGTTTCGGCCATGCGTCCGATACGACCCGGACGGGCAAAGGTGATCCGTCGGACCCCTACTGGACCCGGGATCCCTACCGATTCCGCCCGCTGACACGGCGTTCCCACCCGATGCACGTATATAAATACGACTTTGATATCACTTCACACACCATCCTCGGGCGTACAGCGACACCAACGACGCAATGCTCCGGTACTTTTATATAGAATCGCAAACAACCTCTCTCTTGACTATGGCTCAGCAGATGGGTAACCAGCCCCTCATCATCATGTCCGAGGACTCTCAGCGCACCTCGGGCAAGGACGCACAGTCCATGAACATCACGGCCGGGAAGGCCGTCGCCGAGTCCGTACGGAC